>SCLI03000185.1_pt1 | contig 10369 bp, 16 predicted proteins | sample 7268041 | NCBI WGS metagenome assembly SCLI03 (sample SAMN10721081, study PRJNA514188) | viral metagenome | isolation source: depth-stratified mine tailings core A | place: China: Fankou Pb/Zn Mine tailings | collected 2017-10 | reverse complement strand
ACCGGGCACGCCTCCCACGACAAACGCTTCGGATCAACCCCCAGATTCTTGACAACATCTTCAACACGACTAGTCACTTCGGAAAACGTTCCCCCGGCCGCAGGGGCCGGCTCCATTATGACCGGTGGTTATCACGGCTTTCTGAGGGACGGCTGTTTTACATGACCGACACCCCAATCACTGTGCGTTGGCATATTGAGATGGACGAGAGTATTGTTCGATATTGGGCCGATGTTCACATGTGGCCGGGACTTACTGCGGCCGGGGGAACGTTTTCCGAAGTGACTAGTCGTGTTGAAGATGTTGTCAAGAATCTGGGGGTTGATCCGAAGCGTTTGTCGTGGGAGGCGTGCCCGGTGTGTCCTGAATCGAATCTGGGGGCGGCTACGAGGAGGAAGAGGGCCTAGTGGGGAAATATCGGAAGAAGCCCACGGTCATCGAGGCGGTCCAGGTGGAGTGGCACAACTGGAGCGTCGTCTGCGATTTCTGCGATATCGGGGAGCTGGAAAGCGGTAAGCCCACCGGCGTGTGGGTAGGACCGGACGGATCGTGGAACAAGGACCACCCGCTCGTCGGGCAAGACGCGCCCTCGGTGTTCATCGTGGACTACACCCTCGGGGTGCTGATCCCTACTCTCGAAGGGCGCATGCTGGCGAGAGAGCACGACTGGATTATTCGCGGGGTCCAGGGGGAGCTTTACCCCTGCAAGCCTGATATATTCGAGGCAACTTACGAGCCGGTGGAATATTGAAAGGGCATGCAATGAGTCTTCCCAGGCTATGCGCTAGGTGTGGCCACTCCCCGGACTTTCACCGCCACGACGACGACCTGCTCGACACGGACGGCTCGTGCCATGCCGACGAGGGGCACCATTCGTGCTCGCACTTTCGGTGCTTGTGGCCGTGGTCCCCGGTTGATTATTCCGCTACTCCGCAGTGCTCTTGTCTCAGCTATGTGAGCCTTGAGTAGGGAAAGGGGGACGAGGGCTACACATGACGCAGCCCCGGGGACATGGCCGAAGCCAGCGGTCCACCGGGGCAGTTCGAGCCCCATCCTAGCAGCTACGGCGTGGCGTACTAACGCCGATTTGATCGGGGCTTGCGCCGATCTGGGGTATTTGCGCTCTACAGATACGGTGCTCGACCCTACCTACGGGCGTGGCGGGTGGTGGGCCGAGTGGTCCCCTCGTCGGCTCATCATCCACGATTTATACACCCTGGACGGGGTAGATTTCCGGGACCTCCCGGAGAAAACCGGCTCGGTGGATGTGGTGGCCTTTGACCCTCCCTACGTTTCCGTGGGAGGGCGCGCGACCTCAACGCTCCCTGATTACCAGGCGCGGTATGGGATGGACCGTAGCGGGAAGTCTCCGGCCGAGGTTCAGGAAGTCATCGACTTGGGGGTGAAGGAGGCATTTCGGGTCCTGCGCCCGAAGGGGGTCCTCCTCCTGCGGTGCCAGGATTATATTTCCGGGGGGAAGTTCTGGCCCGGGACGTTCTACTCCATGCGGGCAGCGCTTGACTACGGCTTCACGGCCGTGGACCGTCTGGAGCGGATCTCAGCTCCCCGCCCACAGCCTTCCGGGCGTACTCAACGTCATGCTCGGCGCAACCTTTCTACCCTTTTGGTCTTTCGGGCTTGATTTGTGTTTGCCCAGCTAGAGAGCCCTTTTGGGGAATGGCCCCTTCAAGAACTTGCATATCGCTGAGGTACCTGCTACCTTGGAGGCGTGATCGTTACCCGGAACCCAGTTCGTCTCCTTCAGGGGGCGATCTACGCCTGCCTGACGTGGTGGGCTCTTCGGGCCTTTCTGGTCACCCGGGTCATCTTCTTCGCCGTTGCATATTTCGTTGCGACGGCGTACCTGGTTCAGATGGCGATTTGGTGTCTGAGCTGACTCGGTTCCACCATCCCCAAGAGAGGAAGGCGTTTTATGCCTAAAACATCCCACTTGGCCCAACCCCAGAAGGTGGTGATTTTCCTTCACCAGGCCGGAGGAGCGTGGGAGGGTCCCATTTCCGAGCTGAGTCAGTGGACTGGAATCGGCCTTGGTTCCGTCTATGCGGTCATCTCCGCAGGCCGCGTACGGGGGTGGTGGGAGTCCACCACCCAGCGGGATTGGAGACGGCATGGGGTGGGGACCGTCACTCTCCTGCTCACCCCGGAGGGGGCGAAGGAGGCCCAGCGTCTTGGGGATCTCCAGTTTCCGTTGCCTCCTCCCGAACCCGCCAAGCCCGTGAAGAGACGGAAACGAGGAGCGTCTTCTCGGGGCTCCCACCTCCATCCTTCTGGTGAACCCAAGCCTACTTCCGAGCCCGCTCCCCGGAGCAAGCCACAGGGAGAGCCACAGGGAGAGCCACAGGGAGAGGTGGACCCGCAAGCCATTGCGGTGGCACTCCTGGAAGAGGTAATCCGGCGTATGGGTGAAAGGGATGCTTTCATTCAGGAGGCGAACAAGTGGCGTTCACTCTCTGATCGAGCGTTCGCTGATAGGGAGAAGCTCCAGAGAGAAAAGCGGCAGCTGGAGCGCGAGGTCCAGGAGCAGGCCAAAATCATCAAGGGCCTGGAGAGTCGAATCCAGCTGCTTCAGGAGCAGTTGCTCGACGCCTCACAGCACAACAACCGGGTGGTAGACGAGACCGTCAGTGCCCGGCTGGCCCAGGTAATGCGGGAGCTTCCCACCCCCCGGTGAGGGCTTCAAATCGAAATGAGGAGGGGCGCGTGGCCCCTCCTCATTTCGCGTCTGGCTCGGTGTAGGGTAGGGGAACCCCTTCCCATATCGAGGTCTCTATGCCCCTTCACGTTTGTGAAACCCCTGCACTCTTTGGGGGAAGCCCGTATTGGTACTCCCAGTGCTTTTGTGGAGTGCAGATTGTCTCGCAGGACCCGGAGCTTCTTAGGTTAGCTATTGGGGTCCACGAAACAACTGGCTACCTCGTGCTTGACCTACCCCCCTCACCCCGCGTGGATGAGGTCTCGGGGTGAGGCGGCGCGGTCTTCGATGGGGGTTGAGGGCAGCCGGAACCAGATCTGGCGGCCTTGGTGCCGCGCTTCGCAGCCGAGGGAGCGAAGGTCCTCGGTGAGCTGAGCGGAGGCGAAAATCCCTCCGGGGCGCGTGTCGAGAAGACACACCCAGTTCGGGGTGTTTCGCGTTGCCAACTGGTGCAGTTCTGCAAGCGCTGGCTCCATGGCCCAGAGTGTAGCGCAAGTTTCAGAGTGCGTCACGCCATTGTTCTAGACGCGCCGAAGCCCCGGCGGGGGGGCCGGGGCTTCAGCCTTGCATCTTGCTTTACTTCTGTGCGGAGATGGGGAAAAGCAAATGTCCAGAGGCTTCTCCTTTCACTCGTCCTCGTCGTCCTCGTCGTCCAGGAGGTTTTCGAGGTCGTCGTCCTCAGAAGCGGCGCTCACGACGAGCCGCCCGTAGATCGCTCCACGGACGACCGGGATGAAGATTTCCTGGCCGCTTGAGTCCACACCCTCCTCCTCAACCGTTACCTCTCGGGCGTGGATTTCGTAACGGCCTCCGAGCTTGGCCTTGATGACACCTCGGAGGTAGGATGCAACATTTGACGCATCCTTGCTGGACTCGTAGAGGGCCAGCCTTCCGTACTCGCCTGGCTTGGAATCCAGGAGGGCGAGGCGGCGCACCCACATGGAGGGGGCTCCTCGCGACGGGGGGCGGGATGTTGCAGGGGGGTCTTCCCATACCACTCCGGTAGCCAAGGCTTCCTCCAGGGCGCGACGCCGGTAGGACCGCTTGGGGGCGGTCGCGACAGTTTCACTCACGGGAACTCTCTTTCGTGTTTCTGTAGGGGGCTCTTGGGGTCAAGCCGAACGAGGTGGTCTCACGACTCGGCGTACCCGAGGAGCTTCACTGGGCTCTCCAGGCACTTGAGTCTTGGTGTTCAAGGTGTTCGGCTGAGTCCCCACTTTAGCCGGAGAAGGGGCCCCGGTGTCAACTCTCTCGTGAGATTTGGGAGGACTGATCCTTCTTGTCCGAGAAGTTACAAGGGGGGAACTTGACCGTTGGCTCCGGCGTCGAGTCTTAGGCTTTGACTGAGGTGTCACAGGAGATTGATCTGGGAGGGCGCTGAGCAACGCTGCTCCAATGGACTCGACCAAAGATCGGAAATCAGGATCTCCCAGGGCTCCATATGGACGTCCGGGTTGCAGATTATTGGCAGATCGGGCCGTTATATCGTAGAGCCAACGGAGCTGGCCTTCAGTTAGCTCCAAGGAAATCCCCTGTGTGAGTTTCACCCACTGCTTCCAGTCTTGTTCTTGATATGCCGTGGGCAGAATGGCCATTTCAGAGGAATCCTTTCGAGAAGAGACTCGGACGCCTGCCTCAAATGCTGCTTTACGCAGAGCGGCGTTCAAATCGGGGGAAATAACGCGGTAGATGCGCGGGGTGCCCTTAGAGCCAACGGGAGGTTTTTCGAGGGTGCAGACCCATTGGAAGGCCTGAGCCCCTTCCAGCCACACGGGGCGCAGGTAGACGTACCATCCCTCTCGGGCAGCGTCTAGCGCTAGGTCTAGGCTCACGGAAGGCACCCTACTGGGGGTCCGGGCCGATTGATCCTCCAAATAGGGGGATGACCAGGGAAACAGGAAATATCTGGGTTTGACTTGCGCGTGAGATCCGAACCTGCTATCTTAGGAACTAGCAGGAACTTTGGAAGGAGCTGGAAATGGAATACCGACTCTCAGGCGCAGGGCTTCCCTCGGATCGAGTGGGCCAGCCAGCTCCGCAGGCGCAGGTGCGCCCCATCTCTTCGGCCCGGAAGGCACAGGGGTCCCCTACTCCCCCTCCGGCCCCCGCTCCGGGTGAGCCCATCCAGCGCTGCCCGGTTTGTGGCAGCCCCTCGTGTGGGGAGTACGCAGCGGCCCTCATCCTGAACCAGACCCGGGAGACGCAGAGCGTGGGCGTTTTCACTCTCGGGGAAGAGACGGGCGTGAGCCGCTCGGTGAGCCGGTCTCAGACCCTCACCGCCCAGGCCCTCGCGGTTCCGCAGTCTCCGAGCTGCTACCCCTGGCTTCCTGCTCTGGTTTTCTGGGTGGGTCTGATCTTCTGGACGGTTCTCATGCTCTTCCTCGGAGTGGTGGTGAGTGCTCTTGTCCAGGATGGGCGCGAGACTGGCCTCGCACTGACCGAGGCGTGGGTCACGGGCCTGGCGTTCATCCCGGCCTACGTCCTCATCACCCGGGCTGTGTGGAAGGCGTGGCACCGGGCCTACGCTCCCTGGAAGCAGAGCTGGCCTGCTCGGATCGCTCGTTGGGAGCGGGGGATGGAGGTTTGGAACGGGGCGGTCTACTGTCGTCGTAACGGGAGAGTCTGGATTTCAAATGGGCAAACCTTCCCAGTGGACCAGGCAATCTCGATGATCTTCGAGGGAGAGATCGTGAATGACTGACGAAGAGCCTGAAGAGTCCTTTCCGGCCTCTATGTCGGATTTGGATTACCTCCTTCGACAGGAGGGCCTATGGGACCTCGAACAAGAGCTAGAGGAGGGGGAAGAGGAGGTACCATCACCTCATGTCGATGGATGAAGGCTGGGGGTACGGCTCAGAGGACGACGAGGGAGGGGAGGGGGAAGCTCTCGGGAACCTCGACCCCAATGACCAGGAGAGCCCCTGGGGAGCTGGTGAGGCTCCCCCGACCTTCCGGCCGGTCACTAACTCCAGCCGGATTACCGAAGCCTCCTACTCCCCCCGTAGCCGGCGACTCTACGTCCGTTTTGTGAAGCCCCAACCTGGGGGCACACCTTGGACGTATTATGACGTTCCTCCAAATGTATGGAGAAACTTCTTGCGCGCCAAGAGTAAGGGGAAGTTCGTCAATCGAGTGCTCAATAACTATTCCTACGGCCCAGGGTGGGGACCCGAGCGATGAGCGAGCGTTATTGCAATAATGCTCCGCTGCGCTCAGCTGGTGTTTTCTGGTTTCGGCGTCTCGATTACCACGGGGTGCGGCCGGCATTTATCCATAAGGCGTGGTCGTCTGAGGTACGATGGCCTTGGCGTCAGGGGCCTGGAGTGGTTTTTATGCTGCGCCGGTCTCGGGGATACGTGTTTGGTGTGTGGTGGCCTAGGTTTAGATTTCGGGTTCCAGATGCCTTGGCGGTGCAGCGTGCGGTCCTCGCGGACTTAGAGCCTCATGAGCCCGAATATCTAGAGGACTACGATTTGGGGGCCTTTGATGCTGTGGATCAAGAAGAAGTCAGGACTCACCCCTGACCTGGAGCGGGCTCAGCAGCGTGTAGGGCGGCTCTCGGACGGGGAGCTACGGCGGTGGATCGAGAACCTGCTGGTGGATATCGGCCGCGAGGCGGGAGAGTATTTCGCCTACCCTGATCTCCCGCATGCTCGGGATCACCTCGGGTGGGCAAAGAACCACGTCGCCCTCCTTCAGCTCTTCCTGGACGATGCGGAGAGCCGCGCAGCTGAAGACTGAGGCACAGCTGCATAGGGTCGCGCAGGAGGGATCTGGTAAGGTCCAGAGCGATGAGTGTCGCTTTCGGGTCTTCTCTCTCTGTGCCGGGAGTCCAGCTGGACCCTCCGGTTTCCCTCGTAGAAGATTGTGCTCAAATCGCGTTGGACCTGACCCCGGTTCTTTTCGACGTAAGTTTGTATCCCTATGAGACTCTCCTGGCTGAGCGCATCTTCTGGTCTCTCTTGATCGGTGATGGCGCTGAAATCACTGGGTTGTTTTCCCGGCAGTCTGGTAAATCTGAGACAGCCGCAGACACCGTTGCGACGTCGATGGTACTAATGCCGCGCCTAGGAAAGCTCTATCCCCAGTATTTCGGGAAGTTCATCAATGGGTTGTGGGTAGGGACTTTCGGGCCCGTGAAGGATCAGTCCGAGACTATTTTCTCCCGCATTGTCGAGCGTCTTACGTCTGAACACGCGAAAGAAGCGCTCGCTGATCCTGAGATCAATGAAAAGGTCCGGCCTATTGGGAACCGCGTCCTTCTCACCAACTGTAAGTCGTTCTGTCGTCGCCAGACTGCTCATCCCAAGGCGAAGATCGAGAGCAAGACCTACCATTTGGTAATCATTGACGAGGCTCAAGACGCTCATCGTGACGTAGTGCGGCGCTCTATTCACCCCATGCTTGCCTCTACAAACGGGAGTATTGTAAAGCTCGGGACCTGCTCTTATGAAAAAGGTGATTTCTACGACTCAATCCAAAGAAACAAGCGCGAAGAGGCCGCTGCCAAGGGTTCCCGTAAGCTCGCTCGGGTTCATTTCGAGTTTGATTACCGGACTTGTGGTAAATATAACCAGAACTATGCAAAGTACGTAGAACGGGAAAAGCAGCGCCTTGGGGAAGACTCGGACGAGTTCCGCCTTGCCTATAAGCTGGAGTGGCTTCTCGAACGAGGGATGTTCGTCACCCAGGAAGATATGGAACGCCTGGCGGACCCCACGATGGGCATTGTCCCTCAGTGGACCTCGACTCCGGTGGTGGTAGGGATCGACCCTGCTCGGCGCGTGGATTCCACTGTCGTCACGGTCCTGTGGGTAGACTGGGACCAGCCGGATGAGTTTCGGATGTTCAATACTCGCGTGCTGAACTGGCTCGAACTCAACGGGGAATGGGAAGAGCAGTATTTTCAGATTTGTGACTTTCTTTCCCATTATTATGTGGCTCATATCAGTGTGGATGCCCAAGGAATGGGGGGTCCCGTAGGTGAGAGGCTGCGCGTTTTGCTCCCTCCCACTATCGAGATTTCTTTGGAAAACTCCAATCCCCCCGATATCTCCGAGCGGTATAAGTGGCTGATCCAGCATTTGGATCGGGGCTTGGTTGGCTGGCCCGGTTCCCGAGATGCTCGAAAGAGCCGACAACACAAGCGGTTTGTTCAGCAAATGACGGATGCTGAGAAGCATTATCGCGGAAAATACATCGCCGTAGAGGCTCCGAAAGAACGGAACGCTCACGACGATTACGTCTCTTCCCTCGCTCTTGCGGTATGGGGGACCCGGACGTATGCTCAGGAGACTGAGCAGATCGAGGTATCGGAAAACTTCTTTTACGCTCGATAAACAAAGGAGCTTCAAATGCCTATCGCCCCCGATCCTCGGTACCCGGAAAACACTCCGAATGTCTGGGTGACCACGGTTGGGCCCAATCGACCGGGCCAGCAGGGCCCTCTGCGCTTTGAGGAGGGAATCGCCACTGATACTCCTGTCACTGACGATTTCATGGAGGGTCTCTCGGACGGGTATATGACCCCTCCCGATTCACCAAACCACAACAACCCGGCGGCGCAGTATAAGCATGCGGACCAAGTAATGCGCGAGCGGGCGCATGTGGGTTCAGCTTCGTGGGTAGAGGCCGGGTCCCAGCTTCGGTCTTTCGTGGAGGGAGTAACGGAGCCTCCCATTGAGTTCCCGCTGGTTCGTCGGAGTGGCGGGCGCTATGAGCGTCTGAACGCGACGGTGGTAGGAGAATCGTCTGAGCAGGATGTGTACGACCGCTTCGATCAGAACCCGTGGTAAAGGTCCCCTTTAGGGCCCCCCTATTTCGGCCCCCCTTCGTTCTCCCTTCTCCCAAAGGATAGGTAAATGCCTGGTTTTGGCTCTTACGACTATGTAGTACCCTTCAGTGTCTCGGGGGCCCTCGCCGCTGGCGTAGTGGCCTTCCCGGTGTTCATCGTTCCCGAGGACGCAAATGTGCTCTTCCTCGTGGCCTCTGTAGAGACCGCACCAGCTACCGATGCCATCATCCTCAATCTTCAGGACACGCCTGAGGGTACTGGAGCGGCGGCCTACAATCTCTGGACTACGGCCGCAAATCAGCCCACGATTGCTGCGGGAGCAAATCGGTCATACGCCTTCACCACTCGACAGGTCCAGCAGAACACGGCGTACGCCCTCAATGACCCTGAGCCCGGAGGCACTGTAACGCTGGCCCCTGAAATGACCATCACCACGATGAACCCTGGAGCGGGGCCGGACTCGCCGCTGGTGCGGGCCGGGGACCAGCTCGCCCTCGATATCGTTCAGGTCGGTGTGACCACCACGGGGGACAACCTCTCGGTGTGGGTCTACCTGGAGAAGGCGTAACGTGAACCAGAGTTCGGTGGGGGGAGCCGCAGCTCCCCCCAACCGGATCTCGCATTTCAACTCTGGGGCTCAACACGACGGTGGCAGCCCTACCGGCATCCACGTCCACGCGGCCTCGGGAGCGGTTGTGCTCCACGCTGGGGAGGGCTCCACCATCCATATCCATCCCCCCACCCCCAAGGAGAAATCGGGGGGTCTGGGGACGGCTCTGGACATGCTGCGGGGCCCAAGCACCGAAGAGTCTGTCCGCGGGCTCGCGGCGTCCTATCGACCGGGCCAGATGCCCAGCCCCTCTCAGCCCTTCGGGACCAATATTCTCAGCACTCGGGGCTGAGCCATGGCAAAAGTCCGGTTTGTTCCTGTCTCTCCACAAGAAGGGCACCTCTTCAACCAAGATGTTTACCGAGTGCCCACCGATGAGGAGCGAGCCTACGCCAAATCGCTGGGACCCCAGTTTTGGCGTCGATGCCCTCTTTGTAATAAAGAGGTGGCGATGTGGCAGTCCCTTCCTCACCATGTATGGGAGTCCCATACGGAGGAGGGCTTTCGTCAATCCTATGCGGGGCGCGCTCAGCTTGAGAGTGAGGCGCGTAATCGAAAGCCTACGGAGTGAGGGGGTGAAATGCAATGGCTATTTCATTTGTAAGCCCTAGTTATAGGGCTGCCTCTTCGGACCTTACCATTGCAATCAGCCCTCTCGGGCTCGTAGAGCTGGCCGCGTCGGAGTCACGATGGCTTTCTCGGGGGCCCACCCGTCGTTCAGCCGCTTCCAGACTGTGCGTAGTTGCGCGCCCCCGCACCGGGGGTCTGCGCACCATTCGGAGAGGGATTTTTCTTCCCCAAATGCCTGTATTAGTCGGTAGCCTTTTTGACGGCGCTGGGGCTTCGTCAGAGCTTGCTCAAATGTCCACCCATTCGCTAGACGTTCCCAGAGCACTTTATAAGAGACCGTACATTCTTTTTGGTCGGCCCATTCTGCAAGAGAGAGTGTTTGGTTTTTGTAAGTCACCAGACGGTTGTTGCGGCGATTGCGCTGTTGATTTTTGGGAAGAGCCCACCGACAGTTGGAAGGTTCATAATCTCCGTTTGTGTCTATTCGGTCAATCTGTAGGAGAACCCCATACCCCGAATCGAGGGCCCAGCGTCGGAAAGCCGGGTACTCATGCCACTCGGAGCAAACTGAAATGCCCCGTCCCCCGTAAAGGGGGAATCGGTTATGCTTGGGGTTGTAACACCGCGCGAGCATCGTCTTCCAAACGGTATAGAGAGGCTCGTGAGAGTAGCCGTGCTTCCA
>SCLI03000184.1_pt1 | contig 10370 bp, 12 predicted proteins | sample 7268041 | NCBI WGS metagenome assembly SCLI03 (sample SAMN10721081, study PRJNA514188) | viral metagenome | isolation source: depth-stratified mine tailings core A | place: China: Fankou Pb/Zn Mine tailings | collected 2017-10 | reverse complement strand
GCTCTTCCGATCTATATTAAGATGAAGAATGTACGCAATGTTGCTTGTCTTGCATTTGAGATTACTTTCACATTAGTTGCCTGTATATCAGTTTAAGTGATAATAACACTTTTTAAACAAAAGTAAAAAAGCCCCGAAGGGCTTTTGTTAGATTATTGATAAATCAACTTGATAATAAGAGTATGCAAGATTGCCTACTGTGTCAACAAATGACAAGCTATGTCTCCCTTTCGATAATGATCTAATACCATTAATTACTGCAAAACCTTGAGCATCAGGTGATATTGTGTAGGCATCTGATCCATCTATTCGCATAACAATAACGCCAGTTGTAGAAAGATTACCAAAAGATATTGTCAACCCGATAATTGTGGAATCATCACCAGAATTAAAATAACTTACTGCATTAGCACCACTAGATAGTTTAGCAACAGGATTTACTACAGATATACAATTGTTTCTTGTGACTGTTTTAGATAATACGCTGTTCTGAACAGACATATTATTAGTGTTTACAATTGTGGTATCTTTGATTCTAACACCATGAGTTACGAGTGGTATATTGATACTCCTAAAGCAATCAATGACTGTATTATTAATAAATCTTTCCCTAATAACACCATCGTCAGAATAAAAAGAATCACTTTGAATCGCATTTTGATAACCAATTACAGTATTACCCTTATAAAGAACATTACTATTTAATCCACCAGAAAATAAAGCTCTATTTGCATCAGCATCAATAGTACGTCTAATAAAATCATGCTGCTCGACATTGGATTGCAGCGCAGTTGAGAATGTTAGTTGTTTTAATGTTCCAGTTCCATAGGTATTGTTTGTTACACTAGAGAATGATGATATTGTATATAAGTTACCTTTGATTTGGACTTGATCACCAACGTTTGAAGCCGTAATTGTTGATTGAGGTAGGATATATACTGAGTCTGTTGATACGATCTCTAATATAGAACTATAAGCATCTCTAATAAAATAATCTTTCTTATCTCTATAATTCAAAATAGAGTTTTCAAATGAAATATTATTTGATTGAGTACAAACAAACCCATAATGGCATCCTATTAAATTCTCATTTGTGAATACAATAGATTTCGTTCCAGCAATTTGAGGATAAACAGAAACGCCTTCAGCGCAATACTTATAAGTGTTACCAGTAGATAATAACTGCTCAACAGATGAAACTAAAGATTGACCCTTTTGAGAATCTGTAACAATATTTCCACTACATATGTTGTTTGCTGTTAACGTTCTTGTCTCCCATTCAATACCATAGAGACCAACATTACTAATAGTATTATTCAATACTTGGCAGTTATTACCACCATTAACAACAATATTAATACCACTTTGCCGAACAACAGTATCAATCAAGTTAAATTTTGCGATTGTGTAAGGTGAGTTTTCTGCCAATAATGCCCACGCAACAGTATTTGATAAATTGTTTTTCTCAATAAGTGAATGAGGGCAATTAAATAAGTCAATACAGCAATCGCCATCCTCCCATATCTCTGGTGCGTTAAAGTTTTGAACTTTAGGACCAACAACTCTTAATAAATCAAATGTCAAATAAGGACAGTCTACAAAATGGAATACTCCACGACCGTTTTGAAAAACCCATGAGCTTCGCAATTCTCTACCAGAAACACTTCCGCTACCTGTGACATGTAAGTTTGAGCAGTTATTGAAATAGATATTTGAATTAACTAGATGATCTCCAATTACTTCAAAAGTAAAATTATTCATTCCCGATATAATTGAAGCTAGGTTTCTTAACTTTTCAGTAGCATTAGAACCATCTGCAATTATACCAGCGTCATCGGTTGATAGCTTTCTACTGGATAGGTCTCTAACCCAACCATTAAATATAGTTACACCGTTATTATTTGATGCTAAAGATGAGTTAAATGTAAATAATCCACCACCAATACCTTGTCCATCATAATATGAAAGGACATTAGCAATTTGATTATCAGATGGATTTTGTATCAGCAACAAATCATTAATAGATGGTACTGATTTTAAAGAACCTTTTAAAACCCAACCAGTCATATCTACATTGGGATTCTTGGTATTGCTATCTTCTGTGCTTTGAACTAATTCACCATTATTCAACATTAAAATAGCATTGATCGGGTATTCAACCCCCTCTTTAAAGTATTCAAGAATATAGTTTTTAGGTTTACTAAAAAGCTCCCAAGAATTAAGGGTTTTCTTTTGAAATGACCCATCCTTAACTACCACTGTGCCAACAGGATAATCAATGGTTGAGTCATAAGGTGCAACAGCATTTTCATTAAGCCAAAGAATTTTAAGATCAGTATCTTGCTGAATTTTGTTCATTTGCGTGATCTTTGGGCGACCATTATTCACTCTTGATACATCCCACCCTTGAGTCTTATCACTAAAAACAGGTGGCTTATCAATAGCTGGCGCATTTGATGCAAAGATAATCTTTGGGTCTACTTTATTAACTGGCATTATGATAACTCCCACCATGCTGCAACAATACCTCCAGTTTGACTAGTTAATCTATAACCAGTATCTGGCGGTATAGTCATTGTTATGTTTGCGACTTTTTTAGCGCCAGATGTATTAAAACCTCCTCCGCTAAATTTAATATCAAGTCCACCTATTGTTAAGGTACACTCCTCAGAACTTAAGTAGGAAAAAGTATTCACAACTTCAACAAATATAGTAATCGGCTTTTGAGATGGATTTGTATAAGTTGCACCTAGCGACCTGTATGATGTGGCATTTCTCCAAGTTTGCCCAACGCCCAAGTCTGTGCTTTGTGCGATAGCTGCTGTGTTATTTGGATTTACAAAGGCGCTAACATTGCTCTTATTTACAACCTCAGTGGAAGTGGCAAATCTAGCAACGCCTTTAATAGTTGTGGTTGCATCATTTACTTTTAGTGTAAACGACCCATCAGTGTCTGTGTTTTTTAAGATATTTCCGTTAGCATCAACAGATATATTTGAGGCATTAGTCCATAACTCCCAATCACTTTGTGAATCAGAAGGTTTTCGGTTTGTGTTGTTTACTTTTGCTTGGTATAGCTTCTTACCATCAACAACAAAACCACCTTGAATGTATTCAATATCATTAACCCATCCAAGTAAACCATTTTGCCTTAAAGAAAGTAGCGCCTTGGTGATCTTATTGAATAGACCATTCAAACCTTTCATTTCAGGTTTTCCGTCAGTTTGAACAAATGCAATACCTAAGCCTCTATTTTCATCTGGGAATGGTTGTATCTCACTTGAATCAGCGCCATTTGCAAACGGCTCTTTAAAATTAAAATCATAAATAGTCATGAGTCAATGAACCTCCCAATATCAAAACCATAATTGTTGTCAAATTCTTCACCATAAAATCCGAAATATTTAGCGCTTGCTTGCTCATAAGTATACATCACACCCACAGGCCTTGGCAGAATATCTAAGTTCTCAACAGCAAATTTAATAAAGCTGTTTAAGTCAATTTCACTTCCGTAAAATATCTTCATGGTCATATCATTGTTATCAACAACAAAACCGTCAGATCCTGTTAAGTCTTGCAAAGCATCTGTTATGTAATCAAGTGATGGGTTTTGGTATATTTTCCAAATTCTAGCCTTAATCAAGAATCTATATTCACTATCCTGGAGCAAAATGGTTTCTCTAAATGCTTCGCCCTCAACATACCACCTACCCTTACCCCAACCTAATCCACCAGTCTTTTCATAGTAGGTTAGGAATTCTTTCTCAGTCATTGAAATAGAAGTTCTACTTACCCCGAAGATGCGGCCAAGCACATCTAAGGAATATTTTTGAGCTTTGTCGATATCCCACATTTCGATAAATTCTAAGCAATCATCCATGAAGTCAGTCCAAAATTTAGACTTCATATCTATTTCAGCTATAGCTTTAGGTAGTTTATATTGCCATATGATTAAATCGCTATATTTCATACAATGTTCACCGTGATGTTATCGCGTGGAATATTTGCCTTTTCTCGAATACCTACTGTTGCAACCTCACCACCATCAACCGTTATTGATTTAACGTAGAATGCACCGTCATTCTGAATACAGTAAAGTCGACCAGCTAAGGCATTCTCGCCAATCTTAAAATCTTTTGCTGATACCTGATCTTTGATTTTATCAATGTCGATATCAACACCTGATCGAACACGAACCACGTTAACCACAACATGGATATCTTTAATTGTTGGGCGGTCAAAGTTAATAGTTCGATTGCGCCCACGGTAATTGGTCAGCACGAAACTTTCTGAACCAAATGTTCCACATCCACCACCGATGATTTTACTTTGAATTATTGTCGCAATATCTTCATCAGTCCCACCAAGAACAATGGCATTGATAGAATGAGCTGGAACACCATCATCATCTGTTTCATTGGTATTGTTTTCCAATACAACAGCATCGAATACACCATCAAGATCAAGCAATGAACCTTCAATTCCTTCACGATCATGCGTATTATTGATTGCTAACTTGCGCTCACGATCAATCATTAGCGATGCGGTAGACTGACCAAGCTTTCCAGCAATGATACCCTTAGTGGCTGTCACAAGCTTCATACCAGCAATAATCTGAACTGGCTCAAGAAAAGCATCAACAGGAAGCGGAACAACACCGTAAAACTCTGATCTTAAGTTTACATAGTTGTCACCAGTAAGCAGTGAGGTTGCATCATCAAGAATCCAATTATTTCCTGAATTGGTGAATACAGCACCAGCAGAAATATTGATATTACGATCTACTGTAATCTTAACATCAGGTGAAATTGTATACTTTCCAGCAGCGCGCTTAATTCCTGTAAGTTTTGCAATAACATCAGCATACTTCCCCACAGCGTATTGCGGATCGTGCATCTGAATAGCATAAGCCAATGTGTCATAAGCATCTTTGCGAGACTGTGCTTCAATACCAATGCGCTGACCGTCTGGGGTATTTGGATTGATTACAATATCTTGACCATAAATATCTTTATAGCCTTCCGATAAATCCTCAATAACATCATCTAGGCTTGGTACTGATACACCCTTATCATTAATTTTTAACATTTGCATTCACCGAATTTCTGCCGTTATAAATATCAGTATATTCTATATTGATCGTTGCCTCTCGTCTTTCCCTATTTAAATCAATAGACATGTTATCAATACGGAAAACACCATCAACACCAAGTACAGCACTTTTTAGATCAGCCTCAAGTAGTGCAAGATTTCTCGATCTACCAAGATAGTTCACCCAGTCAACACCAGATTCAAGTGCAAGGAACCAATCCCCTCTCACTTCAAGGATAGCAGTTAAGACATTTTGCTTTACCGCCTCACTAAATTCTCTATAATCAGATTCATTAAATCCAAACTTCCAATCGTGACTTTCATCAATTGCTCTAACTTTCATTTTTACACCTACATTTCATCTGTTTGACTGTTGCCACGCTGAACACCACCATGCTTATGACCGCCAACAGGTTTACCCATTACTGTAATCTGACCAACAGACTCAATTGTCTGAAGTGCTGTAACTGGTGCGTTTGCTGTGATTGTATCATTTGCTGTAACTGGTGGCTGAATAACAAGTGATGTGCCTTTAAGTATTAATGATCCATCTGCATTGATTTGCAATCCAGCGCTGTTGTCATCTTTTCCAATAAACATTGCCCCATCAAGAATAGGGGATACATCGCCAAGGTGATCAGCTCCACCAATAAAGTAAGCATCAGATAAAGAGTGAATACGATAGTCCATAGGTGGGGCAGTCTTTCCACTCTCAAACCAACCATCAAGGCAGCGATCAGAGAATAAAACCAGACCGCTATCACCTTCAGAATATGGATGCACCGCATGAAACCCACCGCCACGAGTAAAGACACAAGGGCAATCAACCAAAGGAGGGTAGTTATCAAAAGAATCATCATCTAAAACCATTTGCATACATATTTCGATGGTTGCGGTTTTTGTCACTTTATCAAAAGAAATAATTTTTGCTGGCAATGATACGCGAGTATCAACCATGGCATTTCTTTTTGCTGATTCAAGCAATTCTGTTTGTGTTGCATCCATTATGATTTCTCTATGATCTGAAAATTACCACCAACTAAACTTTGTACTTGATGCCAGTCTTGTCCTCTTGTGCTTAATCTAATTTCCAATGCAGTCACTTTATAATCTCCATTATAGTCATTAATTATGCTTTTAACACGAACTAAACTATTGATGTAAATTGATGTGTTTAGGAATGTTCTAACAGATAGGCCACCATCACCTTGCTTCTGTGGTGATCCAACCATTCCAGTATCTTGAGATAATAAGAAACCGTATGAGTCAGGCAAAACTTTATTAGTTGGAACAAATACAAGCCGACCATCTTGAATAGACCAGTCACAGCCGTTTCTATTTGCAATTATTGTTAGCTCATCTCGACTATTACCCATTAGAGTTTTACCTCTTGGTAATACACGATCTTTAGGAAATTCCATTGCGCCCTTTGTTATTTCAGGCATATCTTTAATTATTTCCTGAACAATTTGATTGTCAGTCATACCCTTCTGAAGGGTTTTTTTAGAATAAGATTCACTATATTGAACTGAACCATCGCCACATTCAAGATTAGTTGTAGTGGTCGCAGATTCAGCAATACGGATATGCTCTGATTTATCGATTGATCCAACAAAGATGGTTTTAAGTTCTTCACCATACCAACCGACATCGATCTTTACTAGATTAAATTCCTTTGATGAAATCCTATTGCGCACAGTTTCCGATAGGTTATCTATCGAAATGCTGCACGTATTTGGCTCTGACTTATTAGTTTTTTTGATATTAGCGTTGATAGTTGGTGCTTGATCAAGCCTCTCATCATAAACTATCTGAATAGCTTGATTTCTGTTCCCAACCGTCAAAGTTAGAAGTCTGCCGAATTGCATATTGATAAGCCTCTGCGCTCATTATACTGATACCTAGTCTATCACCCATTTCATCAATTGAAACTGTTTCAAAACCTAAGCCGCTATTGTCAGTCATCATGATAACAAAAGGTAGATCACTATAATATAAGGATGCCATTGCAATTGATAAACCCTCGCCTTGAACAATGTATTCACCAGTTATATTGTCATATAGATCAAATGACCACGATAAGCCGACAGAATTCCATAACAAAGTAAATTGCAAGCTATATCCCATAAAATCAAAGTCCTGTATCTGATTTGGATAATCATTAACAGGAAGTTCATAAATACTTTCATCCATTAGAATAAACTCCCGATACTTTCACCAATAGATTTTAATACAGATTTGCTTTTCTTCTGCGGCTGAGTCTTACCTTTATTCTGGGGTTTAGCCGCTTGAGTCTTTGGCTTTTCAGCCTTATTCTCTGTAGATGGCTTGTTCTTGTCCTCTGCTTTTTTAACTGGTGCTTTGATAACCGCATTAATACCGCTAACCATTTCAACTTCAAAGGTCGGAACTTCACGGAATGCAATCATTACCTCGGCACTATTCCCAACTCGAACCACACTAACAGCAAGCAATGAAGCTTGAACATATTGACCACTACTTGTTGAGATTGTTAAAAACTCATCGTTAAAGCATAAAGCCTCAAGAGTGTTCTTAATCCTTGTGATTCTATCGTCAGTTTGTGAGTTATCATTCAATAGTGATGGTATATCAGTAATTGACTTAATCGAACCAAGCTTACTGTATACACTGTAGGCCCTATCAGCAGCACCTAGGTATTTCCTAACTTTACCAGCATATCTGTTCACTGTTGCGCGTGTGTATGCTGTAACTGCGGTTACCCCAACAGGCAAATCAAACCTATTTAGAAGCTCATCAGCTTGTGGAAAAACCTCAGAAAAAGTATCTTGAATGTCGTAATTAACAATTGTTCCACGAATTACAACAGTTCTAGAGTTTTTAATCTTATGGTCAGAAAGCCTTGCACCAGACTCAACAGCAGATTCAGTTAATGTAACTGAAGCCTCGAAAGATTCCTCAACGATGGCATCAAGAGTGAAGCCACCGATTGAAAAGTGACTTAGTGTGACTTTTGATTTAAAGCCAACCAAATCATTTAAAAAACTCATAGCTTAACCCCACTGCTCATATTTCTTTGCGCTGTATTCAATACGTTAACTAAACCGCTTTGAGTTGCTTGACCAGCTCTCACAGGATCATTAGAGCTTACACTAATAGGCGCATGAATTGTCACACTGCCACCATTGTTTGTGGTGTTATTTGAAACAGATGAAGCGCTACCACCAACTAGACTTTTTGCACCATTAACAGCGCCACTAATGAAGCTACCAATACCGCTAAACTTATTAGTAATCCAGTCAAATGCGCGAGCAAAAGGCGCTGTAACAATGTCAAATACATTACTTAAAGCATCACCAATAGAGGACACAAAACCTTTGATTGCACTTATAAGTTGTGTGATTCTGTTTGTCACATAGGAGACAATTGCATCCCATGCCTTAGTCATTGCGGTAGTGATTAATCTTGCGATTGGCTCAAATAGCATTGCATAGTTTTTAAACATTGATATTAAGTTATCAATCATGTTTGACCATGCTTCACTCATTAGCTCAGTATTGCCAGTGAACAAACCATAAACCAATTGCAATACATTCATGATTACTTGAAGTGAATCAAGAAAAGCACCCCCAAAGTACTTAGTCACATATGTTCCGAACTCAACAAGATATGTTATTCCTGTTTTAAGCATTTCCCATAATGAGCGTAAAGCATCTTCATTGTCCTTAACCCATCCAATCATTGAACCCCAGAACTCACCGAATTGGCTTTCACCACCATCTAAGTAAGTCATGAAGTCATCAATCAGTAGCATCAATCCAGCAATTGCAGCAATAATCCAAGTCACAGGATTTGTCACAAATGCCAATATCATAGCGCGCTTAACAACAGCTAGGATTGCAACAAGTCCGACTAATGCGCCTTTCCATCCTATTGTTGCTTCAATGACTTTTACAATAAATCTTACCGTATTGTTTACTACTTGAGATATCTTGCTTATTGCATCAAGAAGTTTAAGGATGCCATTTGCAATAAGATCTTTATTGGCATCAAGAAATTCATTAAAAGTGTCTACCATTTCCATCATAGTAGGAAGGAAGCCAAAGGCTACCTTAACCTTTACGCTTTCAATTATCTTACCAAGTTTACCCATGCCCTCCTCATACTTCTTAGACATTTCAACTTGGTCTTTCGTGATGGTAAATAGATCGCTATTGGCTTGGCTTAATTCTTCAGCTCTGCGGATATAGCTATCCGCAAAGTTCCACGCTGCCAAAGAAACTGCTTTCAATGCACCAACGACAACAGCGCCAATTGTGGCGACTTTTGATAGCGCAGAGCCAAAGTTTTCTACCTGTTCGGTATCGGCTTGCACTCCAAGCATTACTAAAAAATCTTCTAAAACCACAATGCCACCTATTTGTTTAATTCTGCATTTTTTGCATCTTCTTCAGCCTTAACATCTAAGATTGCTTCGTGTGCGTCCAGCGCATCATAAAGGGTTACCACGCCAGTTTTAACCTCAGTTAGCGTATAATAACCCTTTAAGATTGGAGTCCATAGAAACCAATTAACGTCTAGTTCGCCGGCTTCTCTATGAGCATTTTGTTGACCGCTTTGTTTGCCAAGTTTGCTAGCAATCCTGTTCCACTTGGCAAAAACTTTACAAAATGAAACTTGATGCCTTCCATCTGGAAGTTTAGATAATGATCAGCATGAAGATTAAAAACATAGTTAATCTCATCCTTTTTAGCTGTGTCAACTTGTAACCATTCTCCATCATGCTTTAAGAAAAGCTTGCAGTTCCTCAGAATGAATTGCTCAACAGATTTCATTGCTGAAGAATTGATATTGCCAATGATTTTTGCAAAATCTAAATCAAGGTCAATATCTGAAACCTCTTAACTGTTTTTGCTTTTAATGAACCATCAAGCAAGTTAAGTAATTCAAATGCTTTAGACTTTGAAAGCTCCATATCTCCATTTTCAACAAAGATAACTTTTAAGTGTTCTTCAAGGAAAGTTTGACCAGATTCATCCGACTTATCTTTAACTCCAAAAACTACATCACGAGTCTTTGGGGTATATGAATTAATTAAATGCTGAATTGACATTTATTATTGATCCTTAAATTTCTTAATAGCTTTCGGGAAATGAATAATCCAAGCGTTAGGGTTAGCAGCAGTACCACGAGCATACGTGCCACCATTAACAATTCTACCACCAGTAGCAACAATCTCGTCACCATTGATAGGGTCATTATACTTGTGTTGGATCACATTATCCAGGATTGGGTTTAGC
>SCLI03000182.1_pt1 | contig 10391 bp, 15 predicted proteins | sample 7268041 | NCBI WGS metagenome assembly SCLI03 (sample SAMN10721081, study PRJNA514188) | viral metagenome | isolation source: depth-stratified mine tailings core A | place: China: Fankou Pb/Zn Mine tailings | collected 2017-10 | reverse complement strand
TAGTGAGTTCTTTTTTTCCTTCAGCCATGTTTTTCTCTTTCCTCCTTTTCTTTTTCACGGCTTACATGCCAAGCGCTGCCCGCACGTCAGCCAGAACATCCACGCCGCCCACCTTGTAGATATAGTTGAACTTGTCTATCTCAAGGATTTCCTTCCCGTCTATTTCCAGCTTGAAATAGTGGGCCGCGTATTCCGCCTCGTGCTCGCCGTCGGCGCCCTGCTTGAGCTCGGTCAGCTTCACCTTTTTGAAGAATCCCTGCATGGTGATCTTGATCGGGTAGACTTCCATCGCTCCTGACTGCTGATTGTAGTTCTGCACTGCGGCGCGCACGTCCAGGAGCGGGGACCTGGCTGCGTTGTAGAGGACGGCTGCTGCCTCGGCTGTCATGGCCTTGAACTTCATCTTGCCGTCGAGCTTGTCTATGTGCCCCTTGAGCGGGACTTCCATGCCTCCGGCCTGGCCGAACATCCTGGACTCCACCACCTTGTGTGCTACTTCGGGTATCTCGATGGATGCCTTGCCGAGCCAGTTCGCGCCGTCCACGTATACGTTTGCATCATTGATGATATTGGGCGTCTTCATCTCTATCCACCTCCGAACAGATTATTGAAATAGGTGACATCCACTTCGAGGACGTACTCGATGGTCTCCGCAGGCGGCGGCGCGAGGTACGTTATATAGAACCTGATGATCCCGTTTGCCAGATCGGTAAGAGGGTTATCTTCCGCTCGGAAAGTAACCTTTGCTCCGATCAGGAAGCTCTGGCCGGTCAGACCGTTAAGACAGATGTTTACGGTCGAGACCACGGTCTCTATGAGCCTCTTGTTCATGGGATCGTCCACCTTCTGCCACGTGAGCAGCACGAGATTGTTCTCGATCCAGTTAGCCATGCGCCTGCAGGGATTGAACGTATCCTTGATATCCGTGTTCTCGGGGAATGCGGATGTCCTGTTACCCCACAGCTTCCAGCCTGTGGAGAACCTGAAGACAGTTGCGATGCCCTGCTCGTTCAGATAGTTCGCCTCCTGGATGCTCAGTATCTTCACAGGGCCGTCAATACTCAACCCTTTGTTGGATGGCGACTCATAAGGCACTCCAGTGTTCTTCTCGTCAACCTTCGCAGTCAGGCCCGCCGCATGCGCTGACAGCCAGTGCAACTGATCTCCGAACTTCACCTGCGGCCAGAATATAACCGCATTCGGCGATCCGAAGGTCGCCTTGAAGGTCAGTGCGTCCGCAGGCTTTGTAACCGTAGGCGGTATGTCGATATACGCCTGGGCCTTGAAATGATCACAGAGCTTCTCAGCTTTTGCAATCATCGCGTTTGCGACCGATGAGACGTGTGAATATCCGGGCGCAAGCACTGTGCCTATTACCTTGCCGTATGTGCTGAAGATTTCCTCGATCAGCTCAAGGCCGGTCCTGTGCCCTGTCTCGGCATCAACGCCGCCTATAATATCTGCCGATGTGACCTTCGAAACATCCGCCCAGTCATAATCCACTTTGACCGACTGCCCGGCTGTAATCTGGCCGGTTGTCTTACGGGTGATAATTCCTTTTGCATAGTCAACCGTATAGTCGGTGTCTTTGACATAGGTGATAGTCCCGTCGCTGTTTTTCACGACCTCATTGGCAAACCCCGGATGCGCGAGGGTGATCTTGTCTGCAACAAACATCTTTGCCTCAGCGTTCACGGAAGATTTGTGAATTGCCGGGTCAAAGACATTGACGAAGACCGCGGGACTCATTCCGTATAGTGTGAAATAAATCCGCGCAAACTGTGAGAGCGAATAATCGGACTCGCTCTGTCCCTCCGGCACACCGCCGAATGTTGTGACGAACTCCGGGTAGTCGAAGATCAGCTTTGCCTCATTGACCGGCTTGCCCCCTTCAAGTTCCTGCACCGGGGCCGCGCCGACCACAAAGGGCAGGGCGCTGTCACAGGTGCGGACACCCAGGATTTTCGTCTTGAGCTCCTGAATATAAACTCCGTGTCGAAAAGCCATTTCTCAGACCTCCTCCCTTAGATTGTTACAAGCTCGTTGTTTGCAATGAGCCTCTTGACCTGCTCGGCTTCGGCAGGCAGATTCAGGCACACCGTATTGGGCACCAACTGGTACAGCTTGCCGAGATGGTCAAAATGTTTGATCGTCTTGCCGACATAGCGATGCGGCGAAAGCGTTGACGGTGCAGCGGCAGTCTCTTCATTCCCTACTTCCGGCTGCTGATCGCTTGTCTGTCCCTCTTCCACGTCCTGATCTTTTTTCCTTGCCATGTTCTGAAACCTCCTTTTTTGTGTACGGACGGGAGCATCCCGTCCCTACCTTATATCAATTCCGCATACGGGAAAAATAAGCTTACGTCCCAACTCTCCTCATATAGATAAGGCTTTGAGCCCTTTTCCGCTTCGTCGTTCCTGAAATGCTGCCCTCCGGGCTTCCGTTTGCCGTTTACGCTTATATTCCCGGCTCCCGCAGCATTCCATAGTTTGATAGTGACCGGATTCCGAAAATACCGATTCACCTTGAAAGACGCCTTCATGCACTCGCTCAGATAAACATCCGGGCCGTCTCCATAGGCAGTAAGCGCCACGAGGGCATCGACCTGCACAGTGTAGAGTCGAGCAGTTTCGTTTGTCGTGAAATCCTCGAACTGAAACTCCCATCCGGTCGGGGCCATTATTCTCAGGTGCGGCTCGTGAAGTCTTACAGGCTGCGGCTCCAGCAAGGCATTTACGCCCGTTGCCTTTGCGATGTGGTCCCTGAAGGCCTCGATCACGCTCACTATTTCTTCGGTATTACCCATGCCTTTTGTTTCTCCATGATTACCGACTTGTCTACAGAGTCCACAAAGAAATGCTTTCTCGCCGGTACGGTCACCTTGTCCTTCAGGATGAAGAGTACAAACGCCTCTCCTTTTTTGCCCTTCGCACCTTTGAGCGCGGCCATCAGCGCCTTGCCGCTCTTTGACCTCCAGATGTTATACCCAGCCCGTTTCATCCCCTCGATGCATTTGCCGGGAGTCAAGCCGAACTTCCGCATCATCTGCCGGGTCTTCCATCCGGCAGGGATATAGAGCTTCTTTGCCTTTTTCGGCTTTATCGTGCCGCCCTCGTGAATCAGACGGCCCTGGATTGCTGCCGAGCCGACAACGGCCTTTGTGCTGTCGCTCTTGTGAGTGATTTGGGACATGTAGCTGCCGGTGTCCCTGAGGGTGAGGCCTCCTTTTTTATATGCCCTCGTGAGAGAAGCATTATCGGGCTGGATGTTGCCCTGGATTTTGCGTTGTGTAGAGGCGGTCATATACTGTCCGACATCGGACATCAAGCCCGGCGAGAAAGCATTTCTTTGTGCGATAGACCTGATCTTCGTCAGATCATTTATGTTTATAGTTGCCGAAAGCATTTATTTGAACCCGTGCCAGTTGTCAGAGCCTTTTACCATTGAGCCTACAGGATTGCCCTGTTCATTCCGGCCTCCACCCTGCTGCGAGAGGTCCTTGTCTATGCACCTGCCGTATTTGGCGCGGAGCAGGTCGTATGCGTCATCTTTCTTGTCTTTTGCGATGTCCTCGTTCTCCGCGAAGCTGTAAAGCTCATACAAGGCCCTCCTTGTCAGGGCCTCCTTGTCTATATCGTCATCAAAGTCCGGCTCCAGGCCGCAGCTTTTGAGCTTTGCCCGCACCCAAATCTCGGCCTTGCGGATGCAATCCTCAGCGACCGAGTCTTCCCCTCCGGTGAGGGTATCGAAGTTGTACCCCTTGATTTGGGTTTTCAAATAGGCAACGGTTATCAAAAAAATCCCCTTTAAACGGCTTTATAAAGGTTTATAAAGGAGGGTAAGCAGGGGAATCCGACAATCCCTCCCCTGCCCACCGGCTTATCCAATTCCTACTGATTCGTTACCTCTGCCCAACATAAGCCTTTTACGACCGGCATGTGGATGGGTTTCGACTTTGCCACAAGCTTCAGCCCCGAAGGGTCGCGGGTGATCTCCGGCTTGGTCACAAAGAAAGGCAGCGCCTGCAGCCCGGCCTCGATGTCGTCAATAGCGCAGTAACGGAAAGAGTGCGGCGCGTCCTGGGCTATGGCGACCAGCTTGTGAGGCGCAACGGCCTGATTGACCGTCGCGAGATTCACAGGGTCTTTGTAGATGCCGCGGGAGAGCTTCAGGAAGAACCCGGCAATCTGTATGCCCTCTTCGGTCACCTCGGCCTTCACCTTACTGTCGCCCGGCAGGGCCAGCACTTTGTTTGCCAGGTTAAGGAACGCCTTGGTGCCGAGCAGCCATTCGATCTTTGCGCCGTAACCAGCCAAGGCGAGCGCCTGTGTCATTGCGATCAGGTCGGCAAGGATTTGGCCTATGGTGCAGTCTGCTGCGTCCCATAGCTTGGCGGGGGCGAACGAGAGAGTGGCCCCATAGTCGAGGGAGTAGGTGTCGTGCCCGCCCTCGGTCTGCATCGGGTATGCGATCTGGCCGGTAATACTTTGCGCAGCCAGTGCCTCGGTCGTCAACATGACCGCACGCCTGAAGTTGTCGATCTTGCCGTCTATGAACGCCTGGATCGCGGGCTTGTTATCCGTGCTCAAAAGCACAGCAAGGTCGTTCAGTTCCTTTGCCGAGATGAAGTCCTTGACCTCGATGGGCTGCGGCTCGATGAAGTCGATATCCATAGAGCCTGCGGCGATGTTTACAGCAGGTGTCCCTCTGCGCACTACCGGCACGGCTCCCGCGATCTTTACCAGCTCGCTTTTTGCGATAAGCGCAAAGGGATGCTGGGCGCGCCTGGCCTGCGGGTAAACCATGTCCATCACGACAGAGGGAAGCTGCGGCAGCCTTTCAAACGACTGGGCCACGGCAGCGGTGGAGAAAAGTCCCCTCAATTTTGCTATCAGAGTCTCGTTCAATGCCATTTTGTGACCTCCTGTTTAATAGATTCCTATTGCGTTGAGCTTTGCGATATCCGCCGCTGCCGGTGCTCCCGCGCCGACCAGCACGTTTGCCCATACTGCTGTGCCGTGCTTGAGCACGGGACCTGCGGTCTCCTTCGTTGTATCGACCTCTTCGGTCAATATACCCTTCGGCGCATTCAGGGGGGCCAGTCCGGCCGGATCATAGGGCACGTACTTGGAATCCGCATCCAGGGCCACTACCAGCCCCCTTGCAAGCGTTCCCTGGTTTGCCTTGATGTCGCCGTTCTTGATGATCGGCGGATGAGTCGGGTCGATGATCGTTGCGCTGCCGAGTGATACACTGTTCGTCTTTGCGTTGAATGCCATATCGTGCCTCCTTACATCTTCGCTATTAATTTGTTCGGGTCGACGTCCGCTTCTCTCTGTCCGCCCGGCGCGTCGCCCATGTCCATCTCACCGGGCTTGACCGGGAAGGCCATCTCGCTGAAAATCCGCGTCAGCAGATCAAGAGCGGATGTGCTCTTCTTTGCGCCTGCCGCGTCAGTCAGCTCGATATTCTCTTCGACGGGCATTGCGTCCGCAAGCTGTAACAGAAGCGGCATCTTGTCGGCAGGGACTTTTCCTTTCGCCGCAGTCTGCAGCGCGTCCCTCTTCGTCGCCCTGAGCGCCGCCTCCAGACTGCTTGCTCTTTGCTGTGCATCAGCAAGCTGGACGCTGCCATCTACCTTTGTGTTTGCCCCACCCTGCCCTGATCCGGCAACGAGGGACTGTGTTTCCTTGTCCATAGTCCTGTCCTCCTTTTGCTTGTCCGCCGCATAGACTTCGTCCGGCGAGCCGTTCTCATTGCCTGACTCTTCCGGGCGGCTTATTTCATCAATCTCCCATTTATTCACGATCTTGTCGGCCTCATCGACCCCCTTGTCCTCGATCAACCTGTCGCGCAGCCTTTGAAAGATATTGCCGATAAGACCGAACTTCCAGTTTTCCGTGGCGTCCGACAACTTGAATGTCCACCGCTCTTCCGTGCCCGCATCGTCAGACATATTGATGAACGGCATGCCCGTCAGGTCTCTGAGGTCTTTGATTCCCGGAGGCTGTGCTCCCAGCACTGCTAAATGATGCAGATATTTCTTGCCGTCGCTCGCTCTCCGACGTACTCCGATAGACCAGTTGCCGTACATCTTTTTCTCAAAGGCTTCATCTATGAGGTCGGAGAGTTCAATGCGCTCGCCGACAAGCAGCGTGGTCTTCGGGTTATAACTCAGCTCAGTGATAAAGCCGAGGGCGGGAAGAAAATCGGCGAGGTTGTGTCCCGGCGTCAATGGAACTCGGCCCGCAAAGGTCTCCACTACCTCCTGCAGGTCCTGTGCAGTGACTTTCGTTCCGCTTTCACCGAAAATACCTTCATAGGCTAATTCCCAACGTCTTATCCTTGGCATGGCTTCACCTCCATTTAGGAGGTAGCCTATCAGGAAATCAAAGGCGGGATTGAAAGCACAGATAAAATCTACATAGCCACTCCGAGTTTCTTTGCAGCCCCGGCAATCTCGTCCTCAAGGCCGTATTGCTTCGCCCTTTTTTTCATCTCAGGAGTGAGCTTGTAGAATGATTCTGTCTCAAGCGGATCGCCGCCGAAGCCCTTTTGCACATCTATTAATCCTTTGAGCCTCGAAGGCGGAGTAAGCGACTGCGGAAGCACCTTTGCTTCAGCGGCATCTATCCCGCGCACAGTGGAGCGACAGGCGAAATGCAGTGGAGGCCAGTTGGATAACCACCATGCATCTTTATACGGCCTGATCACCCCCGATCTCTCCCTGCATATTCTCGATTGACGGCTATCTCTGATGCCAACGAACTCAAGATTCTTAGGCGGCCTCTCGCGGAACTGCATCAGGCGACCGGCGTTATAGTCCGTCTGGATGTTTGTCCTGAATACGTTTTCCCAGTACCACGGATTGGATTTGTGGAACCCCGCTTTTTTCAGAAGCTCGTTCTGACCGGATTCGCTCCAGAACTGTGATATGGTCATGCCGCTGTCCTGCGCTTTGAGAAGCTGCTGTCTTACGGCTTCTATTGCGTCAAACTGCGAAAGGCGGGCGACTGTGAAAGCACGGAAGCGGAGTTTTGATTCCAGGATGGCAAACGCTTTGCCCGAGATAGGGATACGTGCCTTCAGGAAATTCAATGCCTCCTCGAAAGTCACCGGCTCCGGGATATAATCCACAAGTTCTATATCACTCGAAGCATGGTCCATTCCCATCAGGAGCGACATCAGGAATATGTCTCTTGTCCTTTCCGCCAGTTTCTTCGATGCCGGAATTTGTAATGCATTATCCTGTAACTTTTTCAGATCGTTAAGATCGTTGATAGGAAAAGAGGCGCGAAAGACATCAAGGGCATCCTGATAAAAACCTTCTACGGCTTTATCCAGCTCCTCGGCTTTTAGAATTTCCTGCTTGAGATGTTCAGGTACGGACGTGTCGTCAGAACTTTTTTTTAGGATCATCGGCCAGAGCCAGGTTGTCTATCCTGTCCTTTCGGGTCGGGGAGCTGACGGCAATGAAGACATCCGTGTCATCCACAGGTTTGGGAATGTTGTAGCGATTATAAAGGGATCGTCTCGACACAGGCAGGCCCATTTCCATAGCATCCCGCACAATGTCCCAGGATGCATACTCTTCCAGATCGAACTCCATATAAGGTTTCGGTGCGGCAGCTCCGTAATTCAGTTCCGCGATCCAGGCGATAATGGTGTTTGATAACGTGTAAGCAAGCTGCCGGGCATCCCCGGCCGTTATTTTCTTGCCCTTGGTCTCCTGCACCTACCGTGAAGTCACGTATTCGTTCGCTGCAAATTGCCAGCGCTTGCTCTTTGGTCATTTGTTTTCACCTCTTTTCGTTTACAGATTGATTCCCTTAAAAAGGTATCCTGTGCAGCCCTATCCAGACAAATAGAGCGCTTGCCGCAAGTGCAATAAAATATTCTTTTAACGTGCCGACATAAAACAGCCTCCAGCCGATGCGCTTATGCGGATCGAGTGCGGGCACTGTCCCGCAAAGCATATCTTCGATAATGTGCCCTATGCAGCCGATAGGTGCAAAAGCCAAAGCAGTCACAAAAATTCCGTATTTCTTGCTGAGTGCCAGGCACACGAGAGTAAGCACCAGATAAGGAACAAACCAGTGGCTTCCCTTCCTGTGCCGTTGCTGCCAGACTCTGAACTGGTCGCTGTCGCGGTCCCAGCCTCCACTGCCCTCGATGGCATCAGGGAATATACTGGACAGGGCCGCTATAATTGCATAGAAAGGCTGTCCAGTAATGGCGAACACCGCGGCCCCGGTCGTAATCTTATGAGATATCCAGGTCATTTTGTAGCCTCGTTTTTTGTCTTCCAAAACTGAAATACTATATACAGTGTCCCTGTATCCTGAACCTTTGAAATGCAGCCGTTGTCATGTTCGCTGCTCTGGCGGTCAATAGCATCGAATGTGGCCCTGTTATCGATCAGAACATAAACCAAGTTCCCTTCATGTACTCCTATAAACGCATTGCAATGATAGTAGTTGTCCTTACTCGTTGATTCCGTCATTCTCTTACCTCCCTATCTGCCGGATATTGTTCTGACTGATGCGCTTTTGCTGCTCCTGTTCCCTCTGTGGTTTCCTGGAAAACTCCAGTTCTCCGGTCTGCTTATTCCTCCAAATAATCACTTTCCCCCGTTCCTCGCCCCTCTCATCGGTAATCGTGAAAGTTGCGCCTTGAATACTTGTATCCCGCTTCAGCAGGGCTTTGACTTCCTCAAAGCTCTTGCCCCTGACATTAATAATTCCGCCCTCCAGGATGCACTGTATAAGCTCAGGAGGCGCGTCCTTGAACATATCTGTCGTGCTATCGACAGTATTGATATCTTGTTTGCTACCCCTTACCGGTAGACGATCTTCAATGCGATGCGCAGTCTGATAGGGCACAATATCACGGCTCTGATTCTCCGGTTCGCCAGTCAGCCAATCTTTAGCTTTCTTCCACCATCTCTTAAGCGTGATCATAGTTTTACCTCCATACATAAGATGCAGCGACAGGTTAAGTTCTTTTAACTCGCCCGTAAACTTTCTTCGAGGACCTGTGCAACCGCATCAGCGCAACTTAATGCGTCATCAGCGGGTTGATGGCACCTGATCCCTTTCAATTCCTTGATGATATCCTCAACTTCTCCCCCGACCCTGAGAGTGAGAGAGATTAACCGGCCTATAGATTCACATTGAGCGCTGGCGCATCCTCCGGATTTTCCCATGTTTGTGAAGACTTCGAATGGATGTCCCTCTATGGAATTGACGGTAATGTAGAGATGTCCACACCCCGTGTCCTTACGATGCGTCTGCCCTGATAGTACCTGTGGTCTTTCTGCTTTTTGTGTCATTGTCCTGTCTCCTCTACAACTTTTCCCCCGGAGCGGGGGGCCTTCACTACTTACTGAGGCCCCCTGCTGCGGGGAAAGTATCTGCGTCCGGAAAATACAGGACCGAACAGAATGAGGGCCGCTATAGAATCAATCTTCGAGCGGCAAGGGGCGTGACAGGCTCCGGAAGGACCTGGCGCGGCACTTGTGAGCAAGACACATCCAGTAGTATTTTCCGGACGTGCCTTTGCTTTAAGCGCATTTAAGCGCAGGGGGTAAGGGGAAATATCCCTTAATGTGTCCCCCGGGGACGTTTAGGAGAGGGGGGATACAGAGCACGGTGCACCACTTCAGGGCGTGGACGGTGCGGATTAACGCCTAATGGGAAACAGTATGTGCGCGTAACGGAGTGCGATGGGTGGCATCAAATGGAATGCAGTGGAGCGCTCATTCTGTTTCCCATTTCCCTATGAGATTCTTTTGTGATTATGCCGTCAGCATATCTTTAAGCTTCTTGTAGTTCTGAATTACTTCGGCTGCATAACTTCCGGTAGACTTATGCAGCACATTGTCCATCGTATTCATGCCTCTGCGCGGATCGTACCCGAAATACTTTGCGGCAGCCATAGTGTAATCGCCTCGACTGCTCCTTAGGTGCTGTGAAAGCAGCCTCGTACCGCAATCGATATTATGTGCCGGATCCTGCAAAAGGCTTGCGTGCATTCCGCACACCTCTCTCCCGGTATCCGGCATGATCTGCATAAGCCCGATCGCATGCCCCTTGCCTGAAACGTACTTTCCCATCGGGCACGGATCTCCCTTTGCCAGGGCATCGCAAGCCTCTTGAAACATCACAGCTGCCACAAACCTCCCATCAATGCGGTATTTTTGCGCAGATGCCTGTATAAGCGGATACCACTGTCGCAGCCCGCGAAACTTGAAGTCACCTTTTATGGGTCTTCGCGTAATCGAGTGGGTGATTTTGAGCAATTTTTATACCTCCGGCAACATACAGGTTAACACTTTCAGTCGGAGATACTCCTCATCACGTAGCCCATATGCTCTTCTCTGTATCACCCTG
>SCLI03000181.1_pt1 | contig 10415 bp, 11 predicted proteins | sample 7268041 | NCBI WGS metagenome assembly SCLI03 (sample SAMN10721081, study PRJNA514188) | viral metagenome | isolation source: depth-stratified mine tailings core A | place: China: Fankou Pb/Zn Mine tailings | collected 2017-10 | reverse complement strand
ATATGACGGAGACGTCCGCCAGTTCCACCGCCCGCTTACCGGCAATGGCTTGGGCCTTGCAGTTGATGGTATCGCCAAGGTTGAATGGGATTTGTGGCGTAAATGATGCCGCCTTGAGCCGCCCCCATGTGATCATGTAAATCTCCGCCCCGGCGGCATGAACTTCTCGGATGGTATCGAGCTTCTCGCGGTCAATGGTGATCGTGTACTGACCGGGCGCTGTCAGAGTCGGGGACCAAAACGCCATGATCTCGTCGTCAACGAATAGGAGCCAGTACAAGCCGGTAGGATCGGGCTCGTCGATCTCATCGGGCATGTCATCGAATTCCGAATCTACCGTAATCGAGATAGGGCCGTTGTCGTCCTCCGTCATGGCACTATCGAGTGTCGCGTGGATTGCGAAGGCGCCGATGGTCGTAACGTAGCGGTAATCCAGCACACCGGCTGGGGCGACGTAAATAGCCGCCGCGATCGTCATTGCCGTGGGCCTCGATGCCAGGACGGCCAGGCAGGGGAATTTGGCGTCGTTCTGCGACACATTGCCGCCCTGGTTTTGGCTTGGCATCTCGATCAACCGGATTTGGGTGAAGTCGTGAGGATAGGGATTGGCCTGCGGCGGGGGCGTGTAGGCCGCCGGCGTGTAGGTCTGCGCGTAAAGGTAGCCGCGGTCAACCTCGAACTGGATAGTTGCCTCGGGAGTGTGGGGATCGGAGTAGTCGATAGCCGTGCAGCGGCAGGGGAGTTGTGTCAGGCCATAGCCGGCATAGGTGATGTAGAATCCACCGCCAAGCGTAAGGCCCTGGAGCTTGCTCTTGCGGATTTTGAGCGTGCCGGTGATCTGCGGCAGGGACAGGGCCTTGGCCGCGATGCGCGCCACCTTGTCGGCCAGGTCGTGCGTCGTGATCCAGGGCCGGTCAAGGGCCTGCTGGTTTGGATTGCCCAGGGTCTGCAGGTTGCCGGCGCTATTCGCCGCCAGGGCGTCCGGCTTGTAATCGGCTTGGCTGTTGGTGTAGGAGAGCCGGATGTCGTTTTTCGCCAGGGCTGGACTCGGAATTTCGATCTCGGGAAGGTCGGTCAAACACGTCTCGTCAATAACCGGCAATCCAGCGCCCGTGATTTCCCGACTCAGGCCCAAGGTAATTTTGCCGTCGTTCGTCGAGGCATACCAGGCGTCGAAATAGGCGAGTATTTGGAGTAGGACCTGATCGAATGGCTGGCCCCTGTCGATAATCGGGGAAAGTCCGAGTTCCTCCGTGGCCAGTTGCGCCCGAGTCGCCTCAATGCCTGTTTGGTCCAGGTCGGTGTCGACCAGGCCCAGGCCGTACCGGGTATTGGTCATGGCCTCGACGATGGCATTGGCAAGGTTGACGTCATTGCCGATGGCCGCCGGCGTGAGCCAGGCGAATTCGGGATTGCGGGAGACTATTACCTCGATGTTCGGGACGTTCGTGCGGTTGTAGCCCAGGTTCTGGTTGAGCGACACCAAATAGCATTGCCCGGCATAAGCCGGGTGGTCCTCTGCCACGTTGGGCTCAACGACCGCGCCGGTGGCCAGGGTGGCCAAGAGCGGATCGATAGTCTGAGTCTCGGTCCCCCAATAGAACCGCCATGAGCCATAGCCGGTGACGGTGATGGTGATGTAGTCCTCGCCAACGCCCCGGCTGACCGGACCTTCCCAGACCATGACGTCGTCGAAGTAAATCGCATGGATGGCATCGACTGGACCATGGCAGACCAGCGCCGCGAAGGCGCAATAGTAGTAGTAGCCGATGGTGATGTCCTCATCCTTGGCGTCACGCTTTACTTCAAGGTAGCCCTGATTGAATGGCTGGGTGATGAAGGTGACACCGATGCGTTGCCGTCCATAGACCACCGGGAGGACGCGGCCTTGTTGCGCTGTGTCGAGGCGCTCCGGGGCCAGGCCAAGGGGCTGCTGGCCGGGCTGCGGATAATCGGTATTGCCAGATGAGAAACTCATGATGCCTTGGTTATTGGCCGCCAGACGGCTTGCAGGCGCTTGCCCCAGGTCGGGTCGTCGAGTCGGCTGAAGATTACGCCCGCCTTCTGGCAGCAATGAACAAAGTTGTCGCGCTCGATGTAGATGCCGACGTGATGAATGACTTTGCCCAAATTGAAGCCCAGGAGGTCGCCGGTCTTGAATGGCGCGGTTGCGAGTCTAAATAGCCGGGTGGCGATCACGAATTGAGCCACGGCGGATAGGTCGAGATGTGCCCCGCTGCCGATGTGGTACGGAGGGAAAACGATGTCTGCGGGAAGAATGCCCGCCTTCTGATAAATCGCCAGGGCAAGGTTCACGCAATCCACACCGTCGCCCTTGACCTTGGCGTGCGCGCGAAATGGCGTTGCCAACCAAGACTGTGCTTCTCGAATGATAACTTCAGGATTCATCTTGCTTCAGTAACCAAGCCGCCATTCGACACCAGTAGCCCATGAATTTGATGCTCTCGGCGGCTTCCTTCTTTCCGGCCTTTTTGAGTTCAGCTTTCCTTTCGTCCCAGGCGACGGCCAGCCGATGCAGCTTGTTGATGGCGTTTTGGAATTCATTCGGATTGCTCATTTCTTGTTGCCGGTGGAAGTGTTCGCCTCGATTGCCTTAACACTCAGGTTTGAGGGTGCCAGGACGTGTCCGCCCCAACGGCTGAAATTCTCGAACTTGGCTTTGCATGTGGCCGCGGTGCCGTCGCACCCGGCATAGACCGTGATGCTGTCGCCTACCTCAGCGTCAGCCAGCGCATAGTCCACCTGGACGGTCATTTCGCCGCCCGATACCGCCGTCGAGGTTTCGATGTTCCGAATCTCCAGATATTGGCCAGCCCCCACCTGAAGCCACCCCAATGCGGCGTAATTTTCGGCCCAGGCTTCGGTGATGCCTTCAACCGTGATCGACCGGCCCGAAATGGATTTGATCGCGCCTGTGGCCTGATAGTTGGTCGTGAGTATGCCGCACGAGGTGCTGAACAAAGCATAGTTGCAATGAGGCTGAATGAAGAAGCGCGGGAAGGTCCGGCCCAGGGCCGCAACGATTGCTTGGCATTCGGCGGTGATGTGCCGGCCTTTGAGCTTCACAGTTTCGACCAGGCCCTTCCAAATGGTGGTTCGGGTGTCAGGGGTAGCATAGTCGATCTCGTAAATCGTGAGCCAAAGGGGCATTGAAGGATGATAGGGCAGGAAGCGGGTGAGCGGATTGCCTTCTTCGTACCATGCCTCCAGCGTCACGGAAGATTGGCCTTGCGACAGCGATTGGCTATGGCCGCCATGGTCGATCGGAGCCGTGAGGAATGCCACTCCGCTACTGGTCACGTCCTGGTTGAGGCTGGTGAACCGCCAATAGATCGCCGGCGAAGTGGCTAGGGAGAATTCATAGAGATAGACTGGCTGCTGTCCGGTCTCGATGGCCGCATACTCTTTGGTCAACTCGATGACTCGCAGCGGGACCGCCGCTCGATTGTCGGCAACAAAATCGAACTCGATGTCGTCGGATGCGAGCCGGACGTAAAGGAGGCGATTGACGGACCAGCTCGGGTCCACCGCATTCGCCAGACCTGAGTCGAGCGTGACGATTTCAGTGCCGTCACCGTTGTCCTCGATCTTGCTGATCTTGGCGTATTGCGTGGTGGCGCCTGCCTTCGTGAATACCAGGTATGCGCTGGCGGCATCCGAATACCAGTCGGTCCAGTTCTGGTCGGCAATCGTAAACGAAGAAGCGTCTACGCCGGCATTGACTGAACAGGTCGTGAAAGGCGAGGGTAGCCAGAAGCCGGTGAGCCGGCCCTTGAGACCGTCAACGAAGTCCTCGAAGTCCATGATCTCGGATTCATCATTGAGCCAGACCGAGAACTGAATTCCGGCAATGGTGAAGTCCTGGAGCGGTTCATGGCGCGGGGCTGCAAAGCCGAGAAGCAATTCGTGGAGATCATAGGAAAAGGTCTTGGCGGTCGTTTGTGACCAGTCTATCGGGATCGGGAAAATGGGCCTGGAGAGATAGTCGCTCATGGGGTCCGCTGATAGAGTATGTTGAGCCCAAGGCCCTGGCTGAGCCAGAATTTGGTGTCGGTGAGCGGATGCGGTTCGAGGTCACCAGACTCGGATTTCCAGAGCATCGAGTAGAGTTCACGCATCGCCCCCGCTGTCCAATATTGCCAAACGGTGTCGCCGTAGGCCGTAACGGTGAATCCCATCGTCTCCGCGTAAAGCTCGAGTTCGCGACGGACAACGGTTTGATGGTCGGCTATTTGCTGCGCCGTCAGCAGTCCGTTCGGATTCTGGTCCTCATACAGACCCCAAAAGTAGCCCGAGCCGAATGAGTACCAAGGCGGCATGTCCGAGCCGTCATAGCCGGGGATATATTGCGGCTGCGTGTCCGGGCTGGCTGCAGCCGCTGAGGCAAGCGGCTCCTGGATGGCGAGCTTGACGCGGGATATTGAGTCACTCAGGGCCTGGCAGTCCCCTACTGAGAGAGTACCGGCAATGGCCGGGTAAACAGCATGGCCGGTGTAGTTGCCTTTCAGGGCATCTTGCCAGTGAAGGGTTTGGCCGGTGGTTTCAGCGTCGAGAACGACAACCTCATAGGTATCTGGCCGGACGAAAAAGGCCAAATCGCCAGGTGACCAGGTCCATGCGCCCAAGGTCGTGACCTGGTCAACTATTGGCGTATCGCTCGGAAGTCGCTGCGGTCGCGGCCAGAGCGGACAGACGGCGCGCCCCGATTTCAGGGCTGCTTCGATCCTGGCGTTGAGTTGGGCGCGGTCCTGGATCGACCAGGATAGCACCGAGAATTCGAGCCGTTGAAGCGGTGTGGTCCGGCATACCGATCGGTCCTCCGAACCATTTACCCCGCCGGCAATCTTGGTTGCCCACGACCTGGTAAGGCGCGGCGGATCGGACCAGTCGAGCGGGTCTCCAAAGATGATGCAATCGTTGATGGTGGGAAGGCTCATGCGCGAAGTCCAATGGCGTTCTTATTCCCGGCGATGGTGTTGATGATGATCTTCTGTCCCGCCCGGCTGGTCAGGAAGTCCTGAAGCTCACGCGGGTCCTTGAGTATGGCCACGTGGACCGGAGCCGGCGCCACGCTGATATTGCCCATGCCCTGCCGCCCGTCGAGAGGCGTCACCAGGCCGCCGCTGGCGTAGCCGAAGCGGGCTGATGGGTTTGCCAGGCGCAAGTCCGCCAAGGATGGCTGAGGTATCCTCATGCTGTTCAGGGCATCGAAAAAGCCCGCGCCGTAATGTTGGACTGCGGCGGACCTGACTATGTATTCGCCGGTCGCTATGGCGGCGATGCGATTATCTCGCGCCGATGGAGCGCCCGGGACTAAGCCGCCTTCGGCCATGCCGAACAAGGGGAAGAAGGTCATGCCAAGTGCCATTCGGATGCCACCAATGACCGCCATTTGGACAGCCACTTGGATGAGCGATTGCAGTATCATGCGCCCCACTTCGAGGAACATTTGCCCCCACGTCTTTGTCCCTTCAATCAACCCCATGATCCCATCCGAGATGCCGTTGATTGCGGAGCCGACAACACCAGTAAGGGTTTGTGCCACAATGGCGGCGCGTGATTGGACTTGATTCGTCCAGTTTTGGAATGATGTAACTCCTTGGGACCATGTATCAGGTGGAGGCTGCTGCCGTTGAAGTTGGTATTTCTTGGCCAGAAGCTGATTCTCCTTTTCCCGAAGCTGGGTCAGTTGCAATTCGAGTTGCAGGTCCTCTTTGTTCAGGCTGAGGAATTGTTTAGCCTCTTCCGGATGCCCCCAAGGATCGAGCTGCGCGAGCCCGTTCTGGATGTCGGATTGCTGGTCCTGAGCGACAATGATGTCGGCCTGGATTTGGGATCGTTCTTTGTCAATCTGGAAAATTTGACTGCTGATGGCCAAGAGGGATCGCTGCCTTATCTGCTCCTCACCGAGTAGAGCATTGCGGCTCTGTTGCGCGCCCCACATTTCGAGTTCCGATTGTTTCTCTGAATTCCGCGCTGCTTCGATTTGCCGTTGAATGGCAGCGGTCTGGTCGTCGCCCAGGATGGGGTAGCTCGATGCAGCCCCGCCTGTGCCAGGCGTTTGATTGGGTTGTGAATAGGGCGACGGCCCAAGGGCGGCGTTCAGGGTCGAAAGCTGATCGGCGTAGTCCTTGAGGTCGATTATGCCAAAGGCGTTACGTAAGTTCAGCCAGGCTATTTGGGCCTTGTAGATGGCTTTGATCAGGTGGTTTTCGATCGTGTCGCCAAAGATGTTGATTTGCCCGATTGCCTTGCCTAGTTCGAAACCGGCGATAGATACGCCAAGGGCCAAAAAGGCTGCGCCGCATGATTTGATCCCCAAGGTAAGTCCATTGAAAAGAGTCGGGGCAGATTGAAAGGCGGCAAAGAATTGCCCGGATGCTCCGGTTAACAGGACAACAATGCTTCGGAATACGTTTGCAGCGGTGGAAATGCCGGAGAAGGCTATCTTGAGCGCTAATAGCGCGGCGGTGATGGCTGCGAGTGCCGGCAGCATGGAGCCGGCCAATTGGCCTGTCACTGATCCCAGACTTCCGAGGAAGACCTGGAGGGATGGATTCACATTATTGAGTGAGTTGTATATCCGGATGAGAGCCTCGTTGAATCCGTCCAAGAATTTGTTGATAGGCTCCAAGGCGACAAAAGCCAGGGCCTTGCGCGTATTATCGTATAAGACAGACAGTTCACCAAGGGGCCCCTTGGCGCGCTGCATCGCCTCGGCTTGCCCCTCGACGGATGCGCTGAGCTGGCTTATTAGGTCGTCCATGTCCCTGGCCACAATATTGAACTGTCCGACCTTAATCACTTGGCCGTCCAACGCTGCCCCCAGAGCTCGAGCCGCTTCCAATGGCTTCTGCCCCATGGCCGCGCTCATGTCCAGAACCAGGGGTGTCAATTGGCGGGCCTGATCGGCGGTGGCACCCAGTGAGAGCAGGACGCTCTGGATGGCCATTACCATATCATTGCTGGTCCCCGTCAGTAATTCGAGTGAATTGGCCTGATCGATGAAAGTGCGGGCTATTTCTTCCGATGTGTTTCCAGTGGTTACCAGGGCCTGCGATAGCCTTGCTTGGGCGGCTATCTGCGCCTCGGCATCCTGCAGGCCGGCGCGGATTTGTTGCGCACTTACAAATCCAGCAGCGTACCTTAAATATCTCTGGATCTCTAATGAACCATTACTGAGCGACTTATTATAGGATTGCCAATTCGCCACATGCTGGGTCAATGCTTGATTTATTTGTCCAAAGCCGGAAACAACCGCACCGGCTCCTTGCATCAAAAGCTTGATTATGACGGATGTTTCGGCCATATTTAGTTCATGATTCTGGGTTTATTAGCGGTTTTGGCATTGCCTTTCATGCTGGGGCTGATGGTCGTGTGCGTATCGATGCTCTGGTCGGGGCTGCCCTGGTGGGGCTTTATCCTGGCCATGATCTTCCTGATTGCTAATTTGATCGCATATGCCATTGAGCATCCATTGTCCGGTCATAAGTGATCATCTCCTGATAGCCTGCGCCATTAGGCGTCGATTTTGACGCCTGGCGACAACCTGCTTCTCAGCATCCTCTCCTGAATTGATTGTGGCCATGAGGCGCTTCTGATGTGCCTTCATGATCGCCTGTCCTTCCTTGTCGATGCAGGCCGCAATAGCCGCGTAATTGGCCTGCATCTGCATGAGGACCGCCTCGGCCCTATCCCTCGAGGCGGCCTGAGCGAGCATTTCAAGTTGCGGGATCGAATGCTCGCATACCTCAGCCAGGGTCAGACCGGTTTGGACGGCAATCCTGGCGGTGAATTCGTCGAGCGCAATGCCTGGTCCAGGATTTTGTCCATGAGCCCCGGCATTATCCTTTCGCGACGGGCCTTCGACCTCGCCGCGTATTGGGCCAAAAAATCCAGGTTGAGCTTTTCGCCGAGCTCGAGGATTTTAAGGAAACTATCGGCGGCTAGGCTGTCCGACCATCCGGCAGGATTCTCGCAGAACAATTCCACGGTTTTGGCTTCATCTTCGAACACTGCCTGATAACGCGGAAGGTCCTTGATCGGCAGTTGCCGCACTTTAACGACTTCGCTGGTCCCGTCAAGATGCGTAACCTCGATTTCCTGGCCGCCTAAGAGGGTGGTAGTCGGGTTCATGGCTTACTCCGCGGTGTAGATGGTCCCCACGGTGTCGGTGACCCTGACGGTCAAGGTGAGCTCTGGGATTGTCTTACCGTCCATGTCGCCGGCGGACTCCATGAGGATTTCGCAACTGAATCCCTCGTGCAGATAGACCACATTGTTGTCATGCTGATCGTCGAAAATGGCCAACCGCCCAAAGCCCTGGCGTATAATCTGGCTGAGAGGCGTCATAGCCTTCATGCTGGCGGCGTCCCCAGCATTGATGATCGTGGCGCTGACAACCGCCGTCGTCGACGCAGCCTGGGCAGCGGCAAATCGCACCCGACCGATTTTCGCGTCCAGGACATAGTCCGTGTTCTCGACCAGCAATTCGGTGTATTTGACGGTCGTGCCAGAGGTGGTGAAGTCGGTGGCAGCGCCTCCCCCGGCGAAGAATGCCGTTGCGATTTGGAAGGTGTTAGTCGTTGCGTTGATGACGTAATACTTCTCGTATTGGGTCGCTCCTGTGGGTATCACATCGGCGATAAGATAAATGGGGGTCCCGTTGGACAGGCCGTGCCCCGCCGCCGTGATAAAATCCGTATCCGGGTCAACAGTGCAGGCAACCGCCGCCGATTTGGGAATGCAAATTTTCGTGATGTCGCGTATCTGATAGCCGCTCATGAGGACATCATACCAGCGGTCGATTACGGCGGGCGTTGTGGCGAAGTCCCATGCGTCGCAGACCTGGAGGTTCTTTGCGCTCTGCGTCATGTCGGTCGCGTCCTCACCACCCAGGATCAACTTGAGCTTCTCGCGGTCCCATTCGTCGCATTTGATTTGATACTCGAGCAGGCCCTGGCAGTCCAGCGCGAAATCAGCGCCCGGGAAAGCGGACGCGGCTTCCTGGGGGTCTCTGGTCATTACCCTCAAAATCTGGTAGATAAGGCGCGAACCTTCAGTCGATACGGTCCGGTTCTCTCGCAAGTCGGAATCCAGTTCTCATCCGACCAGCAATCCGTTGCCTTCACCTGGGGCCCGGCGGCCAGTGGCAGCGAACTGAGTGCCAGCGCCGCCGAAGGCTTGCAGACCTCCAAGGCCGAGACAGCCATCCGGGGCGCCATCAATGACGTCTACCAGGACATCGCCAAATACCTGGCCGATCAGTTCGGATATGCCTTCACTCAAGCACGATGATTACCATCGGAGACATACAATCCACCGTTGTGGACCTGATAGAGGCTGAGAGCTACTTTGCCGGTAAGTCAGTCATCGAGGACTTGGGTAAATCCCAGAAGGAAATCGAGGCGGCGCTACGGTCTCCAGGGGCTTGTATCGTGGTCCCTCCGGTCCTGGCTGGCGACCTTCTGACTCAGACCAAAGGTGCCACCATCAGCTCTATTGGCTTGATGGTGAAGATACTGGTCAATCCGAATGCTACTCTGACGGGCTTCGATATCTACCAAGCCATCACGCAGATAGTTCATGCTGTCTTGAGCTACACTGCGGAGCGCGGCGAAAAGCCTTTCGAAATCGCCGATAACCTTTTCACGCTTTCTCACTTTGATCCAGGCTTGTTGGCCTACGATCTTTTTTTCACCAAAGACTGCATCCTGAAATAACCTATGGCAAAAATCAGATTGAACCTTAATCAGCCCGTCATGGATCTCTCAGCCGATGAAGGAGCCGAAGACGGACTCAAACCTACTGACCAAAAACTTTCCCACACATTGGGAACAATGCTCAAGACCAGTCCCGAGGGGGATGCATTGAAATACCTCTGTTGGGCAATCGACCTTTACAAGGACGGGGGGATCGAGGTTGACCAGGCCGACTTCGACCACCTCCAAACCTTCATCAAGAACAACAAAACGGCATGGGCTCTGGTTAGAGGCCAACTATTGCAGGTCATGAACGCGGCGAAAGAGGCATCGACCAAACCGGCTGAGGCCAAGCCGGCCTAAGCCAAAACCAACATCAATCGAAAGGTAAAACCACATGGAAGCAACAGTAAGAAACCTCGATGCCCTATACCTGGGCACCGGTGAATTCTCCTTCAGCCCTGACGCCATAAGCCTTGCCGACGCGCGCGCCAAAGGCTTCATGGATTTCGGCAACATCAACGCCACCGGCTTCAAACCGACGACTGAGAAGGTTGAACATGAAGGTTCGTACCGCGGTGTGCGGCGAATAGACACGACCCGCATCACCAAGGCCCTGCTCGAGTATCAAATCAAATGCGACGAATGGGACCGCGAGAAGCTCAAGTTGATCCTGGGTGGTGAGGACGCGAC
>SCLI03000180.1_pt1 | contig 10421 bp, 12 predicted proteins | sample 7268041 | NCBI WGS metagenome assembly SCLI03 (sample SAMN10721081, study PRJNA514188) | viral metagenome | isolation source: depth-stratified mine tailings core A | place: China: Fankou Pb/Zn Mine tailings | collected 2017-10 | reverse complement strand
TGACCGGATCCGGACGGAGGATGTCGAGGAAGCCCGGCGTCTTCACCTCGAGGAGCACGCGCCGAGCAGCGCGAACCACTGGATGCGGATCTTGAAGCTCCTCTACCGGTGGGCGACGAATCGCGAGCTGATCCCCGCCGTGCCGTGGCGCCTGGGGATGTTTCGGGTGCAAAAACGTCCCCGGGTCATCCTCCCGGTCGCGAAGGCCTCCGAATGGCTCGCCGCGGTGGACGCGACCGCCGGCGCGCGGTGGGGGCTGGCGACGGCCGTGCGGCTAGGCTTGGGCCTTGGCCTCCGCGAAAGCGAGCAATTGTCCGCGCGCTGGGAGTGGATCGACTGGGAGCGCTCCACCTACACGCCGGGGATCACGAAGGGGAGGGAGGCGGTTCCGCTTCCGCTGCGCGGCTGGCTGCGCGAGCACCTGGAGCGCCGGCGAGTCCCCGAGGGACTCATCGTAGTGTCGCCGTCGGGCGGCCGGTACTGCGCCGGCGCCACCAGGGACCTTGTCGCCAAGGCCAGCCGGTCGATCGGGATGGCGGGGCTCACCCCGCACCGTCTCCGCGGAGGCTTCGCCTCGATGCTGGCCGAGGAGGGCATGTCGGTTCCGGACATTCAGGACCTCATGCGGCATAAGGACGCGCGCACCACGATGGGGTACATCGAACGCAACCTGGACCGGGCGGTGGGGGCCTTGGACCGGATCGCGCACCGGATGGGAATGGGGCGAGAAAACGGCGAAGCGGGGCGCGCGGATGCGCGACTGTAGCGGGAATCGGATTTTTGGGGGAAATCCGTGGTTCACCACTTGATGGAAGAAGAGGGGGCAAACCAATGAAGGGTAAAGGGAAACGCGAACCGACACCGGATGATTCCAGCAAAAAGGCAGGTCGGCCGACGTTGTTCAAGAAGGAGTACGTCAGATATGTCCGGAACCTCGCGCGGCTGGGGGCCTTGGAGAAGGATATCGCGGATTTCTTTGGGATTTCCGTGAAAACCTTGGAGCTTTGGAAGCGGACAAATCGGGAATTTATAGGGGCGATGCGCGAAGGTCGGATCATGGCGGACGCCGAGATCGCCGACTCCTTGTACCATCGGGCCCGCGGATATTCCCACCGGGCCGTGAAAATCTTCGCCGATCCTAAGTCCGGGAAGCAGCTGGTTGTCCCGTTCACTGAGCATTACCCGCCCGACACGGCGGCTTGCTCGCTCTGGCTTCGAAACCGGCAGCCGAAACTGTGGCGGGACAAGATCGAGGTGTCGCACGGGGTGGAGAAGAGCCTGGAGGACCTGGTTACGGGCTCCATGGACATGCGCCCCGCGGCTGCACCGGCGCCGGCCGGGAAGAAAGCCGGGAAGGGGGGATGACGGTGGCCACGCCGCCTTCTCGGCAGCCACTTGAAGATCTGGGATGACGCGGTTCAAATCACCCCGCTCGAGGGGAAAACGGAAGGAGAGGGTCATGACACCAGGAAAGCCTGCAGTTGCGAAGGGGGAGGGAGTTGTAACGATGGGGGTCTTGCTACGGCGACGGCTTGAAATCGGCGATCTGCTTGACCAGGCGATCGACGAGTTCGGCATTCTCTACGGCGAACTGGTTCAGTTACAAACGGCCATCGTCCGCCAAGCGGGCAACCTGTCCTCGCCTCCAAACAGTTCACGGTACCCCGCTGCCCCGCCGTGGGTTGCAGAGTCCAAGACGGCCGAAGTCCTCCGGAACCGGCTCGCGATGGAGTTGGCGGAACACAGCTCGGGTGGCGCAAACCAGACCATCCTCGGGCCTGTCACGTCCCGGGAAACGCTCGTGAAGATCTTCACGAAACAACACGCCAGCGTCCGGAAGGAGGAGGCCCCTCCTCCCGCGGCGGGGGACTCCAAAGTGGAACCCGCCCGCGAGGCAACCGATCCCAAGTGGGTGGAACGATAATGCCGAAAATCCCACGATACACACGACAGGTAGAGGCGGCCGCGATCCCCGTCCCGGAGGGGGCGCCGCAGGCGACGGCGCTTCCCCCGGAGGCGTTCGGCGCGGGGCTCGCCAAGGGGATGGATGTGGTCTCCAAGGTGCTGAAGGAGGAGAAGGACTACGCCGACCGGTCCGCGTACCAGGATGCTCGAACCGAGACCGACGGGAAGATCAACGATCTCCTGTCCCACCCCGAGACCGGGGCGCTGACGACGAAGGGAAAGAACGCATTCGGGATCGATCAGCCGACGCTGGAGGCCTTCGATCAGCTCGCCCAGGAGAAGGAGAATTCCCTGGGAAACGACGCCCAGAAAAACGCGTTCCGGTCGTTCATCAAGGAGCGCCGCGTGGACGTGGAAAAGCAGATCCAACGGCACATCAACCAAGAGCTCGACGCCTACGACGCGGAGACGAGCAAGGCCTCCATCGAAACCACGACGAACAATGTCTGGCTCCACTACCAGGATCCGGACCGCGTGGAGCGGGAGCATAAGTTCGGAGTCGCCACCATCCTGAGCGAGAGGTCCACGCGGGGGGCCTCGCCGGAGTCGACGAAGTCCCGGATCGACGCCTGGAACTCCATCGTCTATTCCACCGTCGTCACGCGGATGATGACCGAGGGTGCGGCCGCCCAGGCGAAGACGTATTTCGAGAGCGTGAAGGACCGGATCACCGCCGCCGACCAGGAGAAGCTGGGAAAGGCCTTAAAGCCGATGGCCTCCGCGCAGATCGGCTTGGACACCGCGTTGAACGTCTTCCGGACCGATCCGACGAAGTCCGTCGACTTGATGATGAACGAGGTACGGGGCCGGTTGAGGCAGGATCCGGATTCCCTGAAGCACGCCGAGACCGAGCTCAAGGCGATGGTCACGGAGCGGGAGACGGGCCGCAAGCAGCGGGTCGAGGACTTGACCCGGAAGGCGGCCGGCCCCCTGGCGCAGGCGGTGCTCGCCGGGAAGCCGATCAGCATGGCCATGGTCCCACCGGACGTCATGTCTGCCATGTTCCTGGAGGATCCCACCGCCGCCCTGAAGTTCCAGGACGACGTGAACAAGCGTGCGGATGCGGAAGAGAAGGACGAGGGGAAGAAAGCCTTCAGGACCGTGATGGACGACATCGTGCGGGTCGAGCAGGTCGGAAAGATCGCGAGGATCTCCGACATCGGCCCCGGGAAGCTGGACGCCCTCCGGGCGGCGGATCCCTATTTGGCGGATAAGGTGCTGGACGAGCTGCGTCAGGAAGGGGAACATGCGTCGGATCGGATCCGGATCCTGGCAGACCGGCCCACCACGCAGCAGACGCACGCCTGGTCCGAATTGAAGCTCAACCCGGATCTCTTGAGGTCGAAAAACCTGCTGACCCTGGTGGTACGGGGGGATCTCACTAATTCCCAGTTCAAGGACCTCATCGAGGAGCAGCAGGCGCTCCTGAAGGACAAGACGGGGGAGAGGGAGGGTGCCCTCCGCACAACCAAGGACATCGTGGACGGAATCCTCAAGCCCGCCGGGATTACCGAGGAGGGAAATCAGGAGACGTACGACAAATTTCATGAGCAGCTCCAGATCCGCAGGAAGGGATTTATGGCGGAGCACCAGGGGAAGCAGCCGCCGCAGGAGCAGACCCGGGAGATGGCCCGGGAGCTGCTCGTGAAGCTTCCGGGCGAAGTGTTTGGCGGAGGGTTCTTCGGGAAGAGATCCTTCCAGGTGCCGGATGAGAAGATCCTGGTGCCGGAAGGCGAGCGGGTCAAGATCGAGGCCGCGCTTCGAAGAGCCGGCCACAAGGTAGATGACGCTGCGGTCGCTGATCTGTACCGGCGAAACCTCGAACAGAAGGGGATGAATAAGAGATGATACGAACCCGCCGGGGCCTCGCGCCCTGGCCATGAAAAGGAGGCGAAGACGATGGGAAATACGCTCGAGGAAATAAAGAGGGAGCGGCTGGAGGAGAGGATTGGGGGGTTGGAACTGGGGCGGCTGATCCAGGCCAAAATTGATGGAGCTCGGCTTCGCGCCCTGATCCCCAGGCTCGAGGAACTGATCGCGCGGAATGAGGTGGCCAACATAAAGGAGAAGGAAAGCCTCGCTGTCCCCTCGCTGGTCTCCGGTGTTCCCGATGAGGAGCTTCCTCCGCGAGGAAGCGAAGAAGCGAAGGTCCTGGTGGAGTTGGAGAAGGCAATCATCCGGCGGCGCATCGACGCCGTTCTGGAGTCGATGGATGCACGTAATGCCCTCCGCGTGGGGGCCAACATCCGTGACCTGGACGCCGCCCGGCAGACGCTGGAGAAGGCCAAGTCCGACCTACAGGCCGTCGAGGCGACAGAGGAGGAGGAGATGGAATACTACTTGGCCAAGGCGAAGCGGCAGGCAGTGAATTCGGCAGTGATCGCCGCCCGAAAGGAGTTGGGGGACATCCTGGATGAGTTCACGGCGTGAGGTTCAAAAGATCGCGGAGGGCTTCCTTCCCCTCCGTCCTCCGGCGCCATCTCCACGCCGGGGGCCTGCTCCGTGGAGCCCTGTACATGGGGGCTAGGGCTCCGGAGCAGGGATGCAAAAGGGGGATGGTCCTGTGGTTGCCTGAGAAGGGTGGCCTCCTGGGCCGGCCGTAGGTGGGGAGATCATCGAGCGTGCGACCGGTTGGATGTCCCACCCAACGCGACCGGACACGGCCTGAGGGGATCCCCGGGTCGCCACAGCGCCTGCAGGTGGAACAGGGCTCAAGATACCCCCGGTAGGCAAAGACCGGGGACCTGAGCCCTCCGGTGCCGCGTCGGTGACCCGCCCCCCGGGGGTGGGGAGTGTCAATTCGATGACCGCTGGCACGGAGGTAAAGGATGCGGGAAGCGGGAAGTAAAAAAGAGCGGAACGCCGCCGAAAAACGGATCGCGGAGTGGAAGGGCAATGTTCCGCGGTTCGTCTACGAGAACTTCGGGGTGGATCCGGATCCGTGGCAGCTGGACGTCCTGAAGGCGTTCCCTCACAAGCAGCGGCTGGCCATGAAGGCGTGCAAGGGCCCGGGGAAGACCGCGGTCCTGTCCTGGTGTGCGTGGAACTTCCTGGCGACCCGCCTTCACCCGAAGGTCGTCGCCACGTCGATCACCGAGGACAACCTGAAAGACTGCCTCTGGACCGAGATGGCGAAGTGGCAGAACAAGTCGCCGTTCCTGACCCAGGCGTTCGCCTGGCACAAGGAGCGGATCACGTCCCGGAACCATCCCGAGACCTGGTGGATGTCCGCCCGGACGTGGCCCAAGACCGCCAACCGGGAGCAGCAGGCCAACACCCTGGCCGGCGTGCACGCCGACTACCAGCTGTTCATCCTCGACGAATCCGGCGGCATCCCGAAGGCCGTCATGGCGACGGCCGAGGCGGGGCTGGCCACGGGGATCGAGACGAAGATCCTGCAGGCGGGCAACCCTACGAACCTCGAAGGGCCGCTGTACGATGCCTGCACGCTGGAGCGGGACCTCTGGTTTCTGGTGGAGATCACCGGCGATCCGGACGACCCGAAGCGCTCCCCGCGGGTGTCGCTCCAGTGGGCCCGGGAGCAGATCCAGAAGTACGGGAAAGACAACCCCTGGGTGCTGGTCAACGTGTTCGGCAAGTTTCCGCCGGCGTCGATCAACGCGCTGCTGGGGCCCGACGAATGCTCCGCGGCCTCGAAGCGGTTCCTTCCGGCCACGGCGTACGCACACGCCCCGCGGATCCTTGGGGTGGATGTCGCCCGGGAAGGCGACGACAAGACGGTTCTCTTCCCCAGGCAGGGGCTGGTGGCGTTCCGGTCGAAGGAGATGCGCAACGCGAACACGCAGGCGATCGCGGCGGCCGCCGCTTCCGCCTACATGAAGTGGAACGCCGACGCGCTGATGATCGACGCCACCGGCGGATGGGGAGCCGGGGCGATCGATCTCCTGAAAGCCGCCGGCCACGTGGTGTTCGAGGTCCAGTTCTCGGGGAAGCCTTGGGATCCGAGGTTCCTGAACAAGCGGGCCGAGATGTGGTGGAACCTGGCGGAGTGGATCAAGGGCGGCGGTGTCATCCCGCCGAACCCGACGCTGATCGCGGATCTGTGCGCGCAGACCTACACCTACTCGGGCGACAAGCTCGCGCTGATCGACAAGGACCAGATCAAGCAGACGCTGGGGCGGTCGCCGGACGAAGGGGACGCCCTGGCCTGCACGTTCGCCTTCCCGGTGGCGCCGCGGTCCATCGAGCGGATCGCCGGCAGGTCGCACAACGCCGCTCCTGAGTACAACCCGACCGACGCGTTGAACGACTACCAGCCCGGCCGCACACACGTCGCGGAGTGGGATCCGTACCGGATTCCTTGAGCAGGAGCTCGACAAGCCTCGCAAGGACGGGATTGTGGCGTTCCACCTTGTGGACGGGGACCTGACCATCGATGGGAAGCCGCACCTAGCGCGCCGTTGTCGAGGAGTTCCTCGGCAAGATCGCTTTCGCGCTCGGAGATTCCGGTGATTATTTCGGCAGACGAAACGTAGGATGTTTCTACGCGGCCTTCTTGAGAAGCTTCTCCTGAATTTCCTGCTTGCTCCGCCGCAGCAATTCGATCTCGGATGGTGTCAGCATCCTTGGAGCGGGCGAGATACCGAGCTTCCGATTGAGTAAGGAGGTCGAAGGAGTGACCGAACTTCCCTTCCCACCACCGTTCGAGTTCCGGCCCATGTCTTGCCCTCAATTCTTCAAGTTGCGCACTGTCCAACGTCAGTTGAACGGCGACCGAGTCTTTGAGCCTAACGGCGCCTCGCCGGGGGCCCGGAGTCCAAGGCCGGGGCCGGCGAAGCGCCTGCGGATGAAACAAGGCCCAAGTTGTGCCCGGTGAATGTTGACCGGGGTCCTGAGCCTTCCGGCGCCGTGCGGGATCCCTGGAGCCGAATCCAGGCCGGGCACGACGCCTGGGGGCAATGGAGCCACCCTTGGAAAAATCGTACGCCCGGGCCGGGTCGGCGTCAATCCGGCGATCGTCGGTCAGGAAGGCTTCAGGAAGGCTTTTTCTTGCCCTTCTTCGGTCCCCTCGCCTCTCTCGCCTCCTGAAGGAGGATCCGCGCCATCTGCGACGCCGTTCGCTGTTCGTTCGCGGCCATCTCCTCCAACCACTTGCGAAGCTCGGGCTCCAGTCGGAGCGCAAGGTGGTCGGAATACTTCGGTTTCGGTCCCCTCGGCATGACGACAATGTAGCACAACCAAGAAAACTGTTGACACAATAGAGCACGTGGGATATCTTGTAATACAATATATCCCATAGCGGACGGAAAGGGGGTGAGCGTGGTGAGTCAAGAAAGGACTGGGCTTCTTCGCGCGGGGGAGGTAGGCAAGATTCTCGATTTCTCGAAGCAACAGGTGTACGCACTGGCGGCGGCTAGGGATCTCCCCTCCATCAAGTTAGGGCGGGCTGTCCGCTTCGATCCGGAGGACGTGGAGCGGTACATCCAGGAGCACAGGCGGGAGGCCCCGCCGGCGGCGTGAACCTCGGAAGAAAGGAGGAGGGGACATGGATCTGAAAGAGGCAACAGTTTTTCAGGAACAAGGCGTTGTCGTCACCGTCGGAAGCGCTGAGTATTACGAGGAACAGGAAGCGAAGCGGAAGGCCGAGCGTGAACCCTTTATTCGGGAAGTGGCGGCGCACTTGGCCGCTGTGGAGGCCAAAGCGAAGGAACAGCTGCTATCGGGGGAAATGGCGTGGGACGCGGTTGAACATATTGCGGAGACAATGTACCGACTTTGGATGCCCGATTCATCCATGGAGCCGCTGATCCCGTACGGGGCAGAGGTCTTCTTCAATATCGAGAACATCCCGCGGGATGCGCGGGAATGGGATGAAATAGAAGAGCGGTCTCTTTACGTGGTCCGATACCGTCACCTGTACCTGGGCCAACTCGAAAGGACCACGGTTCGCCACATCCTGCACGACGGCGGGCGATTCCTCCTTTTCGCCCGGAACTTCGCCCCCAATGGTCTCCCCTGTTCCATCAAGGCGTTTGCATGGGGCACGGACCAGATTGAAAAGAACCCGGTCGCAATACTCGGTCGTGTCACCCGGATTGCCTACGACCTGGACAAGCCGGAGTGGCCGAAAAGGGAGGCCTGACGATGGTCGATGCCTTCGCCTGCTGTGAGATCGAATGCGAGCACCTTTCCGGAAGACTACTCGTGGACTGCGAAAAAGAGCATTGTCCGTATGCCTGGCAGCGGCGCCGGGAAGAGGACGCGGTCGAGCGGGAATGCAAGATACGGATCGAGGAAGAGGAAGGCGGCCTAACCATGGACAAGTGCGAACTCTGCGGGAGGGACTGGGGGCTTCTCGGAATCGTGACCAAGGCCGACACCGGAGAGGTAGTAACCGCGTGCGGACCCTGCAGCGAGGAAGAGCTGCGCAAGGACCTTGAACGCCGGCTTCTGCGCGTAGGGAACCAAAAGGCGACGGAAAAACGCCGCGGGAAGGCGGCCTGACGATGGGGGATCCCTTCGCATGCTGTGAAATCGAGTGCGAGCACCTTTCCGGAAGGCCCCTCCTGGACTGCGAACGGCAGCACTGTCCGTTCGCGTTTCAGCGGCGCCGGGAAGAGGACGCGGTCGAGCGGGAATGCAAGATACGGATTGCGGAAGAGGCGCGCGCCGGCGCCGGAAGGGCGGCCTGAGATGGGCGTCTACAAGTACGTGGGCAAGAAGGGGACCGTCTACTTCGTCGACTTCTATTTCAAGGGGAAGCGGATCCGGGAGGCGGTCGGTCCGAAAAAAAAGGAGGCACAGGAGTACCTCGGGAAGAAGTTGCAGGAGATCCGGGACGGTAAATTCAGGGAAACCCCGGAGAAGCCGGTTCCCTTCGAGGACCTGGTCGACGAGTACGAGAAGCAGGCCAAGGGGAAGAGGAGCTACCACAACGAGAGGTACTACATCAAGATCGTCCGGAAGCACTTCGCCGGCCGGATCCTCTCGGAGATCACGGCGCTCGACGTGGAGCGGTTCAAGAGCGCGCGGAAGGAAACCCCGACCAGAGCGAAGAAACCCCGGAGCGGGACGGCCGTCAACCGGGAGATGGCCTGTCTCCGGGGGATGCTCAGCAAGGCCGTCCAGTGGGAGCTGCTGCCGAAGAATCCGGCTTCCAGGGTGAAGATGTTCCCCGAACCGCCCGGGCGCAACTCCTTCCTGTCGATCGAGGAGGCCGGCCGTCTCCTCGAGGCGTGTCATCCCCACCTGAAGCCGATCGTGCTCTGTGCCCTCGAGACGGGGATGAGGAAAGCGGAGATCCTGGGCCTCCGCTGGCGGGAGATCCGCGGCGGGCAGATCTACCTCACGGCCGACCGGACGAAAAACGCGAAGCCCCGGGAGATCCCCGTCTCCGATCGCCTGGCGGTGGAATTGAAGCGGCTCAGGGAGGAGCAGGGCGGCGTCAGGGTAGTTACCTTCTCCGACCTGGTCTTCCGGGCCCCACGGGTGCGCAAGGCGCTACGGCGGGGCAAGGTTCGAGTGATCACGGGTCCGATGAAGGACCTCCGGGAGGCATGGTCCGCGGCGAAGGTGAAGGCGGGGATCCCCCCGGGCTTCCGGTTCCACGACCTCCGGCACACCTTCGCGAGTCACCAGAAGATGGGAGGGACGGACGACTTCACCCTCATGGAGCTCCTGGGGCATTCCGACTTCACGATGATGAAGCGGTACGCGCACCTGTCCCCGGAGCACAAGCGGAAGGCCATCAACAGCCTCCCCGCATGGAAGGCGGGAAAAGATGGTCAGAATTTGGTCAGAAATCCGAAAGCGGGAAAAACTGAAAAGCTCGTAAGTATTGGTGCCGAAGGGGGGATTTGAACCCCCACGTGGTTGCCCACACCAGACCCTGAATCTGGCGCGTCTGCCAGTTCCGCCACTTCGGCACGCATTGCGCGGAAGTAGAAGAGTAACGCAAAACCGGCCGCCGCGGCAATCCCCAAAAACCGACCCGAAAAATATTCCTGCCGGTATGATGGGAAAGGATTTCTTCGTAAAGGAGAATTCGCGGATGCGCGACCAGGCGTATTGGGAACGGTGGCTCCGGCAGCGATCGAAGGCGCTCGAGGAGCGGCGCGCGTCGGTGAAGGAGTGGTACCGCGAGGCGGGCGTAGAGAAGGGCGAGCGCCGCGCCTTCAAGGCCGCGCTGAAGGCTCTGAACCCGGACGGAGTGAAGGGGAAACGGGAGAAGAAGCCGCCGCGGCGGGGGAAGGGCCGGGTCTCCAGCGGGGGGACGCCGTATGGCGCCCCGCGGGACCGCCGGGGAGCGGACGGCGGCCGGACCGTCGAGGGACGCCTGCGTTCCACGCGCGAGGGGCGGCCGATCGTGATTCCGGCCGACCCGGAGACGCCCATCGTGCGGATCCCGGGACACTCCCTCTCCGGGGCGTGGCCCAAGGACCGGGTGCTGGTGCGGCTCGATCGGCGGCGGGCAGGCGGCCTGTCGTATGGACGGG
>SCLI03000178.1_pt1 | contig 10434 bp, 12 predicted proteins | sample 7268041 | NCBI WGS metagenome assembly SCLI03 (sample SAMN10721081, study PRJNA514188) | viral metagenome | isolation source: depth-stratified mine tailings core A | place: China: Fankou Pb/Zn Mine tailings | collected 2017-10 | reverse complement strand
TGTATCTGAAAGACCAGCTAAAGATATGTCACTACCTAATCTTAATCTACTACCTCTAAAATATTGTTTTATTTCTTGTTCAGTTAATTCTCTATTAGTTCCATCTGGATTTAATAAATTAAGAGAATCAGTTACAGCAGTTTTAGAGAAATATTCAACAGCATATATTCTCTCTACTTCACAAGGAATTATAACTCTGTGTCCTTTAACTTCTAAAAGTTCTCTATAATTAGTTTGTTTATCAATAAAATTACAATGATAACCAATACCTTGTATTGCCCATCCAATATCTTCCATTGTTTTTGCCATCCAATCAGAAGTAGATGGTTTAAGAGCAGCAATTTTAGCTAAGATAGCATAACAGCTAACTGTTTTATTTATGTAGGCCATAAGTGATTTCAGGTAAAATATCTGCCTTTATTATATTAACTGGTTCTCTTTTATTTTTTCTAGTTGCGACAAATTTATACTTGGATATATTTTTAACAAATTCAGTTGACTTTGTTTTATACCAATTCCATGTATAAAAATAACTATCTGTATGATATATAATATATGGAGTTCCTCCATTTGTTTTTTTCTCAGCATTATCTGTTTTTTTAGGAACTTCAACACCATTTAATTCCCACCACTCTTTATATAAAAGGATTCCCAGTGATTCTAATTCTTTTTTTCTTTTATTTGTCTCACCCCAATTAATGTCATTTGCTTTAGTACTTTTTCTAGTTCTATGCTGCATTATAATATTAAATATCCCTAATGACGGAAAAGGAGAAAATTTATAACCGTGAAATATCTTGTTTGATATTTTTTTATTAAAATTATCTGTTACTCTTTTAAATTCATTATATGTAAGTGTATCTTTTACTCCTTTCTTTTGTAAGTAAAGATTATATAATGTTAGCGTATTAGCCTTTTGAAGTTGCTCCATCTATAGGTATCTCTTGTTTAACAGGTATTTGTTTACCACTTAATTCTTCTTTTACGAACAATTTAATTAATCTTTTCATATCTTGTGGAATACGAATATCTTTTATACATGGTTGATTATCACAATCTTTTAATGTTAGTAGTTCTTCTGGATTATCAAATACACCTCTTACTGAAATCTTTTTATTATCTACATTAAAAGTATATATATAACTATTATAATAAGCGTAAAATCTTCCGTGTTTTGCAAAACGTGTACCTTTCTTTATAATAGGCCAGTCTTCTGGATTAATAAAATCATATGCTTTTGTAGAATTTGTATTACCTACAAAACTAAAAGAACTATTATCTTTAACTCTTATTGGAGCAGGAACTTTATTTTCTGTTCTCCATACTAAACAACCATCTTCTCCTTGATGGCAACATTCAGTTTCTTTTACTTGAATCATTGACAAACAGAATGAATCCTCTAAAGAGGATGAGTATTTTTTAGTTTTATTATAATCATCTCTTATAATTGTTGATCTATAACCAAGAATAGCTAGTTCTAATCTTCTTATATATGGTCTATCTAAGACTTTATTAAAGTCAAAAGCTATTTCTTCTGCTATTAATCTAATATCATTTGCCATTATAGTAATGCTAAAATTGCGACTGCTATTAATAATACTTCTAAGATAGTGATTTTTTTATTAGCAATTTTTAAATCTTTACCTAAAGAATCAATTTCTTCTTTATGGGATATATGAAGTAAAGAATCGTTCTTTATGGTTTTTTCTTGATTAATTATAATTAAATTATTTATAGTATCTTTTTTTTCTAAGAAACTAATAAGGGAGTCTTGTTTTACTATAATACTATCCTTTGTTTGTATCCATCTTGAATATATTTTTACTTTTTCATTTTTCTCTAATGCCCATCTAATAATATTTTCATTGATTAATACTTCTTGAGAGTAACATTTAATACTACTTAATAATAGTATTGTTATTAGTATCTTTTGCATACTCTTCTTCTATTTTGTTTTTTAATTCACTACCTTTCAGTTTATCAAATTTTCCAGCTACTTCTTTAATTTTTTGATTTGTTAAAGAATCTTTTTGCTTCATTCTATAAATAATGTATTTTACTTCATTTATTATAATTTGTAAACTATCTTTACTATTTAATAATATTTTCTTTTCTTCTTTTAATTGAAGATTTTCCTGTTCAAGTTTTTTATTATACTCACTTTTTCCAAAAGATGGTTTAAAAATACTATATATATGTATTCCAACCCCAATAAGTACCAATATTAATATTATATATTGTATCATTTTCATTTTATTTTCTCTTTTAACTCACTTAATGTTTCCTCAAAATGCTTAATAGTTGTTTCTACTTTAGCCAAAGTAACATTTAATTTTGCAAGTATTTCTGTAAATTTTATCTGATCTTCAACTCTTTTATCTGTTACTTCTTTTAAAGAATTTCTTAAAATAGTACATTCTGCTTTTATCTCATTATACTTACTATCTAAGTTTTTTACTTCTTGAGCATCTTGGACTCTTTGTTGTTTTAACTCACTAATTTTATTAGCAGATATATAATAAATTATACCTATAGCAGAAACCATAGGTATAATTACGGTTAAAAATGTAGATACAGTAATATTTTCCATTAATCTTCTCTTTGGGATATGAAACCTAATAAAACTAATTTTATACCTTTGTGGGGTATATCAAAATTTAAATCTCTTATTTTAGGTGCAACTTCAATACCTTCTCTTCCTCCAGATGAATTTGTATTTCCTTCTACTGTGTCAAATTTTTTATTTGGTTTTAAATCACTTATTACTATTGCTAAATGCCCTGTCCAATCAGGAGTTCCATTTCTATAAGTTTGATATATAGCTAAATCACCTTTTTTAGGTTCCTTAGTAAATTCAAAACTTTTACTCTTTAAAAAATTATTAAATGTTTTTACTGCACCTGCACTAAATGCTTTACCTAATAATTGTACATCTTGGTTTTTATCCCATTTTTCAACATCAGGCTCTACTGCTAATTTGTATACCAATTCACCTAAGTATGCACACCATGCTTCTCCTGTATTCCATCCAACTCTTTTCATTAAGGATTCAAATCTATCAGATTTGAATCCTAAATTACCAGATATTTCTGTCTGTCCTACAAAAGATAATGCTATTTCTGCAATTTTATCTTTATTTATTTTCATCATTTATTAATTTTAATAATGCTGCAAATATTCTACCTGTTGCTAAGGATTTTCGTAGTTTTACTTTTTTGCCATCTACTTCTTCAAAAATATCAACATCGAAATCATCTGCATTAAACATAGGTAATTCAATAGAACCTTCATATTGTTTTTCTAATGCTTCTTTAAATTCCTTTTCTAACTTTTCATAATTTTCAGGAGTAAAATAAAGAGTAACTTCAGTATTTAAAGGAACACCAATATGTCCTTTACTATCTATAGTTTTGTTACCATCTTTATCTATTTTTTCTACAGGTTTAAAATCTTTTTCAGATAAATCTTTCAATCTTGTAGATTTTGCAAGATTGTGCTCTTTTACTGGATTTTCAGTTCTAACTTTTAATCTAGCAATTTTAAGTAAAGTATTGGTTGTAAAACCTCCACTATCTTGTAGTGCAACTGCTGCTGAATTAAAATCTACAATTTCTTTTAACGTGTAAGGTGAAGTTGTCATAAAACATTTTTTTATTTAACTAATTTAACAGAATTTGATAAGATAGATTATTTTTGTGGATTTTCCAAATTTTCAGAATTTTCACTAGTTTTATCTTTTTTAAGAGATTTTAATTTTTGTACCATTTCAATTATATCTTTACCTTTATCTAGTACTACTCCTAAATTAAGTACTATTAAAAGAGTTGTAAGCATTGATATTACCCATAATTCACTAAATACGTGTTCACCTAATTGTAAAGTTCGATTACCTTCTTTATATATCATATAAGCAACTACACATAAAAAGAATAAAAATGCTGCCATTTCTTTTAATTCTTTTACATTTAGTTTTCCATCATCCCCTGCAAATACTTTCTTTAATTGACGTAAAAGAATTACTATTATTATAGTTCCAGTAGCTATAAGTATTACTTGGTTCCAATCTATTTTATTTTCCATAGAATATTAATTAAGATATTATTGCACGATCTGTTACTCTTCTCCAGTTTGTATTGTCACTAAAAGCTAATACAGCTCCTCCGCTTTCATTAGATACAAATATAATTGCTCCTGCAATTCCACTTGCACTTGGTACGCCTGCAACTGTATAAGATTTTACTTTTATTGGACCATCAACATCTAATTTAGTTGTTGGAGCAGCTATTCCAATTCCAATTGATCCTGTAGAAACAGTAGTTCCTGTATTAGTATTACCTATTCCAAATATTATATTTTGTATAGAAAGCTGTCCATTAGACGTATTAGATTGTATTTGTATAAAAGCACCAATAGCTACATTATAATTTCCAGAAGTTAATGAACTCATAACATTTGTTCCTATTCCAGTATTTTGACTACCTGTACAAGAAGATAAAGCACCACTACCAATACCTATATTTCTATTTCCGGAAGATAATAAAGTTAAAGCATTTGCTCCTATACCTATATTTTCAACACCTGTTGTAAGAGCAGATACAGCCCCAAAACCTAAAGATACATTTCCTTGTCCACTTGTTACATTTGCAAGTGCAAGATAGCCAATTCCTACATTATCTATACCAGTTACTGTAAAATTACCTGCTCCTTCTCCTAAGTATACACTTCTTATTGCTCCTCTAAGTAAACGAACTGTATTAACAGTTAATGCTTTATCTGTAGAGTTCCAAGTAAAAGTACTATCATCCCCTACAGTAGTACTTCCAGTTGCAAATAATACTCTTGTATTTGTTAATCCTGTTAATCCTCCACCTGATACAGTTTGCCATGTATTATCATCTCTTAGAAATTTACCTGTAGCTGTTGTTGGTGGATTTACAAGACCTTTTGTACTTAAAGTAAAAAGATCTAACATTGAAGTAACTATAGAAGGAGTTAATGCTTCTACTTGACCCGTTCCAGCTGTACTTCTACCTAAAATACTATTAGTTGCAATATTTTGCATTTTTGCAAATGTGATAGTGTTATTATTTACAGTCCATACACTTCCACTACTGGTAACAGTTATACCCGTTTTATCACCATCACTTATGCCTATAATATTAGAACTTAATACTCCTGTAGGAGATAAAGCAAGTCCACTACCTATTGTAATTAATTGTGGTGCTCCTGTTGAGTTAAATCCTATTGCAGTATTAGGGGTATTGTTTCTAAATATTTCTAAAGGGCTTAATTCATTTCTCATAATTTTAATTAATCCATTTATAATTAGCAAATAATCTTACACCATAATACATAATATATGCTTTCCATTTAACTACTTTATCTTCTAACATAATTTGTAGAAACAATTCATCTGCTTTTTTACGACTACTTATTCTATTATCATATAACCAATCATGTAGTAATGTTGCTCTTAAATGTTTACCACTAGGAGCTAAAATAGACCATAAAAATCGAGGTATACTACCTCCATCAGATTCATATCCTTCCTTTATCTCATAAGCTTCTATTATAAGATCTTTTTTTAATTTAAATATAGTTTTTTCATTATATGGTATACCGTTTTTATAATAAGTTTTTATTAAAACTTCACAATTAGGTATAACAGATATATACTTTATTTCCATTAATTAAATCCATTATATATTTGATCTTCTGCGGTTATTACTTGTCCACAAAGATTTATAATATTTACAGCTGTAGTTGCTAACATATTTGTATAAAAGGCATATAAACTAACTGGAGAAGAAACTATATTACCAAGTTTATCAGTCCATATTGTTTCCATTAAAGGTTCTTCTTCTGTTCCATTATTTACTTGAGAAGAAGTACATACTACACCAGAATTTGGATTACACATTGTAATAGTATCGGCAGTTAAAGTCCTTGTAAATTTCTTTATTCCTCTACCATTATATTCTTGTCCATCTTTAAAAAAGATGCAATTACAATTAACAACCATTAATTTACTAGTATGGTCATGCACATAAGACGTTAATCCTGCCTTTCTTGTTAAAGTAGGGAAATCAGGACGATTACTAATATCAATCAATAAAAGATATTCTTCATTCATAATTTTATATTTAATTTTTACTATATTGTAATGATTCTGTAAGCTATAAACATTTTTATAATACTATTACCAGCAGTTGGATTTCCTCCACTTATATATGCTATTAAAGGTGTATTGACTCTAATAGATGTATTGAATGTGTTTTGATTATTTAGTACTATTTTTGTAAAATAGTCAAATGCCCCAGCAGCGATACCAAATGCTAATGAATGCAACTCAGCTCCTGATGCATTATAACTTATAAAAAGATTTGTATTTGTAGCATATGCTATACTGTTGTAATTTAAGTATGCCTCCACTGATATTACATCAATAATTTTGCCAGCCCCAGGAGCAGGTATTAATACTTTTGGTGATGAGTTTAGGTTTAAAATTTCAGCAGACGATATTGTTACATCAATAAAATTTACACTTTTTGCCCAACTCATTACTCCTGTAACTGTGCTAGAAAGTACATAGCCATCTACAGAAGGAGCCTCTGGTAAAGTATATGTTACACTTGTAGTTATAGCATTAGGGGCTCTTATTCCTATAAAATTACTACCATTTGTACTTCCTTCAAATAACTTTAAAATAGTACTAATAGCTGTATCAACAGCGGTAAAATTAAATATATCTGCAACTGTAACTATCTCACCTCCAGTTGACGTAGTTAATAATATATTTTGACCATTTAAAGCTAAATGACCGAGTCCTTTAGGTAATATAACAATATCTATATTTGGACCAGACCCAACTGCTGCTAAAATACGAGAAGTACCACCAGTAGAAGTAAGTCCCCAATTAATATCTCCAGAATCAGCAATTACTAAAGCACTAGATTGTAATGTAATTCCTCCTGTACCATCTGCTCTTAATACTGCATTATCTACAGTTCCTGTAGTTCCTCCAAATCCTGATCCAGTTGTTATCCAATTTCCATTTTCTCTAAAATTAAATTTATGGGTAGTATTATCATAAGCAATCATACCATTAGTAGGAGTTGCTATGTTTGCAATCAATGTTGGTCTTGGAACTACTATACCTTGGGTAGATGATTGAAAATCTGCAAGAATACTTCCTAATGTAATAGTAGTACCACCGAAAAGAAGTTGTCCCGATGTATTTCTCCAAGCAAGGTGAGTTCCAGATACAGAACCTGTTAATGTAGGACTCCATTCAAAACCTGTAAGATTTACAACTCCATTAGCTCCTACTGTAGGAGCACCGTGAAATCCTATAATTTGGCCATTCGCTCCACCTGATTGATCTAAAGTGTTTCCTAATCTATAACCACTAAATGTTGCTGTTCCAGATGTTGGTGTAAATGTACCTATAAAAGAGACTCCATTTAAAGTACCTGATGTGGCTGACATTGTACTTCCTATTGTCAGCCAATTAGTACTAACTACTGTTGCCCCAATACCACTTGCATTAAGAGCGTATAGTTGCCCATTAGCAGTTACCGAGAATGTTAATGTGTTAGAAAGATTCGCACCTCTATATACAAGAGATGCTCCGTTATCAATTCCTCTAACATCTAAAGATGTAGTGGAAGTAATTGTTCCAGTGGAGCCCACTAATAATGCACCTCTTAATCTAGCGTCCCCAAAATCACTTACTTCAAACCCTAGTGTTCCTCCTGAAGTTTCAGTTCTAAGAACTACTCCAGTAGTAGTACCTCTACCTCTTACGTGTAATGTGGCTGTGGCTGCTTGGTTATTCCACAGACCAATACCAACTCTTGTGTCTATTGCTACTCCGGCACCTACTTTGTAGAAGAGTAAAGAGTTGTTGGTGGTGTTATGTAAAATATCATATCTATCATCTAATATTTGGTCATAAAAAGTAATACCTGGACCATTACTTCCTGGTACTGCATATACCACTCTTCCAAGTCTTGTACCACTGGTATTATATAAATCCCAGTGTTGAACTCCAGTATTAAATAAGGTACTGATATTTATTCCTTGAACCGAATAATTCCATGAAGCAGTAGAAACTGATACAGGATTGTTAGTATTAAGAGTAAAAGTTCCAGCGTTGGATATATTGAATAGCTGAGTTGAGTTTGTATCATTCGCAACTCTTAACGCATTTCCTCCACTAATCCCGCGAATATCTACTCTTGTATTTGCAGTTACAGTTCCACCCCCAACAAGTAAAGCAGTGCCGTCAAATGTTAAAGCATCTACAGCAGAAACTAGAGCACTATTTCCTGCAAAATAAGGTATTCTATTAGCACTTGCATTTGAAGTATGTAAAATAGACATTGAATTAGCTGATATACGTATTTTTGGAATACTACCATTAATCCAAATATCTCCATCTACTAAAGTAGATGGGTCTGCTCCAATCGAAGCTCCAACATTCAATCCTGCTTTAGTAGCACTAATTCCAAAAGTAACTCTACCTGTTCCTGTAAAATTTATATCAAAATTATTTCGATCAATTGTATTAGTTCCAGTTATTATACCACCTGCTCCAAGACTCCAATAAGGTAAAGATGGTATTGTTCCAATATCTAATACACCTGTAATTTTAGAAGCAGCTAATGTAGTTATCCAAGTAGGATTAGAATATGATCCACTAATAGATGCTTTATCATTTAAAGCAGTATTTAAATCTGTTTGATCTGATAAAGTACCTGTGATAGTTCCCCATCCCGCAAGTATATTTAATTGTGTAAAATAATATATACCAATTCTTGTTCCTGTAGCAGGAGCAATATTAAATGTAACTCTTTTTAAAGTATTATTAATAGTAAAATCAGCTACATTTTCAACTACTTGTCCTCCTACATCTACAAAAAATATTTGTACTTGTTCAGCTTCAACTAAATTAAATATAGTAGTAGCACCATTGCCTACAAAGTATTGAGATTTTGAATTAGAAGCTCCAGTAGGAATTGTAACAGTTACAGTATCTCCCACTCTTGCAGAAGATACCCCACTTCCAACAAAATTTACTGCGGATACTGTTCCAGCAGTTCCTAAATTTATTCCCTCATCTTTAAATTGTATTAAAGCTTGTCCACCTCCACCAGTACCAGCAGTTAAATCGTAAGTTACACCAGCGGGTGTTCTCCAATATGGCTTATAAGCATCTGCGGCATTTACATAAAGTATGCCACCCCCCGCAGGATTAGCTACTGGATTTTTACTAGCTCCTTGAATATAGACTACACCTCCAGCATTTGTGACATCACCACCTAAAGCTGCTGAAACTGATACGTTACCAAAAACATAATTTCCATCTACACCTGCATTACTTTTGGTACCTGCTCTAAATCTAAAATTACCTCCATTATTATCTCCAGTTGCAAATCCATTACCTGCGGTAAATCTTAAATCTCCCCCATGTGGTAATGGGAGTGTAGAAATTCCTGCTGCAATAGCCACTTCATTATTACTATTAGATTTAGATAATATAATAGCACCATCTACAGTTAAACTAGTAGACGTTGTAGCAATCACTAAACTAGAACCTACAGCTCTTGTAAGACGTATAATATCTGCATTAGTATTAAATTCAGATAAGTTTGTAGTGTTTCCAAAAGTAAGAATTTTTGCAGCACCTTGAATTAAAGTGTTTTCTATTAGTGGTCCACCTAATTTTGCAACTCCTCCAGACGCTGTTATACCATTAGAAAATGATATAGGTGATATACCTGCTGGATTATAAGTTGTCCAATTAGAGTTATCTGTTATAGTATTATTTGCACCACCTAATATAGTATTACATAATTGATATGTTTTATTATTTGCAGGAGTAGGATCAGCATTAACTGTAACAGTCATACCAAACTCTCTTCTTTCTACTGTAATTGCGTTTCTTTCAGCAATAGTTGCTACTTCTCTATGTCCTCCTTTTCCGAGAATAGATAGATGTGTTGCAAATACATCTGAAACGTCTGTTAAACCTATTGCGCCTGTTAAAGGAATTGCTCCTATTGGAAATGCCATATTAACTAACTGCTATATTAAGTGAACTTCCTAAAATATTTTTAGTTCTATATACTCTGTAATTTTTTGTAATTGCAAAAGCATTTGTTACAGAAACTAAAGCATAATACCATCCGTTTTGTACATTTGAATAAGCTGCATCGTCAGATACATCTGCCATAGATACTGGTAAGTTTGTTAAAGTATCTTTAAATCCGGTAACTGCTGTTGGACTACCTAGTGTTTCTTCATAACAAATATATTTATACCCCCCTGCTGCAAAACTATAAGTACCTGTTATTCCTGCATTTAACGAACTGGTAGCTAAAGCTTCTATTTGGGCTTCTGTTAAAACAACATTATTACTCACTCCATTAA
>SCLI03000177.1_pt1 | contig 10444 bp, 25 predicted proteins | sample 7268041 | NCBI WGS metagenome assembly SCLI03 (sample SAMN10721081, study PRJNA514188) | viral metagenome | isolation source: depth-stratified mine tailings core A | place: China: Fankou Pb/Zn Mine tailings | collected 2017-10 | reverse complement strand
AATATCTCTTACCGTTATGATTCACCGTTCTTTCCTTTACGTCCAGCCCCTTCTTCCGTAAGTCCCATATTCTTGCACCCAATCTCATGCAGCCGAATAAATTCAACGCCTCAAGCGGTGTTATCGTATTGCCAAGTCTTAGATGCTTTTCAATGAGTTCGTTTTGTGCGGTCACAACAACTTCCTTAATTCGTTTTTCATCCCCTCGTTAATCCAGTAGAGAATGCGAAACATTTCCTTCCATCGTGCGGAACGTTTACGTTCAACCCTCAATTCATTCATTAACTCCGCAATCATAACATTGTGCGGTTTCTCTGAATGTTGTTTTGCAGAGTCATCTACGCCGTAAACCGGGGCTTTCCGTAAGAATTTATCGTCAAGTGGTTGTTCGGAGATGTTCATTGTGATACCTGCTCTGTCCAATTTTTTGTATTACTTTTTACCGTTGCGCCCAAAACACGCAAAAGTCTATCCCGTTCTGCAATCAAACCGTCTAAAATCATTTTGCACATATTGATTGCAATTCGCTCGTCAATCTTTTGGTATGTTGTATCAATGGTTTTTTCGTTTTTTGTTCGGTCGCGATCAATCGAGAATATTAGTCCAGAAAATACGGAAGCGGTTTCACCGTATTCTTTCTTTTCTTTCTCTAAATAGTTCTCATCCTCTTTCGGCTTATCAATCCTCAGCGATATTGAAATCCCATCTGATCCGCGCAATAATCGTGCGGTAAATTGCTGATACTCGTCAATCAATAGTTCTACTTTTTGCAGGTTGTCTATTGATGTCTTGTAGATGTTTTTTGTTGTGTTGCTCACTTCTCCTCCCTTTTGGTTTAGCGATTGCACCGATTTCACAACCGATGCAACCGAGATTTCACGAAAATAATCTGTTCGCCTCAATTTCAACGTCTTGCAATTTTCTCGTATAAACGTTTATCTGTTCCCTCGCCTCGTTTGACGTTAATTCGATATACTTCTCTTTCGCCATTTTGCGGAGTTCTTCAAGAGAACGGCTCATATCTGCCCAACGACCAATCAGGTATCTGTTTTTGGCGTTGTAATACGGATGCATACCACCGGCAGCGATAACCTCGTCCGATGAACCATACTCTTTGCCACTAAGAGATTTGTTTGAATCAACGTAGAACGTCATTTCACCCCAAAATCCAACCGCCCCGACAATAACGGGGTCAACCGATTTATCATCATACCATACTTCAATTTTCGTGAAGTATTTTTCGTCAAAGGACATCTTCACCAATTCAAGCAATTCAACCGGAATCGGTGTTTTGTCGTAATCGGCAATATCTACCTTTGTCGGACAAAGTGTTTCAAACACTCTGACAAGCGTTTGATTCATCCAAAGAAACGGAATCGGCGATTTGTCCTTCTTGACAATCTTGGTCTGTCCCGACAATCCGAGTTCCGAAACAATCTCGCCCCACTTATCAAGTGCCTCGTTGTCGTGAATAAGGTCTGCCGTTTCCTCGAAATGTATTTTTCCACCGCCATACTTCCTCCAATAAATTGTTAATAATGTTATTTTGTGTAGCGTTAGTGATTGCCCGAATATCACTATTCAGGCAACCAGTGTTTCATTATTTAGACCGCCATACGCAACTTCTTCATGGTTTAGTAGTGGCGGTTACATCAGAACGGGAGATCGCTGGGATCACTACCCGCCGTTGGTGCTGTTTGAGATACTTGTTTTGATTGTGTTTGTCCTCCGTTTAATGTTTTGGGTTTAAGTGCAGGAAGTCCCGCTCGTGCTTCTTCAGCAGAGCAGAAGTATGCAACTTTCATAATCGTTTTTACTTCTTTGTCCTTGTTCAGGTATTCTTCTTCTCGCAGATTGATTCCCAACCTTTTACCGATCAACGTCTTTTCATCGAAGTTGAACTTGAAACCGTTGTTGCTGTGCTCAATGGCTGCAATCAATCCCTTGAAGTAATTGACGTGTTCTCCTTCTGTTAGTTGGTAAATGTTCGGATAGGTTGATTTCTCAAACTTCTCCGAAAGTTTGGTATAGTGATCTTTGAACTCACCCTCTGCGATGTCAACCGACAAAACAAGCATCTCATTTCCCTTTGCCGATTTCTTCGTTTCCGCTGAAACGATCTTTGCTACATATCCGCCTGCATCAGGCGTGGGGAAATCACCGCCCCCTACTTTTGCCTCCGCTTCATCATAACCTTGTGGCTTTTGCATTACTCCTCCGTGTTGTATTTGTGAATGGAATTAACTACTAAATTAAGATCGTTTGGTATTCTCCGCTCGTTGAACATTCCTTCCGGTGACTTTGTTGTGTTGTTTCCGTTTGTTTGCGTTTCAAAGTAATATTTCCCGTCCTCAACAAACGTATTGAGAACAACCGAGAACATACCTTCAACGCAGATTTTATCGTCAAGAAGTTTGCCGATTGTCTTTACCTTCGTTTTTCCGCTTTCGTCCGTATCGGAATGAGCAAGGAAAACGATAATCAGGTCTTGACGGTATAGTCTGGCGTTAAACACAAGTTTCCATGCGTGTTCCCCAATCTCCGTGAACTTGTCATATCCCCTTTCGCCCGATCTCCGCATAAACTCATTTGCCATCAGGTATTGAAAATCATCAACGACAACGGTTTTAACTTCCGTCCGTTTTTCGTCAATGTATTTCAACGTCTTTTCGATTGACTCGTAATTGTCGGTGACGAAGTAGTTTCCGCCGTCCTTCGACAGGTGAACGTATTTTTTTTTCCATCCGCGAAACGGCATATCCTTTGCCAGTGACGCAATGATGAATGTTTCCTGCGGATTGAGAGTAACGATTGATCGGGACTTTCCCGAACCGCTCTCTCCGATGATTAAAACAGGTGTGCTCATTTCTCCTCCAATAGTTGTTTTTGTTTTACTTCGTATGCTTCATTAAACTTTTCTTGTGCTACTTCGTTACTGCTAAAGAATATCACGCTGTCAAACTCTCTCTTTCCCCTTGCGATAAAATCAGAATCAATTTCCACCGTTGTAAAATTTCGCCTGTCAATTCCGATTATCTTCACCCATAAAGGGCTATCGGGAACGTGAAAACATTTGCCGATGTAAGTCTTATATGCGTCCTTCAAAATCCTTTCTTCTTCGGCAAACAGTTTACGCTTGTCCTTCTGCACTTCCTCTAGCGTTCTCATTTCTCCTCCGGTAGTTATTGGTTAAAAATCGTTCGAGTTCATCTGCGTATTGTTGCTTGTCGTGCAATTCTTCCGTTTCTTCTTCCTCGCCCTCGTAATAGCCGAGTTCGTGGTCGGTGATATTCCCGTAGAGCCGTTCGCCGTGAGTGTAGGGGGATAGGTGGGTCATTGTTCTTTCACCTCCCAATCTTCTGCGAGTATGTCGTCAATGCCAAAATTGATGTAGTTCCCAAACTCATAGGGTTTCTCATTCGTTAATTCACACTCATCGAAGAACGTTCTTCCGCCCCCATCTCGCACCATATACCAAATATTCCACTTCTTAAACCGTTCATATTCTCGAACAGATAATCTGCGGAACGGCCTCCCACTCTTAATTGCTTCTTGAATAGTCATAACGCCTCCTTAGATAAATAAATCTTCTTCGCTATCTTGGATTAACTCTTTCCAAGTCTTACTTTCGTAAATGCCGATTAAAGTGATTGTCAGTAATACGGCGGAAACAATGATGATGCCTTTGTCGAGAGTGGTCATAAGTCATTCCTTTCCGCTATCGCTTTCTTGTTCCGGTATTCTTGCATCTTATCGCGTAATATTGTCCATACCGTATGAGCAACAATAACAGCACAAACCAGTATGCAGGACGCGCCGATGATTTCAAGGGTGTTCATTTGCGTTTCCCCCTCTGTCTGATTTTGATATAAAAAACATCTCCGAAAACAGGCGGAAATCCGAATACCCGCACAAAGTATTTGCTACACGGTAAGGGGTGCGATTCCAATAAATCATTTATGGTTGCCGAACAATACTCACCATCACCACCAACACCAAGAATTTTAATTTTAAGGAATCCTTTGGACGCGGTTCTTCTGGTGATTAATTCGTAACTCGTGTTTGGTCTGATTTTCTTGTAATACGGCATTATGCGATACCTTAAAAACTCTGGTGCAACGCCGAGTTCAGAAATTGATGGTGCTGTTGCCGAATGTTCACTGGTAACAAATCTAAGTGTGTTCATTTGTGCATCTCCTCCATTTTTTCATCACACTCTCGCAAAAATCTGCCGAAAGCCATAAAAGCACCGATGATAAGTAGGTAGAGCAAAATGCCGATTGCGATTTCCATTATACTATCACCTCTCTTTCTGCGATAATCATTTCGGCAAGTCTCGGTCTGGCATACAACGATTTCTTTTCTTCTGTCGGAACGAGCGGGCAATAATTGTAATCTACTCCGTTACGAAAGTCTTTAATCTTGTGCATTTTTCTTGCCAGTTGAACCTTTTCCTTGTCGTCAGACATAAACGAGTAACCGCAGTCTTTACAATAAAATCCGTATTTCATTTCAGTTCCCTCTCGTCAAATTGAATGTATTCCCTTCTTGCGTCCATAATCGCCTCGCGTTGCATTGCCCTGCGTTCAACTTCAACCGGACACCAGTATTCATGGGCTTGGAATGGGTTAATCGTTCCACACGGACACAATTCATCATTTTCAGACATGGCTCGGAGAACAAGGTGCGTAGTGCTTCCAACTCCGGCTTCTCTGTCAACTATCCCCAATGGCATATCTTTTGTGTATTGTGTCATAATCGCCTCATTCGGTGATTGTTAAATTAGGCGTTACTCGGTTTCGCTACCTCCCACAGGTTGGCTCTACTTTTCACGCCGTGTGTTTAATTCGATAGTTGCCTATATGCTTCTTTCAAATGCTTTCCTCCAGTAATTCTCACCACCTGTTCTTGTTCAAAATTATCCCACCTTCCATCACGAAACTTGATCGCAATCGTTTTTTTGTCCTTGTTCATGAGCCGTGAAACATACTCGCAGAAGTCAATGGTATTTCCCGATTCTGCCATGTGGACAAGAAAGTCTTTTCGTATTGCCAGATTGATAATATTCGTTGAAACCTCTTTCATTTTTTCCATCCCTAATCCCCCGATTAAGTCCGATTAAATTCCTTGATAAGTGCGTCCGTTCCCCGCTATATTGCACTATGATAAAACTTATGACGGGCGAAACATTGTTACCCAACAACATCAAGAATGTTCTCGATCATTACGGCTTCTTCTTTCGGCAAAAAAAACGTTCCATCCTTTTTCACACCAAGCCTTGGATGGTATCTGGTAACAATTTCGCCTTCGCTATTTTCAATTCTGTATTTTGCTGGCTTATGCCAGTCAATGTCGGGGCAGACCTCGACAATTTTACCGGAAACCGTTTCGTAAGGACGGACATACTTTTGATACGTTACCATCGATCCGACTGGCAGGGATTGATCTGTAAGCATTGTTTCTCCTCTTGTGTTAGTGGCTTAAAAATAAAAACGGTGGGCGTTGGCGGCTCTGATGCCAACGTATCCACCGTTCAACCCCCGGACTATCGCCCGATGGGTAAGGTTAGTATGTATTTTTTGTTTTGTCATTTTAGCAGAGCCACTAAATGAAAAAAGCCGTAAATCTTATCGACTCACGGCTCTGCAAAAATGAAAATATTTACATCACCCTATTTATTTTTTCGCATTATCGTATGCTTTTAATTATTACGTTAAGTAAAACGGTCTATAAAAAAGACGATAATCGTCTTGAGGGTATTAGCAGAGCCGTATATCAATGAACAGGTTACGTTAAAACTATGGTGCAATATAATTGATTATTAAAAGTTTGTCAAGTGAAAAATGAAATATTTTTCATTTCTAATAATTCCCCACCGATGTCTTGCATAATTATACAGAAAATGTATATTAAATCAGTCAACCGAATAGAGAACCTTGTAACCCGGAGTCCCCAATGAGAGACAAGGAATTTGAACGGTGCAAGCGACTGGAATGCCGTTACGGTGATGGGATTATCTTGCAGATCATCCAACGCCTACAACACGGCGATACGCTAAAAGAAATTGCATACGACCTCTCGCAAACACGCCCAATATCCATACCCCAACTAAAAAGATACGTTGATACTACAATCGGAACGTTCTTTTATCCGTCCGAGAAAGCCGTCCGGTATTACTATGCTAAATCAAAATTCAACGAACATATAACGGCATCAGAAATTATACGGGAACTGGAAGGTATCAAACATCGTTCAAACGTCATTTATCACAATTTTTCCAGTCCGAAGAAGGTATCGTATGACTCACGCTAAATACCTCGATTCCATTTGCCACCGTTTAGGCGGTATCTCCGTCCTTAAAAAAGTCCAGTATGAACTTATCGAGGGTAACTCATACAAGATTGCCAAGAAGTATGACCTGCCAATGATGGATATTCGATACTTGCTAAGCCCGATCGTGCAACAAGAAATTGTGAAATACCTCTACGAACAAGAACATGGTCAAGTGCTTAGGATTGTTTGGTCTAATGTGGCTTAAATCGCAAGTTTGTATTGTGCTTTGTATTTCTTAAATCTATCAACCGCCTTGTCGAAATATTCCTTGTCCAATTCGCAACAAACCATTTCAAGCCCCGCTTTATCTGCTGAAATAACCGATGACATTGAACCGCCGTGAGTGTCTAAAATCTTGAAATCCGGCTTTGCGTAGTTTTTGAATATCCAGTCGTAAAGTTTAATCGGTTTCTGTGTCGGGTGTATTTTCATATCACAATCATTTATGTAAGCATCTGCCCTACTGTAATCAAATATTTTTGTCGGTTTATTAAAACTTGTCCAAGCCAGTTCTCCATCAGCCCTATTGTCTCGCTGTATCTTATTCCAAATTAGCCAGCACTTCGTTTTTGGTAAACCGTAAAAGTTTCCACCCCATATAATTTTATTTTTGCTCACCCGCTCTAATTCAAAAAAGTATTCATCATTTGGTATATTGTTATCCCAATTTGTTGCTCCATATTTTTTCCACGTTCCACCGTTTTGCGTTCTATACGTTCCCGCGCTTTTGTTTTGCGTTATGTCATACCCTATCCCATACGGTGGATCAACGACCGCCAAATCAAAATACTTGTCGGGATATTGCTTCATTACTTCCATACAATCTGCATTGTAAAGGGTAATCTTATCGGTTATTTTCAATTCATTCATCATTCTAAGAATATTTTGCTGTTTACGGTGAAGCCGTATTTACTGGTTATTTCTTTTCTCTGTAACACTTTATCCATTCGTTGAAGTCGCGCCTATGGTCAAATTCTCCCGCATGAAACGCGGCAAGCATATCTTTTGTTGTCCAGAGTTCAGTAACGGGGCGCGAATAGTCTTTGTGATATTTCTTTGAGGCAATCATATACGCATACGCCGCCTCTTCCGCAGTATTATAGCATCCAAGAAATACGGATTTATTGTTTACCGATATTTGTGCGCGATACCTGTTTTTCCCCGTTCGGAACACACCCTTGTATCCCGTTGTATTGCCTGCTTTCTTGGGTAAGTTTTTGTTGTTTTCCTGCTGTGTGCAAACGCGAAGATTGCTACTCTGATTGTCAAGGCGGTTTCCGTTTATATGGTCGGTGTGCATATTGTCCGGCGTTCCGGTGATATATCGGTGTAGATATACCTGCGTCCCATCAATATGACCGCTAACATACCCATTCTTTCCAACTCTCCAACTCGTAACATTCACGAGATCAAAATCGGAGTCATCAATAAGCGCATATTTTCCAATTCCATGTTTTCCGGTTAGGGGTATCTTCTTCATATTCTTCTTTAAAGGTTTACGGTCAGGTTACAAATCATTCCATCTTTCTTGTGATAAATAAATGCTTCGCCCGTTTTGATAGCACCGATATACCCCTTTTTGTAGTGCCATTCATCCACGCTGGACAGGGAACGAATTACTCTCACCGTTACCCCCTTATCCTCTTTCGTTGATAAAAACCGATATTCACGCTTACTGTGCAAGTGTCCAACGTGCCATTCACGATACAGCGTATTGGAATAATCGTTCTTTGCTTCGTTCGCCATAATCATTGGCAACTGTTCAAGTTTTTCATCCGAGCCGTGCGTAAATCCGGTCAGGTTTACACCGTAGCGAAAGTATTTCCTTGTCATCGGCGAATTATCAACTGTTACATTTTGATCGCCATTGAACCTCGCCAACAACACCTCTCCAGCGTAGAACAATGATTCCGTGTCGTGATTTCCGGGAACGATCAATACGGTGACTGGAGCAATACTGCTCAACGTGTTTATTGAGTTGGATAGTAACGTCCACCCTGTGCGAAATGTTTTCTTCCATCTCGTATCTTCCGATTGCGGAGTTCCGGCGAATGTTTGAGCCATTGATGAGTTTACATTGAAGAAGTCCCCGGTAAGCGGAAGTAGCCACCGTTCAACACCGTAAGTATTCCTGTCAATAATTTCTTCGAGTGCTTCCTTGTATCTCTTTGTTGCAATTTTAATATCGTAATCCTCTCCACTTTCAAGCCCCCAAGATAATTTCCCGATATGCGGGTCAAACAAATCAACCTCCGCAAGATACTGCTCTTTTTTCTTCGGGTATTTCCTTTGCGGAACAACGGGGGATTGTTCTTGTATCTCACCGATAATTTCCTTTGCTACTTCTCGGAGAAATATATCTTTATCCTTCATTTTCAAAGTGGCTTTTACTTGCCAGAGTTCTTTGGGAATAAATTTGCTTTCCACACGATCAAATGCCGCAACCTCCCACTTATTGCAAACGTAACGCTCAATATCCCACACCTTCGTATCAATCTTTGCGGCTTCGATTAATTGTTCCAGCGTCTTAATCTGATTGTCCGTTGTTATCTCAAGCGTTGCCTTGTTCCCGTTCTGCGTAAACTTTGATTCTTTCCGAGTCTTTTCGATTTTCGGTTGAATTTCCATTTAATACCTTTCCGTTCCAATACCCTGATTAAGTAGTTGTTGTTTGTATTGCTTGTTCACGAACACCGCAGACCGTGTTGTCCCTTCGTTGATGTGAATATAAACCCTGTATTCGCTTAGCTTTGGGTATTTCCTCAACCAACTTTCTACGGTGGACGGATTGCTGCACCCGAAATGCTCCGCCAATTCCAGCTTGCTAAACCCCTCCCCGTCCGGTTGGTTTTCGATTGCATCGACAATTTTGTCGTAAAATGATTTTCGTGTTTTGACTTCGGAGATTTTCATTTTATTGAAACGCCTTTTTAACTAAATAAATCGCACCTGCTAAGCATAATGCCATGATAATCAATTTCCATATTTGCCTCTCAAGCCATGAACCTTCGTCCGGTTTTACACCGACAACCTGAACCGTGTCTTTCCATTCGTAGGGCACTTTAATCGTGTCTGGCTTACGTTCGATAAATACTTTCTTGAACAAGGTATCAACTCGGACAAGATATTTCACCGTTTCACCCTGCCAGACGGTATCATACTTTGTCAGGTAAACCGTGTTTGTATCACCGCCAATGGGAATGTAGAGCGTATCTACCCGATCTCGGATAATCATTTCCGGCGAACAGCACCCGGCAATAAGCAGGGCAAGGATTAAGAGAAGTGGTTTCATTTTTGCTTCCTCAAATATTCGATGAATCCTTCAAAGGTTGGCTTTACGGGTCTGATAATTTCAACAAGAAAAACGATTGATTTTTGATATGTAAAATATATATCGCCATTTTCATGGTATTTTATTTCGACACTGTTAAACTTTTTCGAGTATGACAACTTCTCCTGAAATTCTGCATTAAACTTGTCTTGCAACGATTTCTCGTATTCGTCATAAAGCGATAAAATGTATTTCATCGGTGCATACAAATACTCATTGTCTGCCGTTTTGTATTCCTTTTCGTGAACAACGATGGTTTTATCTTCATCGTCTTTTGGAAATATTACACGCCGATTTAGGTTAATACCGTATACGGCTGTATCAAGGGGAACCGTGTGAAATGCTCGAAATGTTTGAGCCGATGCAAAACTACCGCCAAATACAACAAGGATAAGGATTAAGGATAGATTTTTCATTTTTGCTCCTATTGTCTTAAATTTGGGTTCTTGGTGCATGAGTAATAGTGCGATGTCATTTGACTTCGCTTTATTTTCTGATCGCAGAATTTACACGTATCATATTGCACTACCGGCTTTTCTTGCACTTCAAATTTGTGGAAACTCCCATAATTCTTGATGAAGTAGCCGAAGAAATACCCGCACTTTTCACCCGCCCATTTGTCCCTGAAAAAGCAATCTGTTTCATCTTTCCAGTCCTCAATCGGCGGGATGTCAAAAACTATCTCGCCGGTTTCCGTATCTGTATATCCGTGATGTTTCTGCCATAGACTTTCAAGCATTTGCATCATAGCACCATAGCCAAGTTTCGCCTGCCTGCTTC
>SCLI03000176.1_pt1 | contig 10456 bp, 8 predicted proteins | sample 7268041 | NCBI WGS metagenome assembly SCLI03 (sample SAMN10721081, study PRJNA514188) | viral metagenome | isolation source: depth-stratified mine tailings core A | place: China: Fankou Pb/Zn Mine tailings | collected 2017-10 | reverse complement strand
CGAGACCGACGAGGCTCCATCGAGAGGACGTGGTGCGTAGGGGCGTTTTGCACACGCCCACCGTCCTGTGGAGTCACGTGTGCTCTGGGAAGGCACGGGCGGATGCAAGCCGCGGGGCGGATGCAAGCCGCCCCTACTGGCGCGCCGGCTCCATGGGCTTCCCGGAAATGTGAGACGCACCCTAAAATGCCGGCCCCATTTTTAGGGTTATGCGCTCGGGCTATAATAACCCTAAGTACCGCGGGGAGGTATTAAGGTTGGCGCATTTAGTCCCTGGGGTGTGGACTGGGGATCCCAGCCTCGGCAATCCGGCCAGGCTCTCTCGTCCGTGCCGGTACGAGGCATACGTGCCTGACGCACTCGCAGGCAGGCTCATTCTGATGCCGCCCGACGTTGCCGAGCAGCTTCAGAACGCGGAGCAAGCAATAACGGATCTGAACCTGCGCAGCCCGGAGGTTGCCAGCCTTGAAGGTATCGCCCGGCTCTTCTTGCGGGCCGAAGCGGTTGCTTCTTCCAAGATCGAGGGCCTGGAGGTAAACGCGCGACGCCTGGTGAGAGCTGAAGCTGCCCGGGCGCTTGGGCGGCCCACACATGACGTTACCGCGGAGGCAGTTCTTGGAAACATAGAGGCGATGCAGTTCGCCGTCGACGTGCTCGCCGATCGGCGAGAGCTAACCGTCCAGGATATCTTGGATACCCATCGGGTTCTGATGAGCCGCATCGAGCGCCCCGATCCTGGGGGGATCATACGGACGACCCAGAACTGGATCGGCGGGTACGCCAGCAACCCTTGCACTGCCGATTTCGTGCCTCCGCCTCCTGGGGATGTCCCTGTCCTGTTGGAAGACCTGGTGGCGTACATGAACGACGATGAGCACTCACCGCTCCTGCAAGCGGCAATGGTGCATCAGCAGTTTGAAACGATACATCCCTTCGGCGATGGAAACGGACGGGTCGGCCGAGCCCTTATCCACGTCGTCCTACGCCGCAGGGGCATGAGTCCTCGTTTCGTGCCCCCGCTCAGCCTGATCCTTTCCACCCATTCAAAGGAGTACGTCGCGGGTCTCCGAGCCGCAAGCTACGTCGGGAAGCCCACGGGGAAGGAGGCAGTAGAGGGCGTGGCAGCCTGGCTCAGGTTGTTTGCCTTTGCCGCCGGGCGTTCCGCTATAGATGCCGGGCGGTTCGGCCGGGACGTACAAGAACTGGAGCAGTCCTGGCGGAGGAGCCCAGGTCGGGTTCGCGCCAATTCTGCCGCCGAACTTCTTCTCAAGGTCTTGCCATCGGCACCTGTTATCACCGTCGCTACCGCCGCAAAACTGATAGGACGTAGCGTGCCACAAACCAATGCCGCCGTGAACCGTCTGGCGGAGGCGGGAGTCGTCGTTCCCGTTAGAGATGTGCATTGGAACCGCACTTTTGAAGCCGCGGGGCTATTGGACGCATTCACACTTCCTCTTCTGTCTTGAACAGGGCGACGATGGCGTGCAAGCTGTCCGCCATTTTCTCCAGCGCCTGAGCTTGAATGATCACCTCTTTGACCTGCGCGCTCATCTCCTCCGTCGACGCGCTCACCTCCTCCGCCGACGCGGAGGTCGCTTCCGCCACCACGGCGACCCTCTGGATGGCTCGGCTCACCTCCTGGCTGGAGGCAGCCATCTCCTCGGTGGAGGCAGTCGATTCCTGCAGTATCGCCGAGACAGACTCCACGAGGCCCTCTACCTCGGTGGATGCTTGCTGCATCTGTCCGACGGCGTTGCTTATCTGTGCTGACTGAGTGGCCGCCATTCGAGCTGCCGAGAGGATGCTCGTCAGCGCCTCTCCGGCCTGCTGGGCCAGGAGGAAGCCAGCCTCCACCTCGCTTGCTCCCTGTTCCGCTGCCAGAACCGCCTCGCGCGTCCCCTTCTGGATCTGCCCGATCAGACTGGCGATCTCTTTGGTGGACTTGCCGGCCATCTCTGCCAGCTTCCTCACCTCGTCCGCCACTACGGCAAAGCCTCGCCCATGTTCTCCTGCGCGTGCCGCCTCAATCGCCGCGTTCAGCGCTAGCAGGTTGGTCTGCTCCGCGATGTCGTCTATCGCCTCGATGATGGTGCCGATCTGCTCGGAGTAACCCTTCAGATCCTGGATTTTCGTTGCCGCTACGCTCGTGCTTGCCTTGATGCCGGCCATTCCCTGGGCCGTCTTCCTGACTGTCTCCTCTCCAGAAGAGGCAGCCACATTTGCCTGCTCGGCTGCCGTGGCAACAGCCTGGACGGAAGACGCCACTTGCGAGATGGACTCGCTCAGGCGCCCTACCGAAGAGCTAACTTGCTGCATCGAGAGCGCCTGTTCCTCGGTGCCCTTGGCGATCTGGTCGATGGCCCTGCCCAACTGTTCCACCGAGGCAGTGGTCTCGTGCATGGAAGCAGTCTGCTCCTGGTTGCCCCTTGCCACCTCCTGGATGGTGACTGATATCTGCTGGGTCGCGGCTCCCGCCTGAGATGACACGCCCGATAGGTGACGGCTTGCCTCAGACAGGACGGACGCCGAAGACGAAACCTCCGCTACCGTGCGCCTCAGATTGCCGATCATCTGCCGGAAGGCTCGCCCCAGGCTGTCCTCCTCTGAACGGACCAGGACGTCCCGCCGCAGGTCCCCGGCGGCCACCGCTTCCGCTACCTCCGCCATCACTCGCTGAGACGAGATCACCTCCTGGAATGCCTCCGCGATCTTTCCAACCTCGTCGTGGCTGCCTGTGGCCGCCGCATCCACGGTCAGATCGCCCTGTGCCAGCAGCCGGGCGCTTTCCGAGAGGCGCTTGGCGGAACCGGTGAGAGGCCGCGCGAACAGCAGGGCCAGCAGCGCGGCCAGTAGTACTGCTACTAACGCGGCGATCACGCCGCTGCGGAGAAAGTTCGTCGCGGCGGCCTGGAAGCTGCTGTCAGGGAGCGCCGCGACGTAAGTCCAGCTGGTTTGGTGGAGGGGCACCGCCACAGCGTGATAGTCGACGTTGCCCATAGTCCAGTCGAGGACTTTTGCGTCCTTCACCCCGATCGCCTTGCTTAGGTCCGTTAATCCCAACGGCTGCGGCGCTCCATCCTTGCCCCATCGGCTCTCCTTGGTCATGGCCTGTAGAACGTCTGGTTTCAGGGCGACCAGCGGCCGCAGCAACCAGTGAGCATCCAGGCCGCTGGCGATCACAAGCCCCTGCTCGTCGATGAGGACTCCTGTGGCGCCCGCGCCTACCCGACCACGCGCCTCGTCCACTATCTTCTGAACGGGCTCTGCCCCGGATCTACCCTGTACGACCCCGATGACCTTGCCGTCGGCTGCCTTCACCGGGGCAGCTCGGAAGATCGAGGAGGCGCCGTCGGTTATAGCTATGGAGACCCCGGAGATGAAGTCGTTCCCCTTCATCGCCTCCTGGAAGTAGTCTCGCTGCTTGAAGTTCTGTCCGACGTTCGACTTGTTGGTGCTGAGAACGATGGTTCCGGTCTGATCGAATAGGGAGATGATGGCCACATCTTTGCCCGAATCCTTGAGGGCCTGGAGGGCATCCAGGGCCTGCTGGCGATCCTCCGAAGTGGCTGAACTGCCAGCTTCGAGGACTCGACGCACGACCGGCAGCGCTGCTGCGGCCTCGACGTCGCTCAGCCGCTTGGCATTCCAATCGTCGACGTTGGTCGCGACCAGCTGTGCCTCGGACTTCAATCCCGCTTCAGCCTGCGCGCGCAAGCCGTCGGAGGCTTGCACATAACCCATGGTAGTGAGACCGGAAGCGAGGACGACGCATAGAGCGACAGATAGAGCAACCACCTTGGTTGAAAGAGACCAATGGGACGGGCTGACTCGAGATGCCACACGTTTCAACACGATAGTTCGACTCCTGCGAATCTGTTAGGCAATATATCGGCAGGACCACGCCACAACTTAATGGGGTTGAATACTAATGTTTGTTAATACGAGGCCGCTGGATGATAGCGTCCGGCCATGCGTTGCTACGAGCGGCATGGACATATGTAGCGTGTTGAACCTGGTACGTGCTGTGCGTACCTGTGGCTGCGGAGGGGAAGGTAGTTGCGGAGAGGAAGTGATCGTCCCATGCGGAACGGATCAGCGAACAAGCAGCACGGCGTGTTGCGGCTTGGTGGCCTGGCGGCGAGGTTGTTGTTTTCCGGTGCAGCTCTTATCGGCGTAGTGATACTCGGCCGGGTATTCGGTTAGGCGCAGGAAAGGCCAGGACCCTTGGGTGCCCTGGCCTTTCTGTATACGTCGTGGGGTTATCAGGTTCTGAGTTCTGGGTCTTGGAAGGTTAGAACACGGGCCTTGGGGCCAGGCCGGCCTTCTCCACGATCACCGGCACCATCTCCTCCCAACCCACGGCCATGATGTGGATGCCGTGAACGCCGGGGATCTGCTTGACCTGTTCGATTATCTCTAGGCAGATCTTTACGCCCTCCTCTTTCGGGTCCTTGGCGTTCTCCATCCTGGTCACCAGCTCGTTCGGCACCTCCAGCCCGGAGACGCCGTCCCTCATGTAGCGGGCCATGCCGGCCGACTTCATAGGGATCACGCCGGCCAGAATGTGGACCTGCTTGTCCAACTCTCGGGCCGTAACCTGCTCCATCCACGCGGCGAACTTCTCGACGTTGAATATGGCCTGTGTCTGGATAAAGCTGGCACCGGCCTTCGCCTTCTTGCCCAACCGGATGACTCGGTACTCCACCGGATCGCCGTAGGGGTTCTCGGCGGCCCCTATGAAGAGGGGAGCCTCCCCGGTGAAGTTGTCGCCGCTCTGGAACTTCTTCTCGTCTCGCATCTTGGCCAGCGTCTGCACCAACTGGATGGAGTCGATGTCGTATACGTTCTTGGCCATGGGGTGGTTGCCAAACTTCTGATGATCGCCGGAGAGCGCGAGGATGTTCTTGATGCCGAAGCCGACTGCCCCCAGGATGTCGCTCTGCATGGCGATCCGGTTCCGGTCGCGGCAGACCATCTGCATCACCGGCTCAAGGCCCATCTGCTTGAGCAGGATGCAGCAGGCGAGGCTGGACATCCGGACGATGGCGGTCTGGTTGTCGGTGATGTTGATGGCGTCGCAGGAGCCCCGTAGCACCTCGGCCTTCTTCTGGACCGCGGCCTGGTTGGTACCCTTTGGTGGACCCAACTCCGCGGTTACCGCAAACTTCCCACTTTCCAGAATCTGCTCGAGATTGCTTCCGGCTTTCATTGCCTCGCTTCCTCTCCATCGTAACTTTAGGACTCAGTGCTGAGGACTGAGGACTGAGTTCCGCCTGTCAACTCAGTCCTCAGTCCTCATGACTAGGCGCGCGAATTGTACATCACCGGGCGCAGTTGGGGTAGGGAGTCAGGGTATCTTCAGTTTGTCTCCCACGTGGAGGACCTTGCTCCTGTCGGTGAAGCCGTTGGCGGCCATGATGGCGTCCACGGTTGTGCCGTAAAGTGAGGCTATCTTGTACAGGGTGTCCCCCTGTCCCACGACGTGGACCCTGGTCCCGCCCGGTCCGGGTGTGGAGGCACGGGCAGGGGCGGTGGCTGCCGCCACGGCAGCTCCAGCGGGCGAAGCCGTGGCTTTAGCCGGAGCCTGAGTGGCCGAAGAGGCCGAAGTGGCGCCCGGCGCAGCGGCGGGGCCCGGCGCACCGGCGGTGCTCGCGGGGACGACGGTTGTTTGGACCTGGGGCTTGGCGGCAGCCTTATCCGCAGGCGCGGTCAGAGTGCCGATCGCGGTCCACGCACCGAATGCGAGGATCGCGAGCACGCTGAGGCTGGCAAGGAGAGTTCCTCCGTGGGCCTGCTTCGGCTCCGGGATGTGAGGGTACGAGTCCTCTGGTTCCGGCTGGGGCGCTGTGCGCCCTCTGGTGGAGGGAGTGGTTCGCCTAGGCATGACGGGTGCTGAGTCCTGGACGTTTAGTGCTGAGCTCTGGGTTCTGAGTGCTCGGTCCCCAGTTCTCTTGATGTCTGTCGCGCCGCGACCGCTGCTCACCTTGGGCAACCTGGCCGCGTGTCGGCAGCATCATATTGGCTGCGGGAGAAGGCGTCAAGTCCTTGACACCCGGCACGTGCACTCCTATTCTCCGCATCGCTCGGATCGTACATCCTTTTGCTCGTCATTACGATTGCCGGACTTACCCCTGAGGCACGAGACTCGGGGCATTTTGTGACGCTTCACGGTGGCCCAGCGCCCAGTTACTTGCGAATTAGCAGCTTGGAGCCGGCGTTGTCCCAACGCCGGCGGCCGGTTGGGGAGCCGCCTGGGTTGAGACAACCCAGGCTCCAAGGTGTTAGGGCACGCTTCACGGTGGCCCAGCGCGACGTGGCGATTCTGCGTACTCTTCGGGGGACTTTCAAATGAGTGAGAATGCGGCGGATCTCTATAGGCTGGCCCTGAACAAGAAGTTCACCTTGGTTGCCTGGGTTGCCTTCCTGGTGATGTGGGGTGTGACGCTCCTGGTAGAGCGCTTCGCGCAGGCCGACCTGCGCAATCTCCAGTACGTTTGCGTTGGACTGATCTTGCTGGGGCTGAACGGCGCTCGTTTTGTCCGATCCATTCCCATGAGCCGGCTGACGCTGGTTGTGGGCTTGCTCGCGCTGCTTGGCGGTATCGTCCGGCAGTTCAGCGGTGAGCTGAATGTGATCTCTGCCGTGCTCATCACGGCGGGCGCGCTGCTCCTGGCTTACGGGATCATGACCCGCCAGGGCGTGTGGAACGGGTCGGTGTCGAGCGGCCGGCCTGGAACGAGACAGCGGAACAGCCCAGCCAGGATAGTTAAGGATGCCCCGGATAAGCCGCGAAACAAGGTAGGCAGGAATAGGTAAGGATACGAAACAGGATGTACAGGATAGGTGATGGGTAACAGCTAGCCTATATCCTGTCGATCCTCCCGCATCCTGCCTATCCTGTTTGGTGACCTCATCACTCCCTCACCCCGTCTCCCACTCCTCCCCGTCCCCCCCGATACCATGACTTTTAGCGAATAACGCCGAAAAAGATGAAACGGACCGGACAAAAGGGGCCTCCAACCGGAGAATATATATGAGGGCTATAGAACAAACGTTCTGACACGGAGGTGGAGGCGCTGGCTCCCCATGAAAAGGACGAGCGCCACGAGGTCCTGCTCAAGCGGTTGCTCACGGACGTCGGGCTGTTCAGCCGCTTCGTCCTACGCAGGCCGCTCCGGCCGTACCAGATGGAGCCGGCCATGGCGATCCTGGACTCGGTCCTCCACCGGAAGGGGCTCACGTTCACCGTGATGATGGCCAGGCAGGCGGGAAAGAACGAGCTGAGCGCGCAGATCGAGGTGCACCTGCTGAACCTATTCCAGCGGGTCGGCGGGAATATCGTCAAGTGCGCCCCGACCTTCAAGCCCCAGATCGTCAACTCCAGGCTCCGGCTGGAGCAGGCCCTGGACAATCCGTGGAACGCGGAGCAGTGGAGGGCGAGCTACGGCTACATGGTGAACCTCGGCAAGGCGGCGGTGATGTTCTTCTCCGCTGAGGAGTCCAGCAACGTGGTCGGGGCCACCGCCCACATCCTGCTGGAGGTGGACGAGGCCCAGGACGTGAGCCCCGAGAAGTACGCTAAGGAATTCCGTCCTATGGGTGCCACCACCAACGTCACGACGGTGCTCTACGGCACCGCGTGGCTGCCGGGAGGCCTGCTGGAGGAGCAGAAGCAGGTGAACCTGGCGCTGGAGGCCAGGGATGGGGTGCGGCGCCATTTCCAGTATGACTGGCGAGCGGTGGCAGCCTGCAATCCGGACTACGGTCGATACGTAGAGGGCGAGATCGCCCGACTGGGAGCGGACCATCCCATTCTGCGCACCCAGTACTGCCTGGAGACCCTCGCCGGTTCTTCCGGTTTCCTGAACGACCAGCAGCGGGCTCAGATGCGGGGCGATCATGCGCGGTGCCACGCGGCTCTGGTGGGTCGGGAATACGTGGCGGGGATCGACGTGGCCGGGGAGGACGAGGAGATGGCGGACGCGGCGCTTCGGTCCCTGAAGCCGCGGAAGGACTCCACGGTGGTCACGGTGGCGGAGCTGGACTGGTCCACCATCTCGGATCTGGTCATGGAGCCGCGGTTGAAGGTGGTGGAGCACTACTGGTGGACCGGCCGGGGGCATCGAGAGCAGTACACCCAGATGCTGGATCTGCTGAGGAACGTGTGGGATTGCCGGAAGGTGGTGGTGGACGCCACCGGCGTGGGCGCGGGGGTGGCGAGCTTTCTGGTGTCGGCCCTGGGCCGGCAGGTGGTGGTTCCTTTCGTCTTCTCCGCGCCCAGTAAGTCGAAGCTGGCCTATGACTTCCTGGGGGCCGTCAACGCGGGGCGCCTCAAGCTGTACCACGAGGACGGCTCGCCCGAGTGCCGGGAGTTCTGGCTGGAGATGGAGCAGGCCCGCTACGCGGTGTCGGCGAACCAGCGCATGGACTTCTACATTCCTCCGGAGCGCGGCCACGACGACTTTCTGATCTCCGCGGCGCTGACGGTGGAGGCGGCCGGGATGGTCGGGGTGCGCCAGGCCGTGGGGAGACGGAGAGAGTGATGCTGGGTTCTGGGTTCTGAGTTCTGGGTTCTGAGTGGGGATAGCGAGTCCTGAGTGCTGAGAGGAGGACGCAGGACCCAGGACTGACGACTGACGGCTTATAGCTAGGAGGGACGGAATGCGACGAGCTGGTGAGATACGGATTGTGCGGGGCGTGGAGTACGAGGTGTTGGATATCGTCCGCGACCTGATTGGGCTGGTGTTCTCCGTGGGGGTGATAGGGTTGATCGTCTTTCGGACTGGCGGGTGGATGCAATGACACTCCACGCTCTGCCCAATCCTGCTCAGGACTCGGCGGCTCGCGCCAGCGCCCTTCGGGCTGCCGAGCAAGAGAGACTCCGGTGCTACACCAGCTACCTGGACTTCTACAACGGTAAGCAGTGGGCTAAGACGCGACCCGGCCGGACCAGCCTGGTGGTGAACTACACACGGGCCATCGTGGACAAAGCCGTTTCCTACCTGCTGGGGCAGGGGATAAATTTCGCCGTTCCAGCGGGGGGCGAGGACGAGTGGGTGAGCGGGAGAGTGGGAGAGTGGGAGAAGGGACTGGAGCCCCCAGAACTCAGAACCCAGAACTCAGAACTCGCTCGGCACTCTGCCGCCCGGGCGGAGGCCCTGCTGTACCGGGTATATGAGGAGAACGACCTGGAGGCGGTGGACGTCCAGGGCGCAATCAACGGCGCAGTACTGGGGGACACCGTATTTAAGGTCTTTTGGGAGTCAGGGGCAGGCGGACGCGGAGACACGGAGACGCGGCGACGCGGAAGAGAGGGACGGATAAGGGTGGTAAATATCGACCCGTTCACCTTCTTCCCCAGGTGGGCGGCGGACGATCCCGCGACGCTGCTCTCCGTCGAGGTGACGTATCAATTGCCGGCTGAGGAGGCCGTTCTTCGTTATGGCGACGGGGTGACGGGGAGAGGGGGAGACAGGGCGAAGGGTCCTTATCTCCCCGTCTCCTCGTCGCCCACGCGCCCACTCGTCGACGTGGTCGAGAGCTGGACCGACACGGAGTTCGCGCTGACGGTAGGGGATCGGGATGCGATGCGGACTGCCAACCCCTACGGCTTCATACCTTTCGTCCACATCCCCAACGCCCGGCCGGCCAACGAGTTCTGGGGCATCTCGGACCTGAAGGATGTGATGCCGCTGAACCGGGAACTGAACGAGCGAATGAGCGACGTGGCAGACGTGATCCGGTTTCACAGCGACCCTCCGGTGGTTTTCAAGGGTGTGCGGGAACACAGCAGCCTGGCGGTGGGGCCGGGGACCGTGTGGGATCTGCCGGAGGGGGCGGAGGTGGAGTTGTTGGAGTGGCGCGGCCAGGCACCGGCCGTTCAGGAGCACATCGAGCGGGTGATGCGGGCCCTCCACGACGTGGCTGAGACGCCGAAGACGGCTTTCGGTGACTCGGGGCGCCTATTGAGCGGAGTGGCGCTGGAGACGGAGCTGCAGCCGTTGATCCAGAAGACGCTGCGGAAGCGGATCTGGTGGAGTGCTGGGCTGCGACGCCGGAACCGCTACATCCTGCGCATCGCCGAACTTCAAGGGATGGGCAGCTTTGCGCCGTACAGGTCGAGGATCATCTGGCCGCCGCTATTGCCGGCTGACAACGAGTCGGAGGTGCGCAACAACGTGGCGCTGGTGTCCGCCGGGCTGCGCTCACGTCGAACGGCCATGGATCGTCTGGGAGAGGAGAGCCCGGAGACGGAGATGCGGCTGATCGAAGAGGAGCAGTCGAGGTGAGAGGGAGACGGGGTGAGGGGGCGAGGGGGAGACCTGTAGGGGCCGGCGGCTCTGCCGGCCCGTCCGGACGGGCGGACACGGCGCGTGACGCTGCGCCCGCTCGCGTCACGGCCCCTACAAGATCCAATTGGAGGTGAACACTTGTCGACCTTAAATACGGTGTCCCC
>SCLI03000173.1_pt1 | contig 10556 bp, 8 predicted proteins | sample 7268041 | NCBI WGS metagenome assembly SCLI03 (sample SAMN10721081, study PRJNA514188) | viral metagenome | isolation source: depth-stratified mine tailings core A | place: China: Fankou Pb/Zn Mine tailings | collected 2017-10 | reverse complement strand
TTCCGCCACCTCTACCCTCACCCGCTCATCCTAACGCAACAGAAGATGTGTTGTTGAAGGCATTGGAGGATGAGGATGAGAGGGTGAGGGTAGAGGTGGCGGAAAATCCTAATGCGTCCGAAGATGTGTTGATCAAGGCACTAGAGGATGAGGATTGGAGGGTGAGGACAGCGGCGGCGAGGAATCTTAGTGCGTCTGAAGATATGTTGATTAAAGCACTAGAGGATGAGAGTGTTAGAGTGAGGGAGGTGGCAGCGGGGAATCCTGGTGCATCTAAAGATGTGTTGCTTAAAGCATTAGAGGATGAGGATAGGGGGGTAAGAGCAGCAGCGATCCTTAATCCAAATGCTACCGAGGATATTTTGCTCAAGGCTATCAATAATAAAACTTGGCAAGTGCGAGAAGTTGCCGTTGCCAATTGTAACGCAACAGAAACTCTTCTACTCAAAGCTATCAATGACAAAAATCAACAAATGCGAGAAACAGCCGCTACTAATCCTAATGCTACCGAGGCTGTGTTATTAAAGGCAATTAAAGATAAAGATTGGCGTGTACGTGAAACCGCGGCTAGTAATTCTCGCGTTACCGAGGCTGTGTTGCTTAAGGCTATCGAGGATGAGGATTGGCGAGTGAGAGAAGCGGCGGCGAGTAACTCTCGTGCTACCGAGGCTGTGTTGCTTAAGGCTATTGAGGATGTGGATGAGTGGGTGCGTTGGGCTGCTGCTGAGAATCCAAACGCCACTGAAGACATACTACTTAAGGCAACAGAAGATAGCTCACCTGTGGTGCGCAGGGGGGTCTTGCGTAACTCCAACTTTACTCCCGATCTTGCTGTTAAAGCAGCCACTACTACTACAACTCACGACGTACTTCAAGCTGTGGCAGCAAGAGAGGATGTGGGTGATGAGGTGAGGGTGATGGCGGTGTTGCGCGATCCAGGGAACTACCTAGGGTTAGGGCGGTGATATCTAGATCTAGATATCACCGCCAGTGATCGGTAGCGTCCAACCTATATATAGAGGTAGGGAGGAAGAGATGGATATTGAGGATGTAAGCAATCCCAACGCTACCGAGGATGTGTTGCTCGCTGCGCTTGAGGATGAGGATTGGGAAGTAAGAGAAACGGCGGCGGCTCATCCTAATGCATCAGAAGCTGTGTTGTTTAAAGCGCTGGAAGATGAGGATAAATGGGTGAGGGGAAGGGTGATGGAAAATCCTAATACTACAGAAGTTGTGTTATTTAAGGCTCTTAAAGATGAGGATTGGTGGGTGCGAGCGACAGCGGCTAGGAATCCTAGTGCGTCCGAAGATGTGTTGTTTAAAGCGCTAGAAGATGGGGATGAGGATGTGAGGGCAGCGGCGGCGGGGAATCTTAGTGTATCTAAAGATATGTTGTTTAAAACACTAGAGGATGAAGATAGGGAAGTGCGAAAAGCGGCGGCGGGGAATCCTAGTGCATCCGAGGACGTACTCCTTAAGGCGTTGGAGGATGAAGATAAGTGGGTACGGGCAGCGGCGGCGGGGAATCCTAGTGCATCTAAAGATATGTTGATTAAAGCGCTAGAGGATGAGGATTGGTGGATACGGGCAGCGGCGGCTAGGAATCCTAGTGCTACTGAAGATGTGTTGATTAAAGCACTAGAAGATGGGGATGAGAATGTGAGGGCAGCAGTGGCGAGGAATCCTAGTGCTACTGAAGATGTGTTGATTAAAGCACTAGAAGATGTAGATTGGCAAGTGCGGGGGACGGCGGCGGAGAATCCTAGTGTATCTAAAGACATGTTGATTAAAGTACTAGAGGACGAGGATTGGCATGTGCGGTGGGCGGTGGCGGGGAATCCTAGTGCATCAGAGAATATCCTACACAAAGCAATAAAAGATAAAGATTGGAATGTGAGAGAAGCAGCGGCGGGGAATCTAAATGCGTCTGAAAATGTGTTGATTAAAGCACTAGAGGACGAGGATTGGCATGTGCGGTGGGCGGCGGCTTCTAATCAAAACACCACTGAGGATGTATTACTCAGGGCTATCAAGGATAAAGCCTGGGAAGTGCGGGAAGCTGCTGCTGCCAATCACAATGCAACGGAAACTCTTCTACTCAAAGCTATTAATGACAGAAACCAACATGTACGAAAAGAGGCTGCTTTAAATCCTAACGCAACAGAAGCTGTACTGCGTAAGGCAATTAGCGACAAGGATGAAGGGGTGCAATCAGCGGCTGCCAGACATCCGAATTTTAATTCTGATCTTGCTGCCAAGGCTGCCATTACCGCCACTGCCCATGACGTGCTGCAGGCAGTGGCAGCAAGAGAGGATATAGATGATACATCTCGCACGATTGCTGCTTTGCGTGATCCGGGAAACTATTTAGGCCTAGGTTGATGATATCTAGGCCTAGATATATCATCATTGACTATTCCCCACAGCTAAAGCCGGGGAATTTCCACCTACTCTAAGTGATCGGTAGTGCCCAACCTATATATAGAGGTAGGGAGGAGTGGGATGGATATTCAAGATGTACAAAACCCTAACGTTACCGAAGATATGTTGCTCGCTGCGTTAGAGGATGAGGATGTAAATGTTCGTATTTATGCTGCAGCCCATCTTTGTGCTACCGAGAATGTGTTGTTAAAAGCTCTCGAAGATAAGGATTGGTGTGTACGTTGCGCTGCAGCCGAGCATCATAACGTTACAGAGAACGTGCTGTTCGTAGCGTCACAAGACGAAGACGAGCAAATTCGCGGAGCTGCTATTGAGCACCCTAACGTTCCCGAAGCAGTACTACTTGCTGCCCTTACCTGCAAAGATTGTGATATACGTATCGGTGTTGTCTCACATCCCAACGCCACCTCCAAAGTCTTGCTTAAAGCAATTGAGGATGAGGACGTACGTGTGCGTGAAATAGCAGTCAGGCATCCTAATGCCAGTAAGGATGTGCTTTGTAGGGCAATTAAGGACAGGGATAGGTGGGTACGCGAGGAAGCTGCAAAACATCCTCGCGCCACCGAGGACGTGTTATTAAAGGCGATAGAGGATGAAGACAAACGCATACGTTATGTCGCTGCTACGCACCCCAACGCAAGTTATGCCGTCTTATACAAAGCTATTAAAGATATTAGCGTTGATGTACGACGAGCGGCGGCGAAACACCCCAGCGCTACTGTAGATATTTTGCGTGTGGCTATTGAAGATAAGGATCGGCGGGTGCGCTTTGCAGCAGCTGATAATCTTAATGCTACTGAAGACATTCTACTTAAGGCATTGGAGGATGAGGATTGGGAGGTGCGCACAATCGCGGCAAAACATCCTCATGCTACAGAAAATGTGTTGCTTGCAGCGTTAAATATTGATGACTGGGGCCTTCATTTCTTTGCGGCTAAACATCCTAATGCTACAGAGGCCGTGTTATCAAAGGCAATAGAGAATGAAGATTGGCGTGTGAGAGAAGCGGCGGCTAATCATCCCAACTTTACTCCCGATCTTGCCGCCAAAGCTGCCGTTACAGCTACGACTCATGATGTGTTGCAGGTGGTGGCAGCAAGAGAGGATATAGATAACGCCTCTCGTGTGATTGCAACGTTGCGTGATCCAGGAAACTACCTAGGGTTAGGGTGACGATATTTAGGCCTATATATCGCTAGTGATCGGTGGTGCCCAACCTATATATAGAGGTAGGAAGGGAAGCGATGGATATTCAAGATGTACAAAACCCTAATGCTACCGAGGATGTACTGCTCGCTGCGCTTGAGGATGAGGATTGGGGGGTGAGAGCAGCGGCGGCTACTCATCCTAATGCAACAGAAGCTGTGTTGTTCAAAGCGCTTGAGCATGAGGATAGGGGGGTGAGAGCAGCGGCGGCGAGGAATCCAAATGCGCCCGAGGATGTATTGCTCGCTGCGCTTGAGGATGTAACGTGGCGAGTACGGGAAGTGGCGGCTGCTCATCCTAATGCAACAGAAGTTGTGTTGCTTAAAGCACTAGAGGATGAATATTGGTGGATACGAGCGACGGCGGCGAGAAATCCTAGTGCGTCTGAAGATGTGTTGTTCAAGGCGCTAGAGGATAAGGATAAGTGGGTGAGGGTGAGGGTGAGGGAGAATCCTAATACTACAGAAGCTGTGTTATTTAAGGCTCTTAAAGATGAGGATTGGGAGGTGAGAGCAGCAGCGGCGGGAAATCCTAGTGCATCCGAAGATGTGTTGTTGAAAGCGCTGGAGGATGAGGATGAGAGGGTACGGAGAGCAGCAGCTTCTAATCTAAATGCTACTAAGGACATACTATTCAAGGCTATCAAGGATAAAGCCTGGCAAGTGCGGGAAGCTGTTGCTACTAATCACAACGCAACGGAAACTCTTCTACTCAAAGCTATTAATGACAGAAACCAACATGTACGAGAAGAGGCTGCTTTAAATCCTAATGCTACTGAAGCAGTGCTGCGTAAGGCAATTAGCGACAAGGATGAAGGGGTGCAATTAGCGGCTGCCAAGCATCCGAATTTTAATCCTGATCTTGCTACCAAGGCTGCTAGTACTGCTACAGCTCATGACGTGTTGCAGGCGGTGGCTGGGAGAGAGGATATAGACGATGCCTCTCGCGTGATGGCTGCGCTACGTGATCCTGGGAACTACCTAGGGCTAGGGATGTAGGCCTAGGTAGTTCCGGCGTAGATAAGTGAGAGAAGAAAAGGAATATAAAGGAGGGACAAATGGGTGTAAAAGAATTTTACCGTCCTTGGTTATCAGAACGGGGGTTACGTAACGCTCTCTTGGATATAGACATTGAGGCGCGTGAGACTGGAGCTTCCAACCCTGACGCCACAGAGCGCGTACTACTCAAAGCCCTCGTTCGCGGGAACAAGTGGGTACGTCACGCTGCTGTTGATAATCATCACGCTACAGCGCAAGTACTGCGCAAGGCAATAGAGGATGAGGACTGGGAAGTACGCGCTGCTGCAGCTGCCAATCCCAACGCTACAGAGGCTGTGCTACTCAAAGCAATTAGCGATCAAGATTGGCATGTGCGCGCTGCTGTAGCCAAGAATCCCAACGCCACAGAAGCCATGTTGATGAAGGCGCTTGAGGATGATGTAAGGCATGTACGCCGTGGTGTTGCTAAGAACCCAAACGCTACAGAGGACGTACTATTCAAAGCGCTTGAGGATGAGGATGAGGAAGTACGGCACGCTGCTGCCGACAATCCTCGTGCTACAGAGGCTGTGTTGTTGAAGGCATTAGATGATGACAACATATGGGTGCGTCGAGCTGCCGTCCAACATCCTAATGCCACAGAAGCCGTCTTGCGCAAGGCAATAGAGGATGAGGATTGGGATGTGAACGTACGTAGAGTAGTTGTCAGCCACCCTAACGCACCCGAAGATGTGCTCCGCAAGGCCATTGAGAGCAGTTGGAATGATATACGACGCGAAGCTGCTGCTAATCCCAACGCCAGCGAGGCTGTGCTACTCAAAGCAATTAGCGATCAAGATTGGCATGTTCGCGTTGCAGCTGCCGGTAATCCTCGTGCTACTAAGGATGTGCTTCGCTTTGCCCTTGAAGATAAAACTATATCTGTACGTAGCTCTGCAGCTGCCAATCCCAATGCCAGCGAAGACGTATTGCGTAAAGTCTTAGAGGATAGGGACTGGCAGGTACGCCGTGGTGTTGCTAGGAACCCTCATGCACCCGAGGACGTACTATTCAAAGTGCTTGAGGATAAGAATGAGAACGTACGTTGCACAGCTGCCGACAATCCTCGTGCTACAGAGGCTGTGTTGTTGAAGGCATTAGATGATGACAACATATGGGTGCGTCGAGCTGCCGTCCAACATCCTAATGCCACAGAAGCTGTCTTGCGCAAGGCAATAGAGGATGAGGATTGGCGGGTACGTGGAGTAGTTGTCAGCCACCCTAACGCACCCGAAGACGTACTACATAAAGCAGTATACGACAAGAATGAGTTTGTTCGAAAAGAAGCAATTAAATATCCTCGCGCCACTCCCGACATGCTACGCGTGTGCATCGACGACGAGGACTGGGAAGTACGCGCTGCTGCAGCCAAGAATCCCAACGCCCCTGTGGACGTGCTCCGCAAGGCCATTGAGGATAAAAACAAGGATGTGCGGTGGGCGGCGGCTAAGCATCCTAATGCTACCGAGGGTGTGTTGATTAAGGCACTAGAGGACGAAGATTGGCAAGTGCGGGAAGCGGCGGTTGCTCATCCTAATGCAACAGAAGCTATGTTGATTAAAGCGCTAGAGGATGAGTACTGGTGGATACGAGCGACAGCGGCTAAGCATCCTAATGCTACCGAAGCTGTGCTATCAAAAGCAATAGAGGATGAGGATTGGAGGGTATGTGAAGTGGTAGCTAATCATCCCAACTTTACTCCCGAGTTAGCTGCTAAAGCTGCTGTTACAGCTAATACTCATGACGTGTTGCAAGTTGTGGCTGGGAGAGAGGATATAGATAACACCTCTCGTGTGATTGCAGCTTTGCGTGATCCGGGAAACTATTTAGGCCTAGGTTGATGATATCTAGGTCTAGATATATCACCATTGACTATTCCCCATGGCTAAAACCGGGGATTTCCACCTACTCTAAGTGATCGGTGGTGCCCAACCTATATATAGAGGTAGGGAGGAGTGGGATGGATATTGAGGATGTAAGAAATCCTAATGCTATCAAGGATGTACTACTTAAAGCATTAAAAGATAACGATGTGTATGTTCGTTCTGCTGCGGCGAGGAATCTAAATGCGTCCGAGGATGTACTACTCAAAGCACTAGAGGACGAGGAGGAGTTGGTGTGGGGGGCGGCGGCGAGAAATCCTAGTGCTACTGAAGATGTGTTGTTTAAAGCGCTAGAAGATGTAGATTGGCAAGTGCGGGCAGCGGCGGCGGAGAATCCTAGTGCATCCAAAGATGTATTGTTCAAAGCACTAGAGGACGAAGATTGGTGGGTGCGGAGAGCGGCGGCGGAGAATCCTAGCGCGCCTGAGGATGTGCTACTTAAGGCCATCAAGGATAGAACCTGGCAAGTGCGGTGGGCGGCGGCGGGGAATCCTAATGCCACCGAGAATGCATTATATAAGGTAATAAAAGATAAAGATTGGAATGTGAGAAAAACGGCGGCGGAGAATCCTAGCGCGCCTGAAGATGTGTTGTTTAAAGCGTTAGAGGATGAGGATTGGAGGGTGCGGTTGGCGGCGGCTAAGAATTCTAGTGCTTCAGAAGCTGTGTTGTGCAAAGCGTTAGAGGATGAGAAGGAGTGGGTGAGGGAGGTGGCGGCGGGGAATCCAAACGCTACCGGGGATGTGTTACTCAAGGCTATTACGGATAAAGCCTGGCGAGTGAGGGAAGCTGCCGCTGTCAATCACAACGCAACAGAAATTCTTCTACTCAAAGCTATTAATGACAGAAGTCAACACGTACGACAAGCTGTCGTTTTAAATCCTAATGCCACTGAGGTTGTGTTACTTAAAGCAATTAAGGACAAGATCTTTGATGTGCGGTGGGCGGCAGCTAGGCATCCCAATGCTACCGAAGCTGTGCTATCAAAGGCAATTGAAGATAAGGATCGGCGCGTATGTAAAGCGGCAGCTAACCATCCCAACTTCACTCCCGAGTTAGCTGCCAAAGCTGCCACTACAGCCACGACTCACGACGTACTTCAAGCAGTGGCTAGGAGAGAGGACGTGGATGAAGGGGTGAGGGTTGTAGCGGTGTTGCGCGACCCGGGGAACTACCTAGGCCTAGGACAGTGATATTTAGATTTAGATGTATTGCCAGTGATCGGTAGCGCCCAACCTATATATAGAGGTAGGGAGGAGTGGGATGGATATTCAAGATGTAAGAAATCCTAATGCTACCGAGGATGTACTGCTTGCTGCACTAGAGGATAAAGATCGGAATGTGAGAGAAGCGGTGGCGAGGAATCCTAATGCGTCCGAAGATGTGTTGCTCAAGGCACTAGAAGACGAGAATGAGTGGGTGCGGAGAGCGGTGGGAGAAAATCCAAATGTGTCTGAAGCTGTGTTGATCAAAGCACTAGAAGACGAGAATGAGTGGGTGCGGAGAGCGGTGGGAGAAAATCCAAATGTGTCTGAAGCTGTGTTGATCAAAGCACTAGAAGATAAGGATTGGCAAGTACGGGAGGTAGCTGTAAAAAATCTTAGTGCATCCAAAGATGTGTTGTCCAAAGCGCTGGAGGATGAGGATAGGTGGGTACGGAGAGCGGCGGGGGAAAATCCAAATGCGTCTGAAGATGTGTTGATTAAAGCACTAGAGGACGAAGATGAGTGGGTACGGGAGGTAGCTGTAGGAAATCCTAGTGTTATAGAGGCTGTGTTGCTCAAGGCGCTGGAGAATAAAAGTGCCGAGGTACGGTGGGCAGCTGTAAAAAATCCTAGCGCATCCAAAGATGTATTGCTTAAAGCACTGGAAGATGAGGATAAGTGGGTGAGGGTAGCGGCAGCTAAGAATCCTAGCGCATCCGAAGATGTGTTGTTCAAAGCACTAGAGGATGAGGATAGGGATGTGAGGGTAGTTGCGGCTAAGAATCCTAGTGCTTCAAAAGCTGTGTTGCTTAAAGCGTTAGAGGATGGAGATAGGAAGGTACGGAGAGCGGCAGCTTCTAATCCAAACGCTACCGAGGATATGTTACTCAAGGCAATCTAGGATAAAGCCTGGCGAGTGAGGGGGGCAGTGGTGGGGAATTTTAACGCAACAGAATCCCTTCTACTTGAAGCTATTAATGACAGAAGTCAACGTGTACGGGAAACTGTTGCTTTAAATCCTAATGCTACCGAGGCCGTGTTACTCAGAGCAATTGAGGACAAGATTTTAGATGTGCGGTGGGCGGCGGCTAGGCATCTTAATGCTACCGAAGCCGTGTTGCTCAAAGCGCTAGAGGACGAAGAGAAGTGGGTGAGGAGAGCAGCGGCGGGAAATCCAAATGCGTCTGAAGCTGTGTTGCTCAAAGCAATTAAAGACAAGAGCTTTGATGTGCGGTGGGCTGCGGGGAGGCATCCTAACGCTACCGAGGATGTGTTGCTCAAAGCGTTAGAGGATGAGGATTGGTGGGTGCGAGAAGCGGCAGCTAATCATCCCAACTTTACTCCCGAGTTAGCTGCTAAAGCTGCTGTTACAGCTAATACTCATGACGTGTTGCAAGTTGTGGCTGGGAGAGAGGATATAGATAACACCTCTCGTGTGATTGCAGCTTTGCGTGATCCGGGAAACTATTTAGGCCTAGGTTGATGATATCTAGGTTTAGATATATCACCATTGACTATTCCCCACGGCTAAAGCCGGGGGATTTCCACCTACTCTAAGTGATCGGTAGCGCCCAACCTATATATAGAGGTAGGGAGGAGTGAGATGGATATTGAGGATGTAAGAAATCCTAATGCTATCAAGGATGTGTTGCTCGCTGCGCTAGAGGATGAGAATGTTGGGATACGGGAGGTAGTTGCGGGGAATCCTAGTGCGCCTGAAGTTGTGTTGATTAAAGCATTAGAGGATAAGGATGAGTTGGTGTGGGCAGCGGCGGTTAAACATCCCAACTTCACTCCCGAGCTAGCTGCCAAAGCTGCTGTTACAGCTAATACTCATGACGTGTTGCAAGTTGTGGCTGGGAGAGAGGATATAGATAACACCTCTCGTGTGATTGCAACATTGCGTGATCCGGGAAACTATTTAGAACTGCACGGTTTTACAACGAGCAGATGGTTATGAATATGAGAGAAAGGAGAAAACGCCTCTTCTCCCCGCCCAAAAGGGCGGGGTATCCGAGGCGCGATAAATGATGGCCAAGAAGACGCAACGAGCGAAATTGCGAGCAGCTCTCGCTAAGTCGACGTGCCCAGAGGACTTGATCCGGGCGGCGGTAGAGGGCAGGGACTGGGAAATTTGCCTCACCGCACTTAGACACCCTAACGCTCCCGAGGATGTATTACGTGAGGATTTGAATAGGTCAAGTCGGGAAACGCGTGCGGCCGCGCTCTCGAACCCCCACGCTCCTGAGGACGTGATCCGGGCGGGTGCGAAGGATGAGGATGAGTGGGTACGCCGTGTTGCTGTCTCCCACCCGAACGCACCCATAGACGTGCTTCTTGAGGGAGTGGACGATCCTGAATCTTCGGTGCGATGCGCAGCGGTTTCAAATCCTAACGCATCTGAGGACGTGATCCGGGCGGCGGCGAAGGGGGAGACCTGGGACACTCGTGCAGCTGCTGCTAAGAATCCTAACGCTCCTGAAGACGTGATTCGCGCGGGGGCGAAGGATCCTGAATCTTCGGTGCGGATGGCTGCCGTTTGCAACCCGAACGCACCCATAGACGTGATTCTTGAGGGGGCGAAGGATCCTGAATCTTGGGTGCGATGTGCAGCGGTTTTAAATCCTAACGTCCCTGATGACGTGATCCGTGCGGGCGTGAAGGATGAGGATAGAAAGGTTCGCAAGGCCGCCGTCTCTCGTTTCAACACCCCTGAAGACGTGGTTCGCGCGGGAATAGAGGATGAGGATAGAGAGGTTCGCAAGGCCGCCGTCTCTCGTTTC
>SCLI03000366.1_pt2 | contig 10574 bp, 9 predicted proteins | sample 7268041 | NCBI WGS metagenome assembly SCLI03 (sample SAMN10721081, study PRJNA514188) | viral metagenome | isolation source: depth-stratified mine tailings core A | place: China: Fankou Pb/Zn Mine tailings | collected 2017-10 | reverse complement strand
AAGACTATTCTCTCATTGTCAAATTTTCGTTGATCTTTTTACCGCTGTTTGTGGTAGGATTATTTTGCAGGTATGGGTGGTGACACACCCTCCCCCGCTTGGTCCCACCAGTGGGGGGCCTGCACCCCGTAATAAAGAACCGCCCCCTTATGAGGGCGGCTAAAACACCCGTCCCTTACTTTTCTTCAACTCTGCCACGGTAGGCACTTCAACACCTTTCACTTCTTCCAAGTATCTCCTGAAGTCCGCAAGTTCCTGTTCCCTCCTGAGAAGCGCAAGGGTGCGTTCCCTTTCAGGGTCTACCCTGCGTATAAATGTTCCTATTGCTGGTCTTTGTTTGGGTGCCGGGGACAATAGGTTGCCTGCGTTTTTGGGTTCCTGATTTACAATGCTTCCAGCTATATCTGCGGCAGTTCGCGGCAACGGCCCCAACTGACTTAATCCATAGGTCACGCCTGCCGGCAGTTCAAGATTGCCCAGCCTTGACACGGCCCCCGGATATTTTTCAATTGGCGTACCGCTGAATATTTGCCTTCCCATTGCCAATTCCACCGGAATCTTGGCAAACGGGGTCATCATTCCCACAAAGTTTTTCATGGTGTTCCCGCCGCCGATCATGTTCAACTGATTAACCGGCAGGTCAAGAAGTAGATAATTCTTCTTGTCAAGAGGTATGGCCAACTCTGACTTCATCCACTCCGGCATATCGCCTTCCTGTGTTCCCTGCGCTGCCTTGGCATTCTCAGACAGTTTAAAAACGGCTGACATTTTGCCAGGATTGGTTATGAGGTTTTCCAACTGCAGGGGCAGGTTTTTCCTGGTGAAAGTATAGAACGGTACAAGGGACCTTATTTTTTTTTCTGCCTCTGTCAGATCGCCGTAGTCAAAGAGGTACTTCCTTGCTGACTCAGCCGCCTGTTCCGGTGTGTAGCCCTTATTTAACCGGTCTATAAAGTGGGCCATCTTGGCGTTAGTTTCCAGATAATCCCCGACTTTGCGCCCCTTTTGGATTGGGCTTATCTTGCTTAGTTTAGGTTGCTGCCCGAATCTCTCTGAAGCCTCGCGTATCATTGACTTTGGAGATTCACCATGGAAGAAGCCAAAACCCTCAAGGCCCTTTTCTCTGAAAACCTTCCTTAATTCCTTGGCGGTGTAATCCTTGCCCCCAATGGTCAAGGCCTCGTTGCCGCCCCTCTGCGCTATCACAGCAAGGCGGTAAACGTCAGGGTTGACCACGCCAGCCAGGAAGTTATTGAACACGTTAGACATGGCATTTCTGACGTGGAACATGGGGTTAGGGGCAGTGACCAGTCCCTTCCAGAAGTTCTGTACACCATTCAAAACCGAAAGCATGGTCCTTACACCCTCATCGGTGTTGATGGTGCTGTTGAACCTTGATATAAACCGCTCAACTTCCGGGTGTACGGCCTTACCTTCCAACTGCTTTATTCCCGGCAGAGACTTCCAGCCGGCAGGAGCATCATTGATATTGCGGACAACATTAGAACCTATCTTTTCAAGTTCCTTATACATCCCATTAATGGCCCGCTGCTGTATGCCCTCTAGTTCCCTGACCGCTGTCAGTACCCGTACATCCTCAATAGGCGTAAGTCCTAACCGCTTGGCCTCGGCAATGGTCGGTATCTTCCTTTCTTTTTGGAATCCCGCTTTCTTGCCGGGAAGTTTTGCCCGTTCTTTCATCCACTGATTTAAAACGGCCTGAACTTTCTCGGGCGGGTCTTTGTAAAGGTGCCTGATATAGTTCGGCAACTCCGTAAACTGAACACCGGCTGCAATGTCCTTGGCGGCGGTTTCCTCGGTAAGTTTCTTTGCCACCAGTGCCGCAGCTCTGCTTTCCGGGGTCGTTTCAATACCGACCTTCTTTGCAATATCAAATAATTCAGCATCGGTAATTCCTTTTTGAGCCTCAACCTTTGCCATCCTGTTCCCGGCCCTGGCAATGGAGGCGGCTACCCTTGGTGAAGGCACACGCTTATTTGTTATAGCCTGACGTACGCCGTCAAATAGTTCCCGCTGATATTTTTCCGGAAGCTTCTTTAGGGTGTCCGTCAGTAGTTGTTTATCGACTGTCCCGTTTTTGGCCTGTCTGAACAGTGTCGACACATTTTGCTTTAATCCTGGTGGTATCGGTGCTTTCTCAAATGCAACCTGCACAGCTTCATTAATGGGCACAGTAAGGATGGGCGGTTTCTTTGGCGTAGGAGTTACTAAACCTTCAATGGATTCAGTATATGCGCTATCCTTCATTGGCTTTGCGCCAGGGAGCTCTTCAAACTTCTTGATATTTGTTGCCAATGGTTTAACTGTTTTTCTAGCCGCCTGTGCCCCTTGCTTCCTTAACAGTGTTGGAGCCTCAATAATATGTGCCGCCTGTGCCGCTGCTTCAGGAGAGAGCCCCTTAAAGACTCCCTCCATCCGGTCAAGTGCCTCCTGTTGCTGACCCTTAATAAGTCTCTGGGTGTTCCTGGTCGCACCGAGAGCCTTTTTAATGTCAGGCATTTCTTCTTCAGACGTAACCGCCCGGCGAATATACTTGTTGCTAAATATGGGGCCAAGCAGTTCAGGAAGTTTTGTTTTCTCAACACCTTTGCCTATGACATCGGCTATAGGTGTCACATCTGCGATAGGTTGACCAGCAAATTTAAGGTATTTTGCCCCTTGTTTTGCAGCCGCCGTCCCGGCCCCCTTCGCAACTCCGGCAGTTCCAAGGGTAAGGTAAGTTAAGGGGTCCATGAGAACATCACCGACAAACCCCGCTGCGCCCCGGAGGTAGGGGTTTTCAATGTGTCCTTCCAACAGTTCGGAAACATGCTCCTTGCCGGTCAGCCCTTTCAGCAGTTCCCGCCGGGGTGTATCCAGAACATCCAGGGCCTTCAAAAGCAGGTTAGATTCCTTTTCAGGCTCTGGAGGCGTTTCACCTACAGCGGAAAAACGGGATTCGTAATTTTCTATACGGCGATTGAGTTTTTCCTCATCAGACATTTTTTCCTTATTGGAGTCATTACTGGTTATCCATGTAGGATTTAAAAGCCTTCCCGTTGTTCCGCCCGAATCCTTAGATAGCCATGTAGGATTTAGCAAACCCATCTATATCACCCCTTTTTATTACTGCCATCTCGGGTATTCTTCCTGTTTAAGGCAAATTGAGATAAGAGTAATCATCTTCATTGCTTACTGCGGCTTCCTGGGGTTGTGCCTCTCCAAATCTCTCCTTAAGGCGGGCTTTTACTAATTCCCCTACCCTTTCGGGTAATATCCCGTCTTGCATGCTTTCGTCAACGTCCCGATAGACTTCGTTTAAAGTCGCTTTTTTCTTCCTGATTATATCTGTATACTGCGTTATACTTGCTTGGTAGATTACTTCATCTGTTGCCGTAGCGCCTTTTGAACCCGGATAAGGTGTTCCTGGCGATACTCCAAGATGTTCAAGCCCAGAAGGAGCCTTTCCGGTAATGTGCCATACCTTCATAAGGTCATCGGCGCGCTGTCCCGGTGTATAACCTCCGGTCCCAACCCTTGCCGCCGAAACCTGCGTCCTCGCCATGGCGGCCGCGTTATCCTCCCTGGCGATTTGGAGTTCCTGCGCCCTGTCTTGAACGGCCTTCTGCGCCTCATAGGAAGGAGTGCCCACGGGTATACCCAATGCTATAGAAGCAAGGTTATCCACGTAGCCAATGTTCTTAACGCGGGTCCATGCATCGGCAATCTTTTTTTGTTCCTGAGTAATCTTGCGATCCTCAGCGGCAATCCTGTCCTGTTCCGCCTGTCTATTCCTGGTATACTCCTGCTGCTCCAACCCGGAATAAGCATTAAGCATATTCAGCAGGTTTCCAAATTCGCCCTCCTGCATCTTGTAGGCTTTCTCGATTAGGGCCGGTATGGTCTGGGTCATGTTCTGCTGCTGAATCTGCGCCACTCTGTCACCGGCAATGGTGGAATTAAGGATTCCCCTCTGGTTCATTGTCTCCAGCGCCGCCCGGGAAGCCGTGTCCGCTCCCTGCTGGGCCGCCTTTAAGCTGGACTGATAATAAGGTGAACTGGTTATGTCCTGTGACGGACTTGCTTTTGACCGAAGTTGAGTTAAAATGTCATTCACCCCGGTCTGATATGTCTGCCTGGAAGTGGGTTCTGTCACAGGCATGGCAGAGGGTTTCGGCACAGATGTTGCGGCGCCCAGGCCCAATTCCCCGCTTAGCCTAGTGCCGGTCGGATCGAGATAATGAGTTCCATCGGAATAGGCAAGTCCAAGTCCGGCCGCCTCCGGGCTGCCCTGCAAAAAATTGACAGATTTCCCGCTTGGCCCGGCAAGCGTTACCCGGCCTGTTGGCTCATCATATCCCACATTAACACCCTGTTGCGCCGCCCAATCACGAAGTTTCACGGCCACAACGACCACCCCCTCAAATAAAATAAGGCCCTTGCGGACCTTAATTCCCTAGTTTTTGCCTTGGCTATTCCAGCCACATTACTCCGTCCCGAATGACTGCTTTTAGGCCGAGGTCGGAAATACCTATCCATATTCTTGATCCCTCGATAAACGCTTTTGCAGGAGGACGACCTGACAATGTTACTACCCAATTACCATTTTCATCAAGAGAGCATTTATCATTTCCAAATGTCTGTCCAGCAAGAACATATATTTCTCCGTTTTTCTCATAGTATTGTTCAGGTGTTTTGACAATTACTTTATTTGACATGATTTTATAATCTAGATGCTTTTTACCGTCATTATCTTGTTTTCTCTCTAGCATTACTTGATTATTTTCAAACCTAACATCCAAACTCAACGCCTCACCAAGTGCCCTCACCGGCAGATAGCTTGTGCTGTCGATAACCACTGCGTCTTTGGCAAGTTTATTTCCATACAAATACACAGGAAAAGTTCCCTCAACTGGCTTCCCCATATTTGTGTTTGCTATCACAGGAACGGCCATTGTTAAAATCACTCCCATCACAATGCCCGCAAAAAACCTTTTCACAATTATTACCTCCTGTTTTTGAGGACATTGTATTCTTTTTTTGGTTAAAAATCAACTGCTGAACAAACCATATTTATGCAGATCGTCAATAAGCTCGTTTAACTTATCCCTTATTATGTCGGCAACGGTGGAGGCTGTTTGAACTATCGACAGTTGAGCGATTGGAGCTTTATTATAGAAGCCTAGCTTAGGTCCTAAATGCTTTACATTTCCCCCGATGTAAGTATTAAATCCAGCCGAGTCAGCAGATCCCAATTGCACGAAATGCGCAGTAGATGCTGGCTTAAAAGTGTATCCTGTTATATCGTCATACAGTAATGCTGTTTTCGTACCATCATGATAAAGAGACAAATCTCCCCACTGACCTCCAAGAGTTGCTGTACTGCCCCAAGCTGGCCCTGTCAAATGATTTGAAGAATTATATGTTCGCAATGAATTTCCGCTGATTTCTATTCTTTCGCCGGCCGTGCTCCCGCTTCTCAGAGTTCCCATAAACACAACACTACCACTTGAATCCAATTCTATCATCGTCGATCCGGTAGCATTCCACATTTTGAAAATAAAATCACTGGTTCCTGAGTCATAGCCCATTTGCAGGCGTAGAACCCCGGTAGAAGTGGAGCCGACAACAGCGGATTTTATGCCGTACATTTTCAACTGTGGACCGTTTATATAGGTTTCGCCATATTGTGATTGAATTGTACATTCTTCAGTATGCAAACGTCGGACGTTATCATGATCCATGTGGTTCATGATGTATTCCAGTGACCGGCTTAACTTTGTCAGACGGTCTATAAACTCCTCGCTGCCGACATCCTCGGGGGTAAAATCGTTAAATCTTGGAATAGGTATCGTAGGCATACTTACCCCTCCGTTATCCCGTAGTTTTTCTGCAGAAAATGCACAGTCGCCTTGCCAGTCCCGGCAAAGCGCAGCCTGTACCAGTTGGCTTTAGAGATTGCATTCAACGGCAATATAATCCGCTGGTTCTGAACCTCGCTAGAACCGGCCATCGTTGTTAAGGCGGTAAAACTGGTACTGTCGTTGTTGTTCACGTTGAGGTTATAGCCAACGGAAAAGCTGGTGCTGCCGGTCGAGATGTCGGTCACTAACCACAGATCAGAAACGGTCTTAGGTTCGCCAATGCGCCCCTCGGTAAACGGCTTGGTAATAAACTCCCAGGAAATTGGCGTTGCGGAATCCAATCCCTCTGCCACGGTCATATCCCGCATATTCCATGTTTGGCCGGCACTGTCTACACCGTACAGGGTATTGCCGATGGTCGTAAAATCAATGAAGTTTCCGGTTTCCACGTTCCATTTGCCCAGCCTTGTGTCATATTTTAAAAGCAGGTTGTTTTGTGTCGCGCTGGAACCATAAGGAATTGAAAGATAATAATAATCTCCCGTGGCCCCGCCCACACACTTTTCCCGGTAAGTCAGATTGATGTTTTCCAGGTAGTGGTCAACTGCATTACTTATTTTCTTTGCCGCCCCGCCGCCATACTCGCACACCTCGTTGTACCACAGCCAGAAAAGCCGCCTGTTGGCCGTAGCGATGGAACGGTTACTGATGCAACCCTTGTTACCCTCTACGTCGATCAGTTCGTAGTTGAAAGGCCCGGTGCCCCAAAGCTCATGCATGGAATATTCCGTGAAAGCTATAACATGGTCGGCGTAAGTGGTAATCCCTGTGCCATCGCCCTTGGCCCGGACGATGGAGATGCTTCCCGCATCATTTGCCGTTGTCCAGTCATTGATCAGGTTCAATGCGCTAAAAGAGATTGCCGCTCCTTTCAGTGCATATACCCGGCCCTTATGGACGGTGAAATATTTAGTGTCTGGCGTCTTGGCGTCCCCCAAAGTCACCGCCGTACTAGTGCCATCCCAGTATCTTCGTTCGGTTGTGCCATTCATCATCAGGGTATACCTGGTTGTACCGGTCACAAACTCGTGAAATTCCGCTTCAGTATTGGAAAGAGCAGTGGTTAAAATAGTCCAAACTGTCGATCCGGAAGGCCAATATTGCCAGGTGTTGCCGTTTACCGCGTGTAGCTGGCTGTTAATCCGCTGTCCAAGAGATAATGCGTTGGTTGACATTGCAATGGCGTATGTGCTCCTGGGAGGCCTGACAGTATAGGCCGGATATTCCCTGGTGTCCATGTTTCTGCTGTAGACGTTTTCAGTATCCTTAATCATCAGGGGAGGCATACCGGTATTAATGCCGTCGCCGAAGGTGAGGATTTTCTTTTCCTGTTTAGCCATTCCACCACCCCTCAGACCTTGAGTAATTCTCTCTCGGGTTTTTAGCCCTACGTTTATAAAAATCCATCTTAATCATTTTAAACAGCTTGTCATATAATCCCTGATAATACATGGTCAGGCTCGTATCGGGACTGTTGCCGCTACCCGCAATGTCCCGGCAGGCCCGCCATTTCAGGATGTCTTGGTACTCGTCGTTAACACTTGGTATCGTACTTAGCGTATTAGTGCTTAACTGCACCGGTGAGGCTTCATAATGTATTTTGACTTTGTATCCGCTGCCCGATGTGCTGGGGACAGGATAGATTCCTATCTGCCCCAGCGCGTCATAATAACAATTCCCTGACAATGTTTCGTTAATACCGGTAAACTCATAGGTAACATAACCCTCTGTGCCGTCAATAACTGTCGAGTCAGACATTTGCACAGAATTTATTTTGTCGATCTCCATATCGGAAGCCATATTATAGATAGCTTGGCTGGCAATCGTATCGAATTCATAAATATCGGTGGAAGCCATGTAGCGAAAAATTTCATTCTGACAGTCGTTCATGTAGCCAACGACAACGCCATCCGTGAAAGTTGCCGTTGAACCTGGCATTCTGATGCGCACATCATTAAGTAATTGTTGTACGCTAGGCATTCGATCACCCCCTTAATGCTTCCAAACGTCAACCCGCCAGGTTCTTGCTGCTGGGTCAATAGCTGCAGTCGTAACATTTCCCAGTCGAACAGTTACTAAATCTGTCCCCGCCAGCCCAGACCAGACCAGACCAGCTTCGGGAGCGCCGTCCGGCGTTATTGTTACACTGTCACCTGCAGCAGCACCGGTAATCGTAATATCAAGCGCAGCAGTTGTATTCGCGGCAATCGAACCAAAGTCAAGACTGGCTGTGCCCGATAAATGCTTTACAATGGCTGTACCGCCGTTGCCAAGCACAACCTTGTTGTAAAATCGAGTTTCAAGTTTACCCCAACTTATCACGCTTCTATTTGCGGCATATGTAGCATCAAGGAAAACTTTAGCCGGGTCGAGACCATATCCTCCTGCCACGTATACGCCGTCGCCATCCGCATAAATATGATAATCATCTATGGCTTCCCAGTAAGGGTCAATCAAAATGGTATACTGGACGGTCATTAGCCCCCGTTTAGCAGTTTCCATTATAGTGTTAACCATTAATAACGATGGACATAAAACATTGTGGACAAGATACTCATAATCAGCTAAATACGCTTTGTCGATGGTAACAGTCGTGGAAACTTTGGTCGTGCCATCTCCTAATTTGATACCACGTCCACCCGCAACTGTTCTTCCTTGACCCTGTATACGCCCCTGCCCAATTGTTGAATTAATAGCTTCCCAAATGTCGATGCCGTTTTTAAAGCCTGAGATCATATACCGATCAATGGTGAATTCACCGACCACGCCACCAGTCCCGGAAATGGCCCAGCCGGTAGAAGCTCCACTGGAATGCAGCTTCATGTCGAAAATAGATACATGCCTGGCACTAGCGTCTAACGTAATGCCGTTGGCGGTGTCGGACGTGCAGTCCAGAATGGTTGTTATATACCCACTGCCTTGAAGCGTAATTTTTGTAGGAACCGTTAATCCGGTATGTTTGTACGTGCCGCCAGGGAAAAAGACAATACCGCCTCCTGCGTCGGAAGCGGCGGTAATGGCATTCTTGATTGCGGTAGTGTCGTCGGTGGCCCCGTCGCCTTTTGCGCCATAGGATTTTACGTTGAAAATCTTCATCTTGTCGATGAAGAAGGATGACATCATTGATTGAGTAACGTGCTTCGCAAGCTCTTTTCTAACGGTGGTCATTTTCATCACTCCTTATTGTGAAAAATAAAAGAAGCCGGTTATGGCTTCCAGTGGTTGGCTATTCGTTACTGGGTCCTAACAAGTATTTCTTTGTATGCCTGTTGCGCTCCCCTTATCTCTGCTTGTGCGATTTCCGCTTGATGTGCTGCTTTTTGTGTCTGTTCCTGTTGTAGTGCGAAATGTTGCGCCCTTTTTCCAAGTTCTCCCACCTGTGCCTTAATCCATGCACGATTCCTATTGTTTGACTCAAAACCATAAATCTGTGTGCACTTCAAAATGTCTGATGTTGGAGGTATGTGAAACTTAATACCTAATCCTTCAGCCAGGCCGCACCACCACTCCACTGAGGGACGCTGTGCCTGGTATTCTGAACTAGTGGCCATATCTACGCCAAAGATTGATATTTCTTTGAAGCCCTCATATATTGCATACGCCACCATTAAACTGATTGAGTTAGTAAAGTATCTGGCTCCTAGATATCCCTTTTCTTCGAAGTATGCAATTATGTCATTTAGAGGAAACTTTATACTATTGGGGTACTCTGGATACTGCTTCCACATGTAAAGAGGAACCGGGCATTGTTTCAAAAACGCCTGGTGTTCGGGAATGGCCTTGCTCGGGGAATTAATGTCATGAATTTCAAACCAGCGATCGCAACGAAACGTCGGAACCTGCTTTGCCACCTTGTAGAACTCATTCAGACACCATATCTCCGTGTTCTCAACGTCCTCCTGCCAGGGCACTTCCTGCCAAGACGGCGCAAAACCCACAATTATTACCTTTTCCTTTTTGGGCTTATTATCAGAACTCATAAATCCTCCTTTAAATTTTAGGGAGACCCCGAAGGGCCTCCCCGATTAAAACACAAGATACTGACTAAGCAGTTGAGAACGCAACAGTACCAATGGTACCAAGAGCAAGCCATATAGCGGTTGTGCGCCCCATAAGAATCACAGTGGCGCGATCTTGTTGTAATCCGACATATAAATCAGACAGGGGGCGTCCAGCGGCTTCAATAAATATAGCTGTAGACCCAGTGTAGATGTTTGCGTAATCACTACTATTGGCGGCTCCCGATGCCGAGAATATCTTTACAACGCCAATATCGGGAGGAGCTAGGGTGTAGTTATTTTTACCACCGCCTGCGGCAGGTGATGCCACAAATGAATGACCATAGTTTGGTACTGGGGTACTTGTCGAGGCAGTGACAAGTGACATACCGACTCCAACACTAAACGTCTTATGTTCCAGCGTTTGGACCACAGTGGTTGCCGTCAGGGTATGGGCCGCCGTTGAAGGCCAAGTTATGGCACCTAATGGAATAGGGTTGGCCGTGGATGCTGTTATCAGCTTTACATTATCAGCCAATGTCTTGTCATAGATCGTTTGCGCCCCTGTGGTAGCAACCAGGGTATGGGCTACAGTAGACGGCCACGTTACAACAGACAACGGGCCGATCTGAGACGAATCCGGAAATGATAC
>SCLI03000172.1_pt1 | contig 10600 bp, 17 predicted proteins | sample 7268041 | NCBI WGS metagenome assembly SCLI03 (sample SAMN10721081, study PRJNA514188) | viral metagenome | isolation source: depth-stratified mine tailings core A | place: China: Fankou Pb/Zn Mine tailings | collected 2017-10 | reverse complement strand
ATATCGATTATTAAAAATTGTTGATTAATCCAGTTTACATAATCTATATTTGCGGCTACCCCGCTAAATGTTCCCGCACCTGAAACCTGCGTATAAGCCGAGCCGCTTATCGTTCCGCAAGAGCCGTCCGCCAAAACGGCAAACTTAATCAAAGAACCGTTAATAACATCATTAATAAAGAAAACGATTTTGTTCGGAAGGGTTGCGATTAAAGTCGGAGATTTTAATTTTCTGACTTGAAACGGAGCAATAGGCAAAACGTTATAAATCTGCTGAAATTCATTGTCTTCTATCTGATTAAAAGGCATAGCGTTATTTAATCCTGCCACGCCGTTTATAGCTAAGGTGTATTGCTGGGTAGGGTCTTTTTTGTCGTATTGAAAATTTGACGGTTTAATTTGCGGTTGGTCAGCCATATCACATATCGCCTCTGTTAAATTTCAATATCATACCTTCATACGATTTTTTAAACTCTTGAGCTAAAGCTACTTTGTTATCGAGCATAGCGGTATATGAAGCGACAAGAATTTCTAAAGGCAGTCGATAAGCCAAAGGTATATAGCTTTCCGTATCGGTCAAATTAACGAATGGCGAAGGAATTGACAAAATTTCCCAATCGGAAGAATAAGCGTTTGCCGGAATAGGATAAAAATAAACAGTCTGATTTTGTAAATAATAATAGGTCGGATAGCCTTGAAAGTTTTGAATAGGATAACTCCCCATTGTTTTTCTGGGTATTTTATACCTGTCCGTCCCAAGATAAATCCAAATATTTTTAACGCCGATTTGCGTATAAGTCGTGTTGACTATAAAAGGGTATGACATCTGCCCTGCGGTTAAGGGATTATTTACTACCGTAAGCCCTAAATTGCAAGTCGAGGCAAGTTCCGTCCGGGCATTATTTACCGCGGTTATTATATTTGCCTGCGGTAAGTTTATGGCGGTCGGAACTTTGATAAGAACATCGTTTATATAATCTTGTAATGTCATATCGCCTCATAGATTTGTTAAGATTTTTTTAACGAAGACGCTAAATATTTATCCAGTTCGTCTTTTTTCATAGTAATCGTAAACTGGTCTAAAAATTCCCTGTCTTCTTCATTTCTGAAACTTTTACCGAAAAATCGTAAAGCCTGTTTCAAAAGCCCTTCGAGGTTAGACGGGGATAATGCGCTTTCGGGCAAGAACCTAAGGAAATATTTTTGAGCTATTTCCTTAGGTATCTCGCTTATGCCGTTAGCGGCGATTTTATATTTCTCTTTATCCCAAACTATCTCATAGGCTTTATTAGTCGGATTGTGTATCCACATAAATAAATCCTCCAAGTTAATTAAGCAAGGGTCGTCGAAGGCGCACTGCTTAAATGAAAATGCGCGCTTGGCAAATCCGTTATAAACTGTCCGCAAACCATAAGGGTTTGTCTATAACCTAACAATCCTACGCTTTCAAGCGGGGACGGTTCGGTCATTTTGAAATTAAGCGTCGGGCAATATTTATAAAACATATGTTCCATGTTGAGATAATAAATATCGTTTGACGTTAAGTTCGGGTCAACTACTAACGGAACTCCGCCGACGTCTATCGCCTCTACCGAATAACTTCTGTCTTCCATTATGTTTTTAGGTTGCGCGACAATCATTCTTTCGATACTTGTAAATGATGTCAGGACAGCCTGAAAAACTTCCGGCGAAGTTAAACCTAAAGTCGGCGTCGGGTTGTTTCCGTCCGCTTTAAAGCTCGACAGGTAGTAATAAAGCTGTTGATAAGCCGGATTAGCACCCTGACTATTAGAATAAACGTGGGCGTTCCAATTTGCGTAAGTCGCTCTTGGTATTCCGCCGTAGTTTGGGGCGTTAGTTCCGTTGTCCACTGCGTCCAATATTCCGTTGAAAGCTAATGTATTGCTTCCCGCCGAACCTAAAAACGCCGAAGACATAAAAGCTAAAGTCGCCTCGTATGCGTCATACATTCTCGCTTTGACCGTGTCTATTACGACATACTGCTCGGCTCCCGAACCGGCCATTAAAGCAAGTTCCGGTATCATATAATCAAGCGTGCAAGTCGCCAAAGACTGATTCCACTGCGCTACCTGCGCCGGATTTGTCAAAGTGTTGGGAGTAACGTTTCCGTTAAATCCCGTATATTGAACCTGATTACCAAAAGTTGCAAGCTGAATAGGTTGAGTTATAGGATTGAAACCTCCAGCCTGCGCCTGCGCCCTTTTCTGTAAAACATACCGTAAAAACGGCGTGCTTTTCCATAAATTCTGCAAAACTAATTTATCGGTAAAGTTCCGCTTAATCCAGTTGATATAATTAGCCGCATACTGCGCGTTAGTCGGATAAAAACCTGTTCCTGTTACTTGTGCCATATTATTTTTTCACCTCCTTAGGCTTCTGGGTTAAAGTTAATTAGCGTTACATTTGCCGAAGTGGCATTTGTGTTTTGAAGCTGAACGGAAGCTCCGTCCGATTTAATCGGGTTTAAAGTCGGAACGCTCACCCAATTTGCGCTTGCTCCCTGTAAAGCGTCGTTAATCTGTAAATTTACGCCCGTTGGCAAAGGTTCGGCAATAAACGTTCCGTAAGGAACTGCCGCAAAACCCGACGCCGCTATCGCAAAGACGGATTTGCTTAAAAATACGCCGCCTCCGACGCCTGTGTCTGTTTCATACATTGTTACATCATCTCCTTTAAAAGGTTAATTTTAATTTTACTTTTTAACATAAATCTGTTTATCGACTTTCTTTAGCATAAACGAGTAAGTGTAATATCTTATTAAGGTTTCCGGTAAATCCTCGTTCAAACAAAATATAAATTTACCGCCCCTAATCCTTCCCATAAATGATTTATAATCCTGAAAAACCTTATATATCCCGTCCGGCAAACCGCTTTGAATAATATGCTTCGTTAAATCTTCCCTGTCCCTTACCTCAAGAAACATACCGTCTTTATTTTTATAACAGTTGAAATACTCGCCGTCTAATATTTCAAATCCGATAATAATATCGAATAAATTCTGCGCCGTTTCGACTATCATTATGCCCTTAAATACGGTATTCCTGCGATTATATTCTGCATAATTTTATCGTCGTCCATTTCAATATCCCTTTCCTTAAAAGGATTGTCGTATTGCACGCTACGATTGATTTCCGGCGGATTTTTAGTTTTTTCGTATAAATCGATAGCGGCGTCGTCGTTATTTATTCCGTTATCTTTCGCAAACTTTTTAATGTTTTCTAATTCTTCCGTTAAACCTTTAGCTTTTAATTTATCCCATAGCCTTTTTTGTTCCTGTTCGGCTCTCATTTTTGCTATTTCGTCTTGCAACGGTTTAGTGTGTTGCGTTATGGGGCTTTCGGGGATATTTACGCCCTCTATGCCCGCCTCTTTAACGGCATTTTTAAGATATTCGGCGGCTTTGGGATTATTAATAATTTTAGCTACTCCCTGCTGAACTTCATTAAGCCTTGCGTTATACGCCTCGTTTTCTTTCTGAAGTCTTAAAAACTCGTTCTTTACGTCTTCGTCCACCATTTCTAAATCAATCATTTTAAACCTCCTTTATATTTAAAAAGTCGAACATATTTGACATATTTTATAAAATTTCCATTATGACCATACTTGTTATCTTTAATGTTACTGTGCCTCCGTTAGTTGCCGCAAAAGTCGGTTGTATAGCATATTCCGTGCCAAGAGCAAGACCTGATATAAAAGGTATAATAGATGCATCGCTATCATAACCTGCACTTGATGTAATGCTGACATATCCTAAAGCCGTATTAGCCATTGCCGTGCCACTATTTATTAATGAAGTTCCTGCCGTGTATCCAACGCTAATAGTATAAGTATCTCCTGCCGTGTTGTTGTTGCCTATAGCATTTAAAAAAACTAATAGATTACCTGTTATTTTTGGAGTAAATAATAAACCTTGACCAGATGAAACTAAAGTTGCCGAAGTCGTCGAAACTGGCGATTGAGCAGACAAAAAAGCAACATTGGAATTGACTGATACCGTTGCCGCACCAACGCCTGACGGATTAGTTACCGTAATGCCTGTTCCCGCCGTAATAGAAGATACTAAATTGCCCGCTAATGTATAAGCGGCTACCCAAGCCGAACCGTTGTAAATATATAATCCGTTTAAATCGGTTCGGAAACATAAAGTTCCTACCTGCGGCGAAGCGGGATAAACCGTTCCCACATTAAATAAATTTAACAACGCCGAAAAGTTTTGGTCGAAATTCGCTAAATTTAAAACGGGCAAATTATTTTCGACAGGGAGCGAGTTCGGATTTGTATTTGCTAATATAAAAGGGACAGTTGGATTACCCATAATTAATCACCTTATTTTTTAGTTTTATCGACGTTTTTCCAAGTCGCGCCCCAATTGTTTTCTTCCCCTGCATTTTCTATTTTTGAATAGTTAGGGTCAAATTTTGGGGTTAAATCCGTTTCCTGAAATTTTTCATCATTTTTAGCCATTTTTAACACTCCTTTTTTAATATTAAAGTTAATTAAATTATAATCCCGCAGGAAGTCCCGCAGGCATCGGCGCACCCGCACCCATTCCCGCACTCGACGGAGGAGGCAGAGTAGGCGCACCCGCACCCGCACCCATACCCGCTCCTTTAGTCAGTAAATCGGTCAAATTTGACGGATTTATTTTCTGCATATTCGACGGCAGAATAGAAACTAACGACTGTATCATTGAAGTTATATTTGCCGAAGTCGTTTTATCGCCCGCCAATTTATTTAACGAATTTACTACTTTCATTAATTCTTTTCCTTCCGGCGAACCCATACCGTAAAGCGGAATGGCAAATTCGGTAACCCTTGACAATATCGCAAAGATAGTTTTAGCCGCTTCTTTTACTCCCTCGCCGCCGTTTGCGTTGGCAAGTTTTTCGAGCATACTTTTTACCTGCGGATTAACATTTTGCGTGGGGGACGGCATACCTCCGCTCAATGGATTAGTCGGGGGCTGTCCCATTCCCGAACCTGCGCCTGCGTTGTCTATCATATCTTTCAAATTCAATATATATCACCTCTTTTAAAATTAGTTTAAGGTTGCCCCGCTTTTTACGGCGGGGCTATTTCGAGATTATCTCTTTTTACCCCTTTTTTCTTTACGAGCCATTGTAAATCACCTCCCTTGTTTATTTTTTAGGCTTTTCAGGTTTCTTTTCGGGCTGTCCCGCCGTCTGTGTTTCGGCTACGGCGGATTGCATTTTCTCCTTTTTATCGATATAGTCGATTATCTGGTCTTTATCCGGCAGAGGCAATATTTTTATTAACTCTTTGGGAGGCATAAGACCCTCTTTTAATAAGGCAAATGCAAGTTTAGCGTTATTCTCCATAGAAATAGGAGAACCTGAATGAGCATATATTTCAATTCTAAATTCTTTTGAAAATTGAGCCAAGACAAAATTAAATCCCTTTTTTTCATAATAAGTCGGGTCGTTAGTCTGATAAGATTTACCGATAAAAGTAAATATTTCCTCAAGCTGACCCTCTACGGTATGAGCTACCTTTTTTAATTCAGTGCTTGCAAATTCAGCGAGCATTTGAGCATAGCCTTGAGAACGGACGTTTTTTTGAGCTTCGCCCATCATTATTTCATTAATTCCCGTAATATACTGCGTCTGCATATCGTAATACTGAAGAAGTTGAAACAATGCCGGAATATCGATACCCGGAATGTAGGGGTCTATTTTCACGTTTCCTTGCGAACCCGGAACGATAAACGCCCCCGAAGGCTCTTTTAATGCGTCGATATATTTTACTGCGTCTTCGTAGTTAATCATATAACCGCTAATCATTATAGGAGGAGCGGTTAAAAGGGTTACTGCGTGGTCTAACAATTCAAGTTTATCGTTCCTTTTATCTTGAATATCTTTAATCTGGTAAATTATCGGCATACCCCAAAAATAGTTAGGCATTTCGATAGGTCTGATTATGAAAAAAGGATTTTCCGGCATAACTTTCGTATTTATAACAATATCTTCAATAATCAGCGTTCTTTCCCAATCGTTATTTTTATACTGCCAAAGTTCTTTGACCGTAAAAGTCTTTTTGCCCGTCTGCGGAGTAAAACTTCTTACTTCGCTTTCGGGATTTCCGACAATGCCGCTTTCCGTCTGCGAACCGTTTACTAATTTTAGAGCCGTTTCTTCTTCGACGGAGGCTTTATTTTGATTATATTTTATTTTAGGATATATTAAGGGGTAATATTGCTTGATTTCAGCTTCGGTAAATTCCGTTTTATGGCAAAATACCTGAAATTTATCTTGAATATCTAACGCTTCATACATAACGCCGAAGTTATCGGGCTTGATATATAACAAATTACAGGATTGCTGTTCTTTATCCCATAATACTTTGACGATAGATACGCCGTCGATTAATGCACCGAGCATAATCCGGTTTAATTTTAATTCAAGACGGTCGGCAAATATATTTTCCTGAACCTTATTATATAAAACTTCAGCTTCCGCTTTTTCTAAATCCGTTAATTCAGAGCTTCGGTCGGTAATAATTTCGATAATCATATTGTCCGGCGAATAAATTAAGGACAGCATATTGTTTATTTCGCCGTAAATTTTATTTATTTTAGCTTTCGGGGCATTGTAATCAGAGCCGTTGTAATAATAAGAGCGGTAGGATTTATAATAGGTAGTTCTGACGTCTGCGTTAAAAAAACAATCTTTGGCAAGTTCTATTAATTCTCTGTCTTTCTTTAACTTGCTTTCGGATTTAACGTTTTCTTCCGTTTTCGCCATTTGAATTTATCACTTACTTATTTAAAGGTTTTGAGGCATTTGCGTCTTTTATTATTTTAAAATTAATATTATCGTTTTTTGCGACTTCCCTTATCGTATCTTCGCCGTTTCCTTTAAGAGCCATTCTTTGAAGTTCCGGCGTGATTTTAGAATAATCTACCTGAATGGGCGATTTTCCGTTTATCTGCGCTTCCGCTTCTTTTCTTTTATCCGCAGGCACTTTGCTTAAAGCATAATTAAGAAGTTCCTGATAGCTTTTATTATGTTTTTCTACTTCCGAATTTTTAGAACGGGCTTTTATAGCGTTTTCGTAGTTCGCTTCTAACAGTCTGTCCCTTTCTCGTCTTGTAAACTGGTCTAAAACAACAGCCATAATAAAATCCTCCTGTCTTTTTTTAAAATATATACCGAATTTAAAGTAATTTCAAGCACTTATTAAAAATATCTACATTAAATTTAAGTAAGTTATTAATATTATTAAATAATTATACTAAAAATATCTACACTTAAATATTTGATAAAAATAATATCTTAATGAAATTAATCACTTATCGCTTTTTTAAAAATTTTCTTGACAAGAATTAAAAAAGAGATATAATTACATTATAAAATAATTAAAGGAGGAATTAAAAATGAAAACAGGAAATCTACACGAAATTTGCAAAGATTTAGAATATGACAGTGCTTATCGTATAATATTAAAACGGAAAAGGTGGGGCGGATGTAATAATTGTTATGTAAAAGTAGAAGAAGTCAACGGAATTGATGTATTTGTATTTTATGGAAAACAATTCGACTACAAACCCGTGCAATTATCGTATAGTAATACCATAGCGGACGATTGGTATATTGCAGAACAGCAGACCGATATTGATAGTGATAAATTAAAAAAATTATTAGAAAATGCAACAGAGATAATAAATAAAATATTAGAAAATTATAAATAAAAGGAGATAATAAAATGAATGAAACACACCCGCTAAAGCAGTATTTAATTAAGCATAATATCGAGGGCAAGCAATTTGCAAAAGATGTCGGTATTATGGCAGGACAGTTAAGCAATATTTTAGGTTGTAAGGCTCTGCCGCATTTAGACACGGCGGCTAAAATTCAAATCCTGACTAAAGGCAAAGTTAAGGTAATGGATTTATATGAAACTTATGTTAAATATTTTAAAAAGGAGATTAAATAATGGTTAAGAAAAAGTGTAAGGGGATAAAAATGGAAGAGTTTTTCTTAAAAGCATTTTCTGATCCAGAAGATTTAGATTTTGCGAAACAACATAATTTAATCGGATTAGACTTTGATAAATTTTTACTTAAGATTATCGCATATAAAAAATTAGAATGGGCTAATTGGCTTCTTTGTAATTTATTACATGGTGATGAAAAAGTAAAATATATAACTTATGCCTCGGAACAGATTATAAATTTATCTAAAAATTTTTTATCCGAAGTTTCTAACGAAGCAAAAGAATATATTAAAAATCCTCAAATATTAAGTCTGCGAAATATGCAAGAAAGTATTATATATGCTTCATTTATCGCCGGTTGGCACTATAAACAATCTCACCGTCATTTACCCATAGATATTGCTTCTGCTGGTGCACATATGGCAGAAGTAAATATGTTAAAAAAGATAATAAAATACGGAATTAAGATTATAAAACAATCGGAGGGTAGATAATGAATAGTAATAAAAGGTATTATTGGCTGAAACTTAAAGAAACTTTCTTTAGCGAACCGATTATTAAAAAATTAAGAAAAATTGCCGGAGGCGATACTTACACGATTATTTATCAGAAAATTTTATTGCTTTCAATCAAAACGAACGGAGAAATTTATTTTGAAGGGATTGAAAATAATTTTGCGGAAGAACTTGCTTTAATTTTAGACGAAGAACCCGAAAACGTGCAAATGACTTTAAATTTTATGAAAAATTCTAATTTAATAATCGAAAGCGGCGAACCCGATAAATTTATTTTACCACATATGTCTGAATTAATCGGAAGCGAAACGCAAAGCACGATAAGGTCAAGAAAATCAAGAACTTATCAAAAACAAGCGTTGCAATGCAACACTAATGCAACACTAATGCAACTTAATGGCAACAAAAATGCAACGCCAGATATAGAGTTAGAGTTAAGAGATAAGAGTTATATAAAAGAAAAAGAAAAAAAAGAAAAAACATATATAGCTAAGGAAAAAAAAGAAAAACCTATATTAACACCTGAAGAACTTATCAAAGTTAAAGATATAATTTCTTTCCTTAATAATACTTGCTTTAAAAAATTCAATTACGATACTAAAGAAACCCAAAGACTGCTTAAGCCTATATTAAAACAATACGATGTCGAGCTAATCAAAAAAACTATCGCGCATAAAAACGAGCAATGGGGCGGCGACGATAAAATGAAACCGTTTTTGCGTCCCTCGACTTTATTTAATTTTAATCATTTTGAAAGTTATTATAACGAATTGCCATACGAGGTGAGAAATCCCGAATTATGAAAAACGTCGAACTTGAAAAAGCTATTTTAAATATATTATTAACCGAACAGTCTATTCCTAAATATCTTGAATTAACCGAAGACGATTTTTACGATTATAACAACCGCTTATGTTTTCAGGCTATTATTAAACATAACGCTTCATTTGAATTAGTTCTTAACGAATTATTATCGCAAATCAAAGGAATCGATAATTATTTGTCTGATTTAATGGAGAAAAAACCTATTTTCGATATTAAAAAAGCCGAGCTCGAACTTAAAAAATACACGGTAAAAAGACAGGCTATTCATAAATGCGAAGAATACAAATCGGGCAAAATAGAATTAATAAATCTTATTAGCGACCTTAACCGGATTAATAAAACGAAAATAACCTTTAATCCTAAATCCGCCGATACTTTGGAAAGCAATAATATTAAATTCAATCTTCACTTCCCGCAGGGCGAAGTCAGCCTTATCGCAGGAATGGGCGGAGCAGGAAAAACATATATGGCGATTTATTTAGCGATGAAATTTTGTAATATTAATCCGGCCAAGAAATGCCTTTTATGGCTCACGGAAGACGCCGAAGCTATATTTACCGAAAGATTAAATTATATTTCGAGAAATTATCAAATGCCTATCCCGCAAAATCTATTCGTGGAATTTAACAATCCCGCGCCGATTATGGAAAAACAATACGGGCAGATTAAAAAAACTAAAGAATACAACGAGTTAATGGAATATATTTTGAATTACGACCTGATATTTTTAGACCCGCTGGGTAATTTTAATCCTTTCGGGGCTAACGATAACAAAGAAAACAGGTATTTTATAAATTCATTCAGGGAAAAAATAACGAAGTCGAATAAGTCGATAGTATTTTTGCACCATACGAATAAAATTCAAATCGCTCCTTTAGGTTCGTTATGCCAAGTTTTAACCCACGACCAAGTTTACGGCAGGGTTTATAAAGTCGAGGGAGCTAATCAAATTACGGCGACCGCCCGCTTCGTCTGCTATTTTGAAACCGCCGGAGACAGCCATTATAAAAAATTATTATCGGTAATTAAATCTAACGTGGGACGCACGGGCGATGTAATCGATACGCTCGAAACCCCGCATAAAACGGAGGGGTAAATGAAAAAACTTGAATATTTGCTTTGTATGGCTAAAAGCTACGGTTTGACTGCTCGGGATTATCAAATCGTTAAGGACGCATACGGAATTTTAAACACGAATGAAATCGAAACGGCTTTAAAAAAATTTATTCAGGATAAAAAACAGGCGGCGAAAACTAATTATGCCGAAACGCCTTTCTGATATTTTAT
>SCLI03000171.1_pt1 | contig 10634 bp, 17 predicted proteins | sample 7268041 | NCBI WGS metagenome assembly SCLI03 (sample SAMN10721081, study PRJNA514188) | viral metagenome | isolation source: depth-stratified mine tailings core A | place: China: Fankou Pb/Zn Mine tailings | collected 2017-10 | reverse complement strand
ATCCGCCGAACTCAGATCCACCATTCTTCCATACCGTAACTTGAAACGTAACAAGATAGTGGAACTTCCCATCCTCCTGAAACTTCTTCGTATACGCTAGCTTCCCATACATCGTTGATTGAACCTTCTTCACACCACCATCAACTTCTGATGCCACAGCCTAACCCCTTCCCAGTACAATAGTTCGATACCAGCCTCCTCAAAGAAATAGACATCCTCCCCCAGCGGTCCCGAATGAAACTGATAATACAACGGCATATCGACCATAAGGAACCCCATTCCCGCATAACTGAGCTGCTGCAGGTGTTTTAGTTCCTTGACGTGCGGATGGTGTCCATTCGGAAGAGCCAATGAAGAGATCCCCGTAGACATATAGTAATTCGGGGACACAGCTAACTTTCCCGAACCAGCATACCCCTCCACATACTTGACCATCTTCGCAACTCCCGGTATCGAGGTATAATCTAGAAAGATATCGGAATCGAGCCACAGCATAGGAACGGACGACTGATAGTTAGGCACCAACTCTCGAATAGACTTCACAATATTGTTCCGATTCTTAACAATACTGGAACCCTGCGCGACCATAGGAAATACCTTCCGGCCAATTTCCCCTTCCATGTCCTTAAGCGCATTAATCGTCATGACGGGGGCCCGGCCGTCAGGAGTCGGTATGCCAACAAAAAGAGGTAGTTCCATTAGTTTCCCTCCCGCATATAGGCATCCACCAATGTATTGATGGCATCACCTAAATTAAGATGCTTGAGAAACCGATTCACAATCGGTTCAATATTGATACGGTCAAGCACCGCTTCATCCCTATCACAAAGCTGCTTTCGAGCCTCCTGATGTCGGTATTCAAGATTTTGATAAGCACGGTTCAGCTTAGCCAACTCGTTATTGAGTCTAGCTATCTCTTTCTCTAGTTGCACCTTCTCCAATACGTCGATGTCTTCTATATATACAGATTTAATCATTACCGGGAAAGGGACATTAGGGACATGTCCAGTTCCGTTATATACTGAGGTTATGCCCCCATATTGCTCATTGTTATTGAGAACGACTGCTACCTTTAAATCAACACGACCGTTGTAAAGCATCACTCATCCCCCTCCAAATAAGGCGCCGTTACCGCCTCATACATCCCGGCCAACTGACTCTTAAGCCTGTCCAGCTGCGGCGACTCCCCACCGGCAGCACCCATGACCAGCAGATACACCACCTCACCCATGGTCTGCCCTCGAACCTTAGCCACCGCCTTCAGAAGATTCGCGGCATCCTCATCCAACTGCATACGGATGTTTGTCACTGACAATCACCACCTATACTAGATTAGGGTCAAATTCCAGATATTTCGTCACACAGGATGGGCAGACAGTCTTTACCTGTATTGTCGTGGTCTTCTCCTGTACAATGAAGTCAATGCTCATCATGGCAGATACCATCTCAAGATGTTCCTCACCGCAAAAATCACACACCACCATTTCAATGTTGTGCCAATCCATTTTATAACCTCCGTTCAGTTAGTTTCCTCGACTAGCGAGGCTGAAAGGCCGGTACGAGTCCGGCCCGACAGTCTGACTAGGCACGGGTATCCCAATGTCCGATTTCAATCTGAGGAAGAAGATCCTCAACGGTTGAACCCATTGGAGCCGAACCGCTATCAATAAGAGCCTTAGCGCCAAGAACTTTAAGTTCTTCCTCATCCAACAAAGAGGATTCAGGCCCGGTACAAAGAACAGGTTCCTCGCCAGCATACTCGTAATACATAGCGCATCTGAAAATCATCATCACCACTCCTCACTTAATCTATATGTACACTATAATCCATACTGTACATAGAGTCAATACTATCCATAAAAAATCCCTCCCGCAATCGAACGGGAGGGATATGCATCGCGCACGCTTACATTATACCCTATGCTTGGAGGAACTTCTTTTCCTCTTTATCCCATATCTCTTTGAATTCCTCCTCCGTAATCTCAATTTTATGTTCAACCATATAGCCCCACGCCTTTTTTCTGAGCCAAAAGGCGATTTCGGGTTTAGCCATGCGCTTCAGTTTCCTCCTGGCTCGAAGCATTTCCTTAGCCATATAGCCGAAGAACTTCCGTCCGTCTTTCCCTTCGATAGCCGACATCGCCTGTTGGATTGCAGTCAACTCTTCCATTTAATCACTCCTAGCTCAAGAATTCTTGAATGTTCTTATAGTAAATCGGTGGATTCAACTCCAACACCTTCGACGGATCAATAAACCAAAAACCATGCTGATCCTTTACCTGCCAATCCCTAGCCGAATTTCCGAACCCATAGAACCGGGCCATGCGCTCCTTATCCGCCTCAAGATTCAGATGCCCGGTCAATACCTTGTTCGACTGCCCGAGAATCTGACGGGGAATATACCCGACTTCCTGACTCCCAATAATGAACGTGATGCCTAAACTTCTGGCCTGCTTCAAAAGAATCCTGAGATACCGGGGATACCCCTGAGCACTCTCACTGGGACCGCCTAATGAACTCAACTCATCAATGTAGACAATCCGCCGCTTCCGCTTCAGATAGACCCGCTTCAGATAGAGGTTGTACTGCTCCGAATTGTCATCCGGCGGGCGCCATATCATGATCCCCTTCTTAATCGGCTCGGGAGCCTCAATCCCCTTATGCTTCACAACGCCGGGCAGATTCCACCACTTATTGAAAGCCTCCTCATGCTTCGGGTCCAACACCTCAATGGGAACGTCAGGCCAAGCCTGCTGCATCCGGACTAGAATAGCCTGGACAGCAGTTGTCTTCCCGCCTCCACTGGCGGCGATAACGGCCCAACGGTCCCCATGAGAGGCTTTCATTTCGTGGCCAACTCCTTTGCCTGCTCCACATCATAAACCTGACCACCCACCTCAACCCCTGTCACGATAATCCGATCCCCATCAACATGATAGATAGCCTTAGCACTCTGCCCCTCGATAAACTCCACCGAGTAATTCAGCAGCATATTCGCCAGGGTGACAACCGGATCTTCATCATCGGCAGGCTCAGGCAATATCAGCCCTTGCTTAGCAGCCTTCCGGCGAATGTCACCCAGCATGACAAGCGCTAGACCCTTCACACCGAGAAAGATAGTTTTCGACTTAGCATCCTTATTCGCCATGCTGGTCAACCAACCGGGCAAGCCTGACATGACGACATCCTTCAAAACCTTCTCTTCGATAGCGATTTCCGTACCCTCAACTTTAAGGCTTATCAAGTTTGCTACCCCCTATTCCTTCTGAGATTTCATAGCGGGAAACAGCTTAAACCCACCATGCTCGGCATAGAATTGATACGTTTCCCATAGCCTCGGACCAATGATTAACCCTGCTTGGAGTCTCTGATAAGCCGACACAGTTCCCCGAATCGCGGTCGCAATAATGCCCGACTTCTTCCCATCTTCAATCAGCATATCCGCGATAATCTTCCACTCATCGAAGGTGATGGTGCCCCAAATCTTGGCCTTGGCCTGCTCGGCATTTGTGAATGTAATCACTTCATCCACATAGCCGCCTAGCGTCTGAAGCGTCTTCGCCAACGGGACCGCCAGATCCTTAGCTTCCTTATCGGTAAGCTTCTTAAGGTTGGATGCCCATGACTCTTTCTTATCCTTCTCAGGAGGAGCCGGCACCAATTCAAGTTTAGGCTTTGTCTTAGGCTTTTCCTCTTCTTGAGCCTTCTCACTACCAGGAGGAAGACCGTCTTTCCTTGGCCTCCCCCTCCCCCTTTTACCCTGCTGTTGGGATTGGTCGGGTACTCCTCCTACCGTCGTCGTAGCCGGCGTTACCTCTTCAGATTCTCCAGCGCCCTCAAGAGAGCCGCTTCTGCTACTTGGAGCTTCTCCACCGCCTGATCCAGATCGTCGATCAACTTCGACTGCGTTGCCAGCGCCTCCGACATGTCCGAGAGCGTTGCCTGAGCCGTCTCCCACTCCTTCGCCCTGGTTTCCGACTCCGCTTTCAGGAGCTTTGCCAGCTCCTCCAGGCGCTTCCCCTGGATTTCCAGCGCCTCTTTGTAAGCGGATTCGTTCGAGGAGGGTGGGCTTTGTTTCGCCGCTTGCGCCTCCGCTTTCGCCTTCTCCTCCTCGGCCCGGTTCTTCTCCGCCTCGGCTTCCGCCGCTTCCGCCTCTGACAGTCTCTTTTGAATCTCTGCCTGATCCAGTTCGTTCTGCCTCTTCTCCCAATCCTGAAGGGTTATTTCCTCCGGCTCCGGCAATCTCCTCGACCTCCTTAGAAGTTAAATCAGCAACCACGCTAACCCTCCTCTACGACTGAACCAATAACCGATAAGAACCCCACACCGACCGACCATTAATTGACCAATGCGCCCGTTAGTTGCTAATGGACCTCGACGATATGGATGTAGACGTTGCCCGATGTCGGGAGGGTGGCCCCCATACCAAGCCCATACTGGAACGAATCGACATGCGTGGCTAGAGTTCCCGCGCCGCCTTGCGATGCCTGCTCCGAGGTCAATGTCATGACATCCCCGCTGCCGCCCGGTCCGCTATTCCATGTGAAACCGCCCACGATTCCGTTTGGTGCCCCTTCTGCTGTGGCACTGTCATACGGGTAAAACCCTACGCTGGTTAGTGATTGATCCATAGTGTTGGTGACGATCAATGTTCGCGCCCTCACGTTGCGCGTTAGCACCTTGGGCAAATATCCATAGATTGATGCGCTGGCGGTCGTGAAGTCTGAGTAGGGTACGGTGCCCACTAAAATAGGCTGAATGTCGCCGAGTGGTGGTAAACTGCCCGCCAGCTTCACAACCCCAGCCGACATCACTAGAGGACTCTCATTCGTCTCAACAAACTGAGCCACATACTGCCCCGACAATCCACTCACCGAGAGCTTAGCCGAACTTCCCTTAATGTTAAGCGGGTTAATCCCCTCATAAATCGGCTGCGTGTACTTAATCGCTGGAGTATCTATCGTAAGCGTGTTGCTGGAACCCATTGCCGTCGCCGCATCCGACGATACCACCAAGTAGTTATAGCGATACCCCTCATGCAACTGCACCGTCTGCGCCGTCGCTGAAAGCACAATCCCGTCAGCATAATCAGGCAATGCCTTTTCCATGCCTGCATCAATCAAACGGTCCAACTTTGCCCCCAACTCACCCAGCATGGAACTAAGCTCGGGCCACTTCTCCTCCTGATCGCCCACCGTACCACCTCCAATATTTTTTCAAAATATTTTGCTCCATCTGCCAATCCAAATTGCCTTGCGACTTTTCCGCCGTTTCGCGCCGATATCCCCTATGGACCCGATCAAGATATTCCCGCTGCCGGTCGGTAAGATCAATCATGTCCTTCGCCGCATAAATTTTCTCAAAAGGGATCCCAGAAAACATGACGACCTTTTTCGGCATCACAACCCCTCCTTCAACAAAATAGTATCATATATTGACTAGGGACAGGCGAATTTTTGCCAATTTTTGACCGCCTCATAAAATTCGTTCGTGGAGTGAAATATAAATCCGTAGGCATGCAACTCCGAATTATCAACGAATTCATCCATGGAGCGGCCATTTTTCCGGGACAGGAATGCTGGAATATCCTCCCATACCTGTCGATCACTGGCCTTGATGCCTCCCATTTTCTTAATCGCCCAAGCCAGCGACGGCGCACCGTTATGCGCTGATAACCAGATATCGCGTTCTTCCTGTCTTAAGAGATATTCCACTGTTCTTTGTTCCTTGGAAAATTGTTCCTCAAGGAACATTTGGAAATCCCATGGCTTGGAGTCATTGGCGTTCCAGTCCATGTTGCGCTTTTGCCTCAGCCGGAAATTAATCTTTTTAGCGTCCGGAACTTCCTCATCTAAATCTTTCCCGGCCTTCCACGCCGATATAATTTTCCGGCGTCGTAATTCCCCCTCGAATATTTTTATTTCCTCAGCGCCGTTTTTTATTTTTTCCAGTGATTTTTCGTAAAATGAAAAATCCATCGTGTCCAAAACCTTCCTTGGAATGCCTTTACCCTTGATTGTTTCCGGCACATCAGGCAGATAGGGCTTTTCTGCGTAAAGCTTAGGCTCAAGAAAAATCCCGTGCGCGATCTCGTTTTCCTCCTTCCACTTTCCGAACTCCGACTCATGAATAAATTCCTCCTCCATGGGGTACTCTAGAACTAAAGAATCTGTATCGCAGTAATAGACTGTGTTTCCCATATCCGTTTCCCGGTGGAGTGCCTTCATCAGTTCAATCCGTGCATAGGCGGTAACGTAGGCGGCTATGTGTGGCTGTACATAGGGGACGGTAAACTTTTTGACCTTTACCCAACCTTCCAGAAAGTTCCCTACATCCTCGATAAAGTAATCATGGATGCCTGCCTCTTTGATAAAGCTCTCCCGATTTTCCGGCGTATCCGGCAAATAATTCTCCCGAATTAAATTCATGCCTAATTTCCCGTAAAAACTATTCATAATATCTTTGTAGAGTTGCCGCTTGCCTCCCTTGGAGGTGAGTTTCCCTGCCTTGGCCCACCCGATAAACTGTCGGAAATAATCAGCGGTTTCCTTCCAGTAGGCAATATGAGTTACGGTGACCATCTTGGCTCCTCGGGAAAGCGCATAGCGGATCTCTGGCAGCGTCCATGTCCCGGTCACTTTCCCCACCGGGAAAATCAGCTTACCCTCGACCTTCACCGGAAGACACGGATATTTCTCCTTTTTGGGAACCTCAATCGTGCAGGCCACAATCGCCGCCTTATACTTGTCGGGCTTCTTCTGAACCATGTTCCATCGAGCCATGGCCTCCGGGCCTTCGACCTCGGCAAACCATCCAATGGGATATTCAAAATTTTCCATCACATAGGGATAGAGCGAATTGACATCGTAGTGGTATCCAGCGGGGGAATCCTCATCAATCGGCTTCAGTTCCGGTACAAACACTTCCGTATGCGCACCGATATAAGCATCCCGAAAAAAATATTCCTGCCGCTCATTGTGATAGTTCTTTGTGGTCAATCGGGCATAGTCGTCCTTGAAGTTCTTCTTAAATATCTGCATGGAGAGCTGCGGCGTGGTCACAATCTTATAGAAGTCCTGATCCAACCCCGAAAACTCAATAACCTGCGAAAGGATATTGTGAAGAGAGATTACGTCATAGTCCAGGTATTCGTTCAGCAGCGGGTCATCTGCCGGGATATGTCTAAAGAAGGAATCCAAGTCCCCGACTATCTTCCGCTTCTTATCGAGCTTTTCATAGCGCAGGCCCTTGGCATCCACATAGCCAACTAAGACTTCCTCCAAATCCTTTTTGCCCTGGTCTCCCAACTGGAATGACTCTGAGAGGGACTTCAGACTGGAGCGCATGATATGCCATGAACAATGCAGGACTTGTCCCGTTTTCAGGGTCGCCACAGCAAAAGCACGGTTAATGACGCGGGACTGCTCCAGATCGATGAGGATGCCGGATTTCAGGAGCTTCCCTAGGTCAAACTCCAAGTTGTGGATATAGACATGGCTTCCCTCAGGAAGGCTCATGAGATAGGAGACTGCCTCGTCCCCGGTATAGCCACCAACCAGATTCATACCGTCATAGGCTCTCCAGCGAAAGATTTTGCCGAAGAGGGAACGGGTTTCAGTATCGAAGGTGATAAATGGGATCATAATAAGGCTCCTTTCCCCATGCTTTGGGGTATTCGTGGGGACTCCCTCCCTTTCGGGAGCGGACGGTCCTATCGTCGTCGTCTTTTCCTCGCCCTCCGCTCCCGCTCCTTGGCATTCTTTCGTGCCCTTTGCTCCGGCGTCATGGTTCGATTACGATTCACCCGCTTTTCCTCCTGCGCCTCTTGAATCTCACGATCCAACACAATCGCCAGCGCAATCATGCGCTCAAGCCATCGCATGAATGGAGCCGTATGATCTAGTCGCACATTCGGACGTTTGGAATTGCCAGGGGAATAGAAACCGTATTCTATCCTTAATATTGCATGAAGCCGGCTGAGGAGCGAGCTTAAACTGTTGGCACTGCCTAAGCTTCCGGATGTGGCTCGCTTGATAAGCGCTAAGATTTTCGCTGTCATAAGCGGGAGATCATAGGGATTGAAAAAATCAACATAACCATAAACGGCTCGGATTTTAACATCCGCATAACGGCCTTGCATGTTTTCCCGTACTTCTGTCGGCCATATGCGACGGGGATCCAGGGCGCGTTCAATGCGGGTTTCACTGGCTCCGCCCATCTGCACTTCGGCAATGCCTCCTGAGAGGAATTGGCCGATAAGCCTTTGCGAGGCAGCCAACGGGATAGGCTTTACCAGTGGAGCAGGCTCTACCTCCTGCACATAGAGATCAAGGGCTGCCTCATATTCATCTGACAAGTCTTCCGGCGTGACGGCGTTAGAAAGAAAGTCCGGAACAATAAATTGAAACCCCACGGGGAAAAACACACGCTCGCCCAATCCTGCTGGACTGCGTCCGATGAGCGTGAGATATGCCTTTTGAAAAAGATAGGCGCGATCACGTGGGGAAGGCACTACCCGCTCATTCCGCCACCGGCGAACCGTGCGTTCAGACACACCGAGGAAATAGGCAATGGCTCGATTCTGTGATTGTGGACCTCCCCTCACTTGAGACGCGATCATATCCAGCATCGTTTCCCAAGCATTGCGCGGCCGCCGTGTCGTGTCAAAGGCTTGATCGACGATAACACGGAGGGACCAATCATTAACGACCCTATTCGCCATAGTCTCCCTCCGAGGTAGACGCCTTCCGCATCACGGCTCCATCCACATATCCCTTGCGATAGCCCTTATCGAATGCATACCAGACCAAATAGCCAGCACTAAAGATGAAGAGAAAAAAACCCACAATATGATGCATAGCATTCAATCCTTTCTGTCCATGCCGGAAGTCGGATAGAACTTTTCTTCAAACCGCTTCTGAAGCTCCGCACGGAACTTTTCCCTTTCCTCATCCATGGCCTTTTTGCAGAAGCGGCAGAGTCCCGGTCGATATGACCGGAACCCCTGTCCGCATTTTTGGCAACGGAACGTGTATGGGCCGTTACGCCCGGATGAACCGCTTGACACGCCGACCGCCTCCAAGATCCTTTTCTTTGACTTCAAGCGTGATTTCCTCGTGCTGTTCCAACTGCTCCTTCACGCTCTCCAACTGGCGAACCAGTCCTTCTGAGCGGGTGGCATAATAATTGCCCTTCTTATCCTGCAAATAGAGAATGTCGATCTCCTTCGCCGGCAAAAGCTCACCGGTCTGAGGGTCCATGCGCTCTTTCGTCTTTGCCTTCCCGAAGAGAAATCCGGTGTATGTCGTCTTTCCAGTCGGTACGCTTCCCACATCGCCAAATGCAACCTCCATCGCGTCGAGAGTCTTCATTTATATCCATCTCCTGTTATGTGTTTTCCCATGGCCGGAGCCCGGGAGGAACACCCCTCAGTGAGGGGCGAACCCTCTAAGCTCCGTATTTGACAGCATCCTCGTAAAAGTGTCCGATCTGCTCAACGCTGGCATTGTCTGCGCCCCATTTTTTACGGTAGTCGGCTGAAAAGTTCGACGTGAGGAGCTGCCAGGTGAGCGCGTGAATCATTTCCGTCAAGCAGGGAGTCTCATGGCTTTTTTGTGGCAAGTCTCGCATACTGTCACCTCCTGACCGCTCTTCCCCCAATAGCTCCAGCTCTGTCGCTGATACGGGTTGAAACAGACTTGGCAACGGCGTAAACCCTGAAAAATCTCAGAACCGGCATAGGTGTCTCGATTAAGACCCATCATTGCGACTTCCAGCGCCACAAGATCAGTAAACTTCGCCATCATTTATCGCCCTTTCTCCTTTTGATTCGTCAATTTCCAACCGTCTTTGTCCTACTATCACCCATCTTAGTACTAACTATGACAATGATCAACTATTTGAGATAAATATTTACAATTATTTTAGCGAACAATGGTAGAATGAAATTGTAAGAACGTTCACATTGTTAGTTGTCAAGAGGTCAAAGGAGGGATTTAAGTGGGAAGTTTGCTGAAATCTTGGATTTTCTGGATCTTCATCGTGGCCGCCGCTCTCTTCGGATGGCAGGTGTTCCTCTGGCTTTTGAATAAAACATCAGCCACCAAGGGGATCGCGAAAACAGCGGAAAAGGTAACCGGCACGGACGCCACACTTTAAATAGAAAGGATGTGATCAGAATTGGCTACAGCTACCACTTTGTCACCGGCACAGGTCGCCGCTATTGTGGCCGAAGCGCAGCAAGCGAAGCTCACGGCGCAACAATGGAGTAATCTGACGGCTCAAGATCAGGCTCTTGTAAAGCAGGCTATTCAAGCCTTGGATGCCAACTATCTCAAGATGACCATTCCGAAGTACGCTTTATGTGAGGCGAACGGGGGAGCTTTGTCGGCGTCTTATTCTTCGACCAATCCGACCGTCATGACTTTCCAGATTCCTCAGTCGGCATCGGGCTGGGCCACTGAACTGGTGATTGACGCGAATTTGACCGTAAACTACACCCCGAAGACTACCTCACCGACGATTGCCGTCAATGCGGCGGGTGTGGCGGCCGCTTTCTCTTCGCTCACTCTGCAATTCGGTTCCAATACGTCGCAAATTGACTTGCGGCCTTATTTTGCTTACGTCAATAAGCG
>SCLI03000065.1_pt2 | contig 10648 bp, 28 predicted proteins | sample 7268041 | NCBI WGS metagenome assembly SCLI03 (sample SAMN10721081, study PRJNA514188) | viral metagenome | isolation source: depth-stratified mine tailings core A | place: China: Fankou Pb/Zn Mine tailings | collected 2017-10 | reverse complement strand
GGTGGAGGGCTTGATGCCGTGGCTGCCGAAGTGACGCGGCTCTGGGGCGGCTTGCAGAACGTCGACCCTCACTGGCGGCCGCTGACGTGGGAATACGCCGTGGACGGCCCGGATGCCTATTTGGAGCCTTGGGGCAAGCTGGCGAAGTCGGTGACCCGGGCGGTCAACAGCGACCGGAAGCGGCTGCTGCTGCAAGAGTGGCACTCCTGGTGGCTGGGGATCACATGGGCGTTCACCGAGGAGGATGGGCGGAAGGTGGCCCGGACGCGGGTGCTGGACTACGCGACCCGCGAGATCGGGACAGTGGCGCTGATCTGGCCGAAGGCTGAGGACCTGGAGGGCGCGGCATGAGCTACTGGGGCGGCTTCACTCCGGCCCGCCGGCGTGACCTCGCGGCCCCCCTGGTGCTGGGTGGCTTCGGTGCTCTGGCATGGGCCGGGTACACCGGCAGGGTGGCTCCGATCCTTGCGGCCCTTGGGGTGTTGGCGTTGAGCGGGTTCGCATGGTGGGTGGAGGGGAGATGAGCGACTCAGAGCGGTTGGACGAGCTGGCGGCCCTTCACATTGGCGGCGGCGTCTATGCCTGACGGAAGTGTGGGCTGGCGCCGGTGGCAGCGACCTGCGACACCCAAGAGGCCGTCGGGATCGGCTACGGCCTGCTGGAGCGGGTGGCCGAGCTAGAGGCAGCGATCCGCGAGGTGCTGGCCGATGAGGAGACCGGGACGGGCTGGGGGCCGGATGTCACGATGGTGGCTCGGCTCCAGGCCGCGCTGGAGGGGATGCCGTGAAGCCGCCAGACAACCAGCTTGCGTTGGCCCGGCAGCGCCACCATGAGTCGATCTGGAAGCAGGGCCGATGCGGCGGGTGCTTCGACTGGTGGCCCTGCGATGCGTCGCTCTTGGCTGCGGAGCTGGAGCGGGTAGAGGCGGAGAGGGCAGCGGTGGAGGCCAAGCCATGAAGAGGTTAGATCGCGTGTCCCCGAGCCTTCGCGCTCGCGGGGAGGATCTGCGTCGCTTCGGGGTCTTCCTGGGGGTCTTAGAGCAGATGGCCGGGAAGCCTGAACACGCTGAGTGGGGCCAGCAGTTGGATAGGGCAATCGGCGCGCGACAGATCGAAGCTGAGTTGTGGGAGCTGTTCGAGCTATGGCGCGCCGTGGTCGCAGAGGCCAAGCAGTGAAGTGGTCTCCTCCTCAGCCGGGTCGGAGGGCGCAGTCCAACATGAGGGCCAGGGCCGCGATCTGGCAGCGGGTACTCAGCCGGGCGCACCATCGCTGCGAGGGGTGCGGGAACACGGGGGTGACTTTGCAGTTTGCGCATGTCATGGGTAGGCCGGGCAGCGGTGCGGCTCTGGGTGAGTGGGCGAACAGCGTGGAGCTGACGATGGCCCTCTGTGCCTCCGACCCGGCCACCGGGTACATCGGCTGCCATCCGAAGTACGACCAGCACACCGACCCGGGCCTGCGGGTCTCGCTCCTGAGTGCTGCCCTCTGGCGGCTGTGGGATCGACTAGGGGACCGGTCGGCTATCCGCCGTCCGCCCTGGGTTAAGCCGGACGAGCTGGAGGATTGGGTAAAGACTGAGATCCGGGCGGCGGTGAGGGAGCTGGAAGAGGCGGGGGTCAAGCCGTGAGCAAGCCGCGCCTCTTGGACCTCTTCTGCGGCGCCGGCGGGGCGGCCGTGGGCTACCACTTGGCGGGGTTCGAGGTGGTGGGAGTGGATATCCGCTCTCAACCGCACTACCCCTTCGAGTTCCACCAGGCGGACGCGATGACGTATCCGCTGGAGGGCTTCGATGCCATCCATGCCAGCCCGCCGTGCCAGAGGTACAGCAGCCTGAAGTCCAAGACCTCTAGGGACTGGCCGGACCTGGTGGCTCCTGTCCGGGAACGGCTGAGCCGGTACGGGCGGCCCTGGGTGATCGAGAACGTCATGCCGGCGCCGCTTCGGAGCGGGGTGGTCCTGTGCGGCCTCATGTTCGGCTTGCGTACTCACAGGCACCGGAGGTTCGAGTCCTCGGAACTCATGTTGCAGCCGACCCTTCATGATGGCCCGTACCCTCGCACCAGTACGTTCAAGCGCAAGAAGCAGTTGGACGAGGGACTGCTGATATCCGTTACTGGGAACGTGGGCAGCTACTGTGGACCTTTGGCGATGGGCATCGACTGGATGACGGGGGACGAGCTGTCAGAAGCCATCCCCCCCGCCTACACCGAGTGGATCGGACGGGCGCTGCTGGCGCAGTTGGGGGCAGCGGCGTGACCAACATCCCCTCCTCGGCAACCTGCCCGTGGCCCCGGGTACTGCGTCCCTGCTCTCAGTGCGGCAGTCCGGTTGACGGTGAGGATGGCGGGCGGTACGTTGTGGTGCTGATGCCCCGGAACTTCTACTGGTCCTGGAGGTGCTCAGGATGCGCGGACGTGCGAGCGGACCGGAGCGAGCGGGCGATAGTACGCGCCAGCCGTCATCTTGGGGCGGCCCTTCAGTGATCCAGTGGGTTGCGGCGCTCCACCCGGATGAGGAGACCGTGCTGCGGGCGATGCGCCAGCGGCAGAACATCTCGATCTGGCGCTGCAAGGATGTGAGCGAGCAGACCGAGTTGCCCTATGGCCGGGCGTGGCGGGCACTGGTGCGGCTCCAGAGGCGGGGGTATGCCCACCAGGACCTGCTGCGGCGATGGACTGTGCTATGGGACCGCGTGGTGCTTCCCCACCGGGCGCAGGTGCTGGTTGAGGCCGCCGCCGAGGAGCCGTGGGTGCAGCCGGCTGCCTGGGAGCGGGCGCTCGACTGGGTGCTCAGGCACTTCGGCGGGGAGCTGGGGCCGCGATGAGCCGTCCCCTCCGCCTGCCCACGGCGTCAGACCCGGCTCTCCGGCAGGTCAACCGCCTACGCGGGCTGCTGGCGATCCTGGAGGAATGCGGCGCGTCGGAGGCGCCGGTGGAGCGCGTGGCTCTCGGGCCTAAGTCGGACTCGGAGCCTCCGACCTTCGCGGAGATGATGGCGGTGATTGAGAGGAGGAGAAGATGCAAGTGACGATCTACAAAATGGACCTCGGTGGCGTAATGGTAGCCGTTAAGGGAACCGGTTACGGTGTCACCGTGGAAATTGATGACGCGATGTGGGAGCGCTGGGATCACATCGAGGCACTGTTCAGTGCGGTGCAGGCAGAGCGACGGGCAATCTACCAGACCCATGCTGAGCAGAGCGAAGACGAGCAGGTGAGCATTCAAGTAGAGCTGATCGGAGATCAGGTTGAGCCATGACCCGCCTTCGCTCTCTCTGGCGACTCTGGCGTCTCCGTCACGTGCAGCGGGAGATAGAGGTGGCTGAGCTGATCCGGCGGTGGGTGGAGGAAGGACGGTGACCGAACCGTTGGTCCGCTTCACGATCCCAGGCCGTCCGGCGAACCTGGGGAACGCCCGGATGCACTGGGCCGAGCGGGCGCGGGTGGTGAAGGATCAGAGGGCGGTGGCGAAGATCATTGGGAATGCGGCTCGGGGCCGGGCAGGGCTGGGACCGGCTGAGGAGCCTCGGAGGCTGGTGCTGACGCTGATCCTGGCCGGGCAGGGGCGCGATAGCGATAACGCAACTGCTAGTATCAAGGGGTTCGCCGACGGCCTAGAGGACTGTGGCCTGATCAAGAGCGACAGCCCGGAGTGGTGCCAGCTAGAGGTGAGGCAGCGCAAGACCCGGTTCCGAGATCAGCAGGGTGTGATGGTCGAGGTGTACGAGGTGGGTGGCGATGGGTGAGGACGCGGCTGTCGTTCTGTGGATTGACCGTGACGAGTGCTACCCGATCTACATAGCCGTACCAAACTCGGAAGCACCTCACAGCGAGCGCGTAGAAGTTGCCGCTGCGACCTGGGCACGCTGGCAGAAAGCCCAAGATGCGTTCAGCGTGGCCCAGCATGAAATGGAGGTTGCGTCCTTCCAGGCTCGGGAGGCGCGCCGGAAGCGCGCAGGAGGTGGGGGCGATGGCTGAGTCAGCCCTGACGCGGCTGGAGAGGATCGTAGCCGAGGCCGAGGCGTTTGAGAGCGCCGGGCCGAGGGACACGGTGACGATCACGCTGGAGCTGGCGAAGGGGGTGGTGGACGAAGCCCGGCGGCTTGCTATGGTTTGCCGAGTGTCTCACGATGGGAGGCACAGGTGGGTGCCCTGGCGTGAAGATGGCGACGGAGTGGTGAGCATCTGCTCTCTCTGTTCGTTCACGGTGAGGCTTGCCAAGGAACGGCTGCTAGCCCAGTGATCCAACCCCTCCCGCTCCAGCAGAGGCCCAAGCGGGTCTATCGGAGGACGGCGCTTCCCCAAGGCTGGGTGAGGTGTGAGGGATGTGGGCACATAGTAGAGCTGCCCCAGAGTTCGGCGGGGCCGCTTCTGTGCTCGGAGTGTGAGTGGGAGGTGGCGCGGTGACTGAGGACAGGCGCGGTCCAGAGGGCGAGCGATGCGTTGAGGGGCTGGAAGTGGTGACCCGTCTCGTGACCGGAGACGTCTTCCAAGTGGAAGCCTCAGGGGCGAAGGAGCGCAATCGGATTCCCACGCACTGCGTGGTGAACGACTGCGGGCGGCCTGTGGCGGACTTCTTCACGGTGAATTTCTGGCCGGGCTTGGACGGGGTGGCGATGGTCCCAGTGTGCGCCGATCACTCTGAGACGGCATATGCCTCTGTGTTCGGAGAGGGTGAGTAAGGAAGTGAAGCCGACGCCAAGCGGGACGCACATTCTCACGGTGAGGATGCCAGCCGCGATGATCGGGGAGCTTCACCGCGAGGCGGTGTCGCGGGGCATCCCGGTGTCCGAGCTGGTGCGGGAGGCGGTCGCGTGGAAGCGGGTGGCGATGTTCCCGATGCCTGCGCCTGCCAACCCCGGCAACTGCTTCTTCACCACGGGGCAGCGCCTCCTGTGATGGCCTGGGAGGGGCAGACGACCGCGCACCCGGCATTGGATAGGCTGATTGCAGACTATCGCAAAGAAGTGCAAGCGGGGATAGAGGAGTGGTGTGCCTCCGAGACAGAGTACCGCCGCCGACGGCGCGAGTCTGAGCACCTCATCCGTGCGGCGATCAAAGAGGCTGAAGGGGAGGTGGCGCGGTGATCGGGCGGCGAAAGACGGGCTGGCTAGATGCGTGGGTAAGCGTAGAGGACGGGGCGGGGAACACGTCGCTCCGCAAACGGTGCCTCTTCAGGGCCAATGCCGAGGGGGTCTTCAGGAACGTGACAGCCTGTAGTTTTCGCATGCGTACTGACCTGGAGCCGGGGACGTTCCGGGTGTGGCCGTCATATGGTGCCTCTGTCCCGATGTCGGAATCGCAGTTGGTCATCGGCGAGGACATGCGGAAGGCCCTGGAATCTGCGGTGCCTACGTCAGTGCCGGAGATGGTGGATATATCCCCCGGGTCTATTGAGTTGTGGTTCCGCGCAGATTCGGGGGCCGGAGGACTGAAGATGCGTGGCTCGGCGCGATGATGGCCTTGGAGGAGGAAGTCGAAGTCCACGGCGAAGGCTGTCGGTGCCTGGTGTGCTCCTGCCGCCGCTGGCTGGCCTTCCATGCCTCCGATCAGGCGACCCCTCCGGTGCTGAAGATAGCCACGTATGGGGGGATGGGCGGAGGGACCGGAGAGCCGGACCGAGCATATGACCGGGTGGTGAGCGAAGTGGACCTGGAGACGGCGCTCGGGAAGGTAGCCGACCCGTTCCTGCGGCTGGTGGGCAGCTTGAACCGCAACCGCCAGCCGGAGCATCCCCAGTACGGCTATGCGCGGCGCAGGGGGCCGCTTCCGGTGATGCGATGGCTCGAGCGGTTCCGCTACCAGGAGTGGCTGCAAGCCTGCCTGATAGAGGCACCCGGGGGCTGGGAGACGCACTGGGACCTATTCCGGGCCAACGGGCAGGCGACGCTCAGACGGCTCTTGGACGAGTGTGCGGTGGAGATGGCACGGAACCTTGGCGGGGTGGTAGAGAAGCCGGTGAGGACCACCCCCAGGCGGGAGGTGATGCCGGTGCCTTGGGAGGAAGGAAGGGATGGGTGAGCCTTTTGCTGTCTCGAAGTGCCAGGAGCCGGGCTGCAAAGACGCGGTGGAGACGGTCGGTACGTGGTCGAGCAGGCTGTGCCTGAAGCACCGCCGGGCGCGGTTCGGCTGGGAACGCAGTGACTACGAGGCTGAGGCGCGGCGGATGCTGGAAGTGGCCGAGCGCAACTCCCAGTGGACCGTGGAGCACCCCGATGATTCGCGGGTCAGTCTGCTGGCCCGGCTAGCTGAGACCGCCGTGGCGAGCGCGGCGGTGTACGCACAGCTAGCCCAGGGCAGTGACTGTGCACCGCCATTCGCTGCTCTGGCCCGGGGGAGCGATGAGCCGTTCCCTCCGGGGCAGCCACTGCAGCCCTTCCGGGGGTACAGTCGGAAGCCACCCGCCTGAGCACTTCCCTGGAGTCATGGCCGAGAGGTAAGGCAGCGGGCCGCTAACCCGTACAGCCGAGAGGCTGCCCAGGTTCGATCCCTGGTGACTCCGCCGGGGGCGCGGAGCGAACATCCGTTGTGGGACAATGGGGGAGCCGCGGCGCACTAACGCCCGGCTCCCGGCACAGCAGGAGGTGGCCCGCCATGCGGAGACAGTATGACACCACGGGGCTTCACTCGGTGAAGTTGGAGTTCCCAAACGTGGGCTATCGTGCGGCTGGCGTCCGCGTCGGCGGCGCACGGTCAGGGATTGCCTACAAGGTCCCCGCCGAGCCGACGGCGGAAGAGCGGTCTGAGTTGGCGGACCGGCGCTGGTGGCGCAGGATCAGCCCAAGGCCGGCGTTCGCTATCGAGAACTCTTTTATGGCGGCGAGCCATAAGCACCGGGCCGTCAAGGCGGGGGTGGCCGCTGAGCGCGTCGAACTGCTGGAGGTGGCGGAGCGGGACGGCTGGAAGTGTGGGATCTGCGGCAAACGGGTGGGCAAGAGAGCCAAGGGGCGACGGTCGGCATCGCTGGACCACATCGTGCCCATCGTCTGCGGCGGGGGCAACCTCTACTCAAACGCTCAGCTAGCCCACCTGGAGTGCAACTGGGCGAAGCAGGCCAGGGACACCTACCCGAGCCAGATGAGGCTGTTCTGAGGGTGGGGCCTTGACAAGAAAATGAATCTTAGGTACCCTGTGTGACGTATATGAGTAGCGGCTGAGGGCCTCTGGCCTTTAGGCCGCTCCTCTTCGGCCCCGTCTTAGGCATCGACCAACCCCGTGCGCTGGTGACTTGCCCTTCAACAGGCCAGCGGCGGCAACTGCCTGAAGGGTGGTGGGCGGTCAGTGGTTGGCACGGCTGGCTGCCCACCCTGCCGGGCTAGCTCAATGGGAGAGCTGGCGGTCCGTACCCGCATGATGGGAGTTCGATTCTTCTGCCCGGCTCAAGATGTGGAGGAGGGGCGGCCCGGGGGCCGTTGCACCGAGTGAAGCAAGAGCGCGCCGTTACACCCGGGCGTCCCTCTTCCCGTCACCCATGCCCGGTATGTGGGCGTGAGGTGGGGATCTCTGAGCCGTTGTGCTTTGGGTGCTCGTCTCAACTGGGGGACGAGTCCCGGCGGGAGGTGAGGCGGAGCTGGCACAAGATCCGCTCTGGGCAGGGCACCTCGTTGCATCTGATGGAGTTCGGGAACTACTGTAGGGAAGAGGTGCGGAGGGAGCTGGCGACGAAGGGGGCACAGAGGTGGTAGACCTAGAGCGGTCGCGGCAGTTCCGCTGTGACTGCCATGCTCACATGCTGGAGCTGACCGTTGGGGGCTTCGACCCTCCGGGTGGTTTCGATGAGGGACCGTGGTGGCTGGAATTCGCCGTGTGGGAAATGGCCCGGAACGGACGGCGCAATCCATGGGGCGCTCGTCTGCGGCACATCTGGCGCATCCTGCGAACCGGCTCGCCGTACTCAGACTACGTGGCGCTGGACTGGGAGAAGGCGGCTGAGCTGAGCGAGTGGCTGATCGGGGCGCTGGCCGAGAAGCATGGGCCGCAGGTGGCCGAGCCGCTTCGGGCGGTGAATGTGCCGTGATGGAGCCGGGAACTCTGGCGGACGCTCGGAAGGCGCAGGAAGCGGCCTCCCGGCCCCCGTGGTCTGATCCAGGGCCAGGGCTGTTGTGGGCCGAGCGCATCCCGTCTATCCGCGACCTAGCGCCCAAGCGCTCGCAGTGGTGGTTCGACGAGGCCAAAGCCGCGCAAGATACGCTGGTGGCCGAGAGCCCCGCCACCTGCGAACATCGGGCAGACATCCTATGGCTGGCCCACCGTCTGAGGATCTCAGAGCATCGGGTAGCCGACCTCAGGCGTCAAAAGAGGCACCTGGAGAGAAGGCTACGGAAGGCGCTCAGGGGGAAGCGGAAGCACTAGCCCTCGCAGCCCAAAGGGGGGCACCGACCCTCGGGGAGGGTGGCCCTCCCTTCGAGCTGCGATTTTGAGTTCTAGCGGCTGACCTCAACCGCCTTGGCGTGGTCGGGGCTGAGGAAGATCCAGTGGGAGGCGAGGCCCTGCTGAACGGCGACGTGGCCGTTGACGCGGCGCGGGGACACGCGGATCATCCGCTCTGAGCGCCCGTTGCCGAGGCCGGAGTCCTCGGTGAGATTGACGGTGAGGCCGCACCTGCGGCGGTTGGCGAGTTGGTAAGCGTCCCAGAGAGTCACTTCACGTCCTCAAGGCTGGCCCAGACCGTCTCGCTGAACTCTGCCTCGGAGTCTACGGTCCATGTCTTGCTGTCGGGGTCGTAGGTTGCGCCAGCGGCCTTGAGGGCCTTGATCGCGTAGTGGCCCCACTTGCCGTTGCTAGACCTTGATCCCCAAAGCACCCTGACTCGCCTTGTCGTCTGTCCGGTCATCTCCAAGCCCTCCGAAGTGTCCGATCCGATGACCTGATTATGGCCCCTCCATATATGGAAGTCAAGCCAAACCGGGGGTTGTTACCGGGTTGTTACATGGCTGGTGACACTAGCCCTAGCTAGGTAGGCCCGCGCCACCCGCGCTCTCTGACGACAGGAGTCGCTACAGAAGGTGGCTGTACCCCGTACCGAGTGGAAGGCGATCAGGCAAACAGGGCAGATGGTCAGCCCTTCGGGGTAGGCCAAGATCGGCTCTCCGCGTCCCTTGGGTCGCTTGGGCTTCGGCCCCGGCTTCAAGAGATCGCGGACTGGATCAGGTCGGCCACATCCTCGAAGGTACGGATCTCTCGCGCAGAGGCGGCAGTCTCGAACCAGTGAGCGATCTGGCGCTCGGTTCGGCGCTGGCGCAAGGCCTCACAGCCGGCGCAGGTGCAGGGTTCGGTCTTGAACCAGGCCTTGGTGTCGATCATGGCAAGCCCTCCGGTGGTCTATCTCTCACGCTAGTGTCGCGCACAAGCCGGTTAGTTGTCAAGGGGGGAGCGGAAGTTGGCAGTGGCTGACCCGGTGATCACGGTGCTGGAGACGCGCTCGGTGCCGCTGAAGGACCTGTCGCCGTACCCGGCCAACCCGAGGAACGGGGACATAGACCTGATCCGGGAGTCGATCAGGGCGCATGGCCAGTACCGGGCGATGGTGGTCAACCGGCGGTCGATGCAGGTCCTGGCTGGGAACCACCTGCTCCACGCGATGCTGGCCGAGGGCTTCTCCGAGGGGCTGTGCCACTTCGTCGATGTGGACGATGAGGAGGCGGCGCGGATCGTCCTGGTGGACAACCGGGCCTCGGACCTCGGGAAGTACGATGACGGCCTGCTGGCGCAGCTCTTGGAGAGCCTGCCGGACCTGAGCGGGACAGGCTACGACGACCGGGCGCTGCAGGACCTACTCGGCTCGCTCGGCCCCAAGGAAGGGCTGACCGACCCGGATGAGGTGCCCGCGCTTCCCAAGGAGGCGGTGACCAAGCCTGGGGATCTGTGGATCTTGGGCGAGCACCGGCTGCTGTGCGGGGATGCGACCAAGGCCGAGGACTACGAGCGGCTGCTGGGAGACCAGCGGGCGGATCTGGTGGTGACATCTCCGCCCTATGCGAGCCAGCGTAAGTACGACCCGGAGAGCGGCTTCATGCCGATCCCCCCGGCTGAGTACGGAGCCTGGTTCGGCACGGTGCAGGCGCACGTCGCATTGGCGCTTGCCGATCATGGCTCCTTCATGCTCAACATCAAGGAACACGCCGACGACGGGCAAAGAGACCTCTACGTCAAGCGGCTGATCTGCTCGCTGGTGGAGGATAACGGCTGGCGGTTCGTGGATGAGTTCGCCTGGGTGAGGGCGGGTGTGCCGGGGCGGTGGCCCAACCGATTCAAGAATGGGTGGGAGCCTGTCTTCCACCTGGCGCGGGGAACCGCGATCCAGTTCTTCCCCGAAGCGGTGGCAACTCCGTCCGATCATGTCTTCGACTACTCGCCAGCCAACGGGAAGAGCATAAGCGGCTCCGGCCTTCTTGGCGCGGAGCATGGGGCGCGCTTCCATAGCGGAGACGCGCTTCCTTCCAATGTGCTCCATATTGGTACTGGCAGTGGAATGGTCAGCGGTACGCACCCGGCGGAGTTCCCGGTCGCGCTGCCCGCTTGGCTGATGCGGGCTTACACGCGGCCCGGAGACCGAGTTCTGGACCCCTTCGCGGGGTCTGGCACCACTCTGGCCGCAGCTCAGCAGGAAGGGCGCATGGGCTTGGGGACGATCCCGGAGATGCGCTGCCT
>SCLI03000168.1_pt1 | contig 10721 bp, 9 predicted proteins | sample 7268041 | NCBI WGS metagenome assembly SCLI03 (sample SAMN10721081, study PRJNA514188) | viral metagenome | isolation source: depth-stratified mine tailings core A | place: China: Fankou Pb/Zn Mine tailings | collected 2017-10 | reverse complement strand
TCTTCAAGCAGCAAGCCCAAGCTGTTTTTCCGAACTTCGTCATAGCCGGCCTGCCGTGCACCCGCGCCGGCTTTCACATCCAAAAATTCAGGCTTCACCGCCACCGTGCCCAAGCCAGAAGTGCCGCCTTTTATTTCGCCGTTGCCCATGCCGAACATGGCATTGATGCGCGTCACCGCATTGCTGCGGTTGAGTTCTTCCTCATATTTGCGCAAGTCGTCCTCATTTTTGATGCGCGCCTGCTCTGCAGCATAGGCCGCTTTTTGCTTGTCGATGGCCGCCTGATTGCGGTCGTCCTGATAGCCGAACACATCTACCGGATCAATAATTTTGCCGGCGGCGCTGCTTTTCTTGGCCACAGACGCTGTTAGCGGGTCCATCATCACTTTACGAACTTTTTTAAAAACGCCTTTACACATCGCCCACCACCTTTTCAAACATAATAAAGTCTGCCTTGTTTTTGCCAAACTGCCGCATTGTCTGCCCGCGCGTGAAGCCAAGCAGCTCAAGCCAAGCGTGGCTCACATCATGAAAAGCCGCGCTCGCTGCCTGTATTCTGTGCCATTTCTTATCGGTAACTAAGCTTTGGGCAAGCTTGGTGATGCCCACGCCGTGGCGGCCTATATCGTCGGTTGCCACCATCCAGCCGCTGCCCACGCCCGGCCAGCATTCGGCCACACCCATCATCGCCACCGGCAGGCCGTCTGAATCTTTGTAGCACCAACCATCAAGCGCCACGCATTCATGCGCAAATTCCGCCAAGTCGTCACCGCGCATGGTTTCGCGGATTTCGCGCTTGTCGATTTCGCGCATGTGTTCGGCCAGGTATAAAGCGTCTTCCAAGGTTAAAGGGGTAATCATGTCGCAAATCCACTTAAGTTTTCGTAGTAAACGGTAATGGCGGCCAGCTCAAACAGGCCGTCTGAAACGTTGCTAACCTCAATCGCCAAGTTGGTTGCCATCACTTCCACCGGAATGCGCGGCAAGGGGCGCGTGTCTCCGCTCAAGCGCAAGGCCGGTGTGGCGCGTTGCGGATTGGTCGGGTCAAACTTAAAGCGCAAGTTCAGGCCGCCTGCCGCCGCCACATCCACGCCGGTAAACTGCTTGAGCGTGCCGGGGCGCTTCATGTCGAGGTAGGGCAGTTCGGCCACCACCTCGATCGGCGCGCCGTCATCGCTATAGGCCGTCTCGTCCAACACATAAAGCACATTGCCGCTGCGCAGATACAGCCGCGTTTCATGCTCGGCCACCGCATCAATGGGAAACGGGAAGTGCCACATGCTCCAAGCGCTTATTTTGCTGGCGCGGCTGTAGCTGTACACGTATGCATAATCGCCCATAAAGCACATCAGTTGCCCAACGCCGCGCCAATACAACATTTTCGGCACAATCTCGCCGCGCATATCGGCCTGCACCAAGGCATCAATCGGGCTGCCGATGTCGTTGTCCATCATATTGCTGGAAAACGCCTGCACCGCCACGCTGCGAAAGCCCGAAGAAGAGAGAAAGAAAATATCCGAAGCCATATTGGCGTGTGAATAAGCATAGCGCGTGCCGATTGGCACGGTGTTTACCAGCTTGTGTAATTCAGGGTCGGGGTCTACCGCCCAAATCTGCGCAGAATCTTCAAAGAAAACCACCAAGTTTTCGTTATACTCGCCCAGCGCCACCGGCTTATTGTTCACCGATTGCTGTAATGCCACGGGCAAGAAGCCGGCATTTTTTTCAGTCGTCCAGTCGCGCGCGCTGCCCGTGGCCGAAAAGCGCACCACGTCATCTTGTATGGCAAAAATCTTGCCTGCTTTTTTGATAAAGCCGGCTGAATGCGGGCAATGCTCGTCTACAATCGCCGCGCCGTCAGGGCTGCCGTCCAAATAATAATGCTGCGTCATGCCGTTGCGGCGCTTGGCGCAAAGGTATAAATAGCCGTTAAACACCTCTACATGCAGCACATCGGCAATGTCCGCATCAACAGACAACACCGCATTGCTTACGTTTTCCACATAATCCACCGTGCGGCCTGAAAACGTCCACAAGGCATCCAAGCCCGAAAACAAGCCCTTGCAGCCTGTCGGCAAATCCGCCACCTTGCGCAAGCCCGGGCGCTTTCGTATGGTGCGGCCTGTGGTCACATAAGCATTTTTGAGTGTGCGCAAGCGGTTGGCATCGGCGCTGCTGGCAAGCTGGCGCACATCAAGCCCACCATCGAATCGGTCAAAGGTAATGGCCGGCATACTCAACCCTCCAAAATAAAGGCTTCATACCACGCACCATAAAGCGAGCCGGCATAGTTTGTGGCCACCTGAAAACCTGTTTCCGTTGCGTTATTAACGTATTGCACGCGCGCGGAGGCCTTGGCAATATCCAGTGTGACATTTACAATCGGGCGCTTGGAAAAAGGTTTAGGATAATTGGCGGTAATCAGCGTACTGTTGCCAGCCGTGCCGACAAAATCAGCGCGCGGAATATAGCCGGCCTGATATTCTTTGTATTTCGGCATTTTTGCAACCGCTGCTTTCAGCGCGGCAATCTCCTGTTGCAACGCTGTAGTATCGGTTCCGCTTCCACCGCTTCCCGGCTCGCCTTTCTCGCCTTTCTCGCCTTTGAGTGAAGCCAGCCAAGCCGATTCGTTGCCATCAAAGCCGTTCGCCACCGCCACCTGATAGGCCGATTTACCGTCCGCGCCGTCCTTGCCCGGCAAGCCGTCCGCACCCTTTGCACCCGGCAGGCCGTCCTTGCCATCGAGGCCGTCTGAACCTTTATCGCCTTTCGCGCCCGTCAAACCCCGCTCGCCTTGTTCGCCTTTATCGCCTTTCGCGCCATCGGCTCCGGGCAGGCCGCGCTCGCCTTGCAGCCCACGCGCACCCTGCAAACCTTGCAACCCGCGTTCGCCCTGTTCGCCCTTGGCACCGGCATCACCTTTCACCCCCGGCAAGCCCTGCAAACCTTGGATACCCTGCAAGCCCTGAATGCCGCGCTCACCTTGTGCGCCGCGTTCGCCCTGCAATCCGCGCTCACCGCGCAAACCCTGAATGCCCTGCTCGCCGCGTGCGGGTTTCAAAGTGTCGGTGTCGCCTATCCACCAGTTGCCGTTTTCGCCGATATGCGGCGTAATGCCTGCCGCGCCGCCGCCGTTTTCCAGCTTTTCAGACAGGCCGTCCACACGCACATTCAATGCATTAATATCTTCGGCCACGTTTTTTGCAAACTGCGCTTTTTGGTCAGTCATTGCTATTTCCTCGTGTTGCGGTAAATATCCCAGTAAGGCGTATCGTCCCGCTCAACCACCGTTTCGCTGCTGCGTATCACACGCGGCGCACCGGCGGCCTGTTTGCGCGCACGGTGCAAATCATCCTCACCGTCCACCCCGAAGTTTTCCGCTTTGGCTTGGCGCAGCATATTGGCAAAACGGTCCGCGTAAAGCTGCACGTCTTGCTGGCGGTAATGGCCTTTGCCCATCACCACCGCCAAGGCCAACAACAAATCGTCCGGCACGCTGCAAAAATCATCATCTTGCGTAAAGCGCTTAGGTTCGGCGTAATACTCAATCCGAATCTGCACCGGCTCATCTTCAGGCACCGGCTCAAACTCAAGCTGCATCACGCCTTGCTCGCGCGCCGTCAGCTCATACCACAGCGGATAGCCGCCATCAGGCTCGCCCACGCGCGGCAGGCCGGCCTTAACCGCATACCAACTGTCCTGATAGAGCGCATACACGCCAAACATTACGCCGATTGGCGCATCATCCGGCACATCAAGCACCCGCTGCCCCACGCCCAAAGCCTCAATGTGCTGCTTGAGCAGGTAGCGCCAGCGCACATCACGCCAAAGCTGCTGCTGTGCCTGCTGCAAAAACTGATTCAAAATCGGAATCTGCAAATCAATCACGCCCGCCATTGCACCAAAGCCCAGCGACACAGCCAGGCTTTCGCGCAATTCGGCCAGCGTTTTAAACAGCGGGCGCATGTTCGGCCACCAAAGCGGCTAAGGTTTCGGTGCTGGCATTGCCTTTGTATTCCACGCCCAAGGCATCCAGCGCCGCTTTCATTTCATCACGGCTCAAGGCTTTTTCAGACGGCTCTTCGTCTGCCATCCCCGCTTTCACGGCGGCAATCAAGGCCGTATCATTGGGATACACCGCATCCACCCACGAGGTATCGGCATTTTTCATGCCATATTTAAAGCGCAAGCGGTCACGCTCTTCATACACCGCGCCCACTTCAAAAAAGCCAACCGGCTCTTGCGACAACAATTCCACGCCTTCCGAGCCGTGCACCGCCGCCAGCAAATCCGCCTCATGGCGCGGCACAGTCACGCTCAAATGCGTATCCATCGAGCGGTAAACCATCAAAGCAAACAAAGCAATTTTCATTTCAATACTCCTGTAAAAGCAGAAAAAGGGCGGCCATAGCGCACCGCCCCGTATCAGATTAAGCCAAGCACAACACCGAATGGGCAGACGGCATATTCATGGTCATGGCACCACGCCACAGCATCGCCCAATAATGGTTGTAGTTTTCCTTGCCGCGCGGCGGGTGTCGGGTCACGAAATCGCTACCGGCAATCGGGCGCAAAAACAAATGATTCAAGTTCAAAAAATAGCAGCGTTTCTTCCAGTCGTTGCTGGTGGTGTCGGCATCGCCAAAATTGTCATCCCACTCCGGGCAATACTCAATCGGAACGCCTTTCCAATATAAGCCCGTGGTCGACATATCAGCGGAAATACCGCCCTTGCCAGAATCGGTTACATGGCGAATCGCCGCACCAATCGTGCCAGACTCCTGCGCCGCCTTGCGGTAAGCATCGATAAAATCGCTGCCGGCAAGAATCACATTCGGCGTGCCGGTTGCACGTTTGATGTTTTCACGCCAAGCCTTTTCCATTTGCTCCTGCATGTTTGCAGTAGTCAGCGTGGCATCGGCATGGTGACGCCACCAAGTGAACGTGGCGCGGTTCAGGCCGCCCACCGTGCCGGTGGTATTGGCAATCGGCAACAAACCGTCCAAACCTACAATCTGCTTGGTAGAAGATGCCCCGCTCAAATGAATATCACGGGAAAAACGCTCTTGCGCGCCCAGTCGCAAGGCTTCCATCTTTTCGTTCAACAGATTGGTCAACTGGATTTTTTCCGCGCCGGTAATGTTGCCGCCGCTGCCGGAATCGTCCAGCTTGATGCCGTTGGCCACCAATTCGGCTTCATTCACGGTCATTCCGTCATGAAACTCATACCAAGGGAACCGGCTTTGTTCCAAGGTGTCGCGGTTGGTATAGTTCAACGTATCGGCAGAATCGAACCATTGACCGGCGCTGCCGTAGCTTTTGCGGATTTGCTCAACGATGTGTTCTTTCGCGCCGCCAAAGGTTTTTTTCTTGGCGGTCAGGTGTTTCAACAACGGGCGCTGAATATCCACCATATCGATAGGATTGTTTTTCAGATAAAAATCAAGGCCGGCCTTACCGGCGCGTGCCAATTCGGCAGATGTAATGCTCATAATGTGCTCCTTAAATAAACGATAAAAATCACCGCCCATCCGGTTGCAGTTGCGAGCCTGCCATACGCCGCGTGTGATGAATCACGCTTACATCATCGGTCGGTATGCCTGCATTTCAGCAAAGTTTTAATTGGTTGCTTCCGCCTCAAACACAAAAAAACCACCCTTTCGAGTGGTTTTTTCTTTCAGACGGCCTCTGATTACATACCGCCAAACATCGCCTCTTCCAACGACTGCGGGGCTGCCGCGCCACCGGCAGGCATACCGCCGCGCAAAGGCTGCACTTTCTGCCGCACAGGATTGGCCGCCTGCTTTAAGCCGTTGTAAAATGTTTGCAGCGCAAATTTCCATTGGCTCGGCGGCATCTGCGACAATTCGTTTTTCGCAAACGCCAACACCTTAGGCTCAAACTCCGGCCACAACACATCTGATTTGGCGTATTGCATGCTCAACTCGTTTACATCCTGCACCGCCTGATTAAATTCGGCCTGCCGCTGTTGCTCTGCTTGCGCCGCCTGTTGTTGCTGCTGCCATTGCGCCTGTTGCGCTTGCTGGCTCTGCTGCGCATATTGCTGCTGTTGCTGCTGCCGCCAACGTGCCTGTGCCAGCTCGTGTGCCACCTCGGGGGCGAGCGTCATTTCTTGCGCCTGCTGCTGCAAATCCGGGAATTGGCTCAACAAATCCACCGTCAGGCTGCGCCCGCTGATGGCCTCAAACTGCACGATTTGCTGTTTAAGGTATTGCTCTACCTTATCGTAATCGCCCGTCTTCACCGCCTTGGCATAGTCAAACAGATCCGTCACCTCTTCGGCGTTGTTGCAGCTTTCCTGCGCCAAGCGCTGAAATTCCTGCACCGTCTCCGCCATCTGCTGATAATCGCCCTCTTTGGCGCGGTATTCTTTCACTTCGTTGGCCAAGGCTTGAAAGCGCGCGCTGGCCTTTTCGCCCAAGCCCTCCGGCTCGGCCAAGTCGTCCGCTTCAGCCTTTTCATCGGGCTTAGCCGCCGCACCGTCTTTGTCCGGTTCCGGCTCTTGCGGCTTGTCGTCTTCTGCCGGCGCGTCTGCTTCAGGTTTGGGCGGCTCTTCGCCTCCGCCACCAAACATCGCGGCTTGCAGCGTCTCCGGTTCGTCCGGCTTTTCAGACGGCTGGTTATCCGGTTGTTGCTCTGCCGCCTGTTGCGCCTCTTTCTCTGCTGCCTGCTGTAAATCCAAGTCCATTACATCGCTCCTTGTGGTTGTGCCTCATCAGGCGTTAAATCCATTTGCGGCGCGCCTTGCTGCATCAACATTTGTTGCTGCTGCATCATTTGCTGCGCCATCATGTCTTGTGCAAAATCGGGGATAAACTCGTCCAAATCAATGCGCTCATCAAAGCGGTTAATCGTCTCCTCCAGCATCTTGCGCAAAGCGCCGGCCATGCCCGCCTGCCCCTGCATCTGCAATTGCGCCATCTGCGCAATCGTCTGCTGCAGCACCGGCATAAGCTGCATCCATTGCTCGCGCTCTTGAAACTTATTGGGCTTGCTCATGCTGCCGGCCTTAATGTCCAAGGCCAAATGCTTAAACGCCACATCAATGCTCATGTTTTGCCACGGCGTTTGCGCGCCGATCAGTTGCGCCACATCATCGGGCGTATAGCTCTGCACCATAATCTCAAGGGCATAGCGCGCCATATCGCGCATCATGTCCTCGATAATGTCTTGCCGCTCCGATATGCCGCTCTGCATCCCCATGCTCATAATCTCGGCCTCGGTTGCCGTCTTGGCCTTGTTGACATAGCCGCGCGCCGCATCACCGCTGCGGGTCGTCATCTCTACGTCCCGAAAAATCATGTCCGGCACAAACAGCGCATGATTGAGCTGCGGCACCGGGAATTGCTGGATAGATGCGCTAATCGGCTGGCTCGGATTGATGTTGGCCGCAATCCACTTGCCGCTCTCATCATCACGCACATGCTCGGTCAAGCGCTGTGCATCGCCTGCCGACAAATCACCGGCCTTAGGCACAACAAAAGTCGGCTTGTTGTATTGGCGGCTGTTGCGCACCTGGCTGCGCAAATGGCTGTACTCATCCTGATAGTCAATCAGCGTCTGCACATCGCTCAACGGGTAATAGCGCCCGTCCATCTGATTAAACATCAGGCCAAAAAAAGGATACCAACGCTCGCCGGTCGGGGCAGGGCTGTAAGGCTCGCGCGCCCAATCATCCGCACCACGGGCAAACGTAAACACATGTCCGCTGCCCTTATCCCACACCTCCCACACCTCAAGCAGGCAGTCATCGGCGCTGTCGCCAGCCTTAATCATCGCCTCGCCCTTGTCCTTGCCAAAGCGTTTAGCGCCCTTGGGCAGCTCTGCCGTGGCAAACACGCGTTTATACACCTCCGCCGTCATCCACACCCGCTGCCCGATGGCCTCGGCCTTGGCATAATCGGCCAGCTCAAGCACCGCATCATCCAGTACGAACAAATCTTCGGCGGCCACGCGGTCAATTACCAAGCCTTTTTGCACAAATAATTCTGATCGCCCCTGCAAGGCCGCCTCAACGTGTGCCGTCTGTAACTTAAGCGCCTCGGCCACCGCCTCATCATCTGCCGCCGGCTCGTCCAGCTCGCGCTGCAAAGCCTCAATCTCGGCAACATTGTCTTGCGCATCATTGAGGCGGTTATATTGCATAGGGTCGGCGCGGTAATCGTCTTGCAGCGTCATCTTCAGCCAGCCGCTGCCCGTGGTGAGCGTGGAGAGCAGGCAGCCCTTGGCGCGACGCTTAAGGTCGGCATTCTCCACAAACTCACGCTGCAATAAATCCTCCGCCACCTCGGCAAAGGCCACCCACGGGCTAACCTCGCCGCGCACCTCTGCCGCCAAACGAGCAGGGCGCACCTCGATTTCAGGGCTTTTGGCATACAAGGCCGGCACCAGCGCCGATAAAGTGCTATGGATTAAATAAGGGTTAACCTTGCGCGCCTCGTTTTTCTCGCGCAAATCCACCGCATCACGGCACTTTTTATATAGAGCATGCTGCTCTGATGCGGCCTTCACCGCCTTGCCCACGCGCTCATCCCATTTTTTTAACAACGCGTTTTTCTCGCCGCCTTGCTGTTGCCCGTCTATCAAGCCATCCATCGCCTTGCTCCGTCATTGTGTTGCTGCATCTTGCCTGCTTTTTAATCGGTTGCTTATCAGGCCACCGGCTTAAACTGCAACCATTCAGGCCGCAGGCTGCCCTTTTTCGGCGCCGGCGCAGCGATAACCCGCGTCATGCACAAATAGCGCAAAGTGTCCGGCGCATGGTCTTCCATGGCCGAATCTACGTCTTCGGCGTTGTGCTTATCGTGCTGCAAAGCAGGCAGGGTGCGTATCAAATCGCGGCACACATCAAAGATGTAAAGCAACGGCTCGCCCTCGCTGCCATCTAATCCCTGCAAGCGCAAATGCACCTGCTGCCAGCCCGCCACCCGCTTGTTATCCGCCGGCCAAAACTGCACCCCCGCCTTTTGCAGCGTCTCCGCCTGGCTCTCTCCGCCATTGCTGGCAAAGATAGCCGGGTCGGCCACCATCTGTGCAAAGCGCTCATCTTTGCTGTAGCCCTTGATGCCCTTGCCTATCTCATTGGCCGGCATGCGCAAGCCCACATTGGCCTCGCCCGTGCTGCCATACCACTCCCGATAAACCACGATCGCATTTTTAGGCAGGTATCTGCCGTCAGGCCGTCTGAAAGTGCCGTCCGAAACTGCACCCCACAACACGCAAAAAGGCTTGGCATAGCCCCAGTCAAAAGCCATAATCCGCGGCCAATGCGCCGGTATCGTAAACGGCTTGAGCACATGGCGAGAGCGCTCAAACTCACTAAAGTAAGCGCCGTCGATAATATCCCAGTCACCGTTTTTCATCGCGGCGACAAGGGCAGGATTGCCCAAACCCTCAAGCCTGCTCTCATAATCAGGGTCGTTTGCCGCCAGCGTGGGGTTGTCGGCTAGCTTGGCGGGGATATACTGCCGCAACATCCCGCCCTCTGCCGCCGGTGTGCGCGTAATCTCCATTGGCGGCGCATAATCCACAAACGTCTTTTTAACCCACACGTGGCCAATATTGCCCGGGTTGCTGCCACACAGCACCAGCGGCAGCTTATGCTTATACTCACTCGGCACATTCAGGCCGCCAAGCCGCACACGCCCACGCAAAAAGCGGTAAATTACCTCGGTAAACAAGGTCAGCTCGTCCATCAGCAAAACATGTATCTCCGCGCCCTGATACTTATACATATCCTTTTCATACTGGCAATGGCACAGATAAATCTTCGACCCGTTCCAAAACTCGAAAATGCCCTTTGAATCGTTAAAATTAACATGGCCGCTCGTCATCAGCGCCGACAGCATCGCCCGTAAACCACTCGGGCCCTCTAAATGGTTTTTGCGCAAATCGTCCGACACCCGCCGAAAAATATAAACCTGCAAGCCGGCCACCGCCATGCACAGCATAATCGCCACCACCCGCATTAAATGGCTTTTGCCACCGCCCGCAGCACCGCCATATAAAATCTCTGTGGCCTTGCTCAAAAACGCCAGCGACTGGCGCGGGTGCAATTTCAGGCGTATTTCACTCATTACTCAATTCCACGATGATTTTCGGCGGCTGCACCACACTCACCTCTTGCTTATCCACAAACATGCCCAAGTGGCGAGCCAAGCTATCCAGCGCACCTCTTTTATCAATCAGTTTGAGTTTTTTAACCACGCCAAGCGCATCACCATCACCCAAACCGATTTCCGCCACGTCCAAGCCGCCGATAGCCGCCGCCGCATCATCCGGCCATTGCGACACCGGCAGCACCGCCCCGTTGTCGTCAAACAACTTGCGCGCATCAAAAAATGCCAACTTTGCGTATTCCTCGAGCACCCTATCAATCGTCACCACATGCCGCTGCTTCAATTCCGCCCGCAACGCCTCGATTCTTACCGCAATCTTACCGTTAGCCAACAATTCAGAAGCCTTCACCGCCACCACATCCGGCTTCATCCTCTCCGCGTTATAAGCCGCCCGATAAGCCCCGCTCGCATTTCCCGTTTCCATATAACCGTAACAAAACTTCTCCTGCTTGGGCGTCAATTTTATTTTGTCCATCGTTCCTCCCACGGATTGCGCCGCGTTGTCCGTACCGGCAAGCGGTAATAGCGCACAGCCGATCTCCGCCAACACCAATAGCGCAACCGCAACATTCTCACCTCCTT
>SCLI03000118.1_pt1 | contig 10738 bp, 10 predicted proteins | sample 7268041 | NCBI WGS metagenome assembly SCLI03 (sample SAMN10721081, study PRJNA514188) | viral metagenome | isolation source: depth-stratified mine tailings core A | place: China: Fankou Pb/Zn Mine tailings | collected 2017-10 | reverse complement strand
CAACAATGGCCTCTCAAAAAGAAAGGCCATTAGTACTGCTCTGTGCTGCTTTATGCTGCTTTAGGGAACAGCAGCAGAATATTGTCAAGTAGTTTTTTCTCTTTATCATCCTTTGTAAGTGCTTGTTTCCCAGCTTCAATTCGTGCCCTTACTTCCTTTGAGAGCCGGACAAAGGCGGCATGTACATCATAATCTTTGATAATAGGCTCTGGCGCAGCATGTTCTTCCCAAAAATCAGGCAGATTTTCGTACACATTATTAGCAAGCGCCAACTGTGCAAGGGATTGCTGCTTAATCTGCTCCACTTTATCATCACATTCCACCTTTTCCGCCATATTGTGCGGGTGTTTAATATGAATGATTCCTTTCACCTTTTCACCTTTAAGTTTTCCGAAGGCAATATTACCATGTTCTGCCATGAAAGCAACAATGCCTTGTTTATTGTCTCCCCGACATAGCGCGCCATACAGTTTTGCTGCTGGGGTAATCTGCCCATCCTTGATGCTATGCCAGATGGCAATTTTGGCTAGGTCGTTAATAACTTCCTCACGCTCTTTACCTTTTTTGCCAACTTGAGTAATGAGTGTATTCAATTCCTTCATTGTTTTTTCGCGCATATCCATGATGTTCCCTTTCTAAAGAAAATTGTCTAATGAGATAACCTTCGAAATAAAGATTATCTCACAGGATAACTTCCTGTTCTCCTTCCACGTGCAAATATCTTGCATCCCTTTGGAGCATAACGTTATCGAGTGGAGAAAGACACTAGCGGTTATTAACCGCACTTGCTAGATGGATAATTACTCGGCTTTAGCTTGTAAGGCATGGCCGACCATCATCACAGACTTGAGCCACTAGGATTTCTAGTCCCTAACAGCCTGACAGCTATATGGCATCTATTCGCCCCCACAAGAGAGAAACAAGGCGAGGTCTAAATAAGAATGATTCTCATTCTCAAGTAGCCAAGCCAATCCCTAGCAAGGAAAGCCCGTCACTGTTACCACGTGATACGCACCTATTAAAACGTTACGTTCGCTTGGTTGGTGAAACCAGACTAGCCTACTAAGACACTGGCTAGCACACGTAAAGCATATTCTTTCATAGTATGTGGTACTTGTCAATATTCTTTTTAGCCATGCCCAATTCGTTTGACCTTGGCCTATTGAATTGGGGTTGCCTGACAATTCAAACTATATAGAGATAAGGAAAAAATAAATATACTCCTAAAAGGGTATAGACAAATAAGAAAAAGTGATCCTGAGAAAACATAATATAAATGTACCGCACGCATGCGCGTAGCAAAGAACGTGCCAACATGAGAAACAAGGGGTATATTAGAGAAAAGCAATATGCTACGAAACAGGGGCTATTTGCTCATGCTAGAAAAAAGATAGGGAAAGGAAGACATTTATAAGACTTAGAATAATGTGTTAAGAAACAAAGATGAGCGCATTAATAAATATATATGCCTAGACAGATATAAGAATGAATATCATTTACATAGACGTTTTAGCATATAAAAGAAACGATGTTAATAGAAAACAACAGTTTAGAATGAATCTATTATATAGAATGAGTGGGATATATAGATGAGATGTATTACATTTTATAACTGATATATCTTATGTCTTATATATGTGTTAAATGATAATCATTCGTATTTACAATGATAATGATAATGATTCTTATTCGTAATAGGGTATGCAGGGGGGAAGGGTAATGTTTTTTATAGTGCATTACAACAAAATATTTTCTAAGAGAAATGTTGAAATCTGGAATAAAATGAAGATGTAAGTGTTTAATTTATATAAAAATATATTGACATTTAGCTCGGCATGGAAGAAATGTCCATACCTCGCTTGTTATAAAACAATAGGTTATAAGATAAATATAAATAGTTCTTGACTTTTCTCTTAAAATATGTTATAATATTTGTATATTATAAGATTTTATAAAAATCTATTATTAAAAAAAAAACAAATAAATATATAAAAACAAAAAAAAAGAAAACAAATATTCTAACAAGTTAAAACGGCTAGTATTGTATCTAAAGTAGATAAGCTATGGTCCATACCTGGCTTGTAAAGATGCTTTCTTAAAAAGGAATTAATATGTTGTCTAAAAAAGATATGTTAGCCTTCCATAAGGTGATGAAGGATAAAATGTTTCGCTATCGTACCACTTCTCTCTTTTGGGAAACCCGTACAGCCATTCGTCCTACAGAAATAGATTATGATCCTATTTTCACTCTTAAAGATCAGGATATAGTAAAAGAAGGAATTACTTACTTCAGTCTTAAAGCTATTTATATGTCTTACGATCATATCCCTGAATATGAATATGAGTTTGCTCTGGATGTCTTTGGTAGTTGGGATCAATGGCAACGACTTGCTAATGATAGTATCATTCGTTCTCATATTAAAGAATGGAGACTAGAAGTAGAAGTAAAACTCAAAGCAGAGGCCATTAGAGCCATGTTGGCTGCGTCAAGAGAAGGAGATGCTAAAGGGGTAGCTGCTGCTAAATACATCGCAGACAAGGGCTATTCTCAGAAGCGAGGGAGACCTTCCAAGGAAGAAGTAGAAAGAGAACGTAAGATTTCAGCAGGTGTTTCTAAAGAATTAGAACAGGATATGGAACGACTTGGTTTATCTATTGTGAATGGAGGTAAATAAAATTCCATTCATGACTAATGGTAAGAGAAATTATGAAATGGACTGAAGTAGGTAGATACTGCTCTGTTTGTAACCAATTTAAATCGTGGGATAATTTTAGTTGGAAGAGAACTAAAAGACATAAGAATAAAGAACCAAAACTGCACCAAATAAAGCAACCAAAATGTAAGTCTTGTGCCCATAACGAAACAAAAAGATGGAGAGAAAATCAATCACAAGATAGATTAAAAGACTTATACTATACCCGAACATATGGATTAACTTTAAAAGAGTTTAACCAAATGTTTATTAAACAAGACGGTAAATGTTTGCTATGTAAAACAGAACTAGATCTTGAGGGATTATCTAGAAATAGAGCAGTTGTAGATCATTGTCATACTGGTGGTCATGTAAGAGGCATTCTTTGTAATGAATGCAATAGAGGTTTAGGTTACTTTAAAGATAATCGGAATACCCTTATGAATGCAATTAGATATCTAGCTGGAGAAGATCTGACTTCAGAGGAAGGAGGTAGCTCATGCCTTTTATGAAAAACGGAAAACGTGATTATAAGCGTGAGCTTTAGCTTGCTTGGGAACATAAAAATAAACCTAATAGGGTTAAAGACAGGGCAGCTAGAAATCAAGCAAGAAAAGAAAGCGGTCTTAAAGTAGGAGACAAAAGACAAGCAGATCATATTAAACCTCTATCTGAAGGAGGTTCTAATAAAAAAAGTAATATTAGAATAATTAGTGCAAAAGCAAACTATGCAAAAGAAACGAAACGTAAACGTAAAGTAAAAGGTAATAACTAAATGGCTAAAATAACATTACCTAATATTGCTTCTGGATATGCTACAGTAACACATCTTAATACTGCATTAGATCAGATTGAAGCAGAATTTCAAGGAAAGGTTCTTTATAGGAGCAATCCTACAGGAGAACCAAATTCTATGTCTAATGATATAGATATGAATAGTTATTCTATTCTTAATCTATCTTCTATTAATGGTACAAATTTTTCTGATATTGCTAATCTTAATGCTGCAATAGCAGCAGCACAATTAGCAGAAACAAATGCAGAAACAGCACAACTTGCTTCTGAAGTAGCTAGAGATGCCTCTTTAGTGTATTCTAATAATGCTTCTTCTTCTGCGACCTCTGCTTCTTCTTCAGCGGCATCTGCTGCTAACTATTCTTCTATGGGGCTTGGTGGAGCAGCAGCCTTTGATTTTGGTTTAGTTTCAGATATTTTAATAATATTTCCTACAGATTGGGGCTCAATTTAATGGCTACACAAATTCAATGGCGGAAAGGAACAACCGCACAACATACTTCTTTTACTGGAGTACTTGCTGAAGTAACTGTAGATACTGATAAAAAAACAGCAGTCATTCATGATGGTGTCACTGCTGGAGGATTCCCTCTAGCAAAAGAATCACAATTAACTGCTGCAAATATTAGTAATACTCCATCTGGAGATATTGCTGCTACTACTGTCCAAGCTGCTATAAATGAATTAGATACAGAAAAATCTACTAAAATAGGAATTCAAACACAGACATACACCGCATATACTACTGGAGGTACTTCTACAGCCTACACTTTAACGCCAATTCCTGCTTTAACTGCATTAATAGAAAATCAAGAATTTGATGTTGAATTTCATACAGTAGCGGGTACTACTCCTACATTATCAATTTCTGGACTTGTTGCTAAAAGTTTAAAATATAGAAGTTCTTCTGGAGTATTAGAAGCAGTTACTTCTACACAAATTCCAACTGGTTGGAGATCTAAAGTTACTTATGATGGTACAGACTATATTGTACGAGAAGTTCCTCCTTCCTCTTCCTTTGCACAAATTCAATCCATCACATGTACACAGGCATCTGGAGCACTAACACTAGGAATTAATGCTACTACTCTAGATTTTAGATCTCCTACACTAGCTACTGGTATTCCAAATACTCGATCTGTCCCGACATTATCTATACAAATACCAGCCGCCGCAACGTTGGGGGCTCTAGATGGTGTTTCTACTAAATTACTCTCAATCATTATTGATAATGCAGGAACTCCTGAGCAGGCGGTCATAAATCCAGGAGGAGCAGATTATTTGTCCGAGACAGGACTTATTTCAACAACTGCTATCAGTGCGGCAGCAACTAATGCTAATGTATTCTATTCGACGACAGCAAGAACAAATGTCCCATATCGTGTAGTAGGTTTTGTTGATTGTATTTACTCTGCCGGAGCATGGGGAAATCCTGATTTGGTGCAAGGTTATGGAGGAAGGGCTTTAGCAGCAACATCTAGCCTTTTAGCTACGCTTACTACCACTGCTCTTAACACATCCGTAGAGTTTACCGGGCTTGATACTGCCGCGCACAAAGGTTATCGGATTGAGATCAATTATAAAAACGGTACGGCCACGGCACACTCTTTGAGCATGTATGTAAATGGGCTAACAACCGCCACCGATTATTACCAAGAGGCAATTTATGCGGACGGAACTGCCATCGGTGCCCTTCGTACTAATAACGCAGATATACTAGCGGCCAATGCAAGCGATCTGACGTATGCTGTAATCGACTTTACGCAGGTGCCGGGCGGTTACGCGATGGCGACCTCAGTATGTGCTCGGGCACCGGGCGTTCCGATCATATACATGAATTATGTGTGGTCAAAAACCGTTGCGGTTGCAAATGTAACAAGTATCCAATTTACCGCGGGCGTTGCCGATGGTATCGGCATTGGCACTACCTTCAGCATATACCGAAAAGACAAATAAAATACGGAATATTTATTACTTTTAAGGAGGCTATATTATGGCAGTTGATATTAAAGACTTTGGTGCTGTAGGTGATGGTGTCGCTGATGACACTACAAAAATTCAGGCGGCGATTGATTCGCTTAGCTCATCTGGCGGAGTTGTGTCTGTGCCGCGCGGCACTTACAAGATAACTGCCACACTGAAATACGATTCCGGTATAACCATACAAGGCATTGGATATGACAGTCTAATCAAGGGCGCGTCTGTAGCAGCACCGTTATTCCAATCCAAAGGAGGATCGACATCGCGTAGATATCGGTTCATCATGCGCGATATGGGAATTGACAATACAACCACTGTCGCAGGTGGGATTGGAGTTGACCTACGCAATGTCACAGATTCCAAATTCGATAATGTTTTTATCAGCAACGTTGATATGGGCGTGCAGTTTTATGCTGATTCTGGATTAGGATGTTATTACAATACGCTCAAGGATGTTGTTGTTTCTTCCAGCAATACTGGCTTTTGGTTCGGCCAATTAGCAAATGAGAATAGATTGATTGCGTGCCGAACAAATGTAACGACGGCACCACTAGTTCTCTCGGATGGCTCACATAATCATATTATCAGTCCATCTTTTGAAGTGTTTGGCGCGTATGGAATCAATGTTAGCGGAGCCGCCTATGATACATTTATTTTGTCTCCACGACTTGAAAATGCATCTACCAGCGGAATTGGCATTAGGATTAACTCCACCGCTGTTCGCACAACTGTCATCGCGCCGCAATATACTGGATTAACAACCAATCTTTCTAACTCCGCAGCCAGCTCTATTATTGCGTGGGGGAATTAATTATGATTTCAATCAACACCAAAACTGGGGAAGTTTCCAATGTTTCAGATAACATTCCAGATCCAACAGCGGCAGAGTTGCAGGCTTGGATAGATGCCGAATCAACCGCAACAGCAAAAGTGGAACTTGCAAAGATAGATGCACAGTCTATCCGTTCCATGCGAGAATTTATTCTGGCTAAATTTTCTAACGATCCCCTATTACTGCCAATACTAGTAAATTGTAATTCGGCAGCGGTAGTTAAGCGCGCAAAAATCAAATAGTATGGAGCAGTCGGCGGCTACACATCTGATCCTAGCGAGGATTATTGCTAAATGAGTGAAAAATATACTCTTATTAGAGAATCTGCGGAGAATAGTTTGGACGTATTTATTAAACTATTAGCGCCTCATCTTTTATTAGGAGGAGTACATCTAGAACTTATTAAATGGTGGTGCAGACAAGATGCCAAACTTAATCAACTTGTTCTTCTTCCACGGGGGCATCTTAAAAGTAAACTTGTTGCTTATCGTACTGCATGGTGGATTACTAAACATCCTGAAACTACTATCTTGTATGTTTCTGCTACTGCTGATTTAGCTGAAAAACAACTATATCAGATTAAACAAATTATAGATAATCCAATTTATCGCCGTTATTGGCCAGATATGATTGGTGTAGATGAAGGAAGACGTGAGAAATGGGCTGTTGCTGAAATTGCTGTAGATCATCCCAAACGTAAATTAGAAGGTATTCGAGACGCTACTTGTAAAGCAGTGGGACTTACTTCTAATACTACTGGTTTTCATGCTGATGTAGTTGTTCTGGATGATATTGTAGTTCCTAGTAATGCTTATACAGAAGAAGGAAGAAGTAAAGTTGCTGCGGCATATTCTCAACTTGCTTCTATTGAAAATCCCGGTGCTCAGGAATGGGTTGTTGGTACTCGTTATCATCCTCGTGATATTTATGATACTATGATTAATATGAAATCAGAAGTATATGATGAAAATGGAGAATTAGAAGAAGAAATAGAAATTTATGAACTCTTCCAACGTACTGTGGAAACTGATGGAGAATTTTTATGGCCTAAACAAACTCGTGCAGATGGTAAGAGTTTTGGTTTTGATAGAAATATTCTAGCAGCTATTAAAGGAAAATATGTAGATAATGTACAGTATTTCTCACAATATTATAATAATCCTAATGCTTCTGAACTGGCACGTATTAGTATAGATAAGTTTCAATATTATGAACGTTCTCTCCTTAATAATAAAGAAGGAGATTGGTACATTAAAGATAGAAAACTTAATATATATGCAGCAATTGACTTTGCTTTCTCTCTTAAACGTAAAGCAGATAGTACCGCATTAGTTACTATTGGAGTAGATTCTTTAGGAAATTTCTATGTACTTGAAATTGATAGGTTTAAAACAGATAGGATTGTAGAGTATTTTAATCATATTGTTAAAGCACAGCAGAAATGGGGATTTAGAAAACTACGAGCTGAAATTACGGTTGCACAAGCAACTATTGTACAGGAATTAAAAGAAAGCTATATCAAACCAAATGGTATTCCTCTTTCTATTGATGAATTTAGACCCACTAGACATCAAGGAGATAAAGAAGAACGCATGGCAGCTATCTTAGAACCTAAATATGATAACTTGCAGATATGGCATTATCGAGGAGGTAATTGTCAGAGTTTAGAAGAAGAACTTATTATGGCTCATCCTGCACATGATGATATTAAAGATGCCCTAGCAAATGCTATTGCTATTTCAGTAATACCTAGACAACGTACTAATTTTAATAGTATGGGATCTAATATTTTAACACATTCTCGTTTTGGCGGAGTTGCATTTGCTTAAGGAATAACAATGGCAGGTAAGATAGCTTCAATTGATACAATTATTAATGCAGATAATTTAGCAAAGAAATTATCCTCTCTATATAATCGTTGGTGGATTCAACGAGGAGAGAAAGAATCTGAATGGAGAGAATTACGTAATTATCTTTTTGCTACTGATACAACTAAAACTAGTAATAGTAAACTCCCTTGGAAGAATAGCACTACCATTCCTAAACTAACACAGATTAGAGATAATCTACATGCTAACTATATGGATGCTCTCTTTCCTAATGATAATTGGCTTCGTTGGGAAGGATATACAGCAGACTCAGTAGTTATCTCTAAACGTAGGGCTATTGAAGCCTATATGAAGAATAAACTACGTCAAAGTGGTTTTAGAGAAACTATCTCTGCTCTTCTATATGATTATATAGACTATGGAAATGCTTTCGGAGAATCTATTTGGGTTAATGAAAAACATATTGATCCTATTACAAAAGAAGAAATTACTAATTATGTAGGTCCAAAAGCATTACGTATTTCTCCGTTTGATTTAGTATTCAATCCTATAAGTGCTTCTTTTGCAGAAAGTCCTAAGTTTACACGTTATGTAAAATCTATTGGAGAATTAAAAAAAGAAATTATTACACGTCCTAGTTTACAATTTAATCCAGAAGTATTTTCTAAGATTGTAAATACACGCAAATCTATAAGTGCTTTCTCTATTGAAGATTTGAATAAGTCTGAAGGTTTATTAGTAGATGGATTTGGTACATTACAGGAGTATTATCAGTCAGGTCTTGTAGAGCTTCTTGAATTTGAAGGAGATATCTATGATGAGGAAACAGATACTTTATATGAAAATCGTATAATTACCATTGCTGATCGCAGTGTTATCCTTCGTAATATCCCTAATCCATCTTGGCTTGGTAAGGATACAAAAGTACATGTAGGATGGAGAGATAGACCAGATAATCTATATGGAATGGGGCCACTAGATAATTTAGTAGGCATGCAATATCGTATTGACCATCTAGAGAATCTTAAAGCAGATGCAATGGATCTTACCATTCATCCTCCTAAAGTTATTCGTGGAGATGTAGAGCCTTTTGAATGGGCACCCGGAGCAGATATTCATGTTCCTGAAGATGGAGATGTGACTCAACTAGCTCCTAATGCAGCCGCTTTTCAAGTTAATAATGAGATTGGTAATCTTCTTGCACTTATGGAAGAGATGGCAGGAGCTCCTAAAGAAGCAATGGGTATTCGTACACCGGGAGAAAAAACTGCTTTTGAAGTACAGCAATTACAAAATGCAGCAGGGCGTATCTTCCAACATAAAGTAAATAAATTTGAGATTGAGTTTTTAGAACCTCTTCTTAATAAAATGTTAGAACATGCTAAACGTAATTTAGATACAATAGATGTTGCTAAAGTAATGGATGATGATATTGGAGTTGCGGATTTTATCTCTATCACTAAAGAAGATATCACTGCTACTGGTAAACTACGTCCTGTAGGAGCAAGACACTATGCAGCTCGTGCTCAACTTTTACAAAATATTCTAGGAGTATATAATAGTCCTATTGGTGGAATGATTGCTCCTCATACTTCTGCAAAAGCAATGTCTAAGATGATAGAGGATTATATGGGATTTGAACAATTTGCTTTCATTAAAGATAATGCACAAGTATTTGAACAAGCAGAAACACAACGTCTAATTAATCAAGCACAACAATCTGTACAAACAGAGGATCAAATCCCTTTAGAAGAAAATATGATGTAAATTAAAATAATACTTGACAAATGCTCTTTTTTATGGTATAATTGAGGTATAAAGAAATTAAAAACATAAAAGATCTTAAAAGTAAAGAGGAAGTTTTAGATTTTGTTCAAGAATATTTAAAGAACAATATAATGCTTTCTCAAAGAAAGATGGAGTCAGAAGACTCGTTCGATAAAGTAGCTTGGGGAGAATACCAAGCATTTCAATTAGGGAATATTAAAGCCCTAAAAAAACTTCAAAATATCCTGACCGGGAGAAAAGTAATTGAGTGAAAATATTTTTAGTGAGCAAACCCTTGCTCCAGTAGTAAACACACCTGAACTAGTACTTCCACAAGAAGTAATTGAGTTTGTAGGTAATGGAAAGAAGTATAATTCTGTAGAAGATGCATTAAAATCTGTTCCTCATGCACAGAAACATATTCAGACCTTAGAATCTGAACTTGCTCAAGTAAAAGAAGAACTTACTAAACGCCGTACTACAGAAGAACTTCTAGATGAAATTAAGTCTGGTATTCCTCCTATTGAGAAACCCTCTACACAAGGATATACCCAAGACGATATTGCTGCAACTGTAGAAGCAATCATTGCAAAGAAAGAAGCCCTTCGTTCTGCTGATAGTAATATTAATAGTGTTACTAGTTCTTTCAAAGAAGTATTTGGAGATAAAGCAGAAGAGAAATATAATCTTATTGCAGAAGAAAGCGGTCTTACTGTGCAGCAATTGAATAAACTATCGGCTTCTTCACCACAAGCTGTTTTTAAATTAGCAGGAATTACTTCTAAGAAAGATATCTCTGTTTCCAAAACTACTAGTTCTGTAATTACTGATGGATTCTCACA
>SCLI03000166.1_pt1 | contig 10797 bp, 13 predicted proteins | sample 7268041 | NCBI WGS metagenome assembly SCLI03 (sample SAMN10721081, study PRJNA514188) | viral metagenome | isolation source: depth-stratified mine tailings core A | place: China: Fankou Pb/Zn Mine tailings | collected 2017-10 | reverse complement strand
TTGGGACATTTAACTCAAGATACTCTTCAGTTAAATGAGTTAATTTATATTCATAAGCATGTTTGATTAGAATCCCAAATCTGTCACCTAACTTACTCACACTTTCACTCAAATTCTTCAAATGTTTTCATTTTAATACCTCAGTTATCATATCCCTCAACTCATTTGTTAGTTCAGGAGGATTGAATACAAGTATGTTTTGTAAAAAACTCTTGACGTGATTATATTTATTCTCTTCAGTACAGTACGGTAACCATTTAGTAGCTACTCTAATATACATCTCGAGATTCTGTTCTTTAAAGAACACATCACAAAGAAACCAACCAGTCCATGAAAAATCATAAGCATTAGGTCCTTCATTATATACATCCATTAACAGTTTCTTATATAATGGACTACGAGTACTGTTGGTCTTTTTGTAATCTTGATCATGTATCAGATAAACATTTGGGTTGTACACTTCATTCTCATATCTATCTTTATGAATCCATGAGACGTGTTCATAAATTCTTGACTTCCATGTGTAGTCTCCATACTTAAATATTTTATTACTCCCAATGTGTTTTGGTTGACCTACAAACACCTCATAGGAATAGATATCTAAACGAGCACAAGACATATTAGTCATAGTTGGGTGCAATTCCAAATAATGCTCTAACTGATCTAAAGTATTTATTGAGAAGTATTCATCTAAATCTGGAGCAAATACCCATGATGTATGCTTTGGTATCATATCGATATTTTTCAATCTGGCATAATCAAATCTGAAATCTTCCTGAATGTATTGATCAATAATAAGATTTGAATTGTTTTTAGCAAGCTCTTGCAAATATTCCCAAGAACCATCAGTGCTACCAGTATCTAATAAAACTATGTAATCCATTTCTTTAGTATATTCTAGGAATTTATCAATATATTTGATTTCATTCTTTAATATGCTATGAGCTGCTGTGAAACCTATCTTAGGTCGTTTAGGGCTTCTAGGACTTCTAGGGCTTCTAGGGCTTCTAGGGCTCTTAGATTGTTCGGTGATATTCATAATTACATCCACTTTCTTTTAAATCATTTATGACTACTTCTGGAATTAAGAATTCCTTAGTCATTATTCTATTAACATCGTTTCCAAACACACCAATGTATTCTCTAACTACGGGTTCATTAAGCACTTCTCTAATAGCATTAATAAACATAATGAACTCTTTAGACAGTCTTTCTAATAATATAAGAGATATATCTTTAGTATCTCTCTCCAAATCACTAGTGAGCTCTGCTCTATTAATAGTGTTTACCTTTTCAGTAATAACATTATACATTCTCATAATTAAATGATACAAATATTCTATAAACTCTTTATCATCTTCAGGAATATTTTCAAAATTAATGTTTAATTTTATTAGTTTATCAATCCAAGTATTCTCGAAAGAATTTATGTATTTTATTACTTCAGATTTCATTGCTCTATTGTATCTAATTAAATACTTTTGATCTATCTCTAGATATTGCTCTTCTAGATTACTTTTACTTTCATACGCATGTCTAATTAATTCTTGTAATCTAATACTCAGCTGAACACTCTCATTTAGGAATTCTTTAAAGTTTTTCATTTTTATTGTACCCAGGTATTCTATAACCCCACTTAACTCTTGTCCAAACTTGTTCATGACCAACATATAGAAAAGTTTTTGTAAACAGTTCCATCATAGCAATACCACTAGCCATTAATGCTTGTCCTGTTATTAACCAAGCAATTAAAAAGGTATCTAATGTTCCTAATAATCTCCATGTCATAGCTTTTGCTAAACTTCTTACTGGTCTTTCTGTCATGTATCTCCTAACTTTTCGTAAAATTGGTAAGTATATTTCAAAAACTTCTTATCTTTGTTAAATTCTGGATAAGCATCATATATGAATTCAATTAAATCTTCAATAGATTTGTTTATAACACTCTTGTACTCTGAAACAAATTGATATGCATAAGCCATTTTCTCATAGGGGTTATCGAAATTAATTTTAAAATCATTCTTATCTAATTTGTGCTTAAAGCTTTCGATATCTTTAGATTTTTGAAGTTTACTATCCAATACTTTAGCAAAATTCATAAATTTACTTTTTGATTTTTCATCCTGAATAGCATGAATCAACTCATGACCAATAAGTGAACTAAGCTGTTGTTTACTCTCAATACCAATCATCCCAATAATGATTTTACCCTCTCTATACCAACCACCTTCAACGTTATCAACAAACTCAATATTAAGTTCTTTCATATTACTATCATTATTAAGCTTTTCAACATCTAGTGTATTTACTGTCATCATATTTGGAATTATAATACCTTCACTTAATATAGCATTACTATAAGCTGGTGTAATGCTGTGTATTCTAGTTCGTTTGAGGTACTCTCCAAAAGTGTCTATAATTTGCATTATACTCCTTTTTGGTTTTACTTCAGTCCCATTTCTTTTCGTATTTTGGTAGCTGAAATATTAGCGATTTCATCTGTTACCTCTACTTGAGTAATTTTATAACCTACATCTCTACCATAAACTATTTCAAGAATATTAGGTACTTTTATAATCTTATATTTTCCCTTAAATTCAGGCAAAAGATCTTCATCAATTCTTGATTTAACAAACTCAAAATCAAAAGGATTAGAGTCATTCCAATTTTGACAATCTCGTACCATGATACAGACTTGTCCTTGTTTTTCTAATGCTTGTTTAAATACTTCTCTGTGACCTGCGTGCCAAGGTTGGAATCTTCCTAACATTTGAGCTGTTGGTGATTTGTCATCAAAGACAGGGAATAATACCTTCATAAACTCTGTTGTAGTTTTGTCTGAGTATTGTTCTTTAGCAATGTAATCATAGTTTGATGGTTGTTCAAAAACTTTATTAGTATCTTCATAAGGACTAGCTAATATAGTATCGATAAAAACATTATAATCAGCATTAAAGTAATTACGTATCTCATTAGTGGGTGCAACAAAGTCAGCAATTACATAATCAGCTAATGAACTATCACTTAGAGTTTTCATACGTTCTGCTTGGCGTTGACGACCTTCAGGTGAAAAGTCCCAATCGTTAAACTTTTCTCGAACAATATCAGCATTGAAATAATCGACTTGATAATCAAGAGATTCAAGCTTGAGTTTAAGTGTTTTGCTAAATGTTGATTTACCCGAAGTTGGTAAACCAAATACTAAAATTTTTGTTTTTGATGTTTTTGATGTCTTCATTTTTTTCCTTTGAAGTGTTTTAAAAATTCTTTATCTCTCCAAAATTCAGAACCTTTGAAGTTGTCAAATAAGTCTTTAGGAAGAATAGTTGGACGATCTTTTAATGAAACCACTTTACGAGTAGTGTGTAAATTATTTAATACTACATCATTATCAAACTCTTCATTAGTGTATGATACGTTGGAGTAATCGTGCTCAAAATATGGTTCATCAATAAATTCATAAACTTTTTTCATCACTTTTTCAGGATTTTTAGCAAGATCTTCATACTCTACAAGAAGTATCATATCTGATTCATTTGAGCTTAATGCTTGCTTTAATGCCATATAAGCAAAACCAAGAGTACGAGATGAGTCCATAAGAGTTTGAGCACGAGTATAAACATTTGTGTTTTCTTCTTCAGAGAACATACTTGTCATACTGTATGGTTGTTTTTGAACCAATTGCTCAAATGAATCTAAAATCCAACTAATATCACGAACAAAAACAATCATTTTGGAGTTTGGATAAAGATCTTTTAAGAGTGGTGTTAATAGTGTCCATCCTCTGTTAGTGTCAAATACTGTAGTAATATCAGGATTATCATAATAAGTGTCAAACATATTTCTGATAATTTCTTTACGTTTTGATTCAGGACATTGGAATCGATAACCACCTTGGCTTGAAGACTCTTGAATTACTGCACGAGTAAAACGAGCTAATGGGCCTGAGATAGAGGCTTGAAACTTTGGGTTTTGAGAGATAATAGTAGAGAAGAGAGTAGTTCCAGAGCGAGGAAGCCCTGAAATAAAGTGATAGTTTTTCATAATATGCCTTTTAATTTAGACTTATTATATCATAAAAGGACTTAAAAAGTCCTTAACTTAAAATTTTGTGATAGCTAAAGCAATTAATCCTATAACAGCTATTCCTATACCTATATAAATCAATAATTTACTCTTAGATTTATCTTCAGGTATAGGGTTAATAGGGTCAGTAGGTTCAGGATTAACTGGCTCAATTGGTTTATTTCCTTGAACCCTATTAATAGTATAATAAAAATATTTTGTTTTTGGTATAGTTGATGAATCCCTAACAGTACATGATAATATTGTTTGTGAAACTTCTTTATCTACCTTATATGTAGTTATTTTGGACCACATCTTACCAGCTGGATAGTAACCTCCGTATGCACCATAAGGTACCACTATACCCCACTCATACTTGTAAGGTCCTGTTGTTTCATTGTGCTTACACTCTACATCCATTACTTCAGTTGAATCATTATAAAAGTTTATAGTTTCATTATATACCTCTAATGGAGTTTCATCATCAGTCCATTCATCAGGAAATTCTAAACCATCAAAACCGGTACAAACCCAACAATCATTAGTATCTTTTAACATTACTGCGTATGAAATTAATCCGTATCCATTATCTCCCCATGAAGTACCCCATGAGTTTTCAATAATGAAACTTTCTAAATCATCATAACCAACTATGTTCATAGCATGACCACCAACAGAATCATTATTAACACCTACGTATTTGTGTTTCTGTGAGTCTAATGGTCCATTAAGATTAAATATAGAATGACCTACATTTGCTGAGAAAATAACAGGAAAACCTTTTACTAATGCTGCTTTTATTAACTGAATAGGTGCAATATTTGAATCAGTAACCCCTCAAAATGGAGAAAATCCAATAATTCTTTCGTATTTAGTTACTCTATGGTTTGTTGCTTCTTCATAAGCTTGTTGAGAAGGTTTGGTATTTACTAATGAAGTATTGAACGCCCAAATATCTTCTGAACAAATTCCAAGATGATTCACTGTTTTAAAGGCATCCATAAGGTAAGCACCTTCATCTTTTTCTTTAAGGTGAGTATGAACATCTCTAATGTTGTAATACTGAAATAATCTTGAAAGATTGAAGAATTTATTACCTTTCTGGAGTATCATTTCAAGAGCAGATACTGAAGCATTAGCTACTCAAGAACCAGTGTTTAATTGGTCCTCAATATCTCTTGAATATTCGCGAAGATCTATTTTCTTTGGAAGACCTTTTGTAGCTTTCGAATGGACTTGAAATATATAATCTCTTGAATCAAAAGGGTATTTCTGAATGTTGTCTATTTTGTACATAATGAATCCTTCTTATTTTATTGCTGTGGTGTGTACAGCACCTGCAGCAACTTGCTTCCAATTTGTTAAGCTTCCTACTTGAATTGGAGAGCTTTTGTGAGTAATTGTACCATCTCCTAGTTGGCCCAAATCATTACGCCCAAAAGCCCAAAGCGTCCCATCAGTTTTTATTGCTGTGGTGTGATTACTTGCAGCAACCTGCTTCCAATTTGTTAAGCTTCCTACTTGAATTGGAGAGCTTCTGTAAGTAATTGTACCATCTCCTAATTGGCCAAACAGATTATACCCAAAAGTCCATAACGTCCCATCAGTTTTTATTGCTGTGGTGTATAAAGCACCTGCAGAAACTTGCTTCCAGTTTGTTAAGCTTCCTACTTGAATTGGAGAGCTTTTGTGAGTAATTGTACCATCTCCTAATTGACCCTGTGTATTATGCCCAAAAGCCCAAAGCGTCCCATCAGTTTTTATTGCTGTTGTGTGATAAGCACCTGCAGCAACTTGCTTCCAATTTGTTAATGTTCCTACCTGAATTGGAGAGCTTTTATCGGTAATTGTACCATCTCCTAGTTGGCCATTGCTATTATACCCAAAAGCCCATAACGTCCCATCAGTTTTTATTGCTGTGGTGTGCATGTGACCTGCAGCAACTTGCTTCCAGTTTGTTAAAGTTCCTACCTGAATTGGAGAGTTTCTCTGAGTAATTGTACCATCTCCTAGTTGGCCATACAGATTATACCCAAAAGCCCATAACGTCCCATCAGTTTTTATTGCTGTGCTGTGATAACCACAAGCAACCTGCTTCCAATTTGTTAAAGTTCCTACCTGAATTGGAGAGCTTCTGTGAGTAATTGTACCATCTCCTAATTGACCCTGTGTATTTTCACCAAAAGCCCATAACGTTCCATCAGTTTTTATTGCTGTTGTGTGACGAAAACCTGCAGCAACTTGCTTCCAGTTTGTTAAGCTTCCTACCTGAATTGGAGAGCTTCTGTGAGTAATTGTACCATCTCCTAATTGGCCAAACAGATTATACCCAAAAGCCCATAACGCCCCAGGAATCTCTCCATCCAAAAACTGCAAATTATTCACCTGATCAGTATACCAACTAGGAAACTTCTCAGGATTACTCAACACTTTCTCAAAAGAACTAGCAAAGTCAGTACCAATATCTATTGCACCCTCTTTAAAATTAGTTATAATAGGCATTATACCACCTCAGTAACAATAAGGTCCAACGCAGCTAAATCAACACAAGCATCAACTTCAGCAAATTTACTAGCTTCCCAATCAAATGCAACTTGAGTCTGTGTCATCATTGCTTGAATAACTCCAGCAATATCCGCTTTAGAACAAGCTACGAAATTACCACTTTTTGGAAACTTCCAGTTAGTAGTACCAACATCTGAAAGCATTGGATAGCTCAATAAGAATATTGTTTTATTCTCTCTTGAACCTTCAACAATAACTTCTGTACCCGCTACAGTAAGTGTTAAATCTTTTGTTTCTTCTACGTAACGATTTGCAGCAATAGTTGCTTTTAAGTCATTCTTAACTGAATCTAAAGATTTTGGTGCAACTTCGTAAGTACCTGTAGCTTCTGTTGCTGTGAATGTCCAAAAAGGTCCTGATAGTTGTTCAATTTTACTATTGAGGTTTGGATAAACCAAAGTAGCAGGAAGAATTGAAGTGCTAGCATTAATTAGAATAGGTGCTTCAAACTTAGATGGAATTACGAAGTCTGTTTGAAGCATTCCTAGATCTGTCATAAGAGTGTAAGCAATCATATTAACTGAATATTCAGCAGGACCGTAGATGATATTTCCGTTGTTTTGTAAAATTATTTGCATTTTATTTCCTTATGTTTTTTGGGTTTGGGTTAAGCTATTGCTGTGGTGTGATTACTTGCAGCAACTTGCTTCCAGTTTGTTAATGTTCCTACTTGAATTGGAGAGCTTTTGTTGATAGTTGTACCATCTCCTAATTGACCATATGCATTATACCCAAAAGCCCATAACGTCCCATCAGTTTTTATTGCTGTGGTGTGCATGTAACCTGCAGCAACTTGCTTCCAGTTTGTTAAGCTTCCTACCTGAATTGGAGAGCTTTTGTGAGTAATTGTACCATCTCCTAATTGACCCGGTGTATTATACCCACAAGCCCATAACGTTCCATCAGTTTTTATTGCTGTGGTGTGAAAAGCACCTGCAGCAACTTGCTTCCAGTTTGTTAATGTTCCTACTTGAATTGGAGAGCTTTTGTGAGTAATTGTACCGTCTCCTAATTGGCCAAAATCATTACGCCCAAAAGCCCAAAGCGTCCCATCAGTTTTTATTGCTGTTGTGTGATAGCCTGCAGCAACTTGCTTCCAGTTTGTTAAGCTTCCTACTTGAATTGGAGAGTTTCTCTGAGTAATTGTACCATCTCCTAATTGACCCTGTGTATTGTACCCACAAGCCCAAAGCGTTCCATCAGTTTTTATTGCTGTGGTGTGACGATAACCTGCAGCAACTTGCTTCCAATTTGTTAAGCTTCCTACTTGAATTGGAGAGCTTTTGTGAGTAATTGTACCATCTCCTAATTGACCCTGTGTATTGTACCCACAAGCCCAAAGCGTTCCATCAGTTTTTATTGCTGTGGTGTGACGATAACCTGCAGCAACTTGCTTCCAATTTGTTAAGCTTCCTACTTGAATTGGAGAGCTTTTGTGAGTAATTGTACCATCTCCTAATTGACCCTGTGTATTGTACCCACAAGCCCAAAGCGTTCCATCAGTTTTTATTGCTGTGGTGTGACGATAACCTGCAGCAACTTGCTTCCAATTTGTTAAGCTTCCTACCTGAATTGGAGAGCTTTTATCGGTAATTGTACCGTCTCCTAATTGGCCAAAATCATTACGCCCAAAAGCCCAAAGCGTCCCATCAGTTTTTATTGCTGTTGTGTGACGATATCCGCATGCAACCTGCTTCCAGTTTGTTAAGCTTCCTACCTGAATTGGAGAGCTTTTGTGAGTAATTGTACCATCTCCTAATTGGCCAAAGTTATTATACCCAAAAGCCCACAACCCACCAGGAACATACACAACATCTCCCATGATAGTCTCTACCCAATAATTCTCAGTAATAAAATTTTCAGATACTTTTAGGGTATTCTGAGTTATAAACGAATCTCCTGTTGCCATTACTTAGCCCCCTACTCTATTTAATTTATTTATAGTTTTAACTTAAGCTCTTCAACTTCTTTTGATAGAGTTTGAACAGCAGATATTAAGAATGGAATCAATCCATTATACTCAACAGACTTAAGACCCTCAACATTAGTATTTACCAAGAAAGGCAACACCTCTTCTAACTCTTGAGCAATAACACCTGCAGAGTGTCTATCATTTAAAAATTCAAACTCTACTGGATTTATATTATTAATAATACCCAATCCATCATTCACAGTAACTATATTCTTCTTCATATTTTTATCAGATAATGATGTAAATGTTGTTGATGATAAATTACCAGTACTTGGATTGTATTGTAAATTTACATCTGAAGTGTTTAATGTAGTTACTGTCCCACTAGTTGCATTAGTAAATATAGGGTATAAAATACCATCAGTTGTAATATCATTAACTAACGATACACTACCCCCAACTGTTGCCCAAGTATTATCACCTCTAAGGAATGTTGTGCTATTAGCTGTTCCAGTTCCTAATCTAATTGTTGGAACAGTACCAGAATCTAAATTACTAGCATTTGTGAAGTAAGTAGAATCATTACCATCTAATAAATCAGCATCCAAGCCACTTCCAGTTCCATCAACTGTCTTGACAGCAGTTAGAATATCAGAAGCATTAGTTATGTCAAAATTGTTGTAAGCAATTAAATCAACAACATCACCACTTGAAACAGCATTAAGTGTTATTGACGTACCATTAGTAGCAGCAAAGTCAACATTAGGAAGTTTTAAACCATTTACAAAAACTTCTACAAAACCAACAGAGTACGAAAAAGAAAAATCAGTCTGTCCTTCTGTTGCTATAATTGTTGTATTTGTGTATAACCCAGTACCAACAAAACCAGTAGAATTAACCCAATTAGTGCCATTGTACTTTAACACTTCATTATTTAATGGTGTATTAATAACAACATCTGTTAAATCATTAAGAGTTGAAGTTGGTACAAAATTAGATATTGTAGTATCTAATTCTTCTAAAGCACTTTGAACATTAGTAGAAGATATGTTGCCAGATGGTGTAACACTTACTTCAGAAGCAGACACTAAACCAGACAATTTAGTATATACCGAACCAGACCATCTGTAAGTAACACTATTATCTAATGTAATGTAAATTTTTCCTGACTCCCCTATACTCGGTAATAGCGTAAAGTTAGGAACTTCTAATACATCATCTACGTATGAAGGTAATTGATTAGCAAATAACTTACCACTATTATCCAGAGAGGCTATACCATTAATTTGTCCCTTTGAATTCATTATTTCAGTAAGTGCAGCAGCGACACTAGATTTATTCTCAGTAGGCATCATTGATAGATAACCAATATTAGAGATAGCTTGATTAGCTGTACTGTTTACGGTATTGATAGCATCTACTACAGTAGCAGCTCCACCCACATTTAAGTCATTCAGATTACCATTCAAAGCAACAGAATTTACAAAAGATATCGTCCATGCACTTGAAGTACCAGGAATGGCATTGTGATTAGCATCTTGATTAGAGAAGTAATTGGTATCATTATATCTTACCCAATCTCCTTCAGCATATATATTCCCAGCAGACCAAGTAGGAGGTAACTCTCCAGATATTACAGTAATTACTCCATTAAACTTATTAAGTTCTTTCTTAATAGCGCTAGATGCTCTATTAAGCTTTTCTTTGGTTATCTTATCACCATCTTTAAAGAGATTCTTAGCTTCAAAGTCTGAAAATGATGTTATAGTCATCTAAGACTCCTTAAAATTGAATTGACCAAGTAATTCTCAATGATACAGTATCATCTTTAACTTTAGCTCCAAATGTTTTCATACTAAATATTCTAGTATCTGCATATAATGCAGCTTCAGTATATGCTGTTGTACCTACACCATTAGCAGCTCCAGTAGGAATTACTATTAAATATGTAACTGTACTAGCTGATTTAGTAATGTGAACAGTGGTTCCTAAATCTTCTTCAATAATATTAGTAGCGAATGCATCTTCAGAATCAGTTGGTGTGAACGCAATTGGGTAAGTTACACCAGAAGTTTCTTCTGAGAACAAGCTAGTTCTAGTAGATACGAAACCGTTTGAGGAATCTTTTGGAGTAATAAGATCTATATAATGACCTTCAGTACCTAGAATAAATTTGTTGATATTCTTCCCTACACTTAATCCAGCCACTAAATCACACATATTAATACGTGCTTCATCCATGATTAAGTTATCTT
>SCLI03000165.1_pt1 | contig 10813 bp, 4 predicted proteins | sample 7268041 | NCBI WGS metagenome assembly SCLI03 (sample SAMN10721081, study PRJNA514188) | viral metagenome | isolation source: depth-stratified mine tailings core A | place: China: Fankou Pb/Zn Mine tailings | collected 2017-10 | reverse complement strand
GTGAATATGGCGGTGATTACCGAGCGTGCTATGCCGGTGTTCAATCGTGTTTTAAGTGAAGTTAAAGCAATGGTGGGTGAGTAATCATGGCTCGGCCAGCTAAGTATGACTGGGAAGAAATTACCAACATGGTAAGGGCAGGGATGCCAAGGCCAGAGGTTGAGCGCAAGTATGGGTGTTCGTCTGGTAGGCTTTCTGAAGAGTTAAAGAAGCGCGGGATTAAAGAGCCAGTGCCGGAATTGCTGCACGCTAAGGATGCTTTGGTTAACGCAGTACGCAAGGTTTCGGAAGTTTCGGAGAGTTTCGGAGCAAAATCCTCCGTAATTGCTGTTGCTGCCCACGAAACAGGTTATGCGTTAGTCATTGATCGAGCGGCTGCTGCTGGTGTTGAAAAGGCAATGGAATTATTGGCCGAGCAAGATTCAATGATGGGTGTTAAGGCTTTTATGGAAACAATTGACAAAGCGACTGGAATCTTAGAGCCAACACGCAAAGCACAAAACCCAACAACCGTTGTTAACAACAACACGCAACAAAACTACTTTGCTGATGCCTTAGCAGAAGTTCGTACCGCCACAAACACAACCTACGAGGAGTAATCATGCGCCCAGATGCTGAGTTAGTTTATTGGAATTTGAGTGAAGCCAGTAAGGAAGCCAGTAAAATGGCTACCGATGAAACAGAACGCAGCCATTTGACTGCGCTGTTATTTATGAAGCGGTTTGGTGGTTCTTTCCTTTACGTTCCCAAGATTGATGAATATGAGCGCACAAGGCGCAATGAGTTGGTTCGCAAGCTGGTAATTGAAGAAGGTCAGCACCCGTACTTGGTCGCGCCCCATTTTGGATTGTCGGCTCAAATGGTTCGCGATATTTGCGATGGCAAGGATGTTCCATTGCCTGAGTGTATGCAACATGGGTTTGATTTATGACCCCAGCCGCAGCTTTGACTTTAGTTTACATGAGGGATTTGCAAGCCTTCACAAGCCAACTCAGGATTCGCACTAAAAGCGGTGCTATTGAGCAGTTTGAATTAAACAAGGCTCAACTGTATCTGCATGATTTAATTGAGAAACAACGGCAAGAAACGGGTAAGGTTCGCGTTGTAATTTTGAAAGGACGACAACAAGGAATTTCTACTTACACTGCCGCTCGGTTCTTCTGGCGCACGATTTACAACGAAGGCATTAAGACCTTCATTATGACGCACCAGCAGCAGGCAACGGATAACCTGTTTGAGATGGTCAAGCGATACCACCAGTTGATGCCTGAGTTTTATCGGCCACCGACTGCGTTTGATAATGCTAAGGAGTTGACCTTTACCGCAACCGATTCCGGTTACAAAGTAGCTACCGCAGGAAATAGGGGTTCTGGTCGCTCAAGCACAATTCAGCAACTGCACCTATCGGAAGTTGCTTTTTATCCCAGTGATGAAGCGGCAATCGGTATGCTGGAAGCCGTGCCTGATGAGATTGGTTCTGAGGTGATTGTCGAGTCAACTGCTAACGGTACGGACAACCTTTACTATCGAATGTGGAAGCAGGCCAGTCGTGGTGAGTCTGACTATCTGGCCGTTTTTTTGCCATGGTTCTGGCAGGATGAGTACACGATTAATGATGATAGCGTCAAGCTGGAAGAAGAAGATTACGAAATCGGCAAGGCGTTTGGGATTGATATTCCGCACCTTAAATGGCGCAAAAAGAAAATTGCGAACATGGGTGGTGATGTGCTCAAGTTCAAGCGCGAGTATCCAAACACACCAGAAGAAGCCTTTGAAACGTCAACTGATGATGTGCTGATTCAAGCTACTAAAGTTCGCCTAGCAATGCGCAATAAGGAAGCAAGACCAAACGGCTACATCTGCCTTGGCGTTGACCCTGCGCGATTTGGTGGCGATATGACAGCTATTGTTGTGCGACAAGGGCGTAAGGTTCATAAGATTTACAAATATGCCCAGCAGGACACAATGCAGGTGGCTGGTTTGGTGCGTCGCGTGATGAGCGATTGGAAGCCTAAATACGTGTTTGTCGATACCGTTGGTATTGGCGCTGGTGTTTACGATAGGTTGATTGAGCTTGGGCATCGCAATGTTTTACCCGTGGTCGCTGGTGCAAAAGCCGAGGAGTTTGATCGTTATGTCAATAAACGTGCTGAAATGTGGGCGCGTATGCGTGATTGGCTTGACGATGAAATGGGTGTGAGTCTGCCGGATTCTGATGAGTTAGCGCAGGAGTTGACCGGCTTGCGTTACTCTTACGATTCCAATGGCAGGATTAAACTTGAACGTAAAGATGATTTGAAAGCCCGTGGTGAACATTCACCGGATATGGCTGATGCTTTAGCGTTAACTTTCGCGCAGTTATTTGAGGCTACGCCAGTTGATGATGAACGTGGCGGCTTCTTTGGTGGTGGTGGCGCTTGGGCAGGGGATACAACAGCAGGGTATTGATGTAATAAAAGACTTTAGAAGCAACCGAATAGGCGTTATCCGACAATCACGGTAACGCCTTTTTTTATTTCGGGGATTGCATCATGCCTATCAAGATTGGTAACGATACCGCTACTACAACAGAACCAACATTAGAATCACTTGGTATCACGCCCAAGCAGGCTATTGATTATGCTGCTCAACGATTCGGTGTTGCGCCTGAGTTGATTGAGGAAGCGGCCAGTGCGTTACCAGACATGGGCAATACGGCACAACAAATTATGCAAGCGGCTTACAACCTGAGTAAAGGACGGGTGAAGGTAGTTAAGCCAGACAACAGGGCTGCTGAGGCTGCGCCTTTTGATAATCGTGTGACTGCGGAAGCATACAAGGCAGGGGCGATTACTAAGCCAGAACGCACATGGGGTCAGGCGGTATCTGATTTTGGATTGGGCATCGAGCAAGGCGTTAACATGGGCGCTGAGGCGGTTGTCGGTGCTGCAAATGCACTGGTTGGCTTTGAAAACCCGATTGAAGCGGCTAAACGTCGTGAAAAATGGAATACGCAAGCTGAGTCTGGCAAGTCTGCTGGGTTGTTGGTGCAGAATCAAAAAGCAGAAGATGATAGCAAGTACTTGTCTGGCCGTTATCAGTCGGTTGGCGTTCCGGCTGAAATCGCGGATGCCTTAGCAACTACGGGTGCAATCCTAAACAATCCAACTAAGTTGAGCGATGTTGCTGCGCAGGGCGTTGGCTCTATTGCGGTATCGTTACCATTAACAGCAACGACGGGTGCATTGGGTGCTTCTGCCATTATGGGTGGCGGTGCTGCGGCCAATGAAGCAGTAGATCGTATCGTTAAAGATGATGCAGCTATGGCGCAACTGTCTGATGTTTACCAGCAAGCATTCATGGAAACGGGCAGCCAAGATAAAGCGCTTGAAGTAACAGCGCGTAAGGTTCAATTACCAGCCTTAGTTGTTGGTGGTGCTTTGTCTGCACTCGCAACCAAAGTAACAGGCGGTGGCAAGGTCGAGCAAGACTTGTTGGCAGGTAAGATGACTGCTGCCAAGATTCCGGTATCTATGTTACGTGAAGGTGGTGAGGAAGCATTGCAAAGCCCATCTGAGCAGGTCGGTGCTAACGTGGCAGTCATGGACAACATTGACCGCAATCAAACCTACATGGAAGGTACAGGTAAAGCGTTTGGTGAAGGTTTAATTGGTGGTATGGCGGCTGGTGGCGCTATGGGTGCGGCTGGTGCTGCGTCAAGTCGAGCAACGCAAGCGAAAACAAAGCTGACTGAGGAAATCACTAAATTAAAGGTGCAACGCGACGAGAAGTTAGCTAAAGCACAAGCGGCTGCTGCATTACCTGCTGTTGGTCAAGCATCTGCTGGTGTTGACCAGATGCTAGGCGTGCAGACTGCTAACCAATTAGCGCAGGCGGATAGCCAGTTGCAAGGCATGATGCAAGACCTTGGCATGATTGAGCAGATTGAGCGTGCGCAAGTTGTACCACAAGACCCAGAATTGAAAGCACTCGCAGCGCAAGGTGTGCCAGTTATTGAGGTCACACCGAGTCAACCGCAGCCATATCCAATCCAGCAGGTGCTTGATCGCGCGATTGATACGCAAAAGCAAGTTGAGATTGAAGCGGCTTATCGTAAACGTGATGCCAAGTTAGAGCGTCAAAAAGAATTAGATTACGTTGAAGCGCAATTACAGGCGCTCGATGAAGAACATAAAAAGCTACGCCTATTGCAAAGCACAACGCCAGTCAGCAACAACGCTTTGCGCGATAAGTTGGGCAATGCGATTAAGGAAGTAGAAGCCAAGCAAGTGGCTCAAGAGGCTATTCGTCAAGAGATTATGGCGACTGGCAATCCTCGTTTGGTTGAAGCTGGTATCGAGGAAATGCAAGGCGTGGAAGTGCCTGAGTTACCTATGGCGATTACGCCTGAGTTGGCTGAATCTTATGCACCTAAGTTGCCTGAAAACTTTGCTGATGAACGCCTATTAGATGAAGCGTATCGCGTGGTTCTTGGTGAAGTGTTCGACAATACCACGAAAGGCGGTGGCGTGTCGTTAGCGCCTGCTGCTGGTACAGGTTATACCGGTGGTGATGGTAACGAGTACGGCCAACAAATGACGCGCACCAAGTCGATTAATCATCCGATTACTCAAGCATTGATTGCTGATGGTTATAAAGCTGAGGAAGTGAAAGCGGCTCTTGATGCTTCACTGAAAGGCCAGAAGTTAGGTAAGCGCTGGCAAGGGCTGGTGGCTAAGGCGCTAGATTACAGCAACACCGATGCGGCTGATATTCGTGCAAGCATGGCCGAGTTTGAGCAAGCTAAGGCGGCTGAAATTACGCCTGATGCACTTGGTTATGGTGATACTATCAATGCGCCATTTGCACCCGATAACGCGCAGCCAGTGACGTTAAACGATCAAGCGCAGCCAAGGGGTGCGGATGATGGGGTTAAGTTTAGTCGTGGGAAGTCTAAAGTTGATGCTGATTATATGGATGCTGTCAATCGTGGCGACATGGAAACAGCACAACGATTAGTGAATGAGTATGCGGCAAGTCGTGGCTATGTGAATGATGCAGAAGATACGCGCATGATGCACAAAGCGCCTACTAACAATGGTGACAATGCTCCATTGCATGATTTGGCTATGCTGTATGGTGATGACATTTATTCTCGCAACGCTTACCAATATTTTGATGATGGTGGTTCGGCTTCACGAGAATCAATCCGTATTATGCAGCAACTTAAAGACAAGCCTGACGCAATGGTGACTGCGTATCGTGCTGTGCCTAAAGATGTTAAGGCTACTGGTTTGCGTGTTGGCGATTGGGTAACTTTGTCGCGCAGATATGCAGAAGATCATGGTGCTGGTATGCCGGATGGGTACAAAATCATTGCGGAAGAAGTGCCTGCAAAATTCTTGTTTAGTGATGCAAACAGTGTTAATGAATTAGGTTTTGATGATGGCAACTCGTATGCTTACCAAAACACTAAGAACGGCCGTAAGTTATTAGATGCTGTTACCTATGATGACGATGGCAATGTTATCCCATTGTCTAAGCGGTTTGATAAGCGCAATATTGACACTCGATTCTCCTTCGCTGGTCGCAAAGCTAAAACAGCCAACCTAGACAACCTTGCTAACGCAGAAGCCCGTATCGCCACTGGTGAAGATGCTGAAACAGTGCGCCAAGAAACAGGCTGGCATCAAGGTGTAGATGGCAAGTGGCGGTTTGAGATTGATGATAGTGGGGCAAAACTGCTAACTGAGTCTAGTAATCCTGACAACTATATCAATGTATTTGATGAAGCTGCTAACCGTGAACGCGGTGTGAATATCACGCAAGTTTTAGACCATCCTGCTTTGTTTGAAGCCTACCCAAAATTAAAAAAGGTTAGAGTTTTTGTTGATGATGATTTGGATGCAGAAGCGGCATTTGATCCTGCAAGTATGTCTATTGTCATTAAAGACCCTTACTCGTACAAAGGCGGTCGAAAAAAAGCATTATCTGCAATTGTTCATGAGATACAACACGCGATTCAAGAAGTTGAAGGTTTTGCAAAAGGCGGCAGTCCTAATGAAATGATTGGTGATGAGCAAGATAAATTCAAAAGAGTAATGGATAGTATTGTTCTTGTTATGGGGCTTTTAGATTATTCAAGAGATGATGCGTTAGATTCTTTCAAAAACGGAAAAACCAATAGTGGCGGCTTGTATGATGAGCATATTGAAACTATAAGGAATATGCCTAAAAACGTATTTGATGAAGGTGTAAGATTTAATAGTTATCAGCCTAGTGTTAGCCGTAGCCAGTTTGAACAGTATGAGTCTTTAGCAGGGGAGGTTGAATCTCGCAACACTCAAGCACGCCTAAAGATGAACGCACAGGAGCGCAAGCTAACTGCGCCTTGGTCAACTCAAGATGTGCCAAGTGATAAGCAAATCGTTCGCTTTGATGGTGGTCGTGCGGAGATGACATTACCTAACGCCTTAGTTAAAGGCATGGTCAATGGTAACGGAAACGATGTGGCTGCAATGTATGATTATCAAACAAGTTACTCATCAGTTCTTTTAGGGCAACTTGCTGATAATGTAACCAGTAAGCATATTGCGCTAAAAGGTATGTCATTTTCAGTATCAAAATCAGAGTTGAATCATATCAAGAAACAGCATGGCGATGAAAAAAGAGAAGCCAAGAGAGGTCAGCTAGCAATAAAAGCAGATGACTTCCTAAGAATTGAAGATGCTGTTAACAATGCCGATGCTTCTGAAATTATAGGTAAAAGTGCAAGAGGCCATGACATTATTGGCTTTGCTAAGACAATTAACGGAGAAACGATACTTTTTGCGTTTGAGGTAAGAGATGGTCGCAAAGATATAGGTTTGCTTTCTGCTAGAAAGTATCCTGCTACGATTGATGCTGATAAAGCAATTGCAATATCGCGCTCCAACCTCAACGTCCAGAACGATAGCAGGTATGACGAAAATACTACCACCACCAACTTAACAAAGCAACAGGCAACCGACATTATTTCACGAGATGCTGACGGTAAGCGCCTATTGAAAAAAAAGAAGTTGAAAGTGCTTGGCAGTATTGATGAAGCGCCTGACAATGTTCAAGATCAAATTACGCTATCTGATGCTGACGGCAACATTCAAGGCTTCTACGATCCAGCAACCGACACAACCTATTTAGTTGCTGATGCGCTGACTGCTGACACAATCGAAGGCGTGTTGGTTCACGAGGTCGGGGTTCATGCGTGGTGGGCTAAGGCGAATAGCGATAAGAAAGCGGCTCTTGAAAAACGTGCTATGCAACTGCTCAACCAAGGCAAGTATGGCAACGATAAGATCAAAGCGTTTTATGCTGCGGTAGAACAGCGCATGATTGATGCTGGGGTTCAAGGTAACGCAGAAGAAGCGGCAGCCTATATTGCCGAGGAAGCGATTAACCAAGCGTCTTATGCTTTGTCTGACATGGAAGTAAACCTGAACGATAAGGCGCAGGTTGCGGCTGCAATCAAAGATTCTAAAGCCAATATGTTTAAGTTGTCAGATTCGCGTTTGATTGACTGGGTAGCTAAGAATGTTTCACAATCACTTGCAAACTTCCTATCTGACTTTATATCAAGCGTTCGTGCGTCAATGCACCGTATCGGTTGGTTAAAGACTGCAAACCTTACTGGCGCGGATTTAGTAGCGATTGCTAAACGCAATATGCGTGATGTAGCACAGAATGATGTTGGCGACAATGTTGGCATATTGGCAGGTAATGTGGCAGGTAATGTGGCAGGTAATGTGGCAGGTAATGAGGCATATTCTAAGGCTGGCACAACACAACCAGCAAGCAGCCTAATCGCGCCTCGTGAAACATTCAAAGACCGACTGATTGTTGATTATGTTGATGACATGAACCGAGTTAAGCAACTGCAAGACATGGTTAATGAAAAGGTTGGTGCTGATTCGTCGCAGGTTTATGATGCTGCTATGCGTTACCGTGCGATTACACCGAGTCGCCTACTGGATATGCAGCGCAGTGTTGAGCGCATTATTCAAGGTGCTGCTAAGGATGGCGTGACCAGTGATGTGCTGGGCTTGTATATGTATGCAGTTCATGCGCCAGAACGAAACGCCTACCTGTTTGAGCGTGACGGTGTAGAGAACGGCTCAGGTATGACCGATGATGCAGCTAAAAACATTGTCGATCAACTTGAGCAGGAATACGCTGGTATCGACAAGCACGCTCAGGCCTTCCGTGGGTTGCTAGATGCTGTGATGACCATGCGCGTTATTAATGGTACGGTTAGTCAAGCGCAAGCAGATGAGTGGAAAGCTAAGATGCCAAACTATGTACCGTTAAAGAGCAGCATTGAGGATGGCGCTGAGTTTGAGGCAAATACCGGAATTACTCAGTTACAGGGTTTTGCTGGTATGGGTACTGGTACTAAGTTTAACTTGACTGGCAAAGAGATCAAGCGTGCTAATGGTCGTGTGTCGCAAGCAGGCCATATCTTAGAAAATGCCATGTTCGATATGCAAAAAGGCATTATCCGTGCAGAAAAGAATAATGTTCTTGTTGAGTTTGCTCGCACGGTTGCGCGTCATCGTGATGCTGTGATGAACGGAAAGGCATTGTGGGATGTTTACGGCAAAAAACCAGACGACATGACCAACGTGGTTGAATATATGGTCGATGGTCGCAGGGGTTACATTCGCATTAATGACCAGTCTATGCACGATGCTTTTGCGTCAATGGATGGTGATGCCTTCACATGGGTGGATAGTGCGGTTCAATTCATCAAGAAAACAATCACGGCTTGGAATCCTGCATTTACCATTGTCAACGGTGTTCGCGATACGCAGACTGCGCTATTAAATGGTTCGCAGGAGTTGGGTGTTAAGGGTGCGGCTAAAATGGCGGCTTATGTTCCTAAAGCAATGGCGGCATCATGGCGTTATGAGCGTGGCAGCCAGAATGAAGCACGCAGCGAGTGGGATAAATGGCATGAGCGTTACCGTTTGGCTGGTGGTAAAACAGGCTTCTTAGATGTGCGCCCGATTGAGAAAATCCAGCGTGACATTAACAACCTGTTCCGTATCAACAACAAAGCAGTCACCTGGAAGGATTACGCGCTCAAGACGGGTAACGCTATGGGGCAGGTGGTTAAGGTTGTCGAGGATATGGGCGGTGCAACAGAAAATATGTGGCGTTTGGCTGCGTTCCGTGTGGCGGTAGAACAAGGTAAGTCGGTTAAGGAAGCCGCACGTATTGCGAAAAACTTGACGGTAAACTTTGATCGTCGCGGCAAGAATCGTCAGACCTTAGAGAAAGTCTTTTTGTTCTACAATGCTGCCATTCAAGGTACGGTGCGTATGAAGCAGTCTATGGTTGCTAAAGGTGCGCTTGCGATTACTGGTGGATTGATGGCGGCTGGCTTCTTAGCGGCAAGTCAAGACTGGGAAGATGAGGAAGGTAACAACCTGTTCGACCTATTGCCTGAGCATGAAAAAATGCGCGGCATTCCAATTACGATTGCAGGTGATGGTAAGCGCATTGTGATTCCGATGGCATACGGTTTTGGTTATTTCGTTTACATGGGCATGAAACTGCGCCAGATGCAGCGCTATGTTGAAACAGATGGTATGCAAGGTGTTTCGATTGAAAAAGGCTTGAGCGACCTGTTCAACGGTGTTGCTTTACACTTTAACCCGTTTGGTGGTCAACAGTTCGCAGAAGCGATTAAGGGCGAAAATGACCAGTTGATTGGTTTGCTTACACCAGTTATTACAGACCCATTTATTCAGATTGCAACCAATAAAAACGCCTTTGGTGGTTCGTTGTATCCTGAAAACGCCTACAATCCGAACGACCGGCCAGATAGCGAAAAAGCGTTTGAGTACCAGAAGTCTAGCATCTATTACGATATTGCACACACGTTGAGTCGTGCAACTGGAGGTGATGGTGTTAAGGATGGCTTTATTGAAGTTGCGCCTGCCACACTGGAAGCGCTGGTACGCGCCTTTACGGGTGGTGCTGGTCAGTTTGTCGAGAAAACATTAACGCTTGCTACTCGTGCTGCCAGTGATGAGATGGATATGGTTGAGCCAGCGAATGTGCCTGTTGGTTCGGTAGTGTATAAAAAAGGTCAAGACAAACTTTACTATGATGCCTACCAAGAGTTGGTTAAGGATGTGCAAAAAGCGGCCAATGACTTGAAGCGATACAATAAGGGCGATAGCGATACTGGTGATGTTCCTATGGAAGTCGAAGCCAAGTGGCAGTTACGCTTAACGGATGACGCGAAGCAGGCTAAAAAAGCGCTTGATGAAATTCGTGATGAAGAAAAAGCATTGAATAAAGAGTATCGCGCTGCTGACGACAAAGATACTCGCTCTGCTTTGCGTGCTGAGATTGAGCGACTGAAAGCGCAAAAGGTGCAAATACAGTCTGAGTTTATTCGTCGCGGTAAAGAGGAGCGTGCGGCAGGAGATAATTAATAAAACCCTTTAGAAGAACATAAACCATTGTTTTGCAACACTCTAAGCATTAAGCAAGGGGTGTTGTGACATGATGGATATTTCGGAAAAGGATGTAGAAACTGATGCGCTGATTGCGGCTATTGGTAGCCGACTGCAAGGATTAGCGCAAAAAGCGCAAACAGCCAAGATCGAATTGGAAAAGCGATGGGCTGAGGATTTTCGTCAATACAACGGGGAATATGACCCTATCACTAAGGCTGAGTTAGCTAACCAGCGACGCTCACAAGCCTTCGTCAACTTAACTCGACCTAAAACAAACATTGCTAAGGGTCGTTTGTCTGAAATGGTAGCACCTACCGATGACATGAATT
>SCLI03000164.1_pt1 | contig 10881 bp, 21 predicted proteins | sample 7268041 | NCBI WGS metagenome assembly SCLI03 (sample SAMN10721081, study PRJNA514188) | viral metagenome | isolation source: depth-stratified mine tailings core A | place: China: Fankou Pb/Zn Mine tailings | collected 2017-10 | reverse complement strand
AAGGCAAAATCAGCACCGTAAAGGATATTGAAATTAAAATTATGGATAGAAACTTATTTTTACAGTTTGCTATCGAGAATTTGCCAGATGCGGTAATAGATATTAATTTAATAGCTTTAAAGAAATATGTGAAGGCTATGAAAATTAAATCAATCGCCGGATTAGCAATTATCGAAAAATCTAACGTAGTGATTAGATAGATAGGGGGATTTATGTTAATTGAAAAAATTTTTTATGCAGAAACAGAAGCCGAAAAAGACGAGATAGTCAGCCGTTTAGAAAAAGAATACGGCATACCGCAATATATGGCAAATATTAAGGATTACAAATTAAATAACGGAACATATAAAATTGAATTGTCATATTCAAGTTTAGATTAAATTTTAAAGGAGGCTACAAAATGGAACTTAAAGAAGCATTTGAATTATTATTACAAGGCAAGAAAGTAAGGTATAAAAATAGATTATGTTCTTCTAAGAAATATTTTTATTTAAAAGACGATGGTATTATATATTATAATGACGGTGAGCGTATGTGTCTTTTAGATACATTAGCTCAATACGAGGAGGTGTAAAATGAAATTAAATCTCGATATGGTCAATGTCGGTAAAATCGTAAGCGATAGAAATATAAAAGAAGCCGACTCATTAATGGAGTTAGCTAAAAAATGCGATGATATAGACGCATTAATGGCGGCTACGGCAATTAAACAAACTATTATTTTATTGGAGGGTTTGCAATGAAAAATATGATATTAACGAGTGTAATTATTGTTTTAATCGCTGGATTATTTTTTATTGCTAACGTAAAAATTCAAGCCTATAAGGCTAAAAATAAGGAGCTACTTTCGTTAATCCAGCAGGAACGAACCCTTAAAAGTGTATTGGCATACAAAAGATACAGGGGATATTTAGATATTAAAATGCAATATACAAAGGAATTAGTCAAATATGCCGAAACACATAAACATAACAGATTTGTTATGGCATTAGCGGATAAAGAAGCCGCCGAAATCAATTATTATGAAGCAAAGGGAGGTAAAAAATGAAAGATGTTATTGATTTTTTAAAAGGTAAAAGAAAAGAATATATTTCATTAGTAAATGCCGATACCCCTGAAAACAGAGAAAAGATAAATAGAATAGTAGAAATAAGAAGAGAAATTAAAACTTTACGAGATGAAGAAGAAATAATAAAAGAAACACTAACTTACCCGGAAATAAAAGCTGACGAGGAGGTAAAAAATGAAAATAAAGAAGTTAGTTTGTAAACAGTGCGGGCATACGTGGATACCCAGAAAGGAAGTAGTAGGATTGTGTCCGAAATGCAAATCGCCTTATTGGAATAGACCCAAAACAGAGGAGGCGGAACAATGCACATCGCAGGAATAAAAGATTATCTGACTTGCCCGATGAAATATAACTTAATTCAAAACGAAAAGGATATTTTAGTATTAATGGACGAGGATTTTATATTAGGCGACTTGGTCGATATAATTGCAGATTTTAAAGACGCCGACGAAGTAGTATTTGGAAATCCGGTTAAAGAGCTTACGCCGCCATTCAGGCTATTATTAGAATGGTTTAGTATCAAATATCCCGATAAGTTTAAGGTTAAGATATTATTTATTTTTAAGCGCATAGGAAAATCAGACTTTCAAACACTGGAGTATGTTTTGCCACGAACAAACTTGAAGTTATTTGATATTAATGCCTATGTAGAAAATAACTTAACAAACAATACACCTACCGGATTAAGCAGTCCGTATGCCTGCAACAAGTGTATCGTTAAAAGTAAATGTATTTACTTTTATGAATAATTAAAGGGGGTTATAATGAATGAAAAAGAGGAATGGCGAGGAACTATCGCGGACGGGCGCAAATTAACTAAACAAGAATATATTGACCTATTGCTTAATGACTTAAAAGCACATAGGGAAAAGACTGAGAGTGAAACAAAAGGAGATATAGACACAAGCAGGCTTTTAATTACTATAATACAACAGTATATAGGATATTTTAACGATGATAGGCAATTCCTCGAGTGGATAAATTCGCTTATCACGACTATACGACTTATTAACTTAAATCAACTTAATTTAAAGGAGGCTACAAAATGAAAAAGATTTTAATGTTAGTATTATTTTTAATTTTAGCTTTACCGTTTACGGCTTACGCTGGAAATTGGACATCGTCGTCTAAAATCGGCGTAGGCAAATTTAACTATACGGAAACAGGGGACAGCGACGCAGGGACGAACTATTCCTTATCGCAGAGATTTAATTATCACGAGGGGCTATTTATGCTATCGCTTAAAGGGGTTTTGGATTATGTTCCGGCAAATTACACGGGGGCTACTATGGGCGGAACGGCTATAACCGGAAATACGGCTTATACCTTAAGCGATTTTTCGGCCGGAGCCGGAATAGATAAATCCTTTTTCCGTTCGACTAACGAGTTATATTTATCGCTCGGCGAATTAAACCATTCTTTTATGGCGGCTAATTCGTCTTTTTCAAACGGTGGGGCAGGATATGACGAAAATTATCAGGTAAAGTATTTAAACTTAACCTATAAAAATATTTACCCGATAAACGATGTCATATCTAACGTGTTTAAAATAAGCTATCTAAAAGGGTTATCGGGAACGGCTACCACAAAGCATTTCTCTAATGTAAATTTTGAATTTAATTTAAGTGCAGAAGCGGGCTATTGCGTAACGGAAGGGTTAAGATATAAACTTAATTCTAAATGGTCTATAACGGGCGATGTTTACTATTCCGCCTTATTCTTTAGCCATTCCAACGAGAACGAAATATTTTACGAGCCGTCCTCGATGACGCACGAAACAGGATTGCAGACGGGACTTAACTATAACTTTTAATGAGGGGAAACTAAATGAAACAAGAAATCGTAATTGCGTTAACGCCGTTTCCTGTATCGCTTAAATTTGAAGCGGACGGAGAATTAACGGAAAGTGAAAGAAAAGAGGTTGCGGCTAACATAGAACATCTTCAGGAACTATTTAAAAAGTTTTTGACCGACAATACGTCGAAGGTAGTTGCGCCGAAATTCAATCAATAAATAAAAACGAACGGAAACGCCCTTTAAAGCCCTTGTAGTTTATTTTAGGTAGATTTATACCAAAAGATAAATTCAAGGGCTTTATTAGTTGTTTAAAACGTTAAATTGATAACTTTGTTATATTTCGGTTTCTTAACTTTAATTGCGCCGTCTATTTTCTTTTTAGTCTTTTTAAACTTTTCTAATTCCTCAAACACAGTGTAAATCTTTTGATAGGTTTTATGATTAACGATATACGTCCGGTTATCGTCTATAAAAAGATAAACGGTATCGCCCACATTTACCGCTTCGGGAACGATAGTTTCGATAATTCCCTCGTTTTTGGTAATTATGAAAGAAGTCCGTTCTTCTTTTTTAGCCACTATTCCGCAAATCAAAAATGCGCGTGCGGATTTATAAGGGATTTCTAATTCTCGATAATAATCTTTAATTTTTGCGCCCATTTTTCGACCGTATGCCTTTTAAGTTTAATAGTCTTGCCGATTTGTAATTTCCTGATAGTGTTATAGTTTACTTTTAATAATTTGGCTTGGCTTGAAGTCAATGCTCGAAGTATCGAAATTATTAACGCTTCCGCTTCTTCCCAGCTCTTTACTTTCTTGTCTTCCGGTTTCAGGCTCATTTTTTGACACTCCCATTAATTTATAAAATTCTGTTAAATAAAGTGTAGATTTTTCTTTCAACGCCAGCATAAATAATGGACATTGTAAATCAAAATCGATATTCTCGAAAAATGTTAATCCGTGTATGACTATCAGCCTTTTAACTTCATTTCTTAATAACATCTCGACTTTTATCGTATTGATAATAACTTCATTCTTAGGCAGTTTTATTTTCTCTTTAAAATGCTGATAGTCGAGATGTTCGTATATATTAAATTGATAATGCGGCAACCCGATTAACCTGTTTTTAATAAACCAAAAAGCGTATTTAACTTCGGAATTTCTTAATAAATACGGATAATTATTTAATTCATAAGTCCTGTCAAACTCTTTCTTAATAGTCTGTTCTAAAGTCTGCGCTAACGACGGATATATCTTTTTAGTTTCTAACGCCGCGCGTAAGTTAAAATAGCTTACTCCCCAGAACTCTGCTAATTCTTTTACCGTATAACCGCACTGTTTAGCTTCTTGAGCTTTAGCGTAAATTTCTTCGTAAAAAATCATATTTAGGATTAGCCATTTTAGGAGCTGGCATATTCGCCCTGTTTATTTCTTTTTCTATCATAAACTTGTTATATAAAACCTGAGGATTTTCCAGAGCCTTTTTTTCTTCTAATATTTTATCTTTATTATCGTTATATACGCTTTCAAGCATAAGCCTTGCCTTAAAATCTTTTATCCAATGTTCGCATACGAAAGCCGACGCTAAAACCCTGTCGTCGTGATGACCGGATTGCGCGCCTATGCTTCCGTCTTTAATCGTTACGGTTTCCATTTCCTTTGCTAATTCAAACGATTTAATAACGATACTGCCGTTTTCTACAGCTCCTTGAAACTGAAATAATAAATCGCCTTTAGTGCTTGGGGTAGTTATCCACTGCCTAACTCCCATATTTGACATACTATCTACCCTTTTATATAAATATTCTCTCATTTTCTTTGCATATTGAGCGATAGGATTTTCGGGTTCATATCTGGTATCTCTTACCTCTTGCCTGAAATAATCGATTTGACGAAGAATAGTTTTACCCGGTCCGTTTAATTCGATAATAGAACTTGCATTATACATACCTTGCAATATTAATAATAGCCACGTGAAATGAAATGGGTCAACGAGGTTATCGGCGTATTCGACTACTTGAATTAACCTATCCCTAAATGCTTTGTAGATTTCAATGACTGCATTATCACTATCGCCCGCAGAGCCGTAGGCGGGGTCTGCTCCTAATATATAAACCGCTCCTTCTTCATATTCTTCCCATATTTTAATCTTGCCCCCGACGTGTTCGGATAAAACTGTTTCTTCAGGCTTTCTTGTAAAGACGGGTTCAAACCTTTTTAAAGGCGTCCATATATCTTTTTCGGCATTCAAAAGTTTAGCGTTAAAAAAAGATTTACCGGATAACCTGAAAGCGTCAAATTCGGTAAACGGGTATTTTTCAAGCATAACGTCTTCTTTCGACTGTCCGCCTATGGCATTAATAATGTCTTCTTTTAACCTTTTACGCCACCAGCCTAACTGTTCAATGGATATATCGATATTATAAAGAGATTTAACTAAACTCATTTGCGTTAATTCCGCCTTGTCGGGTTCATAGCAGTATTTCAATATATCCCTTTGGTCTGTTAATGAGTAAGTTTCTTTCGTCCACCAGCCTAAAAATACCGCGCGCTTCGTAGGACTGTCTTTTGCGTTTTCCCATAAGTCGTAATAATGATTAAAGCCGTTTGCAGTGCTTTCGTAAAGATATAGCCTATGAATAAATTCGTCCGTAAGCGTTGCCTTGAAATTATTAAAATCCTCGACATTTGTAAAATATGCAACTTCGGTAAAGTGCGCGTAGTTATGCGACGTCGATGTTCCCATATTGCCTTTTTTGCTTTGTTTCGATTTAGTATAAAAATATTCGATAGCCGACTTATTAGAAAATTGAATTAAGGCCGGATTGGAAACTATTTTTTTATACCTTGCCGGAGCGGGTAAGCTATCGTAAAAATCTAATAACGTTCTTCTTAAATTACCTGCGACTTCCCAATCGGAGCTTACTATCGTTCCCTGCAAGTCGTTAATATAAAATGAATAAAATAAATCCCAAGCTAAAGCAACGGTAGTAATTCCTTCCTGACGACCTTTTAAATAAACAAATTCGTGTATATCGTCCTCAATTCCCTCAATTAATGTTTTAAGCCATAACCATTGAGAACCGAACCACGTATCTGGATTAAAGACTATTACGCCTTTATCCTTTGAATTGATTTTTAAGGTCTGACAAAATGTCAGGAATTTAATCGCAAGGGATTTATCTTTTAAATAATCCCAACATTGAGATTTTAAAACCGACGGAATAGCAGGATTGTATTTGTAGGTTTGGATTTTTATCATGTTAGAATAAAAAAAGGGGTTGTTAGCCCCTTTTAGCTTACAGCGTTTTTAGTTTGTCGGACAATGATTTTAAGAATACTTCGTCGGATAGGATATTGTTTTTAATATTCGCTTCCATTCTGTCCGCTAATACATTAATATTAGTTTGCATTCTATCCCATTCCGTAGCGGCATCGGTTTCGATAGTCTTCACGTCTGCTTTACCTTTTGCTATCAATGCGTCGATAGCCTTTGAGAAGACTACGCCGATTATTAAAGCTCCGATTGCGAGCAAAATTCCCAAGATTGCGATTACGATTAAACTTGTCATTTTAATTACCTCTATTAAAAGTTATATTGAGCCGTTAATCCTACAAAATTAACGGTATTGCGGCTATTCAAATATACGTCGTCTTTGACTTTAAAACTTATATTGCCTACTCTTAAAAATTTATATCCCGCTCCGATTATACCGCTTGGGACAGTTCCGCTTTTATCCGTCATATAACCGTAGCCGCCCTGAATAAAAAACCTGTTAGGCAGTTGAAAGAAAGGTCTTTTATGATTCGATATGGTAAAAGGCAACTGCTGATAAGCAAGCGAGCCTTTGCCCGTCTTTATATCTAAAGTCGATGTAACTAACGTTTGCCCCTGATACGCAGGAACTTTACCCGTGGCTAATATTTTAATATTTTTATTTTTAGCCCAAGCGGGCAATTCTGTTTTAGTTATAGTCTGATATTCCGTCTGCGGTATATATTGAATTTTAGTTACGGTTACCGTCCGGTATTTGATTTTACTTTTAATTACGGGAATAACCTTTGTTAAAGTCTTAATTTCCGGCTGGATTATCGTTTTAGTTTTATTCCACAAAAAATAATAAACTAAAATAATAATCGCCAATATCACGGCAATATACGCTATATGCACGATATTATTCTTAATAAAATTAAGCATTTCCGCCTCCCTTAAAAATATTAGATATGGCTTTGGCTATATAAATTCCTACCGAACCGCCCCATATAAACTTTAAAAAGCTTTCAATGCCTGCGGGCATATCTTGATTTAATAATACATAACGAAAAGTTAAATACATTGCGGAAACGAAGACTACCGTTACGATTACGATAGCTTCGTCCACCGCTCCGTTTAAGTTTAGATAGGATTTAATAAAATCAAATAACTTTTTCATTTTTTACCACTGTCAATTTAGGTTTTGTTAATTTATCAAAGCACTCTTTGCAGTAATGATTTGATAAGTAATATCCCAGTTCGTCGATTTCTTTAGTATTATACACCTTATAAGTTTCTGCGTCAGGGATTAATTTATCGCAAACCGAACAGTTAAAATATTCTATCATTTCTTTTTACCTTTATGTTTTTCAGCTATTTTTTTAAATGTTTTTGCCAAAACGGCTTCTTTCCTTACGGTTGGGCTTTTAGATTTCTTACCCGCGGCTATCGCCGCTTGCGTTACTCCGTTAAATCCGTGAGCTTTAGCCCATTCGGTAAATTTGCCTTTCTTTAAAGGCGCCTTTGCTATCGATTTACTAAATGACAATGGTTTCTTTTTTTGCCGCCATTATTTTTTCACCCCCTTGAATTTCATCACCAATACAGGACTTGGCAATCCGCTTAATTCTTCGTCGTCTTCAGCGTCGTAAACCGCTTCGCCCCACGAATTAAATCCGCCCTCTAACCCGCTATGTTCCCTTATCCTGTTTAATTCTTTCTGCGGGTCGGGCATAACCTTGCAAGTTTCAAATTTTGTTTCCATTTTAATCACCCCGTTATTGTGTTAATTTCATTAATTAAATCGGCTATCCTGTTAGTCCAGCCCCTACCGAAAATACTGTAATTTTGGTCTAAAGCCAAAACCCATAACCGCATAGGGAGTAATTTTAATATTGTTCCCTTAATAGCATTTACGTCTATGGTTATCTCATTTATAAGTTTAACCGCACTGCTTACACCTTGCAATACCGCCGTATCGAATAAAAATAAAGCTATGGGTAGCGGATAATTATCTAACTGTATCGGTTGCCAATACCGTTTATTATAAATACTCATAGCCTCGTCCATAGTTAAATTAGCAATATCAAGGTTAGGAAATGAAGCTTTGCTGATACCGAATTTCGTTTCGCCGCCCGGGTCGTTTGGATTATTTACATATCCGCCCTCTGCGTGTTCTATCCAATCGCACACTACTTTATAATCGCTTGCGTTCATATTTCACCTCTTGGTCATTAAATGATTTAAAATCTGTGCATCTTGTTTTTGCATTATAGATATATTATTTTGAATATCCGAAATTCTTACGTCTTCCCTTTGTAATAAAATATATCCTTGAGCTAAAGCTAACATTAAGGCGGCGATTAAAGTTATCAAGACGCTGTCTATTATATATCTAAAATTGATACTGTTTTGATTTCTTCTGTCTGAAATACGCCTGTATTCTTCGGACATTACTTAACCGCCCCCGTCGTCTTAATTGCTATTATAAAGGCTATCGACAAGATAAAAAATATCGAAGCTCCGACGACCTTTAAAATATCGGGATTTAAGATAGTAATTAAAAACATCGTAAAATCAAGTAAAAAGATTAAAGTCGGCATTATTATCTTAAAGATAAACTGCATAACAATATCGGCTTTAAATAAAAATTCCGCTTTCTTCTGCGTTCTTTCTCTTTCTTCGTTTGCGATTTCAATCGGCGTTTTAGCTTTCATAATTTTCATCTCCTTTAAAGATTGAGCCTTCCTGCTCGTCTTCGGTTAATTTAGTTTTAGTGTTAAGATAGTTTAATCCCACTTCTACCCTTGTTTTTTTAATGCTTAATTCTTCAAGACCCATATTGTCGTTGCTTACGATGTCATCGACTATAAGCCCTATTTTATCGATTAATTTACCCGTTCTTTTTTTCATTGTCCTATGCCCTCCTCTTTGTGTAATTTCTCAATCATCTTTGCAATGTTAGAATATTGCTGATTTTGCGGATTTTGAATTTGAATATTAGTTTTATTATTCCTTTGTATTTTGTCAATATCGTCTTTCACTTTCATATCTAACACCCTTTTAATATTACCCCATAAATAATAAGAATGGATAGCGTTAAATATTTTAACATCTGTCGGCGATACTTTGCTATAAGAAAATCCTCCGGCGTTATATTTATCAATATATGCTTTCTTAAAATTCTCTTGAAATATCTTAATCTGATTTGCTAATTGTTTTGTAGGTTTTAAGGCATATTGATATTTCATTTCGGCAAGTTTTTCGGGATAATAATAATCAATATGTTCCAATACGTTTAAAGCGATAGCGTTCTGCAATGCCGTTTTAGGTTTTTTATATCCGGCAAAATCCTTATTGATTTCATCTATGGCAACTTTTAAAGCACTTGAATTTATAGGTTGCGGGGATAAAATAATATCGGTTAAGGCTTTAGATTTATTTAAACTTGTCGCCGTTATTCCCAAAGAAGACGATAATAAGGACGGAACTATTGAGCTTACTTTTGGTTTTTGTATAATATCGGATAATGCAAAAGGAGCCACGGGAGATAATAAGTTTATTAAAGGTTTATGACCTGCCATAACTTCTCCGGCATTGTAAACTATTCCGGGCAATACGCCTAATTTTGAGCCTAATTTATAAAATGCCTCTCTTGCTCCCGCGGTCATTCCTCCCTCGTGAAAAGAGTTTAATATATCGTAAATGGTCGAGGGATATTCTTTTTCATAGCCTAATACATTAAAATTAACGGGGTGTCCGCCTACGTTTCCCATAGTGGAGTAAATAGCGTCGGGCGATTTTTCGTGCTGTAATTGAGTTAATGAATTGTTTTGTCCCGTGTATAATTGAAATGCCTGACGGATAAAAATATTATATGCAAGCATATTCGAGTAATATTTAGCCGCCATAATATCATTGCCGGACAAAGCATAGCCCATTTGTTTTAAAAGCGATAAGCCCCAATCGGGAGCAAACATAATATTTCTGATAGCCGTTTTAGTAGCGGGCGGTAATTTTAAAGCTAATTCAGGCAAACCGCCGAAGAATGAATTGACGACGTTAAGCCTGTATTCCGCCGTTTTAGCGTCGATTAATCCGTCAGCCAAATCATCGGCAACATCGTGAGCCGCCGCTAATTTATAAGCCGGATACATTCTTGACCATAAAAGGCGGTCGGTAGCCTGCATATATTTATTTCCTAATAAAACTTTTGCGATTTTACCGCTATTTTCTTTTGAATATGTAACGGGTCTGTCAAGATAAGTCATTAAAGGAACGCCTTTTGCGTCTAATTTTGCTTTAGTGTCCCCATACATATCCAGCATATATTTATTAAAATCTTCTTTATTGAGCATTAAAACGTCTTTAATGGAGCTTAAAGACTTCCCCGAAAATAAAGCCGATTTAGTTTCCGAAAACATATGATAGGTCGGGATTAAACCCACTCTAAACCTTTTAATGCCAGTCGCCATTTTATCAAGAAAGTTGTTGATTTGATTTTCGTTTCCCGTTAAATAGTCGTAAACGGGGTTCATAGTTTTATCGTGATAATACTTAAGCAAAGGGTTGTCTTGCATAAATAGCGGAAGTTCGCCCGCTTTTATCATTTGTTGCGCCGTTAGCCCTTCTGACATACCTGCCGTATCATATATATTGTCGATAAGGTTTATGGCTATGTTCTGTGCGTTATCTACGCCCCCGTTCATAAGTCTTTGTTCTACTACCTTAAATAATTGAGGTCTGCTATCCGTTGCCTGAGG
>SCLI03000560.1_pt1 | contig 10896 bp, 14 predicted proteins | sample 7268041 | NCBI WGS metagenome assembly SCLI03 (sample SAMN10721081, study PRJNA514188) | viral metagenome | isolation source: depth-stratified mine tailings core A | place: China: Fankou Pb/Zn Mine tailings | collected 2017-10 | reverse complement strand
CTTAAGCCATAACTAGACCCACTTCATCACCCCAACCTATTATGGCTAATCTAACTATTTGAAATCCAAAAAAGGTAAACCTTAGTCTGGGATAACATTTCAACCAATTTTACCAGTTTTCCTATTTTAGCATTATCCGCTTCTTGAATAGACCTAACATAATCTGAAGTTTTTCCAAAGGGCTGATGTCGGCTAGCCGCAAATTCCCTTCTAAAGCGGGTATGCTTGTTTTTGATGAATGCTTCCTTGAGGCGGCTGATCTGCCCTGGTTGCAAGCTCTCAAGCTTTGCCATGACGTATCGTTCGCTAGCTAAGAGTTGCGTATCAAACCCTAATTCGGAGAGCGCTTTAGAAACACTGGATATACCCTTTACCGTTTGTTGTTCTGCTATTTTTTGCATGCCCGCCTTCTCAGCGAAGGGGCTATACTTTGCCATAACCGCTATCAACTCGACATATCTGGTGCCGACCATTGGCATTGTTTCACGGATGAGTTTGGCGCCTAAGCCTACGGTGCGGTATTTTGGGTGGATAACTACTCGGTTGATTATGCTTAGTTGTTTGTTCATTTCCTGAATAGTCATTCTTGGCAGCACCATGCGTCTTCCATAGCATGCTGGCGGTGGGTAACTGTAGACTATAACACCACAGAGTTCATCGCCTCTTACTAGGCGGAAGATTTTTCGTGGAACCGCAACCTTATGTCCTCGGTAATGGAAACTGCTTAGTTTTTGCCAGTCTCCCCTAGTACCTTCTTCAACCCTCATTTCTCGGATTAGGCTGCATTCGACTGCTGGAGTGTTTGGGAAGTAGTCGATTTTGATTTCTTCTCCGAATCGTTTGCGGACCAATACGTTGGGTTTCAGGTCCTCAACTAAGTCGCTGTGTGTTGTGGCTGTTATGACTGCTTTGCCTTGTTGCCGCGCAATCTTTTGCAGGTTGTATGCGATGATCTTGGCGGTGTCTCTGTCTAAGCATGCTGCGAATTCATCCATTAGCCACCATTGTTTGTCGCTTTCGATTAATTTGGCGATTCGATAGCGGTACCGTTGGCCGTCGCTGAGTTGACTATAGGTGCGTAGGAATAGAAAAGCGTCGTTTAAGCCGACTTTGCTTAGCAGCTCTAAGCCTTCTTCGACTGTGGCTCCGACTGTCTCGATCAAGGGCTTTTCTGCGTCCACTACCACATCTGATAGGTCGATAGCCTCCTCGCCTAAGTCCGCCTTGATCGCTCGCAGTAATACGCTTTTGCCGCTGCCACTATCTCCAGTGATGTAGACGATGTCTTGAGGCCCAATCTTTAATTCTGCATCTAGCACCTTAAAGAGTTGTGCATCGTCGATGCCTAAACCGAAGGCTTCAGCCACAACAAGGCTTCTTGGCGTCGGCTTAGTGTGGGTTTCATAGCTGATGTTGAAGGTGAACTTGCCTTCCGTTCGGTCGTAGATTCGTCGGAATTGCCTTATATGAAAGTCTCTTTTTCGTCTCATTTCTGGTCACCTTGGAATAACTGTCAGGAACGGTTCGGGCTCCATCTGCACTGTTGCAAACACGGCTAGCGCAATACTCCAAAAGACATCATCGTGAGTTCCGTTGGGGTGCGAGTAGCCTATGGCGCCGTCTTTGCGTAGGTCATAGCGCTCCACGTTTAACTCAGTGCAAAGGTCTCCTCTGTAGGGTCGCTCCCAGTTGAGCAGTGGATAGTAGAACTGCTTGTTCATCATGCGCTGTTTTAGTAGGCTTGCCATCTCGCTTTTTCTTGGCACGCTAAAGTTGACGCCTTCAGCGTTCTCTATGCCTGCAGTTTGCATGTCGGCTATGATGCTTGGTCCTTCCCGTGTGAAGTCTATTCTGATTTTTTGGAATCCGCCCCATCTATCCTGCAGTGCCTTGAGGTAGCCCATAACTTGCGCATAGAGTGTGGGCTGCTGGAAAATCTTCAGGTGCCGAAGGAACAACTTATCATTTAGGCGCTCAACTATCGAGAGTACGCAGTAATCACGGGTTTGTGCCAAGTCGAGTCCAGCAAAGAAGTCGCCTTCACAGCTCGATTCTGGATTGAACTCTTGGAGGTCTTCACCACAATTCTTCACCGTGCCCACGCAGGCCACGATCAAGCTCTGTGCCAGCCAAACGTCTTCATCCTCTGCCCATTCTGCCTCCATTTCCCGACGCCAACGTTGCGGATCATCCCCAAACTGGCGCTTAATCTTCTCAACAATAGCGGGCTTAAGCGGACCATTAGGTTCCAATGCATCACTCCACCGAACATGCGACCGTGCAAAATCGGAATAGTCCTTGTGGTTGCACATCTTCCAAAACAGCGAATCCGTATTCCAAGGCGTTGACGTCGCGATTAGTTTGCCGTTGGTTGTTCCAAGCGTAAACAGGATTGCATCATAGAGCTCCTCGTCGTTAGGAACGAAATTGGCTTCTTCGATCCAGATTACTTTGAAGGTTGGGCCTCTGATTGTATCGGGGTTGTTTGGGAAGGCTTCTATCATGCTGCCGTTTGGCAATGTAATCCTTGTTTTTTGGACGTGCAAGCCGGGCTGCTGCGGAAGCTTTCGACAGAAACCGCCCATGCGTCGTATGTTGAGTTTGGTTTGGCGCCAGCTTGGACCAACAATCGCTATGTAACTGTCAGGATGCTCCCAAGCATACTTGAGAAGCAACGCTGAAACCGAAAAGCTCTTTCCAGTCTGACGTGCCCAACGTACAGCAGTAAACTGGTTCTTCTCAAACATCTCCGCAAGTTCCAGTTGATAGCGGTAAGGCGTAAAACCGAAGACCTGTTCAAAGAAGCTCTTAACGTCGCTCCTTAGACTTTCGACTTTCCGTTCACCTAGCTCTTCAGCAGCAGCCATATCTGAGCGTAGGCCTGCCCGTTCCTCAAGGAGTCGGTCTTTATGCATTGCTCTGGGACTTTTTGAGAAGTTCCGCATACTTTTTTCTAGCCTCCATTAATTCCTCTTCCATTTCCCGATAGTGAACATACTCGGCAAAACGCTCCTGGTACACCTTAACCCCCGCGATTATGCCACGTAAACGCAAAACCTCAGCCTTATCCAATCCCGGCGTCTTTAGAGCCTCAAGTGCCGCTGCAAGAATCTTTAGCGTCTCCTCGATGCTGGGCAAATCTTGGGGAAGCGCTAGTTCGGTAGAACAACAACAATTGGAATTTTTCGGCTGTTGTTGTTCTTTCAGTAAACCGAATTTTAGGAGCTTTTGGCGTATGGCTTCTTCAGTATAGCGGCCATCAAAACTGAACACTAAGACTCTAAGGTCTGTTGTCCCCGACTGGTACCAGTCTCTGAGTTTGTTTTCGTCATCTGCAGGCCAAGGTTTACCCTTCGTCATGTCTTCTGCCCCACAAACAAGCCAATGACCGTACCGCTTAGTCCTGTGATTGAAGCAAAGATTTCAGCGTTCCAAGTATGCAAAATCAATAGGTGCGCTAGTTCAAGAGCCGACATAAACGCCGTCATGCCTATGGCGAATTTGACGCCCAACACAAGCTTAGCGGGCGGCTCTTCTGCGATGAAGCGACCTCGCTCAAAGCGCCTTCGGGTCAATGCGCGTTTAATAGGGTCTGCCATCGATACTCAACCTCCGTTGCGCAAGTGCTCTTCGAAAAGTTCTTGGGCGATTCATGGAGCGGTGTCCGCCCATCATGAAACTGTTAACAAGCCTGCTAGCCGAATCGGTCGGAATATGCCCTTTAACCAAAACCGTTACGCCCAATGCCCAACCGATGGGAATAGCGGTGTAGTCTAAATCGAAGAGACCATCGGCATAGCGAAAACTGTTCTGGGCAATCACAATATGCTTAATTTTATCGCCAATCAGCCCAACAAATATCCCCCAACTTTTCACTGGGACATCAATAGTCATGCCTGAGCCGCTGCTTTTACCGACCGATGCATCGCACCAGTCAACGGCAATTAAGTCACCGGGTTTAATGTTTTCAAAGAGTTTCAGTATTTGCTTACTCATTTCTAAGTCACCGTCTTGCCTTGTAATTGCTTAGGGCATCCGTCCTAGCTCTCAAGGCATAAATCCAGTCAGCCATCAGCTGCTTCTGATAGCCAAGATTCAAAGTAACATCCAATGTGTTGTTTTCTGCCAACAAGTGATAGTCCACGCTTTTGACAAGGAAACTCACAGCGGAGATACTTTCATTTGGCAGAGTAACCGAAATCATATCACCGGGCAAAATGGGCGAAGTACCATAATCGATTAAGGTGCTTTTTATGACCAGCGAAGTTTTAGCCTGCTTCTTGTAAGCCAGAATTGATTTGGCCCTGAGCATGCACTCGTTATCGCTGAAAAGGTCTTCGACGATGTCCACGTATTGGCGTTCGCCATAACTGGCAATGCTTGCGGCATCAGTTTGCACATTGCTATACCTTGCGCCGGTGAAGTAGAGTTGACCATGCCACACTTGACCACTGACACCCGGAGTAACCAGATAAGCGGTGACAGTTACGGTGCGGATGTTCTCCCAGTCAAAGTCACTAGGAGCAGCCCAGTCTGTTGCGTGGTCGACGCCAACATCTAGCTGGAATGTTGACCAATCGCTACTTGCGGAAATGCTGTTGATGGTTGAGAGATTACGCCCACAAACCCGTGACGAGGAATCGTGCAGGATAACCAAGAAGCCATCGGACTTGACAAGGTCATCTCGCAATAAGGCCAAGAACAGTTTGGGGTACATGTTGCCGTTTACGGTTACGGTGAAATAGAAGACACTCACGGCATTGTAAGCGGCGCCCGTGGTGTTCTTGACGCTTGAGCCAGCAGAACCATACCTACGAGTGTCGTCGAGGGAAAGAGAGCCGCCGTATCCCGTCCAGTAACCACTGGCGGGGTTGAGACTTTCGACCGTTTCATCAACGTCAACGGGTATGCTTTTAGTGGCAGCACCATAAATGGTAACTTTGTTTCTAACTGAGAGAATATCCGATTCGGTTTCTGCCTCTTCAATTCGTTCCGTTAAGCTGACTGCGCTTGTTTTGGCGCCTCTGTGGAAAAATTCAAAGCGACCATCGGGCGCTACCCTGAAATCGTATCCGATAGCGCCTGCTTTGTCACTGTCCTGAGCGATTTGTTTGAGGATTTCCCAAGACTGCTTATTCTCATAGTCCAAGCGGGTGAATGTTGTGTCAGTGTTTTCAACCAGCTCAACCGCGCTTCTTACATGAGGCAGACCAGAATGATAATCTATAAGATGCTTAACGATGTCCTCGCCTTTCATGAGGGCATAGCCTTCGGTGACGTATTCGCGGAATAACCGCTCACCCCAGTCACGACCCGAAACAGTCACATAATGCTCGGTGGCGTTTGACTGAAACTTCATGTTCTCGTTTCGCGTGGTAATGAGCTGAGGACAATTTGCGCCCCGACCCATCATAATGTAACCGTCTTCGCCAAGCGCGATCGGGGAGCCGCTTGGGCTGTATTTGCCATTCCAGTTTTGAAGTCGATAGGCAAAGCTGCTAACTTCCTCGGTTCCGCCTAAATGCACGGCTAGCTCTTGAATATCGGCTTGATTGATTGGACCGCCTGTTACCCCCGAGTAGAGGGTGACGGATGGAGACGCTGGTTCGCTCAAGTGTCCTCGACTCCTTGTCGATAGATCGCCATGTCACCAGATCGCACGATACCCCGAGTAGCGGTGGAGGTTTGGCTGGCTGTGGAGTTGAAGTTCTGCATGCTTGAAGTTGCCGTATTCATGCTGTTGGCAAAGCTGTACATTGCAACTGCAGCAGCCGCAATAACAGCGATACCCACGCCCGTCAAAGCTAAGAAAGTGCCGTAGCTGATGTTTAGGGCGTTCTGTGCAGCTGTGGCGACCCAGCAGGCGGCAGAGTAAACTTTTTGGGCAACAGCCACGCCTACACTGGTAGTCATGAAGGTTCCCATGACTGAGACAACCATCATAGCGCTGTTGAAAACCTTAGCCTGCGCGTCATTGAGCAATCCGAATTGGTTGGCGATGTATCCTATTGCAATGCCCGAAGCGCCAATACCTGCGATGGCAGCGCCTAAACTCTTAATTCGGGTACTTAGGGCTTCAGCGTCAGTTTTGATTCTGCCAAACTCGTTACTTGCACGGTTAACAGCCCGAATAGTTACGGCTATTTCTCTAAAACTCAAAGTCCAGCCTCCGCTTTGGCTTGCTCGATGGCTGAGGTTATGACTGCTTCGAGTTGTGGCAGGTACTGCTGGATTGCTGGGTAAAGGTATGGATGCGCTTGCATGTACTTAGTGCCCAATTCAACAAACAAGGCATATGTGGCGTCTGCGCCGATCTCAGCGACCCATTCTTGAATCTTTGCATAAATGGTGCTCCGAAGATAACCTGTCCGGACGGGAACTTGGCGCATCGCTTCGGCTTTGACGTCGGCAGCCCAGCTAGCCAAAAAGCTGTGAACTTGTCGTTGCATGCCTGAATCTAACCTTTGCATAGCTGCCTTGAATTCTTCTACGCCGTTAATGTCGCAGGTTACTTCTAGTGCCGTTTTGCTTCACGCTCCGCTTTCCGTTTCTCTTCTTCAGCGATTTCGTCCATTACGTTCAAGATGTGGCAGAACTCCTGCACTGTTCGGGCTGGCTGCTTAGCGAGTTGGGTCGGTGTCCATCCGAAGGTTTGGCATAGCCTAAACTCGACAAGAGTGCTGTGCGGCTTTCCTCGTCTAATTGCTCTAGTAAAAAACGCAGGTCCTCCCTTGACATGCCGTTTAGCTTGTTGGCTACTTTAGAGAAGAGTTCTCCAAGCTCGATCGGGATGCCGTCTTCTTCGCCCAGCAGCTTTTCAATGGTTATGGGGTGGGTTTGGGGTTGTCCATGCATGCTTGCCATGATGGTTTCGGCTTGTATGGAGATGAAGTCGCTGCTCTCCACGTCACCTGATAACTTGTTGTATTTGGTGTGTTTTTGGATGATGCGGTTGCGTTTTGCCCAAGTAATCTCTGCAAAGGTGTACTTGCCCTGGTATTCCTCGCCGAATCGATTATCAATTTCTAAGGTTTCTTGCTTCATGCTTGTGCCATCTCCAAAACTTTTAGACGAGACTCTATCGCCGTCTCCAAATCAGCCAAAAAAACACCCTGTAAATCAACAGGTAGCTGGCTAATGCGTTTGGTAAACCGGTTCATCAGTGCAATCGTCTGCACATAAATTCTGATTTCATTTTTTGGCATGATTTTTGCTCCTATGAAATCGTTAACGGTCCTCTGGCCGTGAAGGGAACTTTAGCATAGATTAGGTCCTCGGCTTTACCGCTCAGAGAGAAATCTTCCCACTTAACGTAGGCAACATTGACTTTGTTGGCGCCGCCTAACCCGAATTCTAAACTGGACTGCTCAGTATCGGCTAAGACGTCATCGGCTTCCTGTTTGCTCTCAAACTCAAAATTGAGCTCCCCAGTCAGCAACCGTTTACCCCAAGTGAGATACTTTGCCAAATGCCCGTTAACAGAACGGATGACTGGGACAGGTTTGCAAGAGTTATCAACCTGCAGTTTCCAAGAAGTGACGCGCTCGCACGTTACGCTGCCGATTTTGACATAACTCTCACTGCCAGAAACAGCGCCGGCATATTCGGTATAAGAAGCGCCTGTGATTTTAGCAGTGCCCACTTCGATGTCTTGGGCTGGAAACTCGGCTTCGCACTCCAGAATTCCGTCTATGTCGCATGTTAGGGTGGCTTTGTTGAATCGGGCGCCCTTGTAGAGTAGGCTTATGATATCGGTTGCTGTGGCGAAAATGTCTTTGTAGTAGAGCACTTGCAGGGAAAGGCTGACGTTGAGTTCTTGCTTGACGTACTGGAGAAAGTTGATGGGTGCATCCGATGGGATAGGATACTTGATTTTTAGAAGCGGCTGTCTTAACCCACGCTTTAATGCAACCAAATCAATTGAGCCGGTGCCTGAGACTTTGATGTTGTTTGGGTTTATGTCTGGGTCTAGGCTGCTGCAGGAGTGCCCAAGCATTGCTGGGCTAGCTGGGACTACGCCGAAATTGCCCTCCGGTACATAATAGAACTTTTCTTGATCGCTATGATAGGTGTCCACCATGTTTTTCACCTGTGACTATGAGATGGCAACTGACTCGAACAGCCAAGCCGCAATGACGATTTCTTCTTTGTAGAGAAACGGCTTAACGTCAACTACATCGACGTCTCGGTAACTGTGCACATCACAAAACGTTATGCCCCGCACGTCAACGGTTGCTTGCACAAAATCGCAATACAAAACGGCAGGCGAAACCCCATTTGACGGGTTGGTTGTCCTTGTCATCAGATATAGGAAGCCGTCATCGTTGACGTAGTTCGTCAGGTTAGACGTTAAAGTGATAGTGAGGGTTTCATCTGTTCCTAAAACGCCAGCTTGCGCATTGCTCCAAGCGCCCGCCAAGTTATCCCAAACTTTCATGGTAACTCCGTTTCCTGATGGAGATAGCCCAAAACCTTCAAACGCCAAAACTACACGCTTTAAACACTGCTTTCGGGCTTCGTTTCGACTCTCTCCCGTTTTGACGCCGATTTTGAAGCGGAAAAGCGTAAACGCAAACTCGCCGTTGCCAGTTGCGCTTTTTGAGTGTCTCAGGTCGTCGCTTGCCCAAAGGTTCGCAAACACGGGATTAGTCAATTCTGCCCAGACTGGATTAGACGGCACGGGTTCGGTTGCGGCTGCCGCATCATAGGCCTTGTGAGTTGTAGACGTCGAGTCGATTGGGTAAAAGTTGTAGATTGTTCTGCCGGGTAGGTTGCGGTTTTCGGGAACAATCAACAGAAGCTGCTCAAGGACTTTATCCCGCATGACTCTGCCAGCGTCTGAGCTTGATGGCTTGTCGATAGTCACTATAGTTGCTCTAAGTGAGTAAATGCGCCTTCTCAGCTTGCCATCCAACGTGTGTTTCTGCGCTTGGCAAGGCTCCGAGGTCTTGGAAACAGTGATTTGAGCGTCGTAATCCTTGAGCAGCTCCCGATCATAATTCGCTTGAGAGCAAAGGATACGTGCTAAGCCGCCGTCATCCTTGACAACTCTTATTCGAGATTCGATTAGGCGCAGAACGGTTATGACTGGGTTTTCTACTTCGCTCAACTTGCGATTAGCCTCCTTGCAACGCTTTTGAAGTAGAATCGCTGATTGGCAAACGTGAAGGGCGTTACTGTTTGGATTTCGTAGTCTTCGCCCTGACGCCTAATCTTGTCGTGTACTCGGACGGGAAGGAAAGTATAGACTACCAAGTAGTCATTCAGGTAATAGCCCGCTTCCAACATGACTTGCTCAGCTTTGAGTGAGGAAACAGCCGCTAGCAAATCCAAAGGTTCCCCATAAGTCACTGTTACAGCGGCTTCTCGAACAGGATAAAGCGTCACCGTTTCGCCCTTAGCTTTCAGAATCTTGGTGAACTGGGTTACGGGTTCCTCGTAATGGAGGAAAAGCTCGGCTAGCCAGCAAACTGTAACCAAAGCCTGCTTGTTCTCTACATAGCTGTAGTCTGTGTGTTTGGCGCCCCAGAACATGAATTCTGCTGCGTGTTTGCCGATGACTTCTACGCTGAGTTTTAGGCTTGGCTTGTCGTGGTTGCTACGGATTTTCCAAAGGATCCCACTTGTGACGGCATCGTAGTAGTCGCAGGCTGAAAATCGGTTAACGACATCTATGTAGCCAGCCCAGCAAACTGCAGGGTCATAAGCTGGATACTTGGCGCTAGCTCTAATGTTGTTCAGGCTGTTGTAGACCTTTTGGCAGCTAATACTCCAGCCCTCAACCGCATACATCCCCAGCAAGGCATAGGCGAAAGGGTCATCGTAAACCTCATTCTCGCTTAAGCCAACTCGGTGCCACTTGCCATCGGCAGGGTCAAAGTCTAACCAGAGATTCTCAAAACCAAATCGGAGAAAGCCTATTGCTTTGCTCATTATGCTTTGGTAGACTGAAGCGTTTGGGATGTCGTGCTTTTCGACTAGCATCTTTAAGCCAATCAAGCCATAGAGGCACTCCACGTCGAGTTGCAAAAGCCATGCATCGCCAATCGTTACTGCTCTTGCAAAGCCGCCGTAGACCTGCTGGTCCTGCATGATTTTGAGAAAAGTTCCGCCAGCTAACTTAGCAGCATCCAAGTACCGGGAATCACCCGTGAGTTCATACGCTCTGAGCAATGAGGGTATGACTCGGCAAGCGTCTACACTGTAATAGTAGGTGCTTGTTTCGTTGCTTTGGAATCCACCATAAGCCTTTCTTGCTTGGTCGAGACACTGCTGGGTTAGAACCCAATCGGCTAGACCCGTGATTTTGGCGTAGATGTCGGCTTTTCTGTTTTCAAATTGTGGGGCAGAGTAGGCTTCACAGAGAAAATCGATTGCAAAGCTAGCCGCTAAAACACCTTTGCCAAAAACTGGGTCAGGCGTGCTAGGAATAATGTAAACGTAAGGTGCATAATCCATGACGAACTGATAAAAGGATTCAGGAACGGTTCCCATGGCTAAGCGCTCCCCACATAAGGTGTTTTCAGGTTGGATAGGAGCCGCTCAAACTCTGTCTGTAGCACCGCTAAACTTGGCAGTGAAGAGTTGGAACTGCTCAAATCGCCAACGCTAAAGTTTAATCCGATTGCTGAGCCGCCAGTCAAATAGCAAACCGCATAAATGGCCGCCAAAACAGTGATGGCTTCTTTTTGGGCGTCGGTGCAGTTTTGGTAGTCTATGTCAGTGGATAATTCAAGCTCTAAAGTGACCTCTGCTCTCTTAATCATTTTTAGAACTTTAGTATCAGAAATATCCGTATCGCTTAGATGGAGAACATCTCTAATGTCCTCAATAGAGGTAACGACCAAGCTATAATCCCATGAACCCTTGCAGTTGAGAGTTCAAATAGCTTGAGAG
>SCLI03000162.1_pt1 | contig 10965 bp, 19 predicted proteins | sample 7268041 | NCBI WGS metagenome assembly SCLI03 (sample SAMN10721081, study PRJNA514188) | viral metagenome | isolation source: depth-stratified mine tailings core A | place: China: Fankou Pb/Zn Mine tailings | collected 2017-10 | reverse complement strand
CAAGAATATTTGCACTACCATAATCCTTGTTCTTTTTATAAGCAATATTCATGCACTTGGTAACTGTTTTATCTATTGCAGTAGGATAATAAGAAAGCATCTTATCTATAATTTTATCAGACAAATTCAATGATGCCTTTTTCCTTGTATTAGAATCAGATATAGAAAAAACTCTCTTTATTTCTTTTTGTAGTTCTTCCAATGAATAGGTCTTTTTATTAATTGAATATCCTTGCAAATAATAATTAGCATATCTTGTATAATTATTTTTCCATGCCTCATATTTTTTTTCTTCTGTTTTTATAGTGTTCTTCATGCAATCATTATATATTATAATAATTGATTTAAAATGCAAAAATATTTAAATCTTGGGGACCATATATATAATATGGAATTGCCATTGGGTAAAAAAATATATTGTGAAATTTGTGGCAAGGAAATAAAACATCCAGAATTATTGCCACCAATGGAAATACATATCAATGGCAAATTAATCAAAAATATTTGTGTTAAATGCAGAAATGAAATATATATAAAGAAAATAAAAAGTGTATATCATGGAAAAATTAAAATATGAAAAAGAAATTGTTTTTGATGAAAAGAAGAAGGACTTAGTGATGGAAGCAGAAAATTTGGCTGAAGAAATGTTAACATCCAATTTTGCAATAATATCTGCTTGTCATAGAGACATGAGCAAAAATGAAATACATACAGAAACTGTCAATTTAAAAAATGACTTTTCTGACAGCATATGCAATTTGCTTATTATTCCAATACATGGTCATTATAAATATTCTGATGGAGAATTGGCTGATGAAAAAAGCATGTTTTTTTCATCAAAGAAATTGACAAAGGATTTTGTTGAAAAAGAAGCTAAAAAATACAACCAAGAATCATATATTTACAATATGGTGCTATATGATACAAAAACAGGAGAAAAAATAATGAAATTCAATAAAATAATATTTAGAGATACAAGCTTTTTTGAAGGCAACAATGAAGAAAACTATTCAACTGTTGATACAATCAAGGGGCTTTCATTCAAGTTTGAATAAGATGATAAAATGCCAAAAGAAAGCAATGAGTTGAAAACAGTAAAAAAGGAAATAAGTGATTCTTTCTATGGAAGAAAGAACAAACTGAATTTCATAATAATAGCACCAGTTCCAAAAGAAAAGATTGCAGGAAAAAATGCAGGAAAAATATATGATTCATTTTATGAAAAAATAATAAAAGCAAAAATTCCTGAAATAACAATCTTCAATGGTGCAGGAACATATACAACAAAAGACAAACAAGAACTCTTTCAATCAGTTTATTTCTTAATTGGAAAAGATATAACTGAAGAACATGCCAAAAAATTTTTAAAAGAAACAGGCACAGAAGCAGTAATATTCAACAATAAAATAATATATGATGATGGAACTGAAAAGACTTTTTCAAAAGCAGTTTTTTCAAAAAACAACATACTTAATGGAGACAGCACAACATTAACAATATATGGAGAAATGCTGTCATTTCAATTCATATAACCTTAATTATTGCTGTTAAAATATGATGTTGAATAATCAATCATCATGTCCTTTCTGCCCTTTACTAAATAGCAATTTATAATTTCAACTTTTCCAGTAAACTTGTCATCATTTCTGATTAATATTTTTCCTGTGTCATCATTGAAGAAATAATCTGTATTTTCTTTTACAATTTCTCCCTTCATTGATATAATTAATTTATCATTAACCCTATTCTCCTTAACCAATTCTACCAAATCTTTTACTTTAGTATAATATATTTTATCATTGGTTAAATAATTTTTTATTTCTTCCTTTTTAACATGATTTTTAGACATTGGAAAATCTTTCTGTGGGTCTACCATACATGCACTGCATCTTGTAAATATCCAAGAGCCTTCAACATGATTTTTATTGTTTTCATACTTCTCTTCTTGTGTAATCTGCTTTCCACAAGTTTCACATATTACTTCTGATAGATTTTCTGCTCTTTCTGCTATAGCATTGGCATAATCATCTCCATATAAATATATCCTAAGAGTGCCATACTTTTCCTTTACTTCTTCAATCTTTTCAACATGATTTTCAATTAAATCCATAACAGAATCAATTAAATAAAACCAGCCCTTGCCACATTGAATTCCAAAAACCATTAAATCTGATATGAACTTTTCTTTCTTTCCATAAATTTCTGGCTCATATTTATTTTTTCTTTCTGTAATAGAATCAGTTATAAGTCCTGGTTTTCCAACAGCATTTTCCATTTCAGACAAACTTTCAATTTGGTCTTTTGTCATCTTCTTTGCCATTATGTCAAAATTATCTTCAAGGTCCTGTTTTGGCTGTTCTGACATAAGTTTTGGATGCCTTTTTAAGAGAATTTTTTCAAAATTATCTTCTGTTATTTCTTCTGCCATTTAATCAGTAATTAATATATTTTTTAATTTTAAATTAGAAATGGCTTTATGCTTTGCTTAACTATTGGTCAAAACCCTTCTATTTTATATTCTTTTTTCCACAAAATAAAATGCATTTTGCTTGTTGCTGTTTCTACCAAAGCAATGCCAAATAAAGAACTATTTGATTTTAAAACCTTGATATAGGTGTTTAAAAAAGTATAGTAAACATTGGTAGGCTTGCCATTAAGGACAAAAGTTGCTTCATAAGTATCAGTTTTATTGCCATGCCTAAAAAGACCAAACCTAATTGATAAAATCTTTGTATTGTAGTTGGCATTGAAAATTGACAAAAATATGTCTTTTTTTATTCCCCCAGTTGAATCTGTTACAAGATTTTTATCTGCTTCACTTGAAAAAAATACAGGAACTATGGTCAATCCACTTAAATCAATTTCATTTGCCATGCAATCAATCTTTATTATATTTGTTTTAAGTTCAAATTCTTTACATAGATTTTTCAGCCTCCTTTGAAAGTATAAAGTGCATTTCTCTATCTGTCAAAGTAATTAACATTATTCCAAACAGAGAACTATTTTCTTTTAAAACACTAAGATAATTTTTCAAAAAAGAAAAATATTTACTATCAGCATCTTTGCCAAAAACAAAGAATTTTTCATACATACTGTCTTTTGCCATCTGTATTGCAGTATTTTTTTCATCTCTAACAACAGCAAATTTAATTGATACCAGTTTGACCTTGTATTTATTGGTCAAAATTGACAAAAGTATATCCTTATTTACTTCTTTGTTAGAATCTAAAACAACCTTTTTGTCTTCTGCTTTTGAAAAATACTTTGGAATTATTTCCAGCCCATTTAAATTTATATTTTCATTCTTTGCCATATAATCAACTTTATTATATTTTATTTTAATTTCAAATTATTTACAACATCCTCAATTTCTTCCATTGACATCTTTTTAGAAAATTCACTATTATAACTTGTAAAAAGAAAATATGTAATCATTGTCCAAAAATAATTGTCTGAAAAATAAGATAATTTAACATATTCTTTTATCAACAAATGTTTTTTATAAAAAATTTCAAATGAATAATGTGTATCTGGATATAGTGAAAAATGTTCTTCTTCTCTGTTCTTTCTTGCAACAAAGCCCTTGTATTCTTTTTCTAAAATTACTCCAGCTTTATTGGTGCTGTTTTTCATAATATCTCCTCATTAACAAGATTTTCTATCTCTTTAATTGCCACAGTTTTATCATTAAATGTTTCTATGAAAGAATCATAAACATTTTTAATAAAGGCTTCTTTGTTGTAGGAAATTTCAAGTATTAATCCTGTCCAAGTGAAAAATTCCTTTCCTTTATATGAAATTGCAATATCAGTAAAGCCATTGTTATTAAGTTCATTTATAAAATTAAGTTGCTTATCAATAAGTTTTTCTATTTCCTGTTTTTCAACAGCACCAAAAGTTTTTACACTCAAAAGCTTTTTTGCATTTGCTTCTGTAATATAAACAAATCCTATTTGTCCACTATCCCAATACCCATACAGTCCCCCAAATTCATGAATTGAATATGTCACATATGAATGGTCCATTTTATAAAATGGGAAAGAAATAACTTTTTTCTTTTCTGCTAAAATAGTAAATTGATTTACAAGAAAATCTTTTTTATCACTTGCAGAGTTATACTTTTTTGAAACAAAATCAGGAAAGCCAATTAGGTCAAAATCAAGGCTCAAAATATTTACATATTTTGGCAAATAAGAAAGTGCCTCTGTATTCTCAAAGTCATAATCACTATGGCTAATTGTTACATCAAAACCAGTTTCTTTATTATCATTCTCATCCATACAATCAATAATACTTGGGAAAATATATTTAAATATGTTTTGTTTTAAATTGATATATTATAATAAAAGTGATTAAATGTCAGATGCTGAATTTTTTAGAAAAAAGAGAGAAGAGGCAATGAAAAAAATATGCAGTGCCTGGGGGCACAACATGTCCTGTTTTATCTGTGGAAGAAAAGAAAGAGAACTTGAAAAACAGAATAAAAAATTGCAAATAGAGCATCTTATTGATGAAAATATTGGAAATACAATATTTGAAAAATCACAAGGTGGTTCATCAAACACATATGAAGTGCTGAATACACCAGAAAATGAAATTAAAGCCAAATTTGATATTCTTTGTGATGATTGCAACATATTGAAAAACAGTGCAATTAGAGAACTGATGATTTTTGTAGAGAAAAAAGATTTTGATTCTTTTATAAAAAAATACAAAGCCTTTTTGCCAATAATTCCAGTTGATATTTTGAAGCCAGCAATTTTTGAAACAGCAAAAAACAACAAATATAAAATAGACATGGAGAGCAAAAAAATAACAAAAATATAAAAACATTTAAATATATGTTGAGCCAAATTAATAGTGAGCAAATGGAAAAAAATATAATTGGAATAAGGCAAATTGTTATATTCACACCAATGGAATTTAGTTCTCCAATGACAGTAATTTCTTTGTTAGAATCAAAAGATGGCTCACAAATAGCCATTGGATTTCAAGATGAAGCAAACAGCCTTTATGTTGATTTGATGACAATTGACTGGGAAAAGACAAAAGATTTTCCTTCTGCTAAAGAGGGAGAAGACATATTTAACTACATGATAAGATATATAAAAGGCAATGACTATCTTGTGTCAAACAAAGAAAAGATGCTTGACTTTTTTGAAAAGGGATAAAATGAACTATGTAAAAATAGGCAATAAAAAATATCCTCTTGTAGAATATTTGAATAAAGAAGACCTTGAGGAAATATTAAAACATTTTAATTCAAATAAAATGCATTATGAATATATTCCAGAAGGAATAAAAATAAAGACAAAATATATTGGAGACTTTAAAGCAGATGGAAGAACCTCTAAAACATCACAAGTTTATTTGTGCCAATCTAAAAAAGGATATTATCTAAGCCTTGACCATGGTTTCCCAAAGCCAGGGTTTTATGGAAAATATGATAGTGGGAAAAATATATTTGGCAAAAAAATAAGAGAAGAATATAATGAAGGATTTAAAGACCTTCCTGAACTTGAATATTATTTGACATATTTTTTAAAGATTGATATGAATGTTTCAGATGAAAATTCAATGATATGGGAAGTTTTTGTCAAGCAAACTTCTTTTTAACCAATTTAAAGATGTGCCAATCAATAAAGATGATATAGTGAAAGAAGAAAACTCATTTAACAAAAATCAAATGAAAAAAATAAAACAGCCAGCACCAGATATAGAAAAACAATTGAATGAAGAGATTGAGGAAGACTTAATGAGTTTTAACTATGTGTTATATCTTGGAAGCAAAATAAAAAAGGAAATACCAAATATAGTTATTAATGTAGATTCAAATTTTATAAAAGGGCAAATGAAAATTGCAGAAAGTCTGGTTTCAAAAGAAAGAGCAAGTCAAATTAAAAGAATAGTAAATGCACATGCCAATATAGATTTTAAAATAATAAAAAGAGTATTATAAAAGGGACAATATGAAAAATGAAACAAAACATCCATTTAAAGGATATGTGTTTAGTTCTGGAACAACAAATTTATTTGACCAAGAAACAAATTACATAACTCTAATAAAAAAATTGTATAAAATTTCAAATGAAATAAAAGACAAATCAAAATTAAATGAAAAAATACATTCAAAAGCTATAGATTTAAATAATGAAATAATGGAATTGGAATATCAACTTGATAACTTTTCATGTGGTTTTGACACAAGCTATAATTATGGTAAAACAGACCTATTTGAGCAAGAAACAAATTACAAAAACCTAATGAAAAAAATATATAAAATTTCATATGAAATAAAAACCAAATCAGAACCAAATAGAAAATTATACAAAAAGACTATAGAATTATTTAATCAATTAAATGAATTAAATTACCAGCTTGAAAAGTTTGCAGATAGTTATAAATAATAAAATGTTCAAATAAATAATAAAGATGATACCATGATATGGAAGCACTATCCTGATATTGAACCAAAGAGCAGGCTATATGGTGGAGAAGAACAGCTTATAGGAAAGTCAATAGATTTTACAGTAAAAAGAGATGGAAGCAACATATCTTTTTGGTATGATGAAGAAAATTCAGATTCTTATGAAGACTATTTAGAAAAAATAGGAGTTAAAAAAGAAGTATTGAGTTTAATTGACAGCAATATTCATATAAGTTCACACAACCAAGAAACTCTTGACAATCCAAAAGTTTATGAATACATTGTAAATACAAATGACTATAATAATATATTAAAACTAATATACAGCCTGAAAGACAAAGACTACATTTTTTATTTTGAGTTGATGCAACCTGGGAAAACACCAACACAAATTGAAGAACCAATTAAAGAGCCTGAATTAATAATGCTTGATATTTTAGATACAGATAAAAACAAATTCTTAGATTATTCAATATTGCAGAAATATCATTTTGATTATGACATATCAATTGTTCCTGTAATAGAAACAGCCCTTCCAACAACAAAAGAGCAATTGAACAGGCATATAGAAGAACTCATGGCTTGGTGCAAATCTGCAAAAAGAGAGGGTGTTGTAGGAAAAATATATTATAATCCTGATGGACCACAGATATTTTTCAAAGAAAAAATAACAATTCCAAAGCCAAAGAAAGAGCACAAAAAAGAGGAAAACACTTTTCCTGAAATGGATGAACACACAAAAGAAAGAGCAATAGAGCATACCATTGATGAAATAACAAAGATTGCAGAAAGTAAAGGAATGACAGTAGAGGAAGTTTGGAAGGACAAGGCAATAACAATGCCAATACTTGCAAAACACATAAGGCTTGAAGCAAGAGAGCATGACTTTAAGGAAACAAATGCCTATAATCTATATTTAAGCACAGCACCAGAAAAAATTACCAATAAAAAATAAAAGATTTAAATATGCTTTTTCATAATCAATTGTTAAATAGTGATAAAATGGCACAATCTTTTATACCAATAAATGAAGATAAAGAAGAATATTATAAGGCTTATGATATAGGTGGCTTGTCAATGATTGAGCAATGGATAGAAGATTTTAATGAATCTGGCACAATTGCCCTGCTTCTTATGGATAGATGGAAAAACAACAAAGTTGCTTTTGTTGGAGATTATGATGCAGGCTTGTTTTACACAGCAGAAAATACTTATAAAGACATAGCAGACATTGTAAATAAACTCAAGGAAGAAAAATTGAATGAGTTTATACAGTCAAAAGATAAATATGCAGTTGTAAATGAAACTGACAAAACTTTTGTTATTGGTTCACCAAAACAAATCTCAATAATGCTTATTGTTTTATTGAGGCAGACTTGTGAAATTGGTGGAAGCAATATTTATCTATATGTGCCAAAAGAAATTGCAGGAATGTTTGCAGGAAAAAACATTTTTGTCAGCAAAAAATCTGAATTTAATGACAATGGATATAAAGACATAACAAAATATGTAATAGGACCTTCAATGAAGTTTTATAAATCCTGATATTTGCAATAATGTTTTAGCCCCATAGTATAGTGGTCAAGTATGTCTGGCTTTGAACCAGAAGACAGGAGTTCAAATCTTCTTGGGGCTATTTGCTTATTTTTAAATAAATTGCTATATTTAATTAATAGGAAAAAACAAATAGTGCTTTATCATGGACAATCCAGAAGACCCATTTAAAATAGAAATAAAAAGGGCACATTCAGGCAAGCAAATTGCAGTTGTAGGAATATTCTTATTCTTGGCAATAGCAATTGTTTTAATAGCAATCATTAATCCATTTAAAAGCCAAACAAATTTAACAACAAACAGCTTTGCTAAAAACACAACATCAGTATTTTCAAATAACTCAATACAGCCAAATAAAACAAATCTAACTGTATGCCAAAACAAATCTGTTATTGAAAATGGAACTTTTTCAATTTTCAATAAAAATCAATACAACTACATTCTTCCATCAAATGTTTTTATAGTGAATATTTCAATGCCAGCAAACTTGACAAAATATTTGATGCTTTATGGCTTTTTTAATTCCTCAAGGAATATTCCTGCTGGAATAATGACAAGTGGTGGATTTGCAAATGCAATAAAAACAAGCCCAATAAACATCAAGGCTTTTTCAATAATATATTTGGGAAGCAACAAGACATATTCAATTGATAAAAACATATCAATGCTTCCAATTGGAAACAACTATATTATTTTCTATAACAACCACACAAATGCTGTATCAATAGGAATAAGCAAATTAAATTTCACATACCAGTATTTGGAAAAAATAAAACAATGCAACTGATTATTAAAATGAAACAAAGGAAGGCATTGAAAAACAGTGAATAATTAAAAACAGATGCTTTTACTGAAATACCCATTTATTACTTAAAGTATAAAAAACAATACAAGGATACATAATAAAAAATGAAAAGGAAAAGCAATCAGTTCATTGAAATAAATTGAAGTGACCCTTTTAATATTTCTCCTTTAGGACCATTGCTTTTAAATTTTAAAACAACCAAACCTATTGGCTTGCTATCAGAAACTTTTATTACAGGGAATGTCATAATATGTAAAACATCCTTGCCATCAGTGTTATCCTGTAAATGCTCCAAAGAATCCCAGTCAACAGAGAGGTCTTTTTCATCATACTTAGATTGCAAATATTCATACTTTTCAAACAACATTTCTTTAATATGTTCTTTACTTTCATTTATAATGTCATTTGTTTCCTTGCTCTTTTTTGAATTTTCTTTTGCCATAATATCAATATATTAAAAAAAGCAATGCTTAAATTGTTAGTCTATTTTTTCAGAAACAAAAAATAATTTAAATGCATCAAAAACACATGTTGTTGAAAAAATGCAGGAAGAAAACACCTATAATTATGGTTATGTTCAATATAGCATAAGCCAGGATGCTTTCTTATGGATAATTGGAAGGATTATGTTGAGGATGTGGAAGGGAAAAAAGAAGAAATGAGGAATGAATATGGGCTGGAAAGACAAAGAAAAAGAATATTATAAAGAATATTATAAAAAGCACAAAGAAGAAAGAAAAATACATGATAAAGAACATTATGAAAAAAATAAGGAGAAAATAAAAAAATATAGAGAAAAAAATAAGGATAGAATAAAACAAAATAAAAGGAAATATTATGAAAAGAATAAGGATATAATAAAAAAATATAATAAAGAATATAAGAAAAAATATTATGAAAAGAACAAAAAGAAATTAAGTGAAAAAAATAAAGAATTATATAATAAGGCAATAAAGAGAATATCTGATTTTTATGGAAGAGGTATAATTTCCTTTTTTAGTGAAAAGCCATTACAACTTAAATATAATTTAAAAGATAACTCATTAAATTTTTGTGTGATTGACCATATTGATGAAAAAGGAAGTGGTAAAAAGGATGAATTAAAAGGGAGAGCATTATATAAATATATTTGTAGTAAAACTGCACAACTTTCAAAATACCAATTGTTGTCTGAAAAAGAAAATTTTATAAAAGAAAAAATTTATTCTCTTTTAATTGAATTGAATGAAAATAATAGTCAATATTATAAAATAATTTTAGACTCTTATAATAGAAGATTTATAAATAATAATAAATTAAAAAAGAAAGATGATAACAATGGCATATAAAAGCAAAGAAAAAATAAAAGAATATAGGAAAGAATATAATAAAAATCATAAAGAAGGAAAGAAAAAATATAATAAAGAATATAGAGAAAATCATAAAGAAGAATTGAAAGAATATCATAAAAAATATTGGGAAAAAAATAGAAATGAATTTGCTAAAAGAAGTAAAGAATATAGAGAAAAAAATAAAGAGAAAATAAAAAAATATAGAAAGGAATATTGTGAAAAAAATAAAGAGAAAATATCAATGCATAAGAAAGAATATAGAGAAAAAAATAAAGAGAAAATAAAAAAACATAAAAAAGAATATTATGAAAAAAATATAAATTCTATAGAAAAGAAAGATAAACAAAGAAATAAAAAATTATATCTTTCATCAGTAAAAAAACTTTGCAACTATTATAAAATAATTAAACCAATTTGTTTTTTTGATATGAAAGAAGCACCATTTAAATTTGAAGTAACAAAAGAAGACATTATAAAACAAAATTTCATTGCCATTGACCACAAAAATGAAAATTTAACTGGATTAAAGGATAAATATGTTGGGGGCAATTTAGAAAGACATATATTAAATTCTACTGAAAATGAATTAAACAATTATCAATTGTTATGTGTCAAGCATAATTTAGACAAAAAAGCCTTATATGAATATTATCTTGCTCTCAAAGAAATAAAAGCCCCAGAAGCAGATGAAATCTACAAAGCATATGAAGACCTTTTCATTTATGACAAGGAAAAACTCCACAGGAAACTTAGAGAGATGGGAAGAGAAGATTTGATTAAAGGAGAGGATGATAATAATGCCATATAAAGATAAAGAAAAAGAAAAGAAACACAGTAAAAAATATTAT
>SCLI03000161.1_pt1 | contig 10987 bp, 12 predicted proteins | sample 7268041 | NCBI WGS metagenome assembly SCLI03 (sample SAMN10721081, study PRJNA514188) | viral metagenome | isolation source: depth-stratified mine tailings core A | place: China: Fankou Pb/Zn Mine tailings | collected 2017-10 | reverse complement strand
GTCTACCATCATTAGAGGTCACAAGATAGCCAAAGCAATAAAGAAAGATAAATAATAAAAGTGCCCTAGTCGGCAAAGAATTTCGCTAAACCCACAGGAGCAATCTTGTGGGTTTTTCATTTAAAAACACTAAATCAACTTCCAGAACTATACATCACTAATTAAATATCAATAGGGCCCTATGGCTCTATTAAAAGTATAGGGTAAGACAACATACGAAGGAAATTAAATATGATCCTTCAAAAGTTCTTCTAATATAAGAACAGATTGACACATTAATATACTAGTCAATCAAAAGTAACTAGCTGTCCTACACTGGTTCGATTAAATATCGCACAAAGAACCTCCCATTTATACATTTTGGTTTTTTTATCTAAGGGAGATAAATTTTATGAGTATTAAGAGTGTTATGCAGGAGTCTCGTGCTCCTCGTTATACCGAAGCCGACATTGAGCGGCTAAATGAAAGAACTGTCCGTGCTGACCGTCTTTCTGAAAAGTGGATGAGAGTCCCTGAGATCGGTTCTGGTCTTAAGGCTATGTCCGAGAGCAAGAGACGTAATCTTGCTATTATGTTAGAAACTCAGGCTAAGGTCATGAGTAAGATGACAGAGGCTCAGTATTCTTCTGCCTTTGCCGCAACTCCTGAAAATATGATCCGTTTGGTTCGTTTGGCTTATCCAAACTCCATCCGTGACAAGCTTTTTACTGAGTTTGCTATGGAAACCGCCAAGGATTCCATTAAGTACATCAAGCCTATCTATTCTGCTAACAGCGGAATCAGTCGTGATGATAGTTTTGGTGCCCAGGGTACAGGATTCAATCCTAACGTAACCTACGAGAGCAAGCAGTCCCGTTTCCCAACCGAAATGGCCAACGCTGTTATTACTGGTACCAATCCTAACTATACTGTAGCCTTCGCTGGTGCTAATGAATTCGGAACCAACGGTATTAATTACCTTCCTGGTTACGCTGTTCTTTATGATACCAATGGTGCAGTTATTGCCTGGGAACAAAAACCAGGAGGTGCTCTTGCTAACTGGGTTGTAGATGCAAATGCTGGCATTTCTGCTATTACTTTCAACTCTGCTACTGGTGCCTACACTGTTACTTCTACCACTTCTCTTGGTGGTGCTATGGGTCGTTACAACTCTGAAACTGACCTAACTGGTACCTATCTTGGTGAAGTTGAATTGGTAATGACTGACTACCAATTCCGTGTTCGTCCAATGACCTTGGGTGTAACATGGACCGCTCTTTCTGAACTTGTTCTTGATTCTACCGTTGGTGTATCTACTGAAGAAGTTCTTATGGATGCCGCTGGTCAGGAAATCAAGAAGTCTCTTGACTTCTTCGCTGTAAAGCTTGCTTATGGTCAGGCTCAGTCTAACGGTTTTGCCGCAATTGAGTTTGATGCTGAGGCTGGTGCCGGTACTCAGGATTCTTATATCCATACTGCCCAGACTATTTCTCAGGCCATTGAGCGTATCGGCGATCAGATGTACAATAGCCTTTCTCGTGGTGGTGTTTCCCGTATTGTTGGTGGACCTGCCGCTGTTACTTATCTTCGCTTGAACGCTGGATTCACTACTAAGGGGCAACAGCCTCGTATTGGTGGATACCAAGTAGGTGAATTGTATGGAATTCCTGTTTTCAAGGTACCCAAGCAAATCATTCCTGAAGATACCCTTCTATGTGTGTGGAAGAACGAAAATAACGAGGCCGACGTTTCAATCGCGTTCGGTACTTTGGTACCTTTCTTCTCTACTGGTGCTCTTCAGAGGAAGAACTTCTACAAGGAAGCTGGTCTTGCCACCTTCGGAGACTATGTAACTCTTAACAGCGGTTACTTAGGTCTTATCAAGATCAATGGAATCCGTGGCTACGCCGCCTAATAGGTAGTCTAAGTCCTTAAATCAAACCCTCTCTTCGGAGAGGGTTTTTATTTTTTCTTGACTTTCTTAGGTATATAGTATACCTTCTTTGTAGGAGAAACAATTATGCTATGGTTCTTATTGTGTATTGTTATTATAGGGGTAGGTGTTCTGTTTTATAGATTTGATTATGAGATTTATGGGACCTTGCTCTTAGTTACTGGAGTATGTGGTCTAATTTTAGCACTTATTTTTGGAGGGGCTATTCAACTTTCTGGGTCTTCTGATATTATTAAATATCATCAGACTAGAGAGTATGTAGAGAGTCTATACGAAAAGGACATTACTCCTCAAGAAAGGACATTTGTAATCGACAAAATTATTGATATCAATAATAATATTGAAGAAACAAAGTTATATAAGGATGATCTTTGGAGAGGATGGCCATTTAGCTACCTACCAGTGGGAGACCTGGAAAAGCTGGATCTGACAAGATTGAACGTTCCTTTGACCCGAGTAGAAGTTATTAAGTAATAAGTAGTTTAATTAAACCCAGGAGAAATCTTGGGTTTTCATTAGTAATGAGTTTCTAGGACTTCTTTAGTGAGCCCAAAATCTATTAGAACTAAAGACTCCGATCCTTCCCGAATAACTTTACCCCAGGAAGATAATCTACAAAAATCTCCTGGAATAGGATAGCCATAGTTTGATACTAGCTCCATAAGGTTTTGGAAAAATTCACTCTCATCCCATAATCTTTGAGTTAACTCTTGATCTTCTTTTGATGTACTATAATACTGACCTTTTCTGGGGTTCCTTCTTTTGTCTTCTACTATAAGAACATTACATAATTGTTTTAGGGTTAATCCTGATAATCTAATGAAATCTTTTTCTGTTACTTTTCTTGCAAACTCCATTTCTATAAATAATCCGTTGTCGTCTGAATCAAAAGTCTTAGCACATATGGCATGTTTGTTTAAAAAACCATCAGATTCTGCTTCATTCTGAGCCAATCCTTTTTTATTTTTGGCTACCTTGAGAACCTTCTCATCATCTATTTTAAATACCACTCTAGAAGATCCTGAAGATATTCTAGGTAATAAAGATTGAACATAGTCCACTCTTTTTTTATAAGAAGGCAATTGTTTCAATGTTTCCATAGAGAATTCTGTAGGGTAGGCCATCTCATTGAGGGGGTTTAAGATAGTTGATAGATTCATAATTAATTAGTGGTTGACATAACCTTTGTTTCATGATATACTTAGCTAAGTACCAATGAGAATTTTATGTATATAAAATATCCTAAAACATTTCATCTTCCCTGGAGTCTTGGTAAATCTAATGATGATAAGACTCTTTATGACCTCACACCCTTTTTCAATCAAGAAATAGTAGTAACTGAAAAAATGGATGGGGAGAACTCTACACTGTACTCTAATGGTTATACCCATGCTAGGTCAATAGATTCCTCCAATCATGTATCTAGGGATTGGCTTAAATCTTTTTGGTCTAATAAATATTTCGATCTATCATATAATATGAGGATATGTGGAGAAAATCTTTTTGCCAAACATTCCATTAAGTATGATAACCTTCCCTCTTATTTTTTAGGATTCTCTATTTGGGATGGGGATATCTGCTTATCTTGGAAAGATACCTTAGATTGGTTTTCTTTATTGGGGATTTCTCCCGTTAGAGAAATTTATAGAGGAGTGTTTGATACCGAGGTATTAAAACAGATCAAGATATCTGAGGGAATGGAAGGATACGTTGTAAGAAAAAGTGATTGTTTCTTGTATTCCGAATTTCGTACTTCAGTTGTAAAATGGGTTAGAAGTAACCATGTTCAGACAGACGAACATTGGATGAGTAAATCAGTAGAAAGAAATAACTTAGGAGAAAAGAATGGCTAAAGTTTTTAAGAGTAAAGCACTCCAGACAATGTACTTAGATGGATCTTTAGATGAAGTAATGTATACTATCCAGGAAGCAAAGGAGTGGTATACAGAATACACCAATCTTCGCCTGGAATGGGAACAAGACCCTTATGAGGACTCCTGGCATTATCACCTATATGGGGACCGTCTGGAAACAGACGAAGAGGAGAAGGCCCGTATGGATTGGGAAGAGAAGTTTGCAAGGGATCAAGAGAAACAAGAAAGAGAGATGCTGGAGAGACTTTTGAAAAAATTCAAATCACTGTAGTAAAATAGTATCCGTAGATGTACTAATTAAAGGTTATATCTACGGAGTTTTTATGTCCAGCAGAGTTCTTCTTCAAGAAAAACCACATATTGTAAACAAACTAATTAATCTTACCCCTGAACAAAAACAAGAAATAAATGCTTTTTTTGCTTCCCACAAAAATCTAGAAAATAGAATAGACTGGAACAAGGGGCAAAAGCTAACCTATCAAGACTTTAAAGTTTTAATGGATGCAAATGCCGGAACTATTAAAAATAAACTGAAAAGAGTTAAGTCGTTCGGTATTGAAGGAATGAAAGAAGGTGAGGATTATATAAGAATCCCTATACCGGATCCAAATATAGTTGGAGTAGTACCTCTAAACCATGATGCATCAAGAATGATAGCCTCTACGGCCCTTCTTGGGGTAGAGGGAGAATGGTGTATTGCTTATCAGCATGATACCAAGTATTGGAATGATTATACCGGTCAGGGGTATACTTTTCTCATTTTGTTGATGTATTCTGATAATGAAAAATATGCCCTTCAAATTAAAGGTAAATCCATAACCGTATGGACCAAAGAAGACTCTAGAAATGACCTATCGTGGTTCTGTAGTAAATATGGCCTAGACCCCCAAATGGTAAAAGAATGGGCTAAATTAGCAGAGGGTGAATCCGAAGGTAAGGTAGACAGAGAAGAGACCTTTACCTACGAAATAGAGTCCTTTTGGTGGGTATCTCAAGAAAAAGGGTATATAACTTTAGGGGTGTCTTATATTCAAAATCAATATGATGAAGAAGGAGAAGATCATTATGAACAAACCGAGGGATCAGAAACCTACGAAGCTTCAGTTAATATCTATATTATAGAAAAAGGATCTACCCCTCCTCCTGAATTAGAGAATGCTTTAGCTGAGGGTAAATTCAATTGGTCAAAAGGAACTGGTATATATGTAGAACAAACCTCACCACTAACTTTTGAAGAGGCTTCAACCAAGGCTTCTAGGAATCTAGAAGGAGAGTTCAGAGAGCCCTATCTCGATGATGCCAGAGCAGAGATCTATGAGTTTTTATTAGGCCATAAACGTCCCTGGGAACGTAATAAATTGGAAGTCTTTACCCCAGACTTTGTTATATCAAAATCCTTTGAGGATTGCTTTGAGGATGTTGAACTAAGAGATATGCTTGAGTATGCTGTTGACTTTAATTTTAGTAAAAATCAAAAAGACTCTCAAGAATTTGGAAACTTCATTGTTTACGCAATCAATAGTAACATAGAAGATTATATTGACTATGGTAAAGCGGACTGGGAAGGACTGAATCAAGATGTACCATCTTCTTGGGACTCTCCAGAGCAACAACATTTTAATTTCAACGAACATAGAAATCTTCATATAATGAAACTCTTACTAGAGTAGGATTTAGCTTGACATTTATAATAATATCAATTATAATATCTTAAGAGGTATTTGATATGCACAACATGGAAACTGACCCCCACAAAATTTTAATGGATGTATATCTCAAGAAGACTCACTCTTCATTCCATAGGGTAAGTGATCCCTGGAATTCTGAGCGTATTCAAAAGATGATGGAGTATATTCCTGAATCTAGCTTTGAGTTTGATAAGTTCAATTATAACCTCTATGATCGTTCTTTGAATTGCAATTTCAATTTTTACGATTTTGTTACAGAAATTGATAATTCTAAAAGAACCATTATCTTTGAAGCTCACCACGATGTTAACAACACCCGTGATGGTGTTATGAATCTAGTAGATAATACAGGTAGTTGTTCCATCTTGTTGGCCTTGGCTAATCAGCTTCGTCCGGTAGGATCTGACCTACCAGTTAACGTTGTTATGAGCTACTGTGACCTTGAGGAGTTGACTAATTTTGAATTGGCTGGATCTCGTAAACTAGCAGACCGTATTAAGGGAGGAGCTTTTGGAGACTTTAATAAAGTAGATGTAATAGTTCTTGAAGTATCTACCCGTGGTAAAGTCAAATTCGTGGATCAAAGCAAAGGTGTTTTAGCTTATGACGAAAGATTCCTTTCTGTTGAAACTCCTTTTTCCGATGCTTTCGTACTGAATACTTATGGAGTATCCGCATCATGTATTGGTATTATGACAGAGGCGGATGCTGACCATATTATGGCGGGGGAATATGGGTGTGATACCTGGAGTGCATGTCATACAACCAGGGACAATCTTAGCATGGTTGATTCTAAAGATATGAGAGAGTTTGTAGATTTTTTGAAGGGTTGGGTTTATACGCTTTAGTTAATATTGTTCTCAGTAACTAATTAACTGAGGACAATATTAATCCATGATCCAGTACAATATACTTAGAAATCCTACAAGAACGTTAGAAGAGGCGGCAAAATACCAATTTTATAAAAATATAATGGATGAAGAAACATTCAACACTCTTAATAAGATTTATCCTAAATACTCTGTTTGGGTAATTGATAAATATTTAAAGCTTAGTGATACCACGCTATCTAAAAAAGATGCTGAAGAATGGATAAGGCCTCTTTTAGAGACTTATGAAAAAATAAGTAAACAAGGATTTTTTAAATCTGAATTATGTCCTCCAGAGTTTAAAAAATTCCAAGATATTCAAAATATAGGATCACTAGAAACCCTACATTTTCTTATAAAGAATAGATGGGTAAGAGATTTCATTGACCAACAAACTTATAAAAACTATAAAAAAGAGGCCCTATATGTAGTAGCTTATACCGATGAAAATTGGACTATTATTAGACCCGATAATTTTCTAGCATGTATTCTACTAGGGGGCGGGGATTTCGGAGATGGAACACAAACAAAATGGTGTGTTTCAACCAAAAGTCAATCTTCAGAAATTAATTTTGAGAGATATTACACTCCGGTAGGTGATGAAGAACATTGCCCCATGATTTTTATTCAAAATAATAAAACTAAAGAAAGATGGTTGGTTGGAGGAAGTGACGATTTAATTAATGATGATGAAGATGATGAATTAGATGAGAAAGATACAAAAAAATTATTAGATTCCCTACCCCAGGAAGCAATACAAAAAACTGATGCCATTACTAATGGAACCTTCTCAGAGTTAATGACAGGAGATATAGGAAGAATAAATTGTGCTAATTGTGGAGATAGAGTAAATAAAGAAAATACTTCTGAGGTTGAAGGAGAAACTTGGTGTGAATCTTGTGCTCAGGATTTATCTGTTTGCTCAGAATGTGAGACTTATGTAAAAGATGATTCTTTAATAAGAACTGACGCTGGTAGGGAGCTTTGTGAGAAGTGCGGAAAGTGGTTAGAAACTTGTGATCAGTGTGGAAATAAAATAGATTCACAGGAGAACATGAGTAGATATAAATCGGCTGGATGGTGTGATTCTTCTGGAACATGCTATTGTTCTAATTGCTGGGAAGATCATACTATATGTGATGAATGTGATAATTTTACAGATAACCCTGAACGAGGAGATGATGGGAATTACTACTGCCCAGATTGCATAGATGACCATAAAGAAGAGCCTGAAGAAGAGGAAGAAGAGGAAAATATATTAGAAACCTCAAAGAAGGTATTTAGGTTTAAAAGGATAAAATGACTATAAATACAATTATCAACCCCCTAGTTAGAGAGTCTGACGGTGAAGTAAAGTGGGTATTTCCAGATATGAAATCCCTTGAAACAGAGTATGAGGTAGAGTATAAGCACCATGTTCTGCACGATGTTGGCCCTCTGTGGCCTACTTTTAGAGATTTTGTAAGATCATGCAAGAAAGGTCATCCTATGAGGATTACTCAGGAAATGGACTATAAAATAGCTAACAGAAGTCATACTCAGACCAAAGATCAATTATTAAGATTAATTAGATCCTATCGCTCTTATCCTGAATTTAGAAATGAAAAAACGATTGAAAACTTATATTATGTTATGAATAATGGAGGAGAGATGGATATGCCCATTATACTTTTTCATAAAGGAAGAACTAGAATAATGTCTGGAAACACAAGGATGGATGTGGCTTTTCAATGTGGAAAAGACCCCCTATGTTTGGTGGTAGAATACTAGTATGCTTAAACAAATAGATTATTCCTATATTATTAATAATATAGAGGACTTTTCTAATTATTGGGAACTTTACTCTTTTGCAAAGAAGGTTTTTGTAAAACCAGAGGATTTTAATCTTAATATGGCTTTACTTAGAAAAGAGTTTTTAAAAAAACTACCTATTGTTAAGGTATGATACTAATTAAGTATGGGACTAATAAGAGCAATCGGAAGATCAAACAGAATAGTTTATGGAACAGGAACGAAAACAGAGTTCAGGATAGTATTCCCTACTCCAGCATTTAAAAACGCTTTAGGGTTACAGTATATTAATGGACAACTAAATACTGTTGGGTCCTCCTATGCCGTTCCTACAGCAGGGACCTTAACTATTGCTGGAACTACAGTAACATTAGATGTCAATGATATAGAGACCCCTTCTGCGGTAGCAAAAAAAATAGCTACTACTGCTATATCAGGATACACAGTATCCTATAATAAAGATGTTGTTTATATGACAAACACCACTCTTGGCCCTTCCTCTCGTCCTACTTTAGCCCTCGGGACAGCTACAGGTATTTATTTTAGAGATATCTCATCTATTGCTGGAAAGTTGGCCCCTTCTGATGTTCTAGATGATATTCTTATACTAGGTAGAACCCCCATAACTTTAACTTTATCTTATGTGGGAGGAGTAGCCCCAACAGTTCAAACCTCTACTGGTACTTCAGAAGAGCAAGCGTTAGGAACCTTAACTTACGGATCTGCTTTAGTATTTACTTCTGGCACTGCAATCATCACCACCCCCATCAATTATATAAGAATTACAAATGGTGGAGATGCTACCCACATAAGTCTGTATATTACTCGATAATTTTATTATCTCCTTATTTCACTAATTAAATAGGAGATATATGCAAAATGCAAAATGAATATGTACAAGACCTGGACTTACCTCGTGGATTTTCCTCAAAAAAGATAGAACTAAATACAGCAATACCCCCAAATTATATTCCTTTATGTTTATCGGCTGGAGGAAAATTTGGAATCCCAGAAAAAATACATGTAAGAAATTTTACAACCTCAGAGCTATTAGATATCTCTTTATTTGAAGGGAGAATGCTTTTAGAAAAAACTGTGTCAGCCCTTAATTCCATTATATATGAAAAAGTAGATGTGGCTTGCTGGCCTGAAAAAATTCTTATTGAACTTGTGTTAAACGTGCAGTCTAACTTTTTTTCTCCTACTATTGAAGACATTGAGTTTCCTTGGAATCAAGAGGATATTGATTGGCTCTTAAAGGCCAACAAAAAAGAAGATATAGAAGCCCTTAAAACAGGAATATGGGTGCCTAGAGTTTCTTTTCCCATGTCTCAGATAAAAACTATCGAGTTGGATTCTCAAGTAAAGCCATTCGTTTCTTTTTCTAGAAAAGGAGTTATAAAGGCTAAGTTTAAATCTTACCCCGGTTTCGGAGACACATTATTTCTAGATAAGTTAATTGAAGAAAAATTCGGAGAAAAAGATAAAATATATGAAAGAACCAGGAGTAATCTTCTTAAAAAATCAACACTAGAAATAAAAGGAGAGGATTCCTCATCTGTAATAGTTACAGATGAAGATTATCTATCCCTTCAACTTCATGAAGTATCAAAATTAAAATTTATTGCTCTAGCTTCTGTTGCTATGTACCTAGTGGAGTATGACGGAAAAAACGTATTAGATATGGATTTTGATAAGAAAATAGATATAGTTAGTAGTCCTCTTTTTGATTCTGGTTTAGGAAAGAGTCTTAACAAGAAATTTGATGAGTTAAAATTTGGTATTGATCCAGAAGTAGAAGTAGTGAACCCCATTACTGGGGAGGTATCCAAAAGGCACTTTACGTTTCAAGTCATACCTTTACTTCAAGCCCTACAGTCGTCAGACTCTAATGGATATGATATTTCTTATGACGACTAATACCTATAATAGTATGGAGAGTATAACCAATTTACCTTTTCATTTCTTTAAGGATCAATTTAATAGAACAAGAAAAATGGTTAATAGTAGACCACAGAACCAAAATGTTGTAGGAACTAGTTAAAGGAAAAGAGAATGTCAGATATTATAGACGGATTTAATATCCCACCAAAGCCAACTACCTTAGAGGATGTTGTTAATGCGGTAAAAGAACTTTATCCTTTAATTAATAGATTATCCACCTCCCAACTTCATACTGTAGGTGTTTTAAACAAAATAAATTTAAATCTTCTGGAGTTAGTGCGATCTAACCAAAGCGATTTCAAATTAAATTTGAAAAGACAGGAAGAATATGAACAAAAACGAGAAGAAAGAGAAAAGAACAGGGAAAATAGAGAAAGAGAAGAACATTCTGAGAATGTTAATTTAAAGGAACAAATCAGAGATAATCTAAACAAAGATTCCGATCATCAGAAAAAAGTTATAAAGGCTTTTGATGAGTTAATAGAAGCCAGCCTAGATAATTCTAAATGGCTAAAAGATAACTATACCAGGATAATTAGAGAAGAAATAAAACCTCTTGCAAAAGAAGTAAACAAGTCCTATACCAGACAGACTCAAAAGTTTATTGATGCAAATACATTAGATAGTATTGGTAATGAAGTAATAAAAAATATTCCAGGATTAGGTTTATTACTAGGAAAAACTCCTGGAGGTCCTGGAGGACATGACAGTATTGTAAAGCAGGGAAGAAAGAATATATATGAAGCTCATACCTATGATTTTTCTCAAAAAGGAAAAGATATTTTTGCTAAAAATATCTTAAACAAATCCGAATTTAAAAGATACCAAAGAGCAAAAAAAACCCTTAGTTCTAACGAACGAAAAGCAAGAAATACTTATACGGGGTCT
>SCLI03000160.1_pt1 | contig 10998 bp, 5 predicted proteins | sample 7268041 | NCBI WGS metagenome assembly SCLI03 (sample SAMN10721081, study PRJNA514188) | viral metagenome | isolation source: depth-stratified mine tailings core A | place: China: Fankou Pb/Zn Mine tailings | collected 2017-10 | reverse complement strand
GCCCGGTTCACCAGATTGTGGTAGAGGACGATCAGGGCCAAAGCTGGGACGTGCTCGACGACCTGCTGTCCAGCGATGACTCCCAACGTGTCTACGTGCTGGAAATTGAACGCGACGGAACGGCTTTCTTGCGCTTTGGCGATGGGCAGTACGGCCAGGCGCCGGAAACAGGCGCGAACTTCCGCGCCCGCTACCGCGTGGGAAATGGCAGCACGGGGAACATCGGACGCGACACCCTTGCCCATATTCTGACCAACGTCCCGGGCGTTATGGAGGTTCGCAACCCACTGCCAGCGGCAGGCGGCGAAAATCCGGAAACCATGGAACATATTCGTCAGCAGGCGCCCTTCGCATTCCGCACCCAGCTTCGAGCCGTGACGGAAGACGATTATGGCACGATGGCCGCGCAAGACCCCGCCATTCGCGAGGCCCGCGGCACGCTACGCTGGACAGGAAGCTGGTACACCGCGTTCGTATCGTTGCACACGCAGGCTGAAGGTGGCCCCGATCCCGCGCTCCTGGCCGCGATGACCTCCCGTATGAATTTACTGCGCATGGCGGGAGTAGACCTCGCGGTGGAGGGCGCGGTGATCGTCGGCCTGCGGATCGAGATGAACATCTGCGTAGACCCGGCCTTTTTCCAGGCTGACGTTCGAAACGCCTTGCTGCAACTTTTCACGACCGGCAATTTGTGTACGGGCCAGCCCGGAATTCTCAATCCGGACAACTTTACCTTTGGCGAAACGATTTACGCGAGCCCCTTAGTCGCGGCGGCCCAGAGTGTCGAGGGTGTCTCCGCTGCAACCCTGATGATATTCCAGCGCATGGACAATCCCTCAATTGATGGCGTAGCACAGGGATATCTCACCTTGGGCAAGCTGGAGATCGCCCGCTGCGATAATGACCCGAACCGGCTCGATCACGGCATTCTGGTTTTTCACATGGATGGTGGCAGATGAACGGCTCGTGTGAGACTCCTCAAAAACAGCTCTGCGGATGCTGCGAGGGCATCGGCGCGGAAACGCCAAACCCGATTTACAACCGGCCTGGACTTACCCAAATCAGCTATCGCGTGGGTATGCAAGCCTCCTTCAAGGCCAGCCTGTTAGCGGCGCTTTCTGATTCGAACCTGCCCGCGCTGGCCCCTTTGCGAACCCGTGATGATTCTGACTTCACCATCGCCCTGCTCGATGCTTGGGCGGTTTCCTTGGACATCTTGAGCTTTTACCAGGAGCGCCTTGCCAATGAGGCGTACCTCGGCACTGCGGTTGATGCCGCCTCGGTGATGTACCTTGCCCAACTCGTGGGATACAAGCCCTCTCCCGGCGTGGCAGCCTCGGCTTTTCTTGCCTTTACGCTAAGCGACGCGCCGGGCTCTCCTGACAACGTGCTAATACCCGCGGGAACGCGCGTGCAAAGCGTGCCCAAGCCCGGGCAAAAGCCTCAAGTATTTGAGACATCCAGCGACCTGACGGCCTTGATTGAGCTGAATGCAATTCACCCCAAGACCACGATTCCCTGGGGGCTGAGCTCCGGTATCACGTCACTGTGGCTCCAGGGAACGAGCAATAACATCCACGTTGGAGACGGAATGCTGTTTGTCAGTCAGGGACTGTACGCTTTGGCAAACGGCGGCTCCCCATCGGGAGCTGTGGCGGCGGACTTTCATTTCGTCACGTCTGTGACGACGGATCCAAGCTCCGGCAATACCCTGGTTCAGTGGGACCAGGGGCTGAATTGGCCTGTCGCCAACGACAATACAGCCTTGGTGTATGTGTTCAGGAAAAAGGCTGCGCTCTTCGGTGCACAGGCTCCCGACCCACGAACTCTCTCGGCCACGAATAACAACCTCACGAGCGTCCCCGGATGGCCGCAGCCAGGCACGGCTCAAATCAACTCAGATTGGTCATGGCAATATGTGTCAGGAAGTTCCCAGGTTGACCTCGACACATCTTACGCGGGCCTGACGCCTGCAGACGGCGAACCGCTTTGGACCATCCTTGCGCTTCCTTCGCCCGGCCCTATAGCTTTGTACCAGATCACGGGCGCAGTCGATACCAACCCTGCCGAGTACACGCTCACGAACAGGTCCACTCAATTGACACTTGCGAACGGGCTGGTCCTGAACGTCGATCAACTGGTGGAAACTTGGGTAGAAGCAAGCGAGGCGCTCGCGGTTATCGAAGAGTTTTCGGGATTTGCGGTTCCAGCCACATACGAGCTGGCCACGGAACAGGCGCAAGCTGCTCTCCAATCGCTCGGAATCGATCCAACCCAAGGCATGGCCGCCATGGAACAGGCTCTGGCTGCCTTCCAGCAGCCTCTGAGCCCCGGCACCAGCGATCAATTTCTGGCTTACATCGTCAGCCAAACGCGCAACGTGACAGGATTCATTCAGAGTGACCCTCTGACTCCCGCTGATCCGCCCTATCTTGCAAGCCCTGACAATTCTGTTAATCCCGCCTGGAGTTATGACAGCACCACCTATCAAACGCAAGAGGGCCTTCTCATGCCAGTGGAGGGTTCCACCGTGGAGATCGTTACAACCCAGCCGCTCAGCACTGGCCAGCCCGCCGCCGTTTTTGGAAAACGTTTGCGCCTGCGGGTGAGCACCGCCAGCCAGCCCCTCGACAGCAGCGCGGGTTTTACGCCCGATGGCGCCACGGGCAGTAACGCGCTTTCCGATGGGCAGGTATTCCTGGCGGATGCATTTCCGCCCCGCCAGACTCAGAACAACACGAACGAAGTCTGGTCTGTGGTTACAACGGATGGCGTGACCGGCACCCTGGAGATCAGCAGCGCGAACATCGTGTTGGTCCCGGCGGACAAGAACGATCCGATCGTCGGCGAATCGTTGATGATCAACCAGGTCAGCATCCAGGGGGCGATTGCAACCCTCGGTTTCACCGAATCCCTGGCACGTATTTATGATCGCAGCACAGTGACCTTCAACGCCAATATGGTGGCGGCGACGAACGGCGAAACCATGCACGAAATTCTGGGTAACGGCGACGCTACGAATGACGCGCTCCATTTCACTTTGAAGCAGTCGCCGCTCACCTACGTTAGTTCGCCCCGGGGCATGGGCGCTGACTCTACTCTCCAGGTGTGGGTCAATAATCTTCGCTGGCACGAGGTCGACAACTTCCTGGAGTCGGGCCCCAGCGACCGGGTGTTTGTGACCCAATCCGACGCTGTGGGGAAGGTCACGGTACAGTTTGGCGATGGCAGCGAGGGGGCCCGAACTCCTACCGGGCAGATGAACATCCGGGCCATGTATCGCAAGGGCATCGGCGCCGCCGGCAATGTCGAGCCTGGGCAGTTATCCCAGGCGCTGGATCGCCCGCAGGGGCTGAAGGGCGTGACCAATCCCGATCCGGCCACGGGTGGCGCGGACCCGGACTCTGCGGTCAGTGCCCGCCTCAGCGCGCCTTTGCACGTTCTGACGCTGGAGCGCGCCGTGTCGCTCGAAGACTATCAAAACTACGCTTTGGCTTTTGCCGGCATTGCCAAAGCCCTGGCCACCTGGACTTGGGTGGGCCGCATGCGCGGGGTTTTCCTGACGGTCGCCGGGGCGAATGGAAATGTGTTCAAGTCGGACGACCCGACGATTACAAATCTCATCAATGCCTTGCGCAACGCGGGCAATCCTTACATTCCCCTGACCGTCGCGTCCTATTCCCCTGTGCTTATTGAGATCGGCGCCAACGTGCGCGTGGATGCGGAAAACTACGACCCAACCCAGGTACTAGCGCAGGTTTGGCAGTCGCTCGCAGCAAGTGTGAATTTTAATGAACGCCAGCCCGGCCAAGGAATGGCGCAGAGTGAAGTAATCGCCCTGATGCAGTCCACGCCAGGTGTGATCGCCGTGGAACTGACAGCGTTCAATCGGAAAGGGCAGCCACTGGCGCCAGGCACGCCCCTGCCCCCGGTCCTGCGCGCGGCGGCGCCGCTTGTCGGCCAGCAGGGGACGCCGCAAGCGGCGGAGATGCTACTACTGGATCCTGCCTCACAAGGCAGTCTCGAGGTATGGTCATGAGCCTGGATGCCGAACAACTTTACTCCCTTTTGCCCGCCATCTATCGTACGCGCGACCTGGAGAACGGCGAGCCGCTTCATGCGTTGCTTACAGTGATTGCCGGGCAGGCGGCGATTCTGGAAGAAAACATCCAGCAGCTTTACGACGATGAATTCATCGAAACCTGTGCCGCGTGGGTTATTCCGTATATCGGTGAGCTGATCGGTTACAGCCCGATCCATGAGGTTGCCGGAGGTGTCAGCGGCAGTCGTGCCGAAGTCGCCAACACGATCGGCTACCGGCGGCGCAAAGGCACGGTGTTGGCTTTGGAACAGGTCGCGATGGATGTTTCGGGCCGGCGCGCCGTGGCTGTGGAGTTCTTCAAGAGATTGATTGCCACCACTAGCATGCGTCACGTTCGGCCGCACCACGCGGCTACGGCTGACTTGCGCCGGGGTGGTCAATTAGAGCGCGTTGACTCCGCGTTTGACACCCTGAACCGCACCGTGGATGTGCAGCGGATTGCGCCGCGGCTTCGTGCGGTTTCCGATCCTGACCCCACTGCGCTGGACGTCAACCTGCATGGCGGCGGAAGATTCAACATCCCCGATATGGGCATTTATCTGTGGCGCTGGAAACCTTTCGAGGTAACGGGTGCGCCTGCCTTTCGCGTGGACGACCGCCGCTACCGATTCAGTCCTCTTGGGCAAGACATCCCATTGTTTAATGTGCTGGCGCCTCGCGACTCCTTCAGCCGGCTCACCACACGCCAGGATGTGTCTCAACCCATCCGGCGTCGGGAGCTTTATTCCTGCCTTGATCAATTCTATGGGCCGAACAGCAGCATCGAGATTTTTCTGGATGGTATCGCTGTCCCCGCCTCGCAAATTTGCTGCTGCAATCTCTCTGCCGATTCGGAAAACTCCTGGGGCTGTACGCCCGCCGGCAAGGTTGCCATCGATCCGGAACTGGGAAGAATTCAACTTGCTCCCGATTTGCCGCCGCCCCAGCGGGTGCAGGTCGACTATTGTTACGGGTTTCCGGCGGAAATTGGCGGAGGGCCATATGACCGGACTCCCAATCTTTCCCCTCTCAATCCGAATCAGTTCAACTTCCTTGCGGTGGTCGGGTCAAGCGCCGCACCGACGCTGGAGGCGGCTATTGCGGCCTGGAATCTCGAACCCCCAGGTTCCCAGGGGCTGATTGTCCTGCCGGGCTATGCTGCACTCGACGTAAACCTCACCGGAGCAGCAGGCATCCTTCTTCCGGCGCAAAGCCAACTCTGGATTCTCTCGGCTCAACTGCATCCTGCGGGCGGAAACGATTTCACATATGACGATTCCTGTGCCACTTTGCGCGGCAATATTGAGGTCCAGGGCGTCGTGGAGGTCGAGGCTGAAAGTGGTAACATTCCGCCGGCTGGACGGCTATTTCTGAGCGGCATTTGGATCTCGGGTTCAGTGACCGTTCTGGACGGTCCGGCCAATGTCCAGTTGATGGACTGTACGCTGGTCCCGGGGATCACCCTCGGGGGAGACGGAACTCCGATCCAGCCGGGCGAGCCAAGCCTGGTTGTTTCCGCGGGCGAGGTGAGTCTGAGTCTCATTCGGTGCATCACGGGACCGATTGCCGCTTCCGTGGAAGGCTCCACCCGAATTTGCTCGAGCATTGTGGACAGCGGATCACGCTGTGCTGTTGCTTACGCAGCCCCGGATTTGGCGGGGGAAGGCGCGGAACTGCATATCGAAGACAGCACCGTAATCGGGAAGGTACATGTCCACCTTTTGGAACTGGCTTCGAACACGATTTTTCTGGCTCGCTTGGCGCGACACGATTCCTGGAAGGCGGCATTGTGGTGCAGCAGGCAGCAGGCAGGATGCGTGCGGTTTTGTTTTCTTCCAGCCAGCGCCATTACGCCTCAGCAGTACCGTTGTCTGCCCCCTGACCCCGCCCAGGAAGATATGTTTCTACCCAGGTTTGTCACTTTGCATTACGGCCATCCGTCTTATGGGCTGCTCAGCGGCGATACTCCCATGGCCATTTGGACGGGCGCCGACAACGGTTCCCAGGTCGGGGTGTACTACGTTTTAGCGGAAACAGAGGCTGTGCGCAATGTACAGTTGCGTGCGCCGCAATACTTGCCCTTCGGCCTGGAGGATGGCATTTTTCTGGTGCCCTCGCGACCGGAAATCCTCCGGCCGTTGCCCGTTGCTTATGGCTATGGGCCGCAGGGGAACCTCAGGAATCCTTGCGGGGACCAGAATGATGACGATCTTAGATTTATGGGGGTCGGCGCGGCGCTGATCTAGGCTTTTCCAAGAAGAGGGCGGCATCAGTGGAAGAAAGCAAAAACGATGTTAAGAGCTTGGCGTACGAGAAGTTTTGCACCTTAACACCGTTGGGTGAGGTTGTTTTGCTCTCGAGATTCACTCAGGAAAAACATTCTCACCCCGCGGATGCGGGACCAGAGCACAGCGGAGGGGACAGAGACGCGCCTGGCATGCCCCGGTTTTTCGCGGCCAAGGCAAATGATTGCAGAACAGGAGAGGCTCGCCATGAAGGGTGACTTTAGTCGTGTGCGGTTCAATGCCGAAAAGAATTACACCGCGGTATTGCAGCAGCAAGGGCGTGTATCCCTTGATGCGGATGCCAACGAACAGTGCGCGATCAACAACCATCTCCGCGAAACGGAGACGGTCGACATTGTGGGGCGTTACGGTGGGCCGGCCGATGACGAGGGCTTTGCGATCACCGTCCAGGGTAACTCCCTCGAGATCGGCCGCGGCCGCTATTACGTGAACGGGATTCTCTGTGAGAATCCACAACCCCTGCCGTACACGCGGCAGACTTTCCTGAGCAATCCCAGCCCCACGGATGCCGAACTGCTCGCGAGCCTCGCGCAGGGTTCGATTCCGGTCATCCAAGCCTACCTGGAGGTATGGCAGCGTCTGGTAACCGCTTTGGACGATTCTTGCCTCCGCGAGCCGGCGCTGGGCCAGGCAGACACCACCGCGCGTCTGCAAACGGTTTGGCGCGTGGTGGCCGGACCCCCGCCGAAGTCGGCCGCTGAGGCGTCTGCCGTTTCGGCGGTTGCCCAGCCAACCTCGAGGACTCAGCCTTATACGGTTGGGACTCGCGTGCTCACGACTCGGGCGATGGTTATTTCACACCGCGAGCCTTCGTATTCCGGCTTCCGAACCCCGGCGGAAAGAGGAACGATAATCTCTCCTTCCCAGGTTTCAGAGGATTGCTGCGCAGCGATGCGTCGTCCCGTGAGGGTCATGGGGCCTTTGGGAAAACTGAGCGCATTCACAGGGGAAGGGGGAGGAGACTGTTCCTGCCAACCCACTCCGGCAGCCGGGTACCTGGGCCTGGAAAACCAGCTTTATCGAGTTGAGATTCAGCAAGGCGGCAACGAAACGCAGGCCACTTTCAAATGGTCGCGAGAGAACGCCTCTGTCGTGGCGGCCATCACGGGGGTATCGGGCTCCCAGGTTTACGTTGACAGCCTCGGCTTCGATGCCAATCTGGGATTCAGCCCCGGCCAATGGGTGGAAATTTCGGATGACAGCTACCTGTTCGGCCCCAATCCGAACCAGCCGGGAGACCTTTATCAAATCAAGAGCGTGACTCCCGAAACGTTGAGCATGACCATGACGCAGACGGTAGCGCCCGTGAACCCGACAATGAACGCCCGCCTGCGGCGCTGGGACCAGTCTGGCTCCTCGGCCGGCTCGAACGGCATAAGTCTTCCTGTGGCATCGCCATACCCTCTCGAGAACGGCATCTCGGTGCAATTCACCGCGGGGCGGTACGAGCCTGGTGATTATTGGCTGATTCCGGCGCGGACCGCCACGGGAGAAATCGATTGGCCTCCCTGCGATAGTGATGGCTGCCCATTCCAACCTCCGCACCGCATTCAAGTCTTCCGGGCTCCCCTGGCGTGTATTCAGTGGGACAGCACGCAGAGCCAGCCCGTCACGCATGACTGCCGGCAGGCATTTTATCCCCTTACTGAGCTAACGCCATCCGCGGCGCCACCAGCGCTGCACATTTCGGGAATCAGTTGGAATAACGACGACATCATGACACTTGACCAACTGGTCTTACAGCCGCTCGCGGGCAGCGTTGCTGTGACCAAGGGCTCCGCCAAGGTAACTGGACGCCGCACATCCTTTACCGCCAAGTTGACGCCTGGCCAATGGCTTTTGTTCGCTTCAGATGAGGAGCTCTATCAGATCAGTGCCATCGCGAGCGATACCGAATTGACCTTGGCCGCGAATTACAAGGGCAACACCGAGGACTCCACGACCGCTTTAGTTAGCGGGCTTACCGTCGCCCTCGATCGCCCAGCGCCCTCATCTCAGTTTCTTACCGCGGCGAATTTCATCGTTTCGCTCGAAGTCGCCATCCCGATTCCAATCACGACGGGCAATGAAATGCTGAAGGTTATCACCGCCATGCCGGAGCCGATTAGGACCACAATCACGCCGTTATTCCGAACAACTGTTGCCGGCGGTGCGGCGGGCGTATCACCGCGAATAGCGGTGACGGGAAGCGACGCAGGCGTCTTAACCCTGGCGTTTACGCGGGAGAGGCTTGTTAGCGTCATCCGATTCGAAATTCTGCTGGACGGCCACCTTAACTCGCGCGATTCCGTGCTGGCTTGGCTGCCTTTCCTCTCGCTTCGCCGTGAAGCATTCACCCTTGGGCTGATTAATGGTCTTCTCTCGCTTGGAGCGGCCCAAGGCATATTCTCAAGGGTCCGAGTCAAGCTGGCAGGGCGCACACTGTTTACTACGGATAGCAGCGGGAATCAGATTTTCCTCGACGGCCAAAGCTTTGGCACGAAGGGTGTTCCCCGTGTTGATGGTTCACCGCGGATCGACCTGCAGTTTCCTTCCGGCAATAACGATAAAGCCAGCGATTTTGAGAGCTGGTTTTACCTGGCGCCAATTTTGACGATTACCAGTCTTGATGTTGAGCCAAAGGCTGTCTCGGCAAGCGAATCCGGGACGCTACCGACAGTAACTGGAACTGTGACTCTCAACTATGCTCCGCCTGTCGATACGCCGGTCAGCCTCTCTGTGGCGCCGCCTCCCAACGTCCCGGCGGTTGTTACTGTTCCCTCTACTGTGATCGTCCCAAAGAACCAGACGTCTCAATCATTCACCGTTTCCGTCAATAACACTGGGATCTCACAAGCGCAGCCTTTCGTCATCACGGCATCGTTGCCGCCGGTCTTAGGAATCTCCAGAACACGGACCGCGAGCTTGAGCGTGACAGGAATCGTGATCATTACGTAGCGGGCATGGGGCAGGGCAGGGAATTTGCTCGAACGTATTTGGACATAGCACAGCAGGAGTTGAGGCAGCAGATGCGGGCAGTCTGGTCCTTCTGGAGCAAGCCATTCCACACCTACTACGGCCACATTTGGGCGAAGCCCCTCCACCATCTGCTGGCGTGGGGCCTTTCCGTCAACGCGGCGAGCCGGCACTATCCTGAAACCGTACTGATCACCGACCGGGCCGGCAAGGAGCTATTGGTCGACCATCTTGGCCTGCCCTTTGTCCACGTCTCGACAGAGTTGGAACGGCTGTGCAATGTGGATCCCGGCTGGTGGGCCCTGGGCAAGCTGGTGGCTTATAGCCTTCAGGACCGGCCGTTCGTTCACCTCGATACCGATGTCTTCCTCTGGAAGGCTTTGCCACTATACCTCACGGAGTCGCCGGCCTTTGCACAGTACCCGGAAGGTTTCTATGAGAACGGCCCCTACTACCGTCCACAGGACATTGAGTGGGCGTTCTCCCAGGAAGGATTGAAGCTTCCATCAGAATGGATATGGGCGCGATCAAATCGGAACCACTTCACGGCAGAAAACTGCGGAATTCTGGGTGGGTCGGAACCGGAGTTTCTCCGCTATTACGCGCGTACCGCGATCGACTTGATCATGAGGCCGGAAAACGCCGCAGCTTGGGCGCGTTTGCCCGACAAACGGTGTTACAACATCGTGGTAGAACAGTTTTTCCTTTCAGCTTGCGCAGAGTATCACCGCTCCCATCCGGCTTCACCCTATCGGAGAGCGCGAGTGGACCACCTCTTTTCCTGCTGGGAACACGCTTTTGACCCCTCGGTTGCCGCACGCACCGGCTTTACTCACTTGGTGGCGGGCGCCAAGTCTCACCCCGAGGTCGGGCTGCGCATCGAACAACGCGCTCGCCGCGAGGATCCCTCCTTCTACCGCCGCTGTGAACAACTGCTGGCCAGGAGTGTCGGTCACGGCAGGGACCTTTCGCACGAGTGGGCTTCCGTACAGGTCCGTACAGGCAGGACTACTCCATAAGGCTCATACCTCGGACGAGCGCGTGCAGAGCAAAACGGATTTATAGAGCGCTGCTTCAGCTCTTCCATTCTTTGCTATCGGAGCTAAAACCGCCTCCTGAAGGCCTTCCTTGAAGCCCAGCATCTTAACGGTTCAAAGGCTGGGACGCGTCGGCAGCGCGCGAGCGCTTGAACCCTCGATAAACAGTGGCCTAGAATGGAATTGGTGTATGAGCCAATTCGATGACATCCTGCGGAAAGTTCATTCCTACCGTCCGGACGACGATCTGGAGCCGTTGCGGAAGGCCTATCGTTTGTCCGAGGAGAGACATAAGGGACAGGAACGGCTTTCCGGCGAGCCCTACCTTTCCCACCCCCTGGAAGTGGTCAAGATTCTGGCGGACCTGAGGCTGGATACCGTGTGCCTGGTTGCCGGTATGCTTCACGACGTGGTTGAAGATACGCCGACCAGCATTGAAGGACTGCGGGCCGAATTCGGGGCGGATGTTGCTCGCATTGTGGAAGGCGTCACCAAGATCGGACGAATCCATTTTCTGAGTCCGGAAGAGCAGCAGGCGGAAAATTTCCGCAAGATGTTGCTGGCCGGAATTGCATGTTCCTTCATCTTTGATTGGACCATGCCCCGGACTTCGGCAAGA
>SCLI03000159.1_pt1 | contig 11031 bp, 16 predicted proteins | sample 7268041 | NCBI WGS metagenome assembly SCLI03 (sample SAMN10721081, study PRJNA514188) | viral metagenome | isolation source: depth-stratified mine tailings core A | place: China: Fankou Pb/Zn Mine tailings | collected 2017-10 | reverse complement strand
CAACGCCCTTTTAAGGCGTGGGTCGTTGGTTCGAATCCAACGCGGCTCATGTCCCCATCGTCTAGCCTGGCCTAGGACATCGCCCTTTCAAGGCGGTAACATGGGTTCGAATCCCATTGGGGACGCTTGAAAAATCAGGGGGTTGCGAAAGCAGCCCCTTTTTCTTGCGCCTTACTTCAGTACCAGTTCAGTACGAGGGTCATAAAATAGCCGCCGTTCCCTGGTGTTCATTCCAGCCGAAAATGCGACAAATTACAGGATAACTTGAGACAAGTTCCAAAATAACGTTTTACAAATTCCCATGCTTGTTATACCGTGTTTTATTGTGCTTTGCCGTGCAATTACAATATACAGGAGGGTTTATGTCAGAGAGGGTTGTTGAGATAGTGGACAGGCTTACAGATGTGTTGGCAATACACTCTTTTGCTGCCGAGGCTATGTATACCTTGGCTCAGCAGGGAGTACCCCCCAAGGTTGCTCGGGGGTATCAACTGGTATCTACGAACATTGAGACGGTCATAGAGGAGTCAATCAGTGACCTTAAGATCGTAGGTGGTGTCAGATGAGCGGGCCAAACGGCTCGCCCACCTGCACAATCCGTTAAAAATTCTTTACAAGGAGTTCCGTAACCCCTTTCTGTTTGTTGCCTCCGGCGACACTATAGGTCGTCTTAACCTTTTCAATTCGGAAACCGCCGAACGTCTTCCTGATTGGCCCGGTATCGTTGATGGACATAATGAATTTGCCTTTGATGCCAGTCAGGATGGACTGTAGTTTATCAAAATCGTCACGTTCGAATATACCCTTGCCGTAATAGTTCTCGCAGCCGTAGTAAGGCGGATCGATATAGAAGAACGTATGGGGCCTGTCAAACCTCTCGATCAGCCTTTCATAACGCATATTCTCGACATACACCCTTGATAAGCGCAGGTGTGCCGCCGAAAGCTCTTCTTCAATCCTGAGAAGGTTGAAGTGCGACCTCCTCGTAGTACATACGGCAAAGGTAGGGCTGGTAATCCGGCTTGAATACCCATTTTTCAATAGATAATAAAACCTCACGGCCCGTTGAATATCTGTGAGGACTTCCGGCTTCTCTGTTTTGAAGCGCTCAAACTCATCCCTGGCTACCAGGATCCATCGGAAGTACCGTATGAACTCGTCCAGGTGGTGCTTCACCACTCGATAAAGGGTCACCAGGTCGGTATTGATATCGTTAATGATCTCTACCTCCGATGCTTCTTCATCCTTTTTAAAGAGCAACCATGCGGCACCAGCGAACACTTCGCAATAACAGTCATGCTTCGGAATCATGGGAATGATCTTGTTGGCAAGCAAGGACTTGCCGCCCAGGTACGATAGAAAACTCTTCATTGTAAGCCTCCCTAAATTGAATTTTTAGGGACTCCCCTGCTACACTTTAACCGCCTCTGGCCGGAGGTGCGGATGGTAGCGGGTCATCCCGTCATGTGCTGGCAACACATGGTTTAGGGAGGCTTCAACTCCCTGGACTGCTGTCCGCTTTTTCTTATACCGGCCAGGCCGGGTGATTCGCTATATCGAATCCGGACACAAGCTCTGGATCGGTCAGTGCCTGAATCTCAGCCTCTATTGTGTTAGAGACATCCCTGATTGACTGGCATTTCTGTTGTTTTGCCGCATAGTCTGCTGCAGGCAACATGGTAGTAACCCCAAGCTCGACCTGGTCACGATGTCTGCGTGCCTTCCAGTCGGGAAGAGTCTCATTAATCCTTCTTGATGTCTCCGATTTAATTTCGGCAACCTTTTTCGATTTTAGCGCGGGCAGCCATGCAGCCTCTAACTCCGCCTGCGAAGGTTGCGGCGCCGACAGATTCCACATACTTATATATGGGCCAGCGCCCCTGTCCATTACTTCAAAATCCACAAACAGTTTTGCGTTTGGATACAAATAGAGTATGCAATCTGCTATATTCATTTCACTTCTCCTCTTACTCAATAATTTCAATACTGAAAAAAGTAAGCGTGGCCAAGAAACTTAAATTCAATCCGGTTGTCTGAACTACGAACGTTTCAAAATAGTCCCCTGGGACAACATTTATCACTGGAGAAGCCATAAAAACTATTGCACTATTGTTATAGAGAGATGCCTCAATATTACTTACAATCCTTGGACTGAGCACTCTGCCATTTTTTAGAATATCCATTTGGCGAATACTGCTTCCGGACTGCCCATACCAATATTGCTGGGCACTTACTCTTACTTTGGTCACTCCAGCGGGGACAGTTAATCTGGAGTTATTTATTACATTATCGTGGAGATTATCTGTATCGTACACTTCTATATCCCAATCTATTAGTGTAGTTACTCCGGATGCTATGACTTTATCGGCAGATCTCATAACAAGTGCCCCTCTGAATGCCGGTCTGAATCCTACGAGCTGATAATTGACCCCATCCCATACGACCTCATATATCCATCCTGCTTTTATGTCTCCATTATTTAAGTCTTTATCTCCTAATTTTTTGATTGCAACTGCCGCAAGGGCATCGATAGCGATCGTTGAGGCGCCAGTATTTGTATTTGCAGCCTTGAAACGTATCGTCATGCCGGGGACATGAGCAAGGAGATCAGGAGTGAGATTTATTACATAGGCATTTGCTGCACCGGTGTCAACTGCATAGTCGAGTGCTCCACCCGTCCCATCATGCCTATGTGTTTTATCCGACTTCTGGTCACGTATATCCTGATGCGCTGTGGGACTTGTATTATGTGCGGTGACATCAGTATCAAGAGCATATGCAGGATGGGGATCAGAGGAATTGATATGTGTGCCGAGTGAATCATCAACGTATTTTTTTGATGCCAAGACAACCGATGGATCCACCTGCAACGTCACTGCGGATGCATTGCTGACCTCAAGGATGACCTTGATCACCAGGTCTTTACCAGCGCCATCGGAAAACTGCGGTTTATAGGTAACCGGAACCTTGCCGATCGCAAAAAGATTGCCTGTCGTACTGAATATCCCGACTTCTCGTATATACCATCCCCCAGTTGTGGCCGGAATGTCGAGTTCACAGATAATCCAGTTTCCATTAACCGGATCCACGGTTTTTGAATTGATCCCAGCTCGATAAGTCTCGTGAATGAGGCCCGTCTGTGCCTGTGACGGCTCATAATAATTGCCGTTTCCATCACCGACCGCCATCTGCGATAATGCCACTTGAGTCCCGTGGGCAATTGCATTGGCCAATTCAGCCTGCCCCAGCGAGGTTAGAATTGTATAAAATTGTTCCGGCATATTCTCTCCTTATTGAGGATTTATCGTTATTTCTTCGACTCCTGTCAGGCCGCCGATAAACGTTGGCTTTTGACCGGATATCTCTACGGTAGTTACTTTATACGGATATACCTCAATGCCTTCGCCAAATAAAACAGCACAGGTACATTTTGGTGCAATGCCATTCGTAGGGATATACAAGATGAGAGCGTCAAGCCAGGATCGCTCATTTTTATAATGATCGATAAGGCTCTCAATTGACTTGATCAGTTGCTGATCAACACCCCCATGCTTGCTAATATCTACAGCAACCTTAAAATAATAAGGGTTGCCGCTGTACTTGAACCATTCAACCACTTCAGACTTAAATCCGAGCGTTTCAATAGCATGCTCAATCGCCCATGGAGTGCCCTTATACCGGTGAAGCTCTATCGAGCTTTTGATGAGATTACGTCTCTCGGATTCTGTCTGAGCAAATTCCCATCCCTCTACATGGAACTGCCAGGCCAGGAAGGGCAGCACATCGGCGGGCACGTTATCGATCACATAGACGAGAAGGACATCCAGGGAGTTCTCAAGCGAAAACACCTCATCAGCAGCAGCACATAGCCCTTCAATGTTTTTATCCCCTTGTAAATCTGGTGGTAGTAAGTCCTTTGTTTTAACCATCTATAATTCCTGATATTGCTACTGTGATATTGGTACATATGGCCACCTGATTTACATCCAGTGCAGTGTAGACAGGCTGGCTTATAATGGCTCGATATACTCCCGTTATTTTCTGCAAAATTCCTACTATCTGTTCGGGAACGATATCGAGACCGAGTTTTTCTTCAAGCGAGGCCGCATAGTTATTAAGGCTTGTATTTGCTTGTGTCAGGATTGCATCTGAAAGCATCGAAGCCGAACTGTAAATGTAAAGTTGCACATCAATGCTGTAGTTAACAACCTGCGGGGCCTCGATAATCACATTGTCAGTTAAGGGCCTGCGCTGCTTTCTGTTCAGTATCCCTGAAACAAGGGCAAGCATATCGGCATTGGGGAGACCTCCCTCTTTCATCAGCACAGCAACCTTGACCGTTCCGGGAGCGGGACTCCATACCGCGACATCTGCAATATCCTGATGCGCCGTCTTCGCCCAGTATTGATACGCTCCCTCCGGCCCCGCAGTGCTGAATGATTCGGGAGCAATCTGAATGCGCATGCGGAGGCGATCATCACTTTCGATATCCGATCCGCCGTATGTGACGGATATATTTTTTACATCCTGAATATACGGCAGCGGATCGACAAGCCCGGTGATCGTGCCATCCGTGTAGCCGTTCCCGACCTCTCCGGACTCTGAACAGGTCGCTGTCATTTCGGCAGATAAGCTGCCACTCGAAACATTGATATCCTTATCCGTCACAAAAGTCACTTTATTATCTTTACTCTGCACTCGCGTCCCTTTTGCGATCAGGAGTTCAGTCGGCAATTCCCCCTCAAATGTAAAGCGAAGTGTCGTGATCGCAGCCGCTGCCGGGAGCCTGACCACGCCTACCAATGCGCCGAGATGGTCGAGGACCTCTCCCTTCGCATATACGAGAAGGTTTTGTTTAGCCGTTTCGTTGATATTGATACGGAGGAGGTTTTCCCGGTAGGCAAATGTCGCAAATACAAGGCTCTCGACCTGTCCTTTCGACAGGGGAACTCCTACTATCTGCTCATAGGCAGCGACGAGTTCCCTATACTGCGCGTTCCAGTCAGCAGTAATAAACTCGGGCTCCGGTAATATCTTCAGGTCTATCATGGTCTGATAATAACTCCCCTCATCTATTGCTGCGTAAAATCTGCTAAAACGCTGAGCACGACCTCTTTGTCCGTCTGAGTATCCTTCGGCATGCCGGTTATTTTGAACACCAGTTTGCCTCCGGGAGATGCGCTCATAAGCTTGATTTGTTTAGGCGTAAACCTTTCAGAGTTCGCCTTCAATGCCCTGAATGCTTCGGCAATGATAAGAGTCCTGGATACATTCTGAGGCTTGTCGAGATATTCGGGTATTCTACTGCCGAACTCCGGCCTGTGAGGTATCGAGCCGAGCGGCGTCGCAAGGATAAGGCCGATCTCCTGATTTATGTCCTCGATGCCTTTAACAGTTATTCCTATGACCCCGATTTTAATCTGCACATTTCACCTCAATGAGTATGATGGTTTGTATTGTTGCCGCCATCTATGATGTTGCCCGAAGCATTGATGTTGCCGTCCACGTTCACGTTACCTGTGATATTTATCTCAGGAGCGGTAATGGTTATCGGCCCATCACAGGTTATTGTGATATATCCATCCTCCCCCTGTATCACATGAACGTTCAATCCCTTCACTGTAAGCTGCATCAGATTGTACCTCCCCCGTGTTTATCGCAGCCGAAGCTGATGCAGTTTCCAGAGCTTATATCTGTATGCCCTTCGGTTCTGACAGTCGTGTTACCGTCAACCTTGATATTCGCATTCCCTGATACAGTGATTTCAGTATCCCCTTTCACATCCACTGTCAGCTTATGGGCTGCCCGGTCGTACTCGATCACCGTACCGTCTTCAAACCTCTTGTGCCACTTATCATTGCTGCTGACCGGCACTACGTCGGCCTCGCTGTAGATTGCGCCGAGGACAAAGCCCTGCTCAAGACCCTGACCGGAAAATAAACAGACAACATGCTCCCCAACGTCCGGCATCCAGTAGTCCTTATCTTTGTGGGTCTTCCTGAAGATCACAGGCAATTCAGACGAGACCATATCGTCAACATCTACCATCTTTACACGGACAGTCCCGCGCTCAGGGTATCTTGTAACCACAATGGCTGGACGTATGAGTTCGTCAATCATTATGCTCTCCTTATTTGCATTGATGTTTCATAGCCGTTGTATTTTGTGATCGAATGCCTTGACTCTTCGATCAGGTATTTTCCGTCGAGCTTTAAAAAGCCTTTCAAGGCGATATTTGCCCCAGCCACAAGATAAGGATGCCCCATATAAGAAAGAAAACCCGAATGCTCGAATTTATTCTTTCGCCTAAGTTCCGCCCGTGCCCGTTCAATCGCCTGCTGTTTGTTCTCCACACGCTCTGATATCTTCAATATGTCACCTGATACGATTCCCTCGGCTGCCTCCGTGTGCGTAATTGCCGCTCCAGTCTTCGCATCCCAATATCTCACTTCGCAGGCCCGGTATATTTCATGCGATTTATCCTGGAGGTCGAACCGTTTAAGATCGGAATCTCCCTTTTCAATAGTAATAACCGTACCTCTTTCCTCAAGACTTGCGGGCTTTGAAAATATCAGCCTTTCAGAATCTATCTTCGCCGTGTAACCGTATTTCTCAGCGAGTTCTTTAATAAAGGCGAGATCGCTCTTGTTTTTTTGATCCACACGGTTAAATTTGATATCAGGGTCTATCGAAAGATAAGGGTTGAGCTTGTTGCGCGTTGCCAGTTCCGAGATAACCTGTGAAAACTTTATATTTTCCCAGGCCGTCGTTTTCTTCTGTCTCTGAGATGTTGTTATATAAGCCGATAGGCCTTTAACGCTTATTATGTCGGGAGGCCCGGAAAAGGATATTTCATCAATTTTAAATAAACCTGCCTTCAGCCATTTCTCTGAATCATACTCTTTCAAGCCTATCTCGATTCCAAGCAGGCCTCCTTTTTCTGGATACCAGGAGTTCTTCCACCTGTCGTCTCGGTCCTCAAAGGCAATATCAATCTCATCGCTTTTGCCATGCAGATGATCGGTGTAGGTGAGGCTGAGCAGGTATTCTGCAAGATCGCGTGTCACGTCCTTGCCCTGCCAAACGACTTTATAAAGCGGCGTCCTTATCTTTTCCATGGCGGCAGTTCCTCCAGGTACGTCGGCATAATCTCCAGCACCGGGATCTCGATCTCTATACCGGCAGGCAGCAAGGGGCTCCTCTTTATCTCATCTGGAAGTCCAGGATTGGCCTTTATGATCTCGTCGTAACGGTCGGAGTGGCCGTAGAACTTCATTGATATCTGGTCCCACCTGTCGTTCAGGATCGTCCTGTATCTCATCAGTTGTACTCCTTGAGCGCCACATCGAACTCGATCACGCGTGGAGTACCGATGCCGTCAGTCTCTCGCCATGTCTCGGCGATCATCTCGATGACGAAGTCTCCGAACGTTTCCTCCCCGACCACAAATACCAGCGGCTCCTGTTTTTCCGCCTCCTCAACGATCCTGTTAATCTCGGCGAGAGGCACACAAAAAGTATCAATGAATTTTCCGCTGAATGAGATAGTGGCGAGTTGCCTGCCCAACGCTTGGAGCTTGCCCTTGCCTTTGACGATCTCATGCTCTGCGTACTTCCAGGATCGCTCCCGTTTCAACTCGTCAAAGCTATTCGAATGGTATTTCGTAAACTCAAAAGCAATATCACCAAGCGCCCCTATCTTCATTACCAAGCCATCCTTTCTTGACCGTCTTTATGACTATCAAGCATCCTGAGAATCTCATCCTTATGCTGTTTCAGCAGCTTCATGAAATCAGCCCTGTCACGCTCGGTCGCTTGCCCGGAAAGATGAATAGTTGGGCTATATGTGAGAACTACAGGCGCTTTGCCGCCTGATGGTTGCTTTGAGGCCGCAGCTTTCTTCATGCCCTCCGTCACCGGCATGGTCTTGAGCGGCTTTACGGCAGGCAGCGCAAGCACCTGTTGTGCGCGGTTAGCGAGTATTCTCTCCTTTGCCGACATGAACGGCTTCGTTAATGCCTGTGCCGCTGCATCTACTTTTTTGAGGCCATTGTTCAGGCCTACAGCGGCCCCTTGCGCAACCTAGTTGCCAAGGTCAGTGAACACCACCGAGGGACTCGCGATACCGAGGAGTTTCTTAAAGGACGTGAGCATCGAGGAGGCGAGCTTTGTGACCGCTTCAACAGGCTTGTTTATCATCGACATCATGCCCCGGTACAGGCTGCTGATCATATTCACACCTGCGCTGAACATCTTGTAGGGCAGCGTGATCACGGCGCTCAGGATGTTGCCGATAGCCCTGCCGACTTACACCAAGATTTTCAGCGGCCTTGCCGGTATCATTCACCGGGCCGATAATCATTTTGACCAGGTTATAGATCATCCTGAGAGGCCAGATTACCGGCGCGAACACAGAGGCCACCTTTTTGAATATGTCCCATGCGGGCTCCAGCCCCTTTAACCCTTCTTTTAAGCCGCTCCACAGGCCTCTGAAGAAACCTGAGATAGGTCCCCAAAATTTATATATAAGGAGCGCCGCCCCCGCTATCGCTAATGAAATCCATCCAACCGGCGTCGTAAACAGGGCGATTGAAAACGCGCGTAGCCCTGCGATGGCCGCTCTCAGACCCGTCAGTAGAGTTGTGCCGAAGGCCCGCGCCATATTCTGCAATCCGGCTATCGTCAGAAAGTTCGCCCTGAACGCCGCAAGCTGCGCCACGGTCCATGTTTTCATTGCGCCGACGACCTCAATTATTTTGTACCTTGTAGTCATCATCCAGTACTGCATAGCATTCCAGAAGCCGCCACGGTATTCGATTGCAGCAAGAATGCGGTGATGCCATATCAACGACCACAGTTCTTTTGCCTTCAATCTCACCAACGGGATCGCCATTTTGATGAACTTCGTAAATGTTTCAATCCCTCCGATGCCGTGAGAGAGCGCCTTTGTCGCCATGCCCAGGACGAGCATCGCGCCGCCGAAGATAACCAGTGCGCCTCCTGTGATGTCAACCACCGCTCCGATAGCGCCTGCAAGCTTCTGATGATTCATTATCCACTCGCGCATATTGCCGAAGGCATCATTGACCTTATCCATTACGAACTTCAGTCCCGCGCTCTTGGTAATGACATCTCCTATGGCTGCCGCGAAGTTTTTTATAGTGCCTGTGAGACTGTCCCACTTGAAAGCCGCAGTTTCCTGTATAGCTGCTATGCGCTCTGCAAGCGACGATTGCCGTTTCATCTTCTCTTCAGCTTCTGCCCATCCTTTGAGTCCCATATTCCCCAGGATCGCCACGCTCCTCCCCGCTACATCTCCGAAGAGATACTTCATCGCCTGTATCTTTTCCACATCACTCAGGGGATTGAGTTTCTCAAACTGCTTGATCATGTTTTCTATGCCCGCGAACTTGCCCTGAGCATCCCAAAAGTCGAGCTTGATCTTGTATTTATCCAGGATGGGGCCGATATTCTCCATTACCTTCTTTCTTTCGAGGGTATGTTCGAGGTCCCCCATTCTATTGATCACCTGTCCCAGGGACGTGCCGATCTCTGAGGCGGGAACTCCGGCCTGGGCCATCACACCCATAAGCTTCAGCACACCCCGCGAAGCCTCTACGCCCTGTAATCCCAGGGACTTCAATCCTGCCGCCATATAAGGCAGCGCGTAATACATCTCCTGGGTATCAAGGCCGAAGGCGAACTTTGCCTTGCTTGCAACATCGGCAAACTTCTGCATATCTTCGACCGGGATGCCGAGAGAGTCATGGAATTTGGCTATTTTGAATGCCGCATCCGTATAGCCTTCGCCTGTCACGGCAGCGAAGTCGGCTACAGTCTTGCCGAGCCCACCCAGTATCTTCTGAGCCGGTATGCCCTGCTCTGTCAATACCCTGAACATCTTGTAGAAGTCTTGAGTGCTGCCCATGTAATCCTTGCCGAGTTGATCGGCAAGCCTTGAGAGTTGCTCGAACTGCTTTATATCGATCTTGCCGCCTTCCTGCATGACGGCCACCTTCAGGCTTACCTGCGCCTGTTCGTATTCCTTAAATGCGCTCAGCGGCTTCTCAAGCGCGCCTGTGATCATCAGGCCCGCGCCTGTCGCCTGTTTGCCAAGGTGCATCATCTGCTCGGAGACGGCCTTCAGTTTGTCCTGGATCCTGCCGAGATCGGTCACGGCTTTATTGCACATTTCACCTACCACGTTAGACATCCTGTCCATCGCGGTAAAGACCAGCCCTATGGTGAACATGTCCATCATTCGCTTTTCTCACACCCCTTTTTGTGGTATACTGGCCTCATGCAATATTTGCCTTTCATAGTTGCCTGGCTCATAGCGCCGACGCTTGCGATCGTGGTCGCGCATATCTTTGCTGCCATGCTCGGTCTTACCTTCGCTGCTATGCTCGTTTTGTCCGTCCTTTTTCTTGCTGGATATATTGTTTCCAAAATCGTCCGAGCTGTCCGCGACTCCCAAAACCCCATCCACAAAACCAACAGAAAATACTTGAAGGGGAGACTTTTACATCTCCCCTAAATCGATCACCGGCGTCATCGCCTCCGTGTACTTCACGGCCTCCTCAACCCAAAACGACAGGTCCCTTATGGACATCTCCTCTATTGTCCCAAGGCCCCATCCTGTGGTTTTTGCAAGATGGATGATGTGCTGAGGGCCGGGGACTGAAAATTTCCGAACAGTTCCGAGAATTCCGTAAAGAGCATTATCACATCCTCAAGAGGCAGATCGAGGTAATTCTCCCAGGGCTGCTTTTTGCCGTCTATCTCGGTGATTTCCGCAAGGAGCGCCCACTGTATCTCGCTTGCGGAGTTGTTGCCTTTTCTCTGTGCGTTGAGCAGGTCCCTGCCGGTGCCTTTCATAATGACCGCCTTGCGGCCATCACTGAGCGTGAGTTCTTTTTTTCCTTCAGCCATGTTTTTCTCTTTCCTCCTTTTCTTTTTCACGGCTTACATGCCAAGCGCTGCCCGCACGTCAGCCAGAACATCCACGCCGCCCACCTTGTAGATATAGTTG
>SCLI03000158.1_pt1 | contig 11044 bp, 18 predicted proteins | sample 7268041 | NCBI WGS metagenome assembly SCLI03 (sample SAMN10721081, study PRJNA514188) | viral metagenome | isolation source: depth-stratified mine tailings core A | place: China: Fankou Pb/Zn Mine tailings | collected 2017-10 | reverse complement strand
TTGGTTGAACATTTCCGAGGGTCCGAAGAGCGTATCCGCAGACGAATGGACGCCCTGGTGCAGCGTGTCGCTTTGAGCGGCCACCCCATGTAGAAAGTTTTTTGGTTCGCATAATACTTATTATGTAAAGTTGTGCCTTTGGATTCGTGACGCAGGCAGAAAATCAACTAATACCCTGCTTACGCTAACCAAAAAGGCAAACCATGAACCGAAACAACCCCATCCGCATCAAACAATTTGGTAACGTCCTGCAAATCACCCTGGAGATACCCTGGGAACAAATCACAGACAACCACTGGAAAAGCTACTTCGAGAGCAAGCCCCCAGAACCTCAGCCCAACCACTGGGCAATAACCACAGAAAAAATCCTCAAGATATACAAGAAAACCGGCAACATCAGCGAAACCGCACGAGCCAGCGGCAAGGGCTACTACATCACTGAGACCATCATCAAGGAAGAACAAAGCCGCAAAAACAAGGCCAAACGTCAGGCCGCCATCGAGGAAGCCCGCAAACTGGCAGAAAGCAAGGTAGCCATCAAAGATATTGCCCGGATGCTAGGCAAATCAGCAGAAACCATCAGGCTATGGCTCAAATCCTGAAACACAAGATGTAGTAACCTGGCGAGCTGCAGGACGCACAACATATAGTAAAAAGCGCAGCTCACAATCTGAAAAAAGGCTGTTACGCCCGACCATCACCTGGACACCATCACCAGCGAGGCGGGCTTTCATCGAGCGGCCACCCGGGCGGCCAGTAAACCACGCGATAACCACGCTTTCCGCCCTTCCCTCTCTGTTGGGTTTGCCAAGGGACAGGGGTTGATCGGAGGGAGGGGCCGGGCAAGCCCGGAAGACTACCGGCCAGCGGAAAAGCGCGAGATCGCAAGATTGACCCACGCATCAGGCGCAGCAGAAGGTGAACTCTTGGACTCCAGATCCACCAAACGATCAGCACGCACCACATCACCACCACACAACACCAAAAGATCAGGATAACGGCGGCAGTAACCAAAACGCGGAACAACGAGAGAAGGACCGGCGGCCGGCCTGGTCGAAGAAACAGGCGCAGGCCTCGAGGACGGAACAGGCCGGGACCTCGAGGACGAAACAAGCGAGCGACGCAGCGAATCCACAGAACGCACTGTTGAGGACTTCCCCCAGCGCGGACCATTCCGCAGCGAATGACGTAAAAACCAATTAAATAGGAAACCCGCAATCACAAAGGCAAAAAACAACAACAAATACAGCCAACGCGGATGACCAAAAATGAACGGAAAAACCATCATAACCCCTGCCCTCCCCCACACGCTGACAAGATACATAGTCAGAAACCGAGAAAAAGGCAAGACGCCGACCCCCTCACTAGATACCAACCAAGACGCAGACCCCTCAACAGGCACAAAGCAAGGTGGCAACAAGGGGCAGAGATGTAGAATGTAATATGTATTGCTACAAATACTACATACTACAACTACAAAAGAAACGCCGCCGACCTGGTCGATATCCACCTGTAGGCTATGGCATCATTACCAAGGCATCAGCGGGCGCAGTCAGGAGCCGACCCCCTCAGAAATGCGACACATATGAAGTATATTCACTTGGCACGTTAATTGGATAATAATAGCAAAACTTGTGCCCGAGAGTTTCATTCATCACTAGGGAAATTTTGGCACGAAACACCCCACGCGCCGGCAAGGTCGGCAGCGCATCGATCCATGATCCACTGATCACGTATCACCTGACGCAGCTCATCGCCTCGGCGAGCGAGAGCGACCAGGTCGGCGACTGCCGAAACCACCGCATCGATCCACGCATCAACGCGATTCTCCACCCGCGTGACCGGCAGAGGCACATCAAAAGCCCCTACCCCGTCACTACACAGAACCGGATAGCCACAAGCACCCAACTCCAACAGACGCAGACAGCTTTTGGCGTCGTTGTATGGATGGACGGCCAAGGGAGCCACGGCGAGATCGAGATCCAAACTGGCGAGCTTGGCAGGGTAATCATCAATTGATACGAGTGGATGGATCTCTTTTGCATACTTGCGGAAGGCCTCGGGCACAGGGCCTAAAAAAATCCAATCAATCACGCTACTAGTAGCCCGGATAACAGGGATCATAAACTTCAGATCACCCAGATGACCGGAAGAACCCGCCCAGCCGACGCGAGGCCGACTATGCGAAACATGGCGACGCCCAACAAGCCAAAAATCACCATAGAGGGTGTTGCGCGATATGAAAACCTCCCGGGCATATGATCCATACGCAACCGCCAGCGCAGGAGTAGACACCACCAGGCGATCACAAAGCCCTATTCCCTGTTGCAAACGGTCTCTGGTCTGCCTGTAGAACAGCTTGGAATAACGGTTATCATGAGGAATATCAGTAATCAAATCATCCAACTCAAAAATGAGCTGAGCATCGGGAAGGATCCGGCGATAGCGTTTCACCGCAGCAAGCTGATCCAGTTCGAGAACCCGCTGAAACACCACCACATCCGGACGCAAATCTGCAAGAGTAACATCATCAAGCAGGTAATCGGATGCAACACCATCACAGCGGCCCGCATCGATCAAAGTCTGCAAAGGCCAGATCACACGGTAACGACCGCAAGCATAATGATCCGCAGGATGTGCCAGGACAAACGGCTTAGCATTCATTGGTCCGAATCCCTGCCCATATCGAAGAAACCACGGCGAGTCTCAGCGTCCAAGGACACCGAACTACGACGCAGCAAAGGTAATGCCATCTCTGAATTAAAATTTTCACGCTGAAACCAACTCAGACGAGCGCCGGGATGGTCGGCACAACCGGAGAGCATAAGCATTAAAACCAAAGAAAATAACCTCACCATCGGCGACCCCTACCACCAAAAAAAAGACGACGAAGGAACCACAAAATCGGCATAACCACAAAAAGCAGACCGATCACCAAAACCGCCAAACCGACCGCATCCGTAGCAGACATACGACGAAACACCGCAAACGCAGCGCCATAAGCAACCGCATGAACAACCGCAGAAACGACAACATGCCCGAGCCAATGCGTAATCACGGCGCACCGACGGAATGAGCGGGCAACAAAATCGAGTGATGATGGGGTGGCGTAACCGGCAGCGGATCAGCAGGCACAGGGACAGCAGGCGACCGGCCAGGAACAGCAGCACGCGCCGGCCTCGACATGGAAGCATTCACAAAACGGGTGCGACGATGAGGCGACGTAGCGGGCAGCGGGTCAGACGACACATAACCCCCACCCCAGCGGCAAACCTCCAGACCCTCAAAATTGGAACAGCGGATAGCCGGAACGAAATGATCCACCCCCGACCGGGAGGCAATAATATAGACAGGTTTCATGCCAGGGGTGCCAATATGACCAACAACGTGAAAAACGGCAGACACACGCGGCAAAGCAGCAGCCTGGGCGGCACGAACAGGAAGACTGTATGCGTTGAAATCCTGAAGGGGATGATCGGGATGCTTCAAAACAACGGCGGACGCCGGAAAAGAAAGAGTACGCACAGCACCATGAGTCAACTTGAACGGCTGATCCACCACAGACGAACCACCACCATCCGGATGAGCAGCAAGGAACTCCTTCACGGGCCTGGAGCCGTTACTGGCAAAATGGGAAATAGCGTAGTAGGCATAATAAGCAGCGGCACCGAAGACAAGAGCAATGACAGGAATACCAAACTCGAACCAAGAGGGAATGCGAGGCTTCTTAGTGTGAATCTGGGCTGACTTGTAAAGGTCATAGACCTGCTTCGGATACTTGAACATGAACCGGCGAGCCAGCTTGCGAGCACGGGGATCCTTGGGATCATCCTGGGCCTCGGACCACTCATAGACAGAGGATCGACCCTTAAGACCCCACACATTGACCAGGTGTTGATGGTTGGAAACAAGACGGCGCAGGTGAGCATCAATCAACATGGGGTACTGGGTAGTCATCACAAGATCGATACCCAGATGGCGATGGGTTTCGGCCGCGGAAACATACTCAGGGATGGGATCACCAGGGCGACGAGGACGGAAAATCGCCTGAGCCTCATCCACAAGCACCAACGAACCATAAGGACACTTATGCCACTCCTTAGGATCATCCAGGGGGGTCCACTTATCGGAAGGGACAAGACCCTCAACACCATAAACAAAAATAGGCCGATTACCATCAGCAGCGGCCAAATGATCAGAAAGCATCTTCAGAGTCTTACCAGCACCGGGAGAACCCGTATAAAGATAAAGCATAAGTCACCCTATTTGAGATTGTAGAAAAAAGTCTTGGCAGCCATGAAAGAAACACGAACGGAAAACGCAGACATAAAAAGCTTCAAAACAAAGGTAGCACCAAGAAGCTGAGCAATAGCCAACATATCGGCAGGAAGAGTGGAATAACCAAGCACCACGGAGGACAAATCCGACTCAATAGCCGAAATACCCGAATACGTACCAATACCAATCATCAAGGAAGCCAGAACAGCAGGACCAATAGACGACATCAAGTAAGCAACAGCGGAAAGAAGAAAAGGACCTAACCACTCGGCAAACGCAGAAATAATAGCACCCATCACAACCCCCTAGCGAAAAATAACAATACCAGCACCCACCGCACCCAAGGACTCAACATAGGGACGGACATCAGTAGCAAGAGTACAAAGAGGGGAAAGCGGAATCGTAAAAGTATTAGAAAACGCATTAAAAGACAGCGGCGAAGGACAAACCGCATTGGATTGAGACGGCATAGCGAGATTCAACGCAAAAGACTTGATAGACGAAGTATTAGACGGCGGGACAGACGTGGTAGGAGCAACAAAAGGCGTGGACTTCGGAGTAGCCGACTCAGTGGTAGTATTAGTCACAGTACAGGACCCGGCAGAAGTACAAGACTGAGTAACAACGGTAGTATTTTTAGTCACATTCAAACCACCATTAGTACCGGGAGAAACCTTATAACTAGGCGTTGACGTAGTAGTCGTAGTAGTACCCGTAGACGGATCAGTAGAAGACGAAGTACTAGAAGGACCGGAAAGGGTATTAGAAGACGGAGAATAAAAATAAGGAACAGGACTAGACAACGGAGCATTATTATTAGCTAAATTAGAAGCCAAAGTAGGAGAATAAGAAGGATTACTGTTCAAAACAGAAGTAGCATCATTAGCTAAATTATCAGAAGTCCAATTATTAGCAGCCCACTGCGGAAGATTCGACGGAGGAACAGAAGTCGCACCATTAGGATCAACAGAAGGAGTAGCACCATTAGAACAAGGAGGAGCATCCTCAACAGGAGCAACGTTATTAGCGGAACAAAAATAAGTATTAGGACCACCGAAGCAACCATTACCACCACCACAAACAGCAGTATCACCATTAAAACAATAAGTACCGTCAGGTTCCCAATCAAGACCAGAAGGAGCAGTCATAGCAGTAGAACCACAATAATAATTAGGAGACGGAACGTAAGACGAAGAAGGAGACGACGAAGACTCATACTGATTATAAAGAGACTGCAAAAAAGGAAGAAGATTAGACGCAGCAATAATAGAAGCACCAAGAGGGCCACTCATAGCATCAGTTAAACCACCAACAAGATCACCAACAGTCAAAGAACGAGAAAGAGAAGCAATAACATCACCCGTAGCACCATCAATCAACAAAGGAGAAGGCGCCAAAGTCTCGACAACACCAGAGGAAGGACCTTCAGCAAAAGCAGAACCAGGCGAAAAAGTAGCAGAAGCACGACCACCCTGCGGATCATAAACACGGTAAACATTACCAGAAGAAGACAACTTCCAAGAATAATTCGGAGAATCAAGAACAGCAAAAGCAGGAATAGAAACTAAACAGAGAGCACAAGCCAAAGCGCAACGAGCAACGTAACGAGATAAAAAGTCCATATATCCACCGTAGACCTCATAAAAAAAAGAGAAAGAAAAAAGATCGGGGGTGGGGGGGGCCTAAAGGCCTATCCCCCGCACCCCCTCTCCCGCCCTTCTTAACCGAAGAACATACCCTTGGCCCACTTGTACACAACGGCGATACCGGCCAGGCTGATCAGCGCCACACCAATGGCACCGATCGCAGTATCACCACTGGACGTGAACGCGGCAGCAGCCGTAGTAGCAGCAGTACCCGCACCCCCAGAAGCAAACGCAGTAGACGCCAATACCAAACCACCAATACCAGTAGCAACCGCCACACGGCGAGGGCTGGCGAACTGGGCAATGGCACCGAGTGCGCGATCCCGCGCGGACTTCACAACTTTCAGATCATCCATGATTAACCTCCAAAGTGGATGAATACCGGGGAACTGCCCGGCCAGATTGTCACCGATTCAAAAAGAAGCGGATCACAATTCGGAAAAGCGCCGCCAACATCAAAACACTAATGATGGCAGGAGCTGCAATATCAAACTGACTCTCAGTAATCCCACCTATACCGTACACCGGCACCCATGCCGACGAATTACAGGTATATGCAGTCACTGACGTGGTGGAAGACGTAACCGCAGTAACATTGGTGCAGACGTTAAGAACAAGCGCCCCGGAATCCCCATCACCATCACCGTCCATAAAGACCCCCATCAACAACAAGGAGAAGATCAATAGTCATAAGCACCCCGGTCCACATCAACGTCATCATACATTTCGGAATCCGCACCAAGCTCAAAACCCTGCAACCCGTCCATAAAATCGCTATGAGAACCTTCAAAACCCATCTCACGCATACGGGCCATCTCCAAAATGCGAAGCGCCTGATAGGTAGTCTCCGCAGAAAAAGCACTCTGCTGATTCGGGGCAAGCTGAATCTGCCAACCGAACATATCCGACCAGGCCTTTTCAGCACCCCTCATGATGTCATCAGCAGAAGAAACATCAGAATAAACACCATCACCATTATTAACGGTTAAAAAATCCCAGGACGCTTGATCATCCGAACCAAGAAAGTAACCCGACAGCACGGCCTGACTAGTAGATTCACCAGATACATGATCCACCAAGGACCATGTAAGACCACCGGAAATCTTACCTACGACCGACTGAGCAAACTGATAACGAGCGTCTCGATCATGGAGATTCTGATTAACACCGCCATTCTGAGACCCGGGCGCCGAATCCGGACCAACATCATCCGTCCACGAGGCATAATAACTAGGATCCGCATACCACCCAGACCGCGCATCCTCGGCATCGATGTCCGAATACTCATCGGCAAACTCGTCATCATCAAGAGACGAAAGGCCATCACCAAAACCCGGAACAGACTCACCGCAACCGTAAAACGGACGCCCCTCAAAAAGACCACCACCCATGGACGATGGACGCATAAAAAAGGAGCTGGTGGGAGATACCGGAGTCTGCAAGTTCCAAAATTTGGAATACGTCGCATCAAAAGCAGCACGAAAGCTGAAAGGGGTAGCACGCTCAAGATGCACCTTTCTCGGATTCCCGAGGATGCCCTTCATGCCCTTGCGACGTTGCGGACCTTTCAACTTCCAACCAAAAGCCCGCGCAGTCCAGTAGAAAACAACAAAAAGCCCAGCAGCCCCCAACAACGCAACTCCAATGACAGGCAGGGCAATAAGCCCCTCATGCAGGAAGTTGGCAGCAATGTTATTAACCGCCGAGTCCAGAATCTGAGAAGCGTTGATAGTCGGCGCTGAAGTAGGCATGGATTAGCCGTCCACTGACTGCAAATGAACATCCTCAGCTTTCTTGATAGGAACAACGCTATCGAGCCGAAAACTGGGATAAGACCGGCCCTCATGACGGCGAGAACTCAAGATAAAATCAGCGTGATATACACCAGGCTGAAGAACATCCGCCTCAAAATCATGGTAGATACGAAGCGTGAGATCCGTAGGCCAGAGCTCGCGATCCAGTACCGTCAACGACTGGATATAACTATCATTCCACGAACGATCATCATAAGAGCCAGCAGCGCGAAACTCGGGAGCCCACGCCTGTACATCCACAACAAAGCACTCACCCGACGAGATACGTTCATTGAGTTTATCAATCGTGATCAACTGGCCAGAAGACGCCGGCAGAATGCGAAGATCACCACGATCCGAAGACGCGAGCTCAATGACCCCCTGGCGCAATTTATTTTTCGTATCCTCAAAAAGCTTCTCACCATCCTGAAACATAAGATCGAACTTTAAGGGACCACCAGACAGCGGATACACAGTAATGGGCTGGATGAAGCCAGTCCACGAGGACTTCCTGCTTTCAAGCTTGCGGGCCTTGTCAGCCTTCCATACGGTTTCAATTTGCATATATCACCTTTAAACAATAAGTTACGAGAACAAAGACCAAAGAGCGTAGAGGTAGAAAAAAAGGTAGACCTCCCCCATTGGCACGAAAAAACGGCCTCAAAATTCCACATTAGAAACATCACGTTACAACAGCGAGTCTCACCCGTGGGAAAAGGGAGCGCTGTTAGTAGCTCCCTTTGCTCACGATTCAGGCAGCCCTGAAAACTTCCTCATGCAGACGAGCAATGTTTCCCGCCTGCATGGCACCATGCGTGGCCTCTACCAGGCGCAAACGATCAGAGTTAGGGTTCCATAGCCTGACCTTCACAGGATCAAGCGGAACGCGAATTAAGGCCGTTCCATCCTGCATCATGGCATCCGACACCCCCGCAGCATTGAGAAGGCGGCGAAAGCGGTAAAAAGACGACTTGGAAACGGACTGCTTAGCCTGGACAAAACCCATAGCGCGAATGCGGTTGTAAAAGTCATAGGCCCTCTGCGCCTGAACAGGCTTCGAGGCATGAGAGAGAAGAGACGTAAAAAGAGTATCATCAGACATGGCAGACTCCGTGCTGAATAAATGCCTGAATTCGGCATCCCAAAGGTCAGAAAAAACAAGGCGTTTAGCAAGATAATGAACAGGGAAATAGATAATAGGCTGTTTTTTGTTCTTCGAATGAAGCGGAGTTATTCCAATGTCAGAGAGATATTTAGACGCGTTATCGGCAAAGACACCGGGTAACAAGTCGGAAAAGTGTGCAGGCAAAAGACCATATTTAACCGCGTGCCTGGAGAACGCCAACGCCCGAATTTGCAATTCAAAGCGACCCAACGAAGCAAATTCCTGAGCAAGTTCATCCACGATTTCAGGAAACGACTCAAGACACTTCGGGGGGTGAGCCATCAGGTCCCTGCCCTTGCAGTAAATCTTGCCAACACGGTAGCGGGAACCCTTGCCAATATAGACCGTCCGACCCGAAGGCATCGCATCACAAGACATAGGGCGGGTTTCCAATTCATCCGCACGTTCCTCGACACCGGCACGACGCTGACCACGCTGAACCCCGAGAACCGTATCCAACCAAATATCCAACGCCTGAAAGGTCGGGAAGTCATAGTTATAGGTCACGTCCATACGAGCCACGTACCACAACGCACCATCCGGCCAGGTGGAAAGATTGAAGATTGCGCCAAACACGTAATCAACAAGACGACGAGCAGAAACCACAAGATCATCCGACCCTGACACATTGTGGCCCTGGTAAACCTTCGGCGACGCTTCAAGCGTTACACGATCACCAATCGACAACGAAAACCCATCAAACCACGACGGAATCTCAACACCCGTGGACAAAGACCAATCCACCAACTGACCCGTAAAGTCCGTCTTAGATATCTTGTGCTGGAGGCCCATAAGCCAACCAATAACAGAATCTTCAAAAAATGAACTAGGGATAGTCAACCGCAAGGTATCAATCATGGGGAGTCCTCCCCAGAAAACGATCAACCAGCCGCATGAGCATGGACAAAACGGCACCCAGCGCGTCATAGATCAGCAACGCCGCAAATGCACCGATAAAAACCGCCCACATCAAAGCGAGGGAAAGTGATTCAATCTCAGGGTAAGAGGAAAAGGAAGGAATCACCAGACACCCCCTAGACCACCAAGGTCCTCAAGAACATCAATAGCACAACGAATATTTATATTATAACAGTGCAACTGATAAGAATTAGGGGAAGGATAACGCTCAATTAACCAAAGAAATCGAACACGCTTAGCACGACGAGCTAACAACTCATCCTCACTGATAATGAGTTCATCGGGAAAAAGATCAAGGCTGACGGGCTCTTTCACAGCACACCCCCTGCCCTGCGAGCCTCAAAATAAACCTCAAACTGGTAATCAAAAAGCACATCAAAATTGCGTACAAAGACAACATCAGACCGACGCATAACGAGGTAACGTGAAAGCCGCTTCTGGTAGGCTTCGAGCTTCGGGAACACGGGCCAGCGCCGGACAACGTCAACCTCACAGCCAGGAAGAGCACGAATAGAAACGCCAACCACCACGGGGGATGCATGAAACCAACAGAGCATAGCTTGACATGCCGGAACTCTAAACGGTTTATCTTTTATAATCATTGTTCTATCTCCAAAAAGGGGAACCCCGGAAGGGTTCCAAACTGACGAGCGACGCCAGACCGCTACAAAGAGAATCTTATAGGTGACAACCTATGGCGTAATAGATAGGTGATTACCTACCATTTGTCAATAGGTAGAGAAGGACCTATATTGTTTTATAGGAGGTGCACAATGGACGCACAGGAACTACTAGAAGCAGCGAAAACCCACACAGGACTAAGCCAAAGCGGTTTAGCGGCAGCACTTGGACTAAGACAGCCGACGCTCAGCCAGTGGAACGCAGGCAAAGCAGAACTGTCAGACGAGACTTACATCAAGCTGGCGAAGCTGGCCGGAGTGGACCCGGCAGAGGTGCTGATCGAAAAGCACATGAGGAAAGCAGGGCCGGAAGGGCAAAAGGTCTGGGCGCACTTGGCGAAGGCTCTACCCAAAAGCGCCGCCCTGCTAATCGTGGTATTGTTAATAGTGCCGCATAATCAAGTACATGCGACAATTTCCAAATTTTCAAAGTTAGCAAATACTTATTATGTTAAATGAACTTCCGCAGCCGTTTCGAAGTCTGAAGATACGGTGGTATTCTGAAAAGCTTAAGGGAGCGTAATGACTTATTATCAATCGTTCAGCAGTCGGGGGCCTTGGTGG
>SCLI03000156.1_pt1 | contig 11089 bp, 9 predicted proteins | sample 7268041 | NCBI WGS metagenome assembly SCLI03 (sample SAMN10721081, study PRJNA514188) | viral metagenome | isolation source: depth-stratified mine tailings core A | place: China: Fankou Pb/Zn Mine tailings | collected 2017-10 | reverse complement strand
CTCTACGCGGCCCTTGGTAGCTTACTCGTGGAAATCCTTTGAATGCACGATTGATTTCAATACAGGCAAGATCATTAGCAAGGAGTATGTAAGGTGAGTCGAGTGACAATGACGCATTGACCTGAAGCGCACTTTGTGCTGTGCGAAGTTGCCTGGAGTGCTTAAGAGCCGAGGATTGCGTATCTCTGGAGTTGTTGAGGCGTGACGAAACTCTCGCCGAGTTGGCCCGGCGAACAGGAAGTCGACTTGATCGGTTTCCAAGTTAAGCGGCTAGTTATTCTCAAAGGTGTACCTCGCAAAAACTCCATCGGGGCGGCGGATGCCGGTCAGTGAGCATCCTGCAGGGTGCATTTTGGTATCAGATAAGGGTCCGAGCGCTCAAATTGAGGATCGAAAACCCATCGCCATGCGCCGAAATGCAGCGTGTGAGGTGCGTGTAGACATGGCAATGCGTCCCCCGGGAACCCCGGCGGTGTTGCAGTAAGCTTGGGGACAGAAGTAAATCAGGCGGCTTTCGCCCGGTAGTTGTGATACAACCCACCAAGAATCGGTTCGGACTCAATCACATCATCGGGCGAAAGCCGCAGTTTCTCAACCGATTGATCGACAAGTGGCGGGCTGTGCCCCAAACTGCTGTGGGTCCGGACTGGATGGTAGTAGCTGCCGACGTATTCATTGAGTAGCTTGTGGAGATGCCGTTCATTTAATGGGATTATGTGGTCGAATAGCTCTCGTCGTAATATGCCGATCAGTCTTTCCGAGTATGGATTCTGCCAGGGACTGTGGTAGGCGATGCGGACTTCTTCTATGCCAGAATTACGGAGAAATGCAGGTACGCCTGAGCCATAGATTCGGTCATTGTCTCGAATGATGTATCTGGGTTGGACGCCGAACCCAGTTGCCTCCCGAAGCTGCTGGACCACCCACAGCATGGTCGGATGCTGAGTGATCCCAAAGTGGACGATCTCTCTGCGTTCGTGGCTCACTACTGTGAACACGTAAAGCAGCCGGAACGTGAGCGTTGGAACCACGAAGAAGTCTATTGCCCAAGTCACATCCATGTGGCTGGCGATGAATGTCTTCCAGGTCTGAGACGATTTGCTCCTGTCCCGAGTGGGCTCGGGCAGATACTTGTGGATCGTGTTTGGTGATGGAGGATCGAAGCCCATATCTACCAGCTGGTCGTGTATTCGCTCAGGGCTCCACAGCGGGTTTTCGGTGGCGATCCTCTTGATAAGCCTGTGCATCTCAGCAGATACTGGCGGGCGGCCGCCTTTGCGTTGCGACTTATGTCGCCAGAACATCCGGAATCCCATACGGTGCCAGCGGATGACGGTTTCCGGCTTCACGACGTAGAGTGCATTTTTCCACCCAGATGCGCATTTCGGTGGAATCGCACCCAGAGAAGGTCTTCATCAATAGAACCCATGTCAGCCGAAACGCTGGAGTGCAGCGAGGTTTTGGGATAGTGTCCTTTTCCTGCCGGAGTTGGTAGAGCGCAAGCTGGCCGCATAGTGCTACGATCTCTGCAGCGAGTTCATGCTTTGGGCGAAAGAGCGACAAGGACCACCAGGTAACATACCGGATCATCTGCCGAACCGTGGCCGGATGTGGAGCAATCGGCAGACCAATAAGCGAGAAGACTTCATACCACCACTATACCAGGTCCAGCCGCTTTGTGCCGGACGAGGTTTTTGAGAACGACCGGTCCGTGCTTTTCCATGGCATCACTCCGTAGCCGTTCCTTTGGAACACATATGAGCAAGGCCGGCGCGCTCGAGCGCCGAGAACCAGCCCCCCAATCGCCTTGAGACGGTGACACTGCTGATTTTTGAGTGCCTGTCGAAGTCGGCGTAGGTCAACACCGGCTCCCCTACAAGCTTTGCGACCCGCCGCAGCTCTTCAAGCAGCGTCTCGTCCGAATAACGGGTCGCGGTGTCTTTGTGCACATCGGTCGCTCGGAAGTACAAATGGCCCAAGCCCGCGCTTTCCAGCGCCTTCCGCCACCCTCCGAACCGTCGCAACACCGCGCGACCGCACATCACGGAATGCTCGTTGAAATCTAGTTGTATGAGCGCCGGCTTTCCTACAAGTTCAGCTACTCGTCTCAATTCCGCCAGCATCTCCTCGTTGGAGTACTTGACGCGATTGGCGAAGCTTCTGGGGGGCATCTCAGGAATACCCGCGCGCTCCAGCGCGGCATGCCAAGTGCCGAATCGCTGCCTAATCGTTCCGGGGCTGACCTTGGAGTACCTCCTGAAATCGGGCATCAAGAGCACCGGCTTTTCTATCAGCTTGGCTACCCGTCGCAACTCTCCCAGCAGTTCGTCATCCGGATGTTTGGCTTGAGCAATCCGAGCGGATGCCTCAGCCGACCAGCGAAACATGTGACCCGCCCCGCCACGGTCCAGTATCTCGCGCCAGCTTCCAAACCGTCTTCTTAGGGTGTTAAGGCCAATCGCGGAATGCTTCTTGAACTCGATCACTGTTAGCGCCGGACTCTCCACAAGGCCGGCTACTCGCCGCACTTCCGCCAGCAGGTTCTCCTTCGAGAACTTATCTTCGCGCGCCGGTGGGTTCTTTTCCGAGGGCCTCTTATTACGGTTCTCGTGTGCGTGAATGTACATGTGACCAATACCCGCGCGCTCCAGCGCGGCATGCCAAGTGCCGAACCGCTGCTTAATCGTTCCGGGGCTGACCTTGGAGTACCTCCCGAAATCGGGCATCGAGAGCACCGGCTTTTCTATCAGCTTGGCCACCTGTCGCACTTCGTTCAGCAGTCGCTCGTCCGAATACAGACGTCTCGTATCCAATCCAGGCAACATGTGGCCCACACCAGCAGCTTTCAGCGCGAGGGGCCAGTTCCCGAAGCGCCGCGTTAGAGTTGAGAGGTGGACCTCCGAATGTTTCATGAGATCAGTTTGTGTAAGCACCGGTCTTTTTACAAGCTCGGCCACTCGCGATATCTCCGAGGTCAAGTCCTCGGTCGAGTATCTGCGTCGGGGTCCTGCGGGAAGCCCGGAATACCTGTGTCCCAACCCCGCACGCTCTAGCGCGAAATGCCAGCCCCCAAAGCGCGCCCCGATGGAAACCGGGGGGATATCCGAATGCTCCTTGAAGAGGACCATCGTGAGCGTCGACTCCTCTACAAGCCCAGCCACTCGTCGCAGTTCCGCCAACATTTCCTCGACAGAACGGCCCGTGGGACACATCGAGTATAGATGGACCACACCGGCTTTCTCCAACGCGAGGCGCCAGTTGCCGAATCGTTGGCAGCAGATCTTAGCGGAGGCTATTCCGCAGTGCTCGTCGAAATCGATTTTCCTCAGCTCCCAGCCGTGTATGAACCCGGCCACTCGTTTGATTTCCGCCAGCAGAGCTTCATCTGAGTAGCTCTTGGGAACACCTTGTTTACGTTTCAAAGCAGCAATTCCCTCCAGATAAGGCACGGATTGTCGCGTATGCGTTTCAATGCGGTATCCTCCGAGAGGCACGGCCGCAAGCCTATCCGATCTAATGGGCAAAGCCGTTGTTGTCTAAGAACCTCCAGGGGTATGATTCGAGATATTCCGATGAAATCCCTTCTGGTGACGACAGCGGGAAGCTATCAGGCGACCTGGAAAGTGGCTGTGGGTAGTAAGAAAACGTCTCCATGCTATGTTGAAAGTGTGATATACCAAGAACTCATCATGCGTTTTTTACACGACTGTCTGAGTTCTTGGGAGCCGACTGTGCCACGCGCGGCAAGGACTTGATGCTGCCTGATCTTGAGAACAGGGCAAGTAACTCAGTGCCCAGAAATGCCGTCAATTCCAATGACGATTCTATGTTTGTATTCGTTTCGTAGAACTGACTCTTGCTCAAAGCGACCATGATGAAAGTTGCGAAACGTATCTATGATTTCTGAGGCTGCACACAGCCAAGGGACATATTGAGTTCAATATCCGGGCTTTTCCACAGGCAATCTTGAGGTCGAGGTTGCGGCGTGGAACATGTGAGCAGTCAGTGAAGCCGTTCGCCAGTCGTTAATAGAGCGGTTCGTGATTTTAACTCTTGCCCGACCATCAACTAAAGTAAAACTGTTCTCTGTGCGAATTTGCCCTGTCGGGTTTCCGGCAGGGCTTTCGTACGTTTGCGAGCGTGAAGCAGGACTTTAGGCGGTGTTATCTGAACCCAATCTTGTGGTCGAGCTTTGCCCCGAAAATCGGCATTTTGGGACATTTTCTCTCTGTTTGGCGGGTTTTCTCTGAATCACGTGGACGAGGGGGGGTTCGACCACAAGATGGGGTTTTGTGGTTCTCCGGCACTGTACCCCGTCGTTGGTCGACGATCACTCCTCCGATATAACATGATCCACGCCCGCGCGCTCCGATACGGCGGTCCAGTCTCCGCGCTTCCCCACAATTCAGTCTCGCATCAGGGGTCCACTCTGTCAGCATTCTTGCCACCCGACAGTCCGGCTGCTTCGAGTGCTTTTCTCCAGTCTCCAAAGCGTCTTCTGATAGTGCCCCAACCGACTCCAGTCATGGAGTAGAAGTCATTGTAGGAAAGATCGTTTCGCCCGCCCTTCGCGGCAGCGCGTCTGATTATATTGATAACGTCGGTATTAGAAGCGTATCTTATGGCAGATCGCTTTCGGTCGCTAATCCGCTGCCCCGAATACATGTGAGGCACGCCGGCCTTCTCCAATACTTCTCGCCAATCACCGAATCGTCGCGAGGCGGTGTGAGAGGAAATCCCTGAGAGCTTCTCGAAGTCTGTCCTGGAGAGCGTTGGCTTTGTTACAAGGTGGGCCGCTCGCCGCACCTCCTCCAGTAGCACTTCGTCCGGATAGTGGTGCCAGTTGAAGTGATCCTGCTCCTCGATCTGTGCGAAATACTTGTGGCCACACAAGTGACCCACGCCAGCTCGCTCCAATACATTGTGCCAATTTCCAAAACGTCGGTTCAGGGTTTCGGCGGAGATTTCCGAATGCTTGTCGAAGTCCGTCTTGGTGAGCGCCGGCTTTTCTATAAGCTGGGCTACCCGGCGGACTTCCGCAAGCAGCACCTCATCGTCATTATAACGGACACCGGATCGCTGTCTGGCATTCACGATCTTCCCGCTATACATATGGCCGACGCCGGCGCGCTCCAGCACCTCGCGCCAGTCCCCGAACTGCCTAAGGGACTTGACTGCAATAATTGAGTGTTTGTGGAAGCTGGCCTTTGACAGCACCGGGCCGTCTACAAGCTTAGCTACTCGCCGCACTTCCTCCAGTAATACCTCTTCCGGATAACCGCTGCGGGAGATTCCCTTGGGCCTCATTTTCCTCCCGGAGTACATGTGGCCTATACCCGCCTGCTCCAATACGTCACGCCAGCACCCGAATCGTGCACGAGGAGTTGCCGAGTCAATGCTGGAGTGACTGTCAAAATCGGTCGTCGTAAGCATTGGTTTCTTTATAAGCTTGGCCACGCGCCTTACTTCTTCCAGCAACCACTCGTCCGAATGGACAAGCCGATGGATGCGTCTTGACGCTGAATCTCGTCCGCCATAATACATATGGCCGACACCCGCGCGCTCCAATGCCGCGCCCCAGTTCCCGAATCGTGCGCTGATGTTGGATGTGTCGACTTTAGCGTGTCTTCTGAAATCGACTTGCGTGAGCACCGGCTTTCCCACGAGCTGAGCCACTCGCCTTATTTCCGTCAGCAATTCCTCGTCCGTATAGCGGACCACTCCAGAATACATGTATCCCATGCCTGCGCGTTCCAACACGGCACGCCACCCTCCGAATCGCGCGATGACGGTAGTGGTAATTCCAGAATGTATGATGAAATCGGCCCGAGTGAGCACCGGCTTTTCCACAAGCCCAGCCACTCGGCACACTTCTTCCAGCAGTTCGGCTTCCGAATAGCCGTCGCTAATCTTTGAGAACATATGATACAAGCCCGCCCGCTGCAATGCGACAGACCAGCTTCCGAGTCGCCTATTGATGTTGGACGGGTCGATCTTGGAGTACTGCTTGAACACAGCTTGCGTAAGTACCGACTTGTCCACGAGCTGAGCCACTCGCCGCACTTCTTCCAACAGTTCTGCATCAGTGTATGTGAATCGACCTAGTGTGGCGTGGCTTCCACCGGAATACATATCGCCCAGCCCCGCTTTCTCCAGAGCCTCGCGCCAACTTCCGAATCGTATGCTGATGGTAGATGGGTCAACAGTGGAATGCATGATGAAATCGGCCCGAGTAAGCACCGGCTTTTCTACAAGACCAGCCACTCGGCGCACTTCTTCCAGTAACTCCCCATCCAAATAGCTGCCATTGGTCTTTCCCCCCGATTTCGAGAACATATGGCCAACGCCGGCGCGCTCCAATGCCACACGCCAGCCCCCGAACCGTAATCTGATGTTAGATTGATCAACTTTGGAGTGCTGCTTAAAATCGGCCCGTGTAAGCACCGGTTTTCCGACAATCTCGGCCACTCGACGCACTTCCTCCAGCAGCGCTTCATCCGAGTATCTCTTTTGCCAGCATTCAGCTTCTCCGGAGTACAAGTGGACCAGTCCAGCGCATTCCAATACAGTGCGCCACTTTCCAAATCGTCTCGCGAAGGTGGAAGTGGATATCCCGGAATGCTTTGCGAAATCGGCGTGAGTGAGCACGGGCCTTCCCACAAGCCCAGCCACGCGCCGTACCTCTTCCAGCAGCGCTTCATCTGGGTAGTCTTTGAGTAAATTGGATTTGCGTCCCAAAGCGGTATCCTTCTCGTGGGTCAAACGATCAACTCGCCTGATGAAGTGGCAATCTCCTGATAGCGTCTATGACGACAGTGGCCGGCAGCCGCCCCTCCAGAACACATGTGGCCCACCCCCGCGTGTTCCAACACGGCGTGCCAGCTTCCGAATCGCCGCTTGAGGGTACCGCTGCTAATGCCACTGAGCTTTCCGAAGTCGGCCTGTGTGAGCATGTGCTTTCCCACGAGCCTGGCGATTCGGCGCACCTCGTCCAGCAATACCTCATCCGGACAGTTCTTCGGAAAGCGAACCCTGGACACCGGGGCTGTGCCCTCGATATCTTTCGTGGCGTCGCACTGGCCACACCGGGTCCGCAGGTTCTCCAACACCGTTGTTCCGCCCTCGGAGGCAGGGACTACATGCTCGACGTGCAGCTTGACCCCGTCACGGCCGGTCGGGCCTCGCCCGCAGGTTGCGCATCGGAAGCCATCTCGCCTCATTACCTGAAACCTTAGGGCGGTTCCCGCTTCGGAGTGATCCGGACTGACCAGTCCCCTCGGCAGTGTATCATCGTTGGACTGCTGTTTACCGTCCACCCATTCCCGGAATGCTTCCAGCATCTTGTTCTGGGATCCCCACCGTGTGTCGTACGCTTTTGAACCTACCGTCTTGGTGGAAGCTATATGATCGCCAGCCGGGATTGTCGTGACGATGGCCTCGGGCGACACGCCCGTATACGTCCCGGCAACGTCGCGCTTATATAATGTAAGCAGTGCCGCAACCTGCATATCCCGCACCGAGCCCGCCGGATACATCAACCCTGAGCCAAGTGGCCTGCCTCTACCGGAAAGCGTGATGCTCACAACCGTTCCTCCGGCACAGCAAGCTCGAACGCGGCAAGATATAGAACCAATCGCATTGCATCACCCTGGGTTTTGCCATCGAGAAACCCGCGATACTTGGGGCCGTTGCGTTCGAGGATGAGTGGGCCAATGCCGCGTCTGCCTGAGCCGACCTGCGCCATGGCTTTCCGCTCATCGAGGTAGTCAGCGACGCCGTAGAGGAAGTCGAACTCCAGGGCGTTTGTGTGCATCACCTGATACGCCCGAGTCAGAGCATAGCGCCTGATGATCTCACTTCGCGGCAACAATACACCTGACCAGACCGGAGGCGTGGGCACTACCAGATTGGATGGCCGAATCGATAGCGGCCTGCTTTTGGGCAAGAAGGTTAGCCAGTTCATCCTTACTGCGGAGCGCGGAGATGTTGTACTGCTTTATCTTCGCCTGAAGCGCCGCGCCGGAAAGGTCCGCATGCCCGACACCAGGCTCAGCCACATCGAGGAGCTTGATGAAGTCGGACTTCGTGCGTGCGACGGCTATGCCGTTTTGTTTCGCCAGTGCCTGGAGCTGCTTCACCGTCAATGTATTCAAGTCCGCAATCTGGCCACCCTCAAACGCGGCTTTGAGCTTCTGTTCCTCTTCGGTCTTCTGCTTGGCCTGTTCATGAATTGCCTGTGGAGGCAGAATGCAGGCAGGCTTACCATTGGCAGCCGCCGCGCCCAATTCACCCACGCAGATCACCAGGGGCCATGCTGCGAAATTGGCACATCGGCAGAATGGGTGGCGAGGCTGACTGGGGAAATGGTCGATATCGAAGACCTTGCCGTCGAGTTCGCCGCAGACCGGGCATGTGCGCTCGTCCTCCATGGTCATCCATTCGAGCCGCTGCACCCCCACCTGTTGGTGGAACTTGATGCGTCCCTGGTTGTGCGCGCGAAGCACCTCCGTGCGGGCGATCATCTCCATCCTATACTGGGCTTTGGTGAACACCTTGGTCCCGGCGTTTCGGAAGGACTGCTTGTCTTCGATCACCGTGCCCATATCGCGGACAATCTCACGGACGCCCTTGCCCGTGGTGATCCCTGAGAGGATCGTGCGTTTGATGCCGCTTTCGAGTTCTCGACTCACATCGCCGACAAGCACCAGGTTGTAGTTGGTCATAAAATCGAGCGCGTCGGTATCGATGAGGGTGAAAACAGATGTGGTGAGCTTGTCGATGCCATCGGGGGTCAGATCACGGTAGAAAGGCATCTGCGTCGAGGCGAACTCCTCGATCCCACGGTAGACGCCAGAGCGGAACGCCGCACGACTGGACTGCCTGAACATCAGGCTCTGCTCTTTGCGTAGCGTGCGCATCGCGTCCTCGACCTGGGCATCCAGCTTGTCCAGCCCGTTGACTGCCGCCAGCTTGTTGTCAGGCAGTGAGCCGACATCTCGATAACCCAGCAGCGCCTTATGCACCTGCTCCTGAGCGGACTTCAAGACCCCCGTAAGCTCGAAGACCACCTGCTCAGTATACATGTCGCGCGCCATAAGGCTCTTGCTTGTAGCCTCGCGAATCGCTTTCGTCTGTTCCGTGAGATCCGCGACGGCGCACATCATCGTGGGTGACGAACTCACCTGCTTCCGGCCCTCCCGTGCTGAAGGAACCGACATGCCGGGGAGTCGAACGTGACTTCCGCCGATGTGATCCCACATTGGTTGTGTTCGGCGTCGAAGTAGCCGCAGGAGTCGCACACCTCACCGCTGTGACCTGCTTTGGTGAAAAGGCCGCCCCATGCCGCCTCGGCGCGGGAGCCGGTCGGGTTCTTCGCCGGGTCGAGTCCGAGCATTTCCTGGGCGGTCTCGACACTCATTATTCCGGCCACGACCATATCGACTATGGGCTTGACCTGCTTCTCATCAAGGAGGTCGACCGATTTGCCCTCGTTCTGGCGGTTGGCCTGTTCGGTCTCGGGGTCCAGTTCCATCTTCATTTGCAGGGATGACCGGCTGATGAGTTTGCGGTCGTAAAGCTCGATAAGGAGCTTCTTGAAATCCACGGCGTCGGTTGGATCGAGGTCGTTGAAGACGAACTGGACGTTCTTACCGGCATGCCCCGCGATCTCCATCCAGTCGTCGTATATCCAGTCGAGGATTGTTCGGGCGGCGTGCTTAATCTCCCGGATCATGATGAGCATTTTCTGCATGGAGACCGACGCCGTGGCGAAATTGGGACCGTCGCCTGAAACCAGCGAGCGAGACAGGCCCAGCGCGACTACTATATCTTCCTTGACCTCCCTGACTTTCTCCTCGACATTGAGGACCTCCCCTTCCGCGCCATGAGTTTCGACACTCACATAAAACGGTGTGACCAGGCCGGCTTTCAAGTCCATCTTGTTCATCAGGTCGCGAGTCTCTTGGAGCATCTTCTGGTCGGGCATGATCAGCCGCTGGCCGAACTCGCCGCCGACCTTGATTAGCCGAAGAGGTGTGGTCCAGCGTTTGGCTATGGCTTCCTCGGCGCTGCGGTAGTTGCGCAGGAGCTGGATCGACCGGAATGCCGGAAGCACAAGCGAGTTGCCGCGCGGGGAGAACTCGGGGGCGTCCCATTTGAGGTGCAGCGTCTGATCGACCGGCAGGGCCAGCCCGTCGCTGGCGGCAGGGGAGTCCTCCGCGAACTGCTTGATCTCGATAAGCTCGCCCTGGGAATACTTGACCTTGATGGAGACGGGGTTCACACAGGTGACCTGCTCGATGTCTTTGCCGTCCTTGGAGTATCGCTTGAACCCGACCGCGTCGCCCTTTACAAGAAGCTGGAGGACCATGTCCTTGACGAACCTCGAAACGCGCAGCTTGGCGGCCAGATCGCCTGCCTCGCTCTTCACGGTGTCATCGTCGCTGGTGACCCGTATCTCGTCTCCCACGGCGAATGTCCGCCAGGAGTTCACGCAATTCTTTACTAACGGCTCTTCGGTGTAATACTCCCAGGCTTTCCTCGCTCGCTCTTCCCAACTCGACGGAATGGCATCGGTCGCATTGACGGCGCTGAATGTGGACGAGTCGAGCGCGGCGACTGTCGCCAGGGGAGCGATGACCCAGCCGTTCGCCGCGTTGTTATCGGTGACCGCTTCACCGGTCTGGTTTGGTGTGTTGTCGTTGTTCATGGTCTCCTCCGCGATGGCGTGTGATTAGAGTTTGTTCGCGCCAGGTCGCGCAACGTGGCGCAAGTGGCAATGTGGTCGATAATCCAGCCTGCCGGGCATACTGGCGTTGAAACCGGCATCCTATGCGGCAGACGGTTATCGGCAATACAACGGCAATTATCCCAGCCGTTATCGGCAATTCCGGTGAGCGTGTCCAGCGAATATGCGCTCTCCGAAGCTACATCGATTCCCAAAGCCGCTGACTTATGCATCGTTCTCCCACTGGGCAACTACCGCCCCAACATCGACAACATGTTGTCGCTCAGGCAGCGATGCCGAGTGTCGCGAATGTGAGACTCATCTCTCTAGCGATGTTGTCGTAGTGAGCATCGACTGGTGAGC
>SCLI03000034.1_pt3 | contig 11094 bp, 10 predicted proteins | sample 7268041 | NCBI WGS metagenome assembly SCLI03 (sample SAMN10721081, study PRJNA514188) | viral metagenome | isolation source: depth-stratified mine tailings core A | place: China: Fankou Pb/Zn Mine tailings | collected 2017-10 | reverse complement strand
GGTTCAGGTGGACGATCTCTGGCAGGCCTGCCGTATGCAATCCGGCCGGGAGTTGCAGGAGCTTGCGCAACAGATCGATCCATGTCACGACTGGAGCGACCTCGTATTGCCGGAGGACACTTTCCGCCTGCTGAAAGAGGTGGCGGTCCAGGTTGCCCGGCGCGCTTTGGTCTACGAAGCCTGGGGTTTTGGGCGCAAGCTGAATCGCGGCCGCGGCGTGGCGGCGCTTTTTTCCGGGCACAGCGGCACGGGAAAGACGCTGGCCGCCGAGGTTCTGGCGAATCATCTGCGGCTGGACCTGTTCCGCATCGACCTTTCGGCGGTGGTCAGCAAGTACATTGGCGAAACTGAGAAGAACCTGCGCCGCGTGTTCGAGGCCGCCGAGCGCAGCGGCGCAGTGCTCTTCTTCGACGAAGCCGATGCCCTGTTCGCCCGCCGCTCTTCCGAGATGAGGGACAGCCACGACCGTTATGCCAACCTGGAGGTGAACTACCTTCTGCAACGCATGGAGGATTACCACGGGCTGGCAATCCTCGCCACCAACCGCAAGGATCTCATCGATGAGGCATTTCTGCGGCGGCTACGGTTCATCGTGGATTTCCCTTTCCCCGATTCGAAGCTGCGCGGCCGCATTTGGCAGGGCGTATTCCCCGGTAAGGCGCCGCTTGCCGGCATCGATTTCGCGGCGCTATCGCGGCTGGAGATTCCGGGAGGCAGTATCCGCAACATTGCCTTCAACGCGGCCTTTCAGGCGGCCGCGGATGGCGGCGTGATTACGATGCGGCATGTCATGCATGCCGCGCGCCGCGAATATCACAAAATCGGCAAATTGGTGCATGAAGCCGAATTTGGGCCTTATTACGAAAGGGTGGAATGAGCGTGTTCGCGGTGGAGATCGAGGCTTTGGTGCTGGATGGCTTCGACCTGAGCCCGGGTGAAGGCCGTCGGCTGGCGCGGCTAACCGAAGCCGCGCTGGCGCGGCTGCTGGACCAGCGCGGCACGGCTTCGCGCATTCCGGCGGGCACGGCACGCGGCGCGCCGGAGCAAAAGATCGAAGTAGCGGCGAACTCGCGGCCGGAGCGGTTGGCGGAGCAGATCGCCGAAGCGCTGTACCGGGCGCTGGACAGGAGTAGCTGAGATGATGCCGGTGTTTTGGCAACAGCGGATGTCCGGCCGGAGCGCTCCGGGCCCCGCTCCTGACCGCAAACCGGAGAAAGCGCCTGCCCCCGTACACAATGTGAGCAACCACGCCACCGAGCGCAAGCTGCGTCGCAGGCTGAAACTTAGCCGGCCGCAGGAGCCCGCCGAAATCGAGGCGGACCGCATGGCGGATACGGCGCTCCGGCCGCCCGGTCCGGCGCCACTCCCGATTGCGGCTGTGCCGGGCGCGTGCGTGCAGCGGAAATGCGCCGAATGCGAAGAAGAGGAGCAGGAAGAGATTCAGCGCAAGGCCGTGGATGGAGCCCCGGCGCACGAAACCGCGGGGATTGAACCGCCCCCCGGCGGCTTGGGAGCGGGCGAGCCTCTGCCCGGCCACCTGCGCGCGTTTTTCGAGCCGCGCTTCGGCCACGACTTCAGCCAGGTACGCATCCACACCGATTCGAGGGCGTCGCAGGCGGCCCGCGCCGTCAACGCGCTCGCGTACACGGTGGGGGCGGACGTGGTTTTTGGCTCAGGCCAGTACCAACCCGCTTCCTCCGAGGGGCGCCGGCTGCTGGCGCACGAGTTGACCCACGTAGTGCAGCAGGGGCAAGGCGGAACGTCCATTCCCATGCCCGCTCCGGATTCGGCGCCGGAACGCGAAGCGGATCGGGCGGGCCGGGAAGCCGGCGAGACCGCGCGCCCGGTTCACGTGGCGATCCAGACCGGGCTCGGCGTAATGCGTCAGGAGCAAAGCCCCGACGAGCTTCGAAAACGGCTGGAACAGGTTCGGCGCGACCTGGGCACGGGGACCGGGGTGCGGTCTCCACAGGCGGCTGCCAGCCTGAGGGACGAAGAGCAGCGCCTGTCCGCGGCTCTGGCACAGGCCGAAACCCAGGAGTTGCAGCGGCAGCTCAAGGCCAACCAGCAGCGGCAGAGCGTGGGGAGCGGTGTGCGCTCGCCGCGGGCCTCCGCGGAGTTGAAGGAAGAGGAGGACAGGCTGAAAGACCAAATGGCCATGGCCGCCGCGGGAAGAATGGGGACCGCTGCCCTGGTGCGCAACCCTCCCGCGGCTGGCTCGGGCGCCCTGTTTATAGATTGGGGCGGTGGGAACCTTCGCGGGCTGGCCGCGGAAGACCAGGTGATCGCCACCGCGTATCCCGGCGCGCTGAGGCTGCCCCGAGGCTATCCCGGGGTCGACTTCGTAATGGGTGGCCAGCGCACCCCGTTGACGGGTCTTGCCAGAGGCCAAGCCGGCAAACTCCCGCTTTCTCCCGAAAGCGTTTTCGTCGAGGGAGGAACGCTGATCCAGTTAAAGACCATGAAGAATTCGCTGCCGTACTACCAGGAGCCGAACACCATGTACAAAACCCTGGAGAAGGGGATGAAGGACTTGGCCAACATCAAGCCAGGCACCGGAAAAAGCGAGCAAGTGGGCAGCCAGTACTTCCGCGTGGAACACAGCGGAGAGGCGGGAAAGAAGATTCTGCACGTGGAATTGGAAGTGGCGCCTTCTCCGGAGCAAATGGCCCAGTTGGAGCGGCTCCGGGAAGACGGCAAATCCTTTGGCCAGTTCGGGCCCGGGGAAGAGATCGAAGTCGTAGTCAATTGGCCGGGTAGGGGGCAAAGTCCCTTCAGGGTGACCGCGGGAGGCGCCTTGACCGCCGCCAACGTCGCCCTGGCCGTGGCTGGCAACGTGGGACGCGAGCAATTGCGGGAGCGCCAGTTGAAGACCGAAGGATACGCTCCCACCGGCTTGGCCGCGCATCAAACCGACTCGTTTCTGGTGCAGTTGGGAGCCTTTTTCCGGGGTGATCAGGCCGAGACTCTGACCGGGGCGGTGGGGACTCTCGATATGCCCGTGTGGCGTGCCAACGTGCGCAAGGCGGCGGAGGCCCGTAAGCCCGGCGAAACCTTGACCATCAATTGGCAATACAGCAAGCGGGCCTTCGGCGGTTCGATTGAAAACGAGGATGTCCCCGTAGTGTACGAGAAACAGCCCGACGGTTCGTGGCGGGCACAGACCTTATCGGATATCCCGGAAGGTTTCCGGCTGCCTGATCTGAATAAAGTCCTCGATCCGAAGGAGAGCGACTCCAGCGTCAAGGACATGCTTTCGACGGAGAAGGGGGCATAGCAGCCTATGGCATCGGAATTTCCCGGTAGTCCGCTGTTCATGAAGGGCGCGCTGGTCGTCTTCGAGGCCCCGGTCGTGCCGGTGCCGACCAACATCATCGTTTTCCAGTACAACCCGGAGACCATGACGCGCAAAATCGCCTTTCCGGGAGGCGATCCAGGCGGCAAGGCGAACAATCAATCGGTGGGCCAGTGCCGCGTGGCGGGCGATTCGCGCAACCTGCCGCAACTTCCGGTGGAAAGCTTTCAGCTCACGGTGGAGTTGGATGCCACTGATCAGTTGGAAGAGCAGGATTCCGTCACGCAGGCATTGGGCCTGCAGCCGGCTTTGGCGGCCCTGGAACTGCTGCTGTATCCGCAATCGGCGATTGTGATTCTGGACAAAGTTCTCAACCTGTTCGGCTCCGCCTTTATCACTCCGCCGAAATCGCCGGTGGTGCTGTTCGTGTGGGGACCGGCGCGCGTCGTCCCCGTGCTGGTCACGTCCGTAACGGTGACGGAACAGGCCTTCGATCAACTGCTCAACCCGATCCAGGCGAAGGTTGATCTGGAGATGCGTTCGCTTACGGACCGGGAACTGGCCGATGCGGGAATCGCCTTCCGGGTGCTCGATATCGTGCGCCTGGTGGCGAAGGAAGGCTTCGCCCATCTGCAGATCGGGGGCGTTACGGGCAAAGAGCTCGGCAACGCCGCCAAAGTCATCAAGGGCGCGCTGGGATTCTAGGAGGAAATCATGTACGCAGCCGGAAGCAGATATCAGACGGTCCCCACGGCGGTCTTCACGGGAGGGCGGGGAGAGCGGATCGTGTACACGCTCCCGCGCCTTACGCCCGATGCTCCTTCCATCCAGATACACACGGTAGCGCAGGGCGACCGGCTGGATCTGATCTCCTCCGCTTACTACGGCGACCCGGAGCAGTTCTGGCGCATCTGCGACGGGAACAACGCCCTGCGTCCGGACGATCTCACCAGTCAGGTGGGGCGCCGGTTGCTTATCCCGCTGGCGCAAAGGTAAAGGATGCAATCCGCCACTTACACGATTCTGCTCGGCGGCGCGGCGCCGCTGCCCGCTCCACTGGTCGAGGCTATCCAGAAGATCGAGATCGAAACCTCCACCGAAGTGGCAAGCGTTTTCCGCATCCGCTTCGGGATCACCCAGACCGATTTCGGGGACTGGAACATCCTCTTCGAAGATGTTTTCAAGCCGCTGCTGCCAATCCAGATTCGCGTGCAGACGGGCATTTTGCCCCCGCAGGCAATCATGAACGGGTTCGTGAGCACACAGGAAGTGGTTTACGACGACCAGGCCGGCAGTTCGTACCTGGAAGTCTCGGCGATGGATATTACCTCGCTGATGAACCTGCAAGAGAAGGTGCTTGCCTGGCCGATGCCGGACGCGGCGATTGCGGCGGCGATCTTCGGCCAGTACCTGGTGGCCCCGGCGTGCGCGCCGACGCCGCCGAGCCTGATCGAGCCCGAGGGCACCACCACCCAGCGCGGCACCGATATTCGCTTCCTGCGCCGCCTGGCGCAGCGCAACAGCTTCGAGTGTTTCATCTTCGCCGAACCGTTCAGCGGCAAAGACCTGGGCTGGTTCGGACCGGCCGTGTCTCCACCCGCGCTGCCGGAAGCGGTCATCAACGTCAAAATGGGCACGGAGACGAACGTCAGCGGATTCAAAATCCGCTATGAGATGCTGCGTCCCACTTACGCGCTGGGCATGGGCATCGACAGCGCGACCCGTACGGTGCAGGCGTACCCGGCGATAGCGGCGCTTACTCCGGTGGGTGCGCCCATGGGGCTGGAACCGGCGCTCCAGCGCATTCTGCTGCCGCCCTTGACGCTTCCCGCGGAAACGGGACAGATGCGGCTGCCGGGACTCGCCGCCGCCGTACAGGGCGTGACCGACCGCTCGTCATGGGCTGTAATCGCGGAAGGCACCGTGGGGCCCGATGTGGGCATTCTCAGGCCGGGCGGCATCATCAACATCCGCGGCGCGGGCCGTTTCTACAACGGCTCGTACTACGTCACCTGTGTGCGGCACACCATCGATTGCGGATGTTACGAGCAGAGTTTCCGCGCGCGGCGCAACGCCGTCACCATGACCGGAACCGAACTTTACGTGAGCCTTTGAGAGGTGCAGCATGTCAATGGAACAGAGCGTGGCCGGTATCGTGGAGCGGCAGACGGACCGCTTTTACGGAAAGTATCGCGGACTGGTCATGGTAAACGTGGATCCGCTCAACCAAGGGCGGTTAAAAGCGGTGGTGCCGGAGGTGCTGGGCCTCCTTCCCAGCAGCTGGGCGCTGCCGTGCGCCCCCTACGCCGGCGTTCTCGCGGGGCTGTTTACGGTTCCGCAAATCGGAACGGGCGTGTGGATCGAGTTTGAGGCGGGCGACCCGAGCCGTCCCGTATGGAGCGGCTGCTGGTGGGGCGCGGCGCAGGTGCCGCTCAGCGAGACGGGCGCCCAGACTCCTCCGCTGGCAAAGGTCTTCACCACCGATACGGGCCTGCACTTTTCCATGAATGACGCTACCCAGACCATCACCATCCGTGATCTGCTCAACCTCAACGAGATCTCGGTGAAAGTCGCGGCCGGATCCACTTCCATCCGCAGCCCGGCCACCGTCACGCTGGAAGCCGCCCAGATACGCCACGGCGCCGGCGCCGTGCAGCATGCCGTGCACGGCGAGCAGTTGCTGGCGTATCTGACCACCCTGGTCACTCTGTTCAACACGCACGTGCATCCGGGGGAAATGGCGGCGGGCATTCTGCCCGTCACTCCGGCGCCTCCGGTGGCGCCCTTTCCAACGCCTTCACCCAGCATGCTGTCGGTCAAGGTGGCAGTCGAGTAAACCATATGGCAAATCAGCTCAGACCCGGAGGCATGGGAGCCAAAGGCCCCGGCGGAGACCCCGGAGAGTTTCAGAACAGCCTGGCTGCGTCCATCGAAAAAGCTTTGAACGCGCTGCTCCAGGCGGACGGGCTCGACCCCGTTCCCGTGAACAACAACAGCGACGAAACGCGGAACCGCCGCCGCCTGATGGTGGCCATCGCGCAGGGCGTGATCCGCCACCTTGTGGATAACGCGGATGCGCTCGAGATCTTGAGCGCACTGAATACTCCCACCGGCTTGAAGGTACGCATTCATTCCGACGGGACACTGCTGCCTTAGAGGAGCGCAATGGAAAGGACCTTTCTCGATTTTCCGTTCTCCATAGACGGCCGCGGCCGGACCGCGGTAACCGGCGAAGACGATCACGTGCGCGACCTGATCTACCAGGTGCTCTTCACCAGCCCGGGCGAGCGTGTCAACCGGCCGGACTTCGGCTGCGGGCTGAAGAATCTGGTATTCATGCCCAACAGCGAGCCGCTGGCCGCCGCCACGCAGTTGCTGGTCAAAGGCGCGCTGCAAAACTGGCTGCAGGCGGAGATTCAAGTGGAGCGGGTGGAAGTGGAATCGCGCGAGGAAAAGCTGATCGTGACCGTCACTTACACCAGGCGCGACACCGGCGAGCGGCGCGTGGATCAGTTTGCGGGAACCGCATAGGACCAGACCGTGAGCGGCCAGATCTTCTGCAAAAACGAACAGACGCGCCGGGCGATCCTGCTGAATCACGCCGGGCTGAACGGCATCGACTACCTCGAAGTGGATACCGCCGATCACGCCATCCTGCGCCTTTTCTTCCTCAAACCGGTAGGGCCGGCCGACGCCGCCAATCCCGCCGATCCCAATGACGAATACGGGCTCAGCGCGGACCCCGGCAAGATCTCCATCTCCGGCGGCGTGCGCATCGTGGGCGTCCACGCCATTAGTTGCACGCGGCATCCGGAAGGCTTCCTGGAAGTTCACGTCGATCACGCGGGCGATTTCTCCAACTACACGCTTGCCATCGAATCGCCTGCGCTCGACCGGGTGCTGGCGGACGTGGATTTCTCCTTCATGGCAGCCTGTCCTTCGGACTTCGATTGCCGGACCGCTGCCGAATGCCCTCCGCCCGCACTCAGCGAACCGGTGCTGGACTATCTGGCCAAAGATTACGCCAGCTTCCGCCGCATGATGCTGGATCTTCTGCCCACGCTGAATCCGCAGGCGACCGAACGCAACGTGGCCGATATGCTTATTGCGCATGTCGAACTGCTGGCTTATCACGGGGACCGGCTCTCCTATTTTCAGGATGCGGTAGCCAACGAGGCGTATTTCGATACGCTGCGGCAGCGCATCTCGGCGCGGCGCCACGCACGGCTTATCGACTACCGCATGCACGACGGCCGCAATGCGTGGGCCTATGTACACCTGGCCGTAGAAGCTCCAGTGGCGCTGCCGCAGGGCACCATGCTGCTTTCGCGCATCACCGCGACCCTGCAAGGCGATGCCGCGCCACCTCCCGTCGCCATGGACGCGAAGAAGATCACCATCGGCGCGCTCGAAGGCGATCCGGCCCTCAGCTCCGTCGTGGCATTCGAGACCACTTTCCAGGCGCAACTGGATCGCTCGAATAACGAGATCTTTCTGCACACCTGGGGCAATGAAGAGTGCTGCCTCGCAGCCGGCGCCACCGAGGCGTTCCTTTACGCAGCGCCCGACGGTACGGCGATCCGGCCGGCGCTGCACAAAGGCGATTTTCTGCTGCTGGAAGAAATCCGGGGGCCGCTCACCGGAGCGGCCGCCGATGCCTCCGCAACTCACCGGCAGGTTGTTCTGATTGACCAGGAACCGCAAGATACGGATGATCCGCTGTTCAGCAGCATGCTGGTGGATGGCGCGCCGAAGACCTGGGCGGCGGGGGACCCGCCGCTGCCGCTGCTGCACGTTCGCTGGCGGAGGCAGGACGCGCTGGCCTTCCCGCTCTGCATTTCCTCCCGTCCGGCGGGCGCGGGGCTGATCCGCAATGCATCGGTGGCGCGGGGCAACATGGTGCTCGCCGACGACGGCCTGACTGTTACCGAGATGCTCACCCGAAGCGAGCCCGTGCCGGAAGGCGCCGATTTCCGGCTGCAGCTTTCGCATTCTCCGTTGACGATGGAAATACAGCCCGGCGACCCGGTTTACGACGCCGTAACGGGCCGCCTGGCGACGCCGCGCCGGAATTTGGAAGGGGAAGCCCGGGATGCCCGGCCGGCCATCTCTCTGCTGGTGACGTACCCCACCGGCGAGGAACTCTGGACGCCCGTATCCGATCTCCTGGACAGTTCGCCCTTCGACCGGAATTGCGTTCCCGAGGTGGATAATACCGGCACTGCCCTGCTGCGTTTCGGTGACGGCGAATACGGGCGCGAGATCGCCGGCGCAACCAAATTTCGAGCCGTCTACCGGACCGGCAACGGATTGCGCGGCAACGTCAGCGCCGAAGGGCTCTATCACGTTGCCGGCACGCCGCCGGTCAACCAGGTCGTGCTCGTGCGCAATCCCCTGCCGGCCACGGGAGGGGTGGAACCGGAAACCATTGCGCAGGTGCGCCAGCGCGCCCCCCAGGCCTTCCGCGCCGAGCAGTTCCGCGCCGTCACCGAAGCCGACTATGCCGCCGCTGCGAGCAAGCTGCCCGCAGTTTCGAGCGCAGTGGCCACATTCCGCTGGACGGGAAGCTGGTACACGGTTTTCGTGGGGATCGACCCGGCCGATCCCTCGGACCTGATCCAGCTTTCGAGTGGCTTCGCGCGGCTCTCCCCCGGACTCGAAGAGCAGGTCAAGGCTTTTCTGACCGGATATCGGCTAGCCGGGTACGATCTGGAGATCCGGCCGCCGCGCTTCGTGCCGCTCGAAATCGGCGTGGATCTCTGCGTCCATCCCGATTACTGCCGCGGCGATGTGGCGCGTGCGGTGGCGCAAGCGCTGGGCAACTTTTTCCAGCCCAGCCGCTTCGTCTTCGGCCAGCCGGTATACGTCAGCCGAATCTACGCCGCCATCGAGCAGGTTGCCGGCGTGGATTCGGCGGTGATCACCAGCTTCCGGCGCTTCGGCCAGCGCGATAACGGCGAACTTGCCGCCGGGGTGATGACCATCGGGCCTTGGGAAATTGCGCAACTCGACAACGATCCGAATTTCATGGAGCACGGCGTCCTGAAGATCAACGCGCTGGGAGGGAAGCTATGAACGAGCTTTGCGGCTGCTGCCGGCCGCCGGCGCCCGCCACGCCTTTCAAGGTGGACAACCTGCCGGGCCTCTCGGCCATCGCTTACCGCATCGGCACCTACGCCGCCTTCCGCGAGACCATGCTGGAGGCGATTTCCCGCAGCCCGGAACTGGCGGGCCTGGCTACGCGGCAGGACGACGATCACTCCATCACCCTGATCGATCTCGGCTCCGCCATGTTCGATATCCTGACGTTTTATCAGGAGCGCTACGCCAACGAGTTCTTCGTCCGTACGGCACAGCAGCCCGAATCGGTGCGCCGCATCGCCAGGCTGCTTGACTATATGCCTCGTCCCGGCGTGGCCGCCCTGGCGCAGCTTGCCTTCACGCTGGATGCCGGCAAGACGCTTCAAATTCCGGTCGGGCTCAAGGTTCAGAGCGTTCCCGCGCAGAATCAGCAGCCGCAGACCTTCGAAACCATCGAGGCGATTGCGGCGGACGCGCGCTTCAATCGCCTGCGTATCTATCCCAAGCCCACGGTGGTCAACCCGCTGGCGGCCGGATCCACGGAACTGACTCTGGACCGCCTGAACGGGCCGCTGATCGCCTCCGGCCTCGCCGTTAACGATACGGTGGTGCTGTTCAACGGTTCGGGCCCCGACCCGGTGGAAGAGAAGAAGATCGCCTCCATCCGGACCGAAGACGACCGCATTATCCTGAAATGGACAACGCCCGTGGCTGGCGCCAAATGGAATGCCGCTACGCGCGTTTGGAAGTACAAACGCACCTTCCGCCTTTTCGGCCACAACGCACCGTCCACGTACATGCAGCCAACCGCGGACAGCACGGTGCCGGGTGGTATCCGGTGGAGCCTGGTTACCCTCGCGGGCTACTCCTACCCGAACTCCGGAGAATCTAATCTGCTCTGCCTGGACGCCAAATGTGACGACCTGCAGGCGAACGTCAACGTGCTGGCGGCGCATTCTTCGGGGACGGTGTTCGCGACGGCCGCCTCGGTGGACCAGGGACCCGATAGCTTCGGCAACCTCGCGGACACCGTTACACGCCTGGCGGCCGCCGGTATGAGCTTCACCGACCGCCGCTCGGTGCTGGTCTACGAACTGGTGGGGCCGCAGCTCACGTTCTGGCCCGGGGCCTATGGGCAGGCCGTCAACACCTCCGCCGTATACTTGCCCGGACGGTGCGTGAAATATACTTGCCCGGACGGTGCGTGAAAGATGCGCAAGGAATGGGCGTCGAAGTAGGGCGCGCCATTCAGCAGAATGCCTTTCAGCCGGGGGTGGTGATCCATCCCGCTGATCTCGATCGTGGCCGTGCGGTGATCCTTACCGGCGGCTCCGGTGCGGCGGTCGGGGCCACCCTTGAGGGGGAACCCTCGATCGATCCTCCATCGGCGGCTGCCGGCGATTTCTGCCACCTGGTGCTGCTGGTCGATTCCGGACCGTTTCAGTTGGCCACTACTTCGGCCGTGATGCTGGGGAACGTGGCCCGGGCGAGCCATGGCGAAACGGTCAGCAACGAGCCGCTGGGCAGCGGCGATGCATCGCAGAAATTTCAGGCGTTCAAGCTGCAAAAAGCGCCCCTGACCTTCGTGCCGGACGCGAGCCCCGCCGGGGTTTCGAGCAGCCTCCAAGTCTCCGTCAACCAAACCGCCTGGAACGAAGTTCCGGGGCTCTACGGCCAGCCCGCTACGGCACGTGTCTACTCCCCCGCGACCGCGGAAG
>SCLI03000155.1_pt1 | contig 11116 bp, 17 predicted proteins | sample 7268041 | NCBI WGS metagenome assembly SCLI03 (sample SAMN10721081, study PRJNA514188) | viral metagenome | isolation source: depth-stratified mine tailings core A | place: China: Fankou Pb/Zn Mine tailings | collected 2017-10 | reverse complement strand
GAATACACCGGGGACAACATGACCCGAGGGTGGCGATGCAGCATCCACAACCGGAGCGAAAACAAGCCCGATAAGGGCGAGGAAAGCAAGGGAAGGCAGAATTATGTGCCTCAATGCCACCTCCCCCCAATGGCTCTGATAATAGCTGACGTGGCGTTTGTCGTTCCCGGGGACCCGCCGAACAGGAATTTCCGGATCATAGACTCTATTGACGCAAGGTCCAGCCCCATCCTCGTCAGGATCCACAGCCCTATTACGAGGACGATGATGGCAATGGCGGCATCGGTAATCTTACCCAATGCCATCACTCCATCCTTGGGGCAATGATGCCCTTTACCTCGATGCGGCTGTTTCCGGGGCCGAGTTTCCTGGTGGACATGGTCATGGGATAGTCCTGCCTCAGGTCGAGGGTCAGGACGGCCGGTCCCGGGTTCCTGGAGAGTTTCCGTCCCATCATGGCGCGGATCATCTCCCCCGTGTATTCCGATGAAAACGTGGACCTTATTTCCGGGGCCACCCTGGCATGTATGTCACCGGTGTATTCCCAGTTCGTGTCCGCCGGGACGGCCTCGATGAGTTCCTTTTTCCTTTTCCCCTCCTGGTCGGTTCCAAGCCTGTATATCTCCACCTGGTTCTTCAGCATCCTGAACTGGATCTGCTCATCGCCCTTCAGCGCACCAATGAATTTTGACAGGCTTTCTCCCTCAAGCCTCACCCTCCAGGAATCGTCGCCATAGGACAGCGCCGGCAGCTTGACCCTCTTGGGGGGCAGGTCCCCGGCCTGGAGCATTTTCAGCGATGCGGCCTTCCCGTCCAGCACGATGGCGTAATCCCCGTCCGGCAGATTTGTCTCGAGCGTCTCCTCCATCATGGAGACGTAGGCGGGGTCAACCGACCTGAGCGTCATGATGCCGTTCTGTACCGTGATATTAGCGTCATCATGGAAGTATTCCCTGAATTCCGACATGTTCATGTTCAGCTTCCCGTTCCCGCTGATGATCCCCAGGGATTCCAGCGCGGACCTGTATTCCGCGTCCATGCCGGCAGACGGGTTCACGGGCTGTGTTTTCCCGCCTGGTCCCGTTGACTGGGTATTCGCGGGACCCGGTTGCATCGCAACAGGTTCCGGCGGTGCGGGTGCATTGGGATTCACCATTGCCTCGTAGGGGGCATAGAGGTTCAGCGTCCTGTTTGTCTGTATCAGTCTTGCCCTCTTGCCCTGCTTCCTCAGTGCCTGCACTTCATCGTATGCCAGGTTCCGTGATATGCCGAACGCCTGCCTCTTCTTCACTGGATATACTTTCCTCTCCTTTCCCTTTCCCTTTGTCCTGAATTCCGTCATTTCTTTCTTCCTCCAATTCTTGCCTTTCCGCCTGTGCTAAAACTTCCAATATCGGAATAAAATACCGTGGCAGACTCCTTTCCAGAGCCGTAAAACGATACCGACTCCTCCCCGAGGTAAACCCGATCTATGCCCGAGAGCCTCATTCCATTGATGCTGAATTCCTTGGGAGACCCCGAGAATTCGAGGGGCTCATCGCCGCTGTTTCCAAACCCCTCCGATCTTACAATCCTTGAGATTTTCTCCGGAGGCCATTTCATCAGGTCCCGGGCAGAGGCTTTCCTCTCCGGCGCCAGTTTCCTCTTTGACACCGGGATCACGCGCTTCCTTCCGTTCCTGGTGACTGTCCTGAATTCCGTCATTTCTTTTCTCCTCCCGAAACATATCTTATGTCGCTTACGATCTGCTCCCTCATCCGTGGCTTGTTGTAATCCAGCCGGTACAGTTCACCCAGCTTCCTCAGGACTTCCTTCATGCCATACTTCTGCACTCCCCTGTTGAGAGCGGCATGCTTCTCCTTGATCGGTGAGGAGATGTGGTACCCGAGGCTAGTCAGGGAGCCCGGATGCCGTATTCCAACACCCGTCAGGTCCTCTATCTCCCCTGGAGTCAGCTGTCTCACAATTGCCGTCTTCCTGGTGCCAATGGGCACCACGCGCTTCTTTCCCTTTCTGCTTACTGTCCTGAATTTAGTCATTCTTCGTTTCCTCCCTTGATCTCATCTCTTCCTCTTCACCTGCGTCAGCGGCTTGCCCGGAGCTGAACGGAACGTCGACCCGCCTATGTTCATGTATTCCGGTTTTGGCCTCGCTGCCACTATTCCTGTTATTGCGGCAGCTATGGTGACCAGTACCATGATGAAGTTAGGCAGGCCCCCGAAAAGTGCGACGATGTCAAAGCTTCCTATGGCGTACTGGCTGGACACCGTGAATTCTATGGTCCGAGAATTGCTCTGCCCGTTCGCGTTGAAGACGTCGATCCCGATGGGGTACGTTCCTGCCTGGTAGTCCCTCTGGTCAAGCGTGATGTTGTAGTATGCCGTGGTTACCGTTCCCGATACGGAAGCATTTGTTTCGGGCATGCCTATGGATTCCGGACCAAGAAAGGCCTCAGCCACGGATATGCCGCCGATGCTCTGCACCTCAACCGCATAATACACGTACGGACCGGATTCAGACTTTGTATCGGATATGGTTATGGTGCTGCTCGACGTCACAAGCACGGAGTCTATCACCACCGACATGGAGGAGGATGCGCCGAGGCCATCAGTCACCGTAACGGAAACGGAATAGTTCCCGGTCGAGTTGAAATAGTAGAGGACTTCATGCCCGGTGTAGGACTGCCCACCTATCTCCCATGAATAGGAGAAGGTGCTGGAATCGGGGGCTGCTGCGGAAGCGTTGAGCTGTATCACGGTACCCTCAGGCACGACCTGGGGAGGGCTGAATTCAAGCGTAGGGGTTGCGGGAACCATCCCCACCGTGATGGTTGAGGACCATGATTTATCATTTCCGTAGTCCAGCGTTACGTCCACGGGGCTTGATTTCTCGTATACGGGAAACCTGTAGCTGACGGTCAGCCCTGCCAGTGCCTGGCCATTGGGGAATTGCCACGTGACATTGTACGGCCCGGGGGCATCCCAGCTGGGGGTCAGCGTAAACGTTACGGTAGTAAGGACGGTTATGTCCTTCCCGGGCGCATACGATACCGTTGCCGGAGCCGGAAGGCTCACCACGGACAGTGAAGCGGATCCTGTTGCACCGCCCGGCGACCTGACCTGCAGCGTGACAGAATAGTTTCCAGTGGAGAATACCTGCGAGGGATCCTGGTTCACCGAGGTATTGCCGTTACCAAAGTCCCACATGTATGAATAGGAGGACGCGCCGAGCGCAGAGGAATAGAAATCCTCCTGCAGCGGCGCCATTCCAGAGGACACAGAGTCGGAAACGCTGACGTATATGTTCACGGTGACATTGAAATAATGTACGTCTGAGCTGTTGCCGAAGGAAACGTTCACGGATACCTGGTAGACGCCTGCATTCGTGAAGGTCTGGTTCACTTCGACGCCCGAGGCGGTTGTCCCGTCGCTGAACTCCCATCCCGTAATATATGAGGAATTCTCGCCCTGAAACGCTGCGCTGAATCCGGCCTGCAGCGATACCACGGGCTGCGCGTAGGAGAGCGTCATGTAGCCGCTGGAGACCGGGATTGCCGAGATGGGGAAGGTCCCGTTCCAATTCATTACGTCCATGCTGTTTCCGCCAAAGGGGACTGCATGGCTTATGAGGGAAAATGGAAGATTCCCGGAATATCGCCAGGGATTCCCCGGATCGGCGGTCAGTGTCACCTTCAGCGTTGCATGTTCATAAAGTGGGGCGGTTCCATTCCATTCCGGTGCAATGGAGCACCACTCGTCTGTCCCCTCCGCTCTTACTTCATTAAACACGTGACTCCATGATAAGGTAGTGTTCCCGTAGGTCAGGTTGGCCCAGGCGGTTCCGAGGGAAGCGTCAAGGGACGCATCATACCCGGGCACGAACATCAGCTCCCCTCCCACCCTCATGTCGATGGTGCCGTTCCAGGAGGCGAAGGTCAAGGCAGACACCGTGTAAGCGGAATTATAGTATATGCCGCCGCTTGTGGTAGGGCTGGAGATAAAGGAGGAAATGCTTGCCGTCCCTATTTGTAATATATCCGCCGTGGCATTCCTGCTTATCTGTGTGATCACATCTTGGGAAGAGGGAGATGCGTTGAGGATCGGCTGTGCATTATGCGCCGGCATCGCTGCCCCGGACGGCATGATGCCGCCGATGGGTGCGGCCATGACAATGGCAAGGAGGATGGCGGCTGCAATTCCCCTCATGCCAGCCCCTCCACGGTCCGGAAGACAAGATACATGGCGCTTCCCATTGCGGCGAATATCACTATGAATACGGGAGCGGAAAAGGGCCCGAGGAACAGGAGGGATGAGTACGTGTCCTGCGAGAAGGAGAAGAAGATGCCTATGACGTAGCTGATGATGGACTGGAATACGTCCATGATCGTGCCGATAATCAAGTAAATGAAGTATTCGATGATCTTTTCCACGTTCGACACGGTGAACGTCGTGGCGCTGTGCCACCAGTTGATGGGGTTCAGGTATGGCGGCACCGTTATGGGCGGTATGCCGAGGAACATGGCTATCATGGAATCACGTCCTCCGCCGCGGTTGAAAAGATGAACACCACGTACAGTCCGACACCTGTCACCCCGATTCCGCCCGCCAGGAACACCGGGATCCATGGACCGTATTTACTGAGCTGCGTGAACCATCCATAGAACACGTTCCCCAGAAGCGTGAATGACGAGGTCATGACATCCGTAACGGACGATTTTATCAGCGTCAGCAACCCCGTGATGAGCTCGGTTATGATGGAGATGGCAAAGTTGGCCAGGGACGACATTTTACCCTATTTCCGTCTCCACCTCGTCCACATCCTCCTCGCCCCTGATCATGATGAAGAAGATGTAGGCTACCATGCCGGCTGCACCAAGGGATACGGAAACCATTATTGGTCCCCACACGCCATAAACCGCCAGTGAGGACCCCCAGCTGTTGAACATGATCATCAGGCCGCCGGTGAAGCTGCCCATGAGGCCGCCGAAGGAGTTGGAGAATGCCACCAGAACCGGCTTGAAGAGGTATTTCATGAAGAGGTTCCAGATGCTGTTGAATATGGCAGATCCCGATATTCCGCCTGAAGCCGTTGCCATTGGAATGAACGGAGCCAGGGCTGCGGCCTTCATCTTCCCCGGTTTCCGCGTTTTCTTTGGACCCTGGTTTCCTCCATTCCCCTTGAGGAAATTGCGTGAGTGTGCCCATGCGGCATCGAATATGAACACTGTGAAGAGGATGAAGGCCATGGCAAGATCGAACAGTGCACCGGGGTTGCCGTTGGCCGCCGGGATCATGAGCAGTTCGCCCACGCCGTAATAGTATCCTATGAACCCACCGACCAGGAGTCCTGAGCCGAATCCCAGTGCAGGCCTCCATATGGTGTCCACGATGCCCTTTCCGGCGGGGGTGAATACCTCTATTACACCCCAGAACAGGGCACCGACAAGGAGAGCCATGAACGTTACCCCCGCGGTAACGGTAACCCTGTGGTGCTCGAACGATACTGCCGGGTTCACCAGGACGGTGGCAACCATGGCCAGGAAGGCAAAGACCGCAATGAGCACCGGGCCGATCTTCCAGTCGCTCTTCTTTCCGGGTGCAGATGATTTTGTTCCATTTCCTGCTCCGTTCTGTTTCCTGACTGACATTTCAGCGCCTCCTCTTTCCTATGCGTATGTCGTGCATGGGCGATCCCATGAAAGCCGATGCACCCAGGACAATCCCTCCGATCCAGTACAGTATCTGTTCCGTGTTTGATGGGCCGAAGGGCGACACAAACCCGGAATTGCCGTAAACAGAGACGGTGATACGGTAGGATGATGCCGTTGAATTCAGGCGGATCATCATCGGCGCGGTCTGGTTTCCGGTCAGCATGCCGTAGCTGACGGGTATGCTGAATGCTGATCCATTCACCGTGGTGCGGTAAGCCTCAGGTATGAAACTTGACGTGTTTGTGCCGAATCCAAGGGTTGCATTCACGTTGCCGGAAAAGCCCGTCGTGACATTTACCCTGCCGGCATCCCTGGCATTCAGCTCGCCTGCAGTGAGGTTGAATTCCACGTACGCAACCGTGGTGTTCTCCGGCAGCGAGAACTCAGCGGTTGAATTGACCACGGCAAACGGTATGGGGCCGCCGGTCTGGTTGAACACATACACCGCATGGCTCTCCGCCTGGAGCACAACCTGGTTCGGGGGCGCCATTGCGCTTCCCAGAGCCGGGCCGGAGATGAGCAGCACAATGAAAATGACTATGCCGCCGAATCCCCACGCAATCTTCCTTCTCCCCTTTGATCCGGGACTTTCGTCGCCGGTCTGCACAAAAATCTTGTTCTTAGGCATCTTGATTCCTCCGCCCCGGAGGGAGAGGAAGCCACTTGCTTTTCGGAGGTCTATGGCTTCCGCTCCTCCGAAAAGCTTTGCAATTATTGAATGCGAGGAAGTTTATATATTCCTTACTTGGCCAAACAACTAAACGGCGAGAATCTTATGAAAAGAAAAGGCTAATTTCTGCCCCAAAGGTTATTTTCCCAGTAGGGCCTTAGAAAACGGTCATCAAGCAGCCAGACATTCACGGAATCCCTGGAACTTCTGTTCGCCCTGCCCATTGCCTGTTTCACCGATATCAAGGCGGGCTCATTGTAAAGCAGGTCTTCCTTTTTTCCTCCTCCTTTTCTCGGGACATTCTTGAAGATAAATTCGGACATGTCCTTGCGGTAATCATCAGGTGGAGGGACCGGAACCCCCGCAAGTATGACGTCACTCAACAGGTTATCTTTATTTGGAGCCATAAACTCGACTCCCTCAAGGAGGGAGCTGTTGTAGGCGGTAAGAACCACTCTCTTCCCATCAAGCATCTCTCTTCTTACGCCAGCTGCCTTGTGCGGACCGGACGGAAGAACACATTTATCCCCTATCTCCGGGAAGTCTTTTAAGAGATTTGCTGCGGAGGATGCCATATTTCCATTCGGGAAGGCAACAAGAACACTTTTCTCGCTCTTACTGAATATCTCCCTCACCTTCAGGGCATAATTCTTCATTAGCGCCATCCAGTCTTCTTCAGGAAGCTTCGATGCTCCCTGGGTTGTCAGCCCCCTATTTTTGAAGAAATTTCTGCTCCCTCTTTGTATTTTTATGGCGTTATCGGGTGTCAGGTACACTGTTTCAGGCATTCCCCACATCAACTCTATGGCCTCCTTTGATGGCAGCGTCCCCGACATGAAAAGGGTGCGGTTTCCTCTGAGGAATGTAAAGTATTGAGAATGGTTGAAAGTCATTATCCTGAGTCTCCTGAGCTTCAGGCCCCTGTTTTCAGGTTTCCTTGACTCGTATTCTTCGCAATAGACGCCAGATTCTGAACTGGACAATGAAAACGCCTCGGTAAGAAACGAATATACGGCATGAAGGCTGCGGTTAATGTATCTGCCAGTCTTTGCGTCTATCAGTTCGGCCAAGTTTGAAAAGCTCACTCTGGATGTGATAAACAATTCTCGTATGTGATCCGGCATTGCATATCTCTTAAGGTGATCATACTTGCTTATCTTGATGTCCTCAAGAGACTTGAAGAGATCCAGAAGGATGCGTCCGATATTTACCATGGCCTCGGAACCCGGATGCCTTGACGCATATTCCCTGATTTCCTCCACCTTAAGGGCAGCCGTATCGCCGAATAATTTCCGAAACGCGTATCTTATGGTGCTGACGGAGAGCTTTATCCCAAAATTCTCCACGGTTGAGTCGAGATTGTGGGCCTCGTCGAATATCACCAGGTCAAACATGTCAAACATGTCCATGGATGATTGGTCGTTCTGAGCCTCCGACACATTATTTCGGATCACGCTGACAGCTTCGCGGTCATTTTCCTGTCTTATCTCCTCTTCCATGGGTGTCTCGAACACGTTTTTCCTTATGGACGGGTTAAGCGCATAATTGTATGTTCCAAGGACGATTCTGGCATCTGAAAGGGAATTTCTTACCGAATAGTACGGACAGAATCCTTTTGGTTTAGCGCCTTTTTCTACCATCCTTGAAAGCGCAGCAGCATCGGGCGGATACAGGTTCGCATGCCTGTCCGCTGCAAAACCCCTTTTCGCCTCCGCAACGACGTTCCTGACAAACTCGGCCGGTTCCTGAATTGCAGAGGTGTCTATTGTTCCATGAAGAATCTGCAAAACGCACGTCTTGCACGGATCCTCTCTGGGAGTGTCCTCATCGTCGTCCAGAGGTACTGCCCAGAGGTCGGGTCTTGCACACAAGTCCTGCTTTCCCATAAGGTAGATCATCGGCAACTTAAACCATCTGTGATTGTCCTCCCAGGGTCTTTTGAACTCATCCTTTGTTCGTGCGAGGTAGAGGATCCGCCACCCGGTCTGATACGCTAACGAAAGAAAGAATGAGGTCTTTCCCGCACCTGTCGGTACGTCCATGGCAACAGCATTGCTGCCGGAAAGCAGCCCCGTCACAACCGGAAGCATGAGGCGCTGCCAGTCCTTTGGTTCATACCCTTCAGGAAAATTATTTTCAGTCATAACCCCTACCTGTTGATGTAATAGAAACTCTTCATGGGATATCCCTTTTTGTTATATCCTCTGGTCCTTCTGTTTACCATGTTTCTTTGGTACATTTCCGAAAGCATGATCCTCACCCTTTGCCGTGGCATTCCCAGAGCTTCCGCCACTTCTTTAGGGCTCCTTGCCTTTGGTAGTGCACCTTTCCCCTCCAGCTTTTGAAGGAACTTCAGGATTTCAAGCCATTCATCAGGGATGCTTTCCTGTATCTCTATACGGCACCATCCCCATGCCCGTGAACCCAATTGTGATGTTTTATGGCTGAAGCGACGGCGTCCATGATTGAGTCTTGCAGAATCTCTTCCTCATGTTCATCCAGGTCAACCGTGACGCTGAGGTTCCCGTATGTCAGGGTTTTCATTCAAATGACTCCAGGAACCTGATAATGCGTCTTCGTTTCTCCATCACATCGTGCCCATCCCATTTACCGAAATAGTCCCGGAAATTCCCGACCAATTCATGTGAAGGCAGGTGCCACGAAACCTGGCCTGTAGGCAGATCGATGTACAGAATGGGCCATTCTGGATCATCCTTCACGCCCACCCGATAACCTAACTTCACGGCCATCACTGCCGCTGCCTGGACTGCCATGTTCCGGTCCAGGTAGGCCTCTTCGGGTGTTGATTCACAGGATGTCATTTACCCTCTGCCTCCCTGGCCCAGTGCTTCTCAATGGTTTCCTTTGCCTTCTCCATGGGTAGGTTTATGGATCCGGACATTTCCCCAATGATTGCATCCCTGATTTTCCGGTGCCTTGCATCGTTGTAATTCTTCCAAGACCCGACCTCATACCGCTGCTTGAAGTCCTCGATATATCCGGTGAAAACGGTTCCGGAGAATATGTCGGACCTGACCTTTTCCGCATTGAAACTGCACCCGGCCTTCTCCCTGAGCGTTGCCGGATCCGGCATGATCTTCAGGTCGGTTGTCTCCACGGTGATGTATTTCTCAGCTTTCTGGACGACCTTCATGCCCGGCTCCAGTTCACCCGGCTGGATGTTCTTAAGCACGGGCACTATGGCCCATCTTGTGTCCCGGAGAAGTTTCCTGATCACGTATGAGGGACCAAGCGCAAGGGTCGTGCTCACCTCCCTGTCGGCGACTGCAGCGGCTATCTTTGCCCTCTCCTCACCAATTCGCTTCTCCAGGTCCGCAATGGAAGAATGCAGGATCATGTCCTCCTCCCTCTTTCTTTTCAGTTCATCCTCAAGACCCTGCAGGGCAGAACCGCCCATGGCCCTGATCTTTATCGTCAGTATCTCCTCCAGGGCACCGGATATGTTTATGCCAAGCCTGGTCGCCTCGTCGTGGATGGATGTGGGGATCCTGTGCGTGGATACCGAAAAGGAGTGATCGCCGTAGACCTTTCCCCTGTTTGTCTTCATGACGCCATGCCTCCATTTCCGCTGGAAAGGTAAAATCCTATATACTTGTAGCTGGAAGTGAGAAGTAAGTAAGTAAGTTTAGAAGAGAGATTATATATATTATATATATAATCTATTATTAAAAAAATAAGAAAACCCTTTCCAATACCGAGAAAATATTGTATATACAAAATGGCACTCCTGGAAACCCCTGATTTGTATATACAAAAACTTCCCGCATCATTGTAGCTCTGGGCTGGAAAGATGTTGGCATTCATAACTTTCCCTCCGCGTGATCCATGAATCTCGTGAAAACAAGATTCAGCTCTGATACGAGTTCCCGCTCCTCCTCCGTTACGGTGCCTGAGTCCCCAATGCCGTAGATTGCCAGTATGGACAGCTTCTCCAGCCTTTTCTGCAGGAATGACAGGAGATCCGACCTGTACGATTCAAGGATTATCTTCCCGTCCACGTACTGTTTGATTTCATCACCGCTGAACGCCAGGAGGTTCCTTTCATGATCGATGATCTCATTCCTGGCAGACTCATAAAACCCGTTGGGAAGCTTGTGCGGCTTCCTGGACAGGGTCTCGACCCTCAGTACCGACTTGAGGTCTGGAAGTACCGTCATGCAGTTCTCCTCCCCTTCATCCACATGAATACCGATTTCTGTTTCTCGTTTGCCCTGACCATGCCATCCCTCAGGGTTGGCCTCAGCTTGAGTGTCAGGGGATTCTGGCCGGTGACATCGCAGTCATCCCGGTGCCTGTCCAGGAAAATCCTGAGGGCATCCTCCGCGATAGGGAGATCATAATCCACCAGGGCAACTATGTCCGGATCGTTTGCCCGGAGATACTGCGGGTCAGAAGCATACACGTATATATCGAGCAGCCTCTGAAGCTTGAATTGCGCCAGTGTGAGCGTCATCTAGCAGCCTCCTCAAGGAAAAATTCCAGAAGTCGGTCTGAGTCTTCCGGAGGCGGATCTATTTTACGATCCATCCAGAATAGCTTAAGGAAAGCCATCCTGCCCATGTCTTCACGCTTTGACATGGGTTTCCTCCGGGATGTATATCTTGTTGTCTACCCCCCGACCGGAGCATACTCAACTAAGGATGTGTAATTTACTCTTATTTCTATTACACTTGAGATTTAAACATAGATGGCCACAAGAATATTTTTTGCCTACT
>SCLI03000154.1_pt1 | contig 11119 bp, 16 predicted proteins | sample 7268041 | NCBI WGS metagenome assembly SCLI03 (sample SAMN10721081, study PRJNA514188) | viral metagenome | isolation source: depth-stratified mine tailings core A | place: China: Fankou Pb/Zn Mine tailings | collected 2017-10 | reverse complement strand
CGATGATCGTGGTAGGCGTAGATCCGTTCGGGGTCGCCGCCGACTTCCATCACGAGGTCAGGGATGTCCCGCAGCAGCGCCACGAGCGAATCAATGAGGGCTGAGGGGTCGATCATGACTGCTTGCCGCCTAGGCCCCGCTCAACGACGAGCCGCTTGGCAGCCTCCTGCATCACACGCCTTGCCGCCTCAACGACGGCGGCCTTGTTCCTGGGCGAAAACGCGAGCCACTGCTCGATCTTCTGGTTGGCCCAGGCCTTCATCCGTTCCTTGCGCGAGGTCAGGCCCGCCTTCGCCGCCTTCTCGCTGACGGTGCGAAGCGAGAGATTGCGGAGCATGTCGCCGGTGAAAGTCAGGTTCCGGCGGTTGCCCTTGCCAAGCTTGGTCTTCCGGATCGCGTACCGCTTGGTGAGCGGCTTGGCGGGCTGGTCCTCCGGGCCCAGCGCGGTCTGGACGCGGTTCTTCACTGCCGCCACACCAACGGTGCCGACCTTGAACATCTGGTGCTGGCGGAAGTTCAGGTGATCGAGCACCAACCGTTTCTTCTGCCAAATGCGAACGCTGGCCATGGATGGCTACTGAATCCGAAGCGCCAGCTTCACACCGCCGGCGGCATCGGCTTCGACCTCGAACACCTTGTATGTGGCCCCGCCGATCTCCACCTCATCGGCGGGCACCGGCGGTTGCGGCAGGTCCGCCCACCGGAGGAACAGCAACGCGTAGGTGCCGGGCGCGTTCGCCTCGAGGCGCACGCCCGTTTCGAGGATCCCCGTGATGACGACAGAGGCGCCCGCCGCGGGCCGGTACGTGACCTGCCGTCCGAAAACGTTCAGGCAGGCCGCGTTGAGCGCCCCCATCGCCGCGTCCCACGACATCGGCTACGCCTTGGTTGCTTTGACCAGCACTTCCGGCCGCAGGCAGATGGGCAACGGATTCTGCTGGGTGTGGAGGTCGGTGCCGCGACCGAACTTGCGCGGCTCCTGCTTGGCGTAAAGCGGCAGGCCCAGCGTGTTCGCGGTCTCGTTGAAGTCCGCCGGCGCGAAGTAGGTGCGGAAAGTGTTGGCGGTTCCGAGCGGGAGGAAATGTGCCTCGTCGTCTGCGATGAACTTCCGCACGTTACCGGCGGCGTCGGTCGCCTGGCCGCGATACTCCTCGAAGGTCACGCCGCCGAAGGTGAAGCCGGTACGGTTGTCGCTGAACAGCGCCAGGCCGTTCTGCCAGCGCTGGTAGGCCTCCTTCACCTTCGCGTGGGTGGTGAGCGCGTCGAAGAAGCCAGCCGAGCACAGGCACAGGATGCCCGTCATGAACTCGCCCTTGAGGTTGTCTTCGACATGGCGCTTCACCTCGAGCACCTTCAGCAGCACTTCGGTGGTGTTGGTCGTCAGCGCAAAGTTGACGGACTTGGGCGAGATGCCGAACTCGCTGTACAGGTCGTAGAGCGTCGAGCCGTCGGCATCGAGGATCACGCCCTTCAGGGCGCCCATGCGCAGGTGCTCCAGCGTGATGGCGTGCTTGTTGCGCATGTTCTGGAGCTTCATGGCCAGCAGCCCGGCGAGCGCCTCGGTCTCCGACTCCGACCCGAAGGCCCGGATGCCCTGGACCTCCTCCGGCAGCACGGTGTCGTCGTGCGGGATGTGCGGGATCACGAACGACCGTACCTTGCGTTTGCCCTGCGTGCCCACAGTGCCCGGAGCGCCCACCGGCTGAGTCGGCAGCAGGTTCAGCACGCCGCTCATTTCCTCGATGATGATGGTGCGGGTCCGGACGCCCGTGGGCGGCATGAGGTTCAACTGCTCCATGCGCCCGTAGGTGTTGGGGATCTTGTTGATGGCCGCCGTGAGGGCGACCATGTTGAACGCATCAGTTGCGAATGGATTGAGAATCGGCATGGGGTTACGCTCCTTCCCGGACGAGAATGCCCAGGGTCTTCAGTTGGGCGATCGCGACCGCCTTCTGCGGCGCCGTGGTTCCCGACTTCCACACCAGCGCCGGCCGCGACACGATGGCCTCGCGCGCGATGATCACGGTCTGCTTGGCTGCGGCGCTCGCGTCAACCGCCTCCACCAGGACACCGGCGGCGAACTGGAGACCGTCGCTGGCAGCGGGGTTGAACTCGCCGATTTCGTTCGCGACCGAGACGGCAATCGTGAAGGAGTCGCCCACTTCGAAATCGGTGCTGCCATCGGCGAGGGTGCAGTTGATGTGGTCGCCGGCATATGCGACCGCGACCGTGAGATCGGGCAGCGGCAGACCCCGCGGGTCCACCACGGTGAAGACGCCTGCGTTGGTGACCTTCGTCTTGCACGTCAGCACGTAGTTGCTGGGCAGGGCGGCCGGACCGAGGGTCACCGTGCCCATCACTCCGTTGCCGGTGTTGGCGCCGGGCGTCACGGTCACGGCAGGGGCCTTCCGCCCCACGACGGCGCCGAGCGCCAGGTTGCCCGCGGTCAGGGTCACCTCGTCGCGGGAGAACAGGTTCGGGGCCTCATACTTGAGGACGTCCCCGAGGTAGTTGCTTTCGGTTTGAACCGGCATGGGTTACTTTGCTCCTTTCGCACCAGGCGCCAACGCCGCGCAGGCTTTGACGACCGGGTTCTCATCGAGGTTCTGCTTCGCCGCGGTGCCGGCCTCGGGCAGGACGTGCGACCGGATGTCCTCCTGATCGGCCTCGGCTCGCAAGGTGAGCAGTTCCTTGCGGACGTCGGCCACGGCGAGGTGGCGGGCAATGAAGTCGCCCGCGAGCGCGGGCCGGCCGGCGATGTTGCACAACACGACGATCTCGGCCGCTTCGGCGTAGCCCTGCTCGCGGGCTTGGGCCTCGATCGCGGCAAGATCGGGAACGGGCGGACTCGTTGCCGCCTGGGTTGCTTCAGACACAGTAGTGCCTCCTTTCGTGAACTTGGTTTGGGACAACGACGCCGTCATCGCGGTGAGGGCGTCGCGGAAGGTGCCAATACGGTCGGCAAAGCCGCGCGCCACGCTGTCTTCGCCGTACAGAATGCCCGCCTCGGTGTTGCGGATGGCTGTAGCGCCCATGCTCCGGCGGCGGGCGACCGCATCGACGAACATGCCGTAGAGCCGGTCGACCTCGGCCACCAGCACGTCGCGGGCGCCTTCCGAGAGCGGCTCGTGCGGGTTGAAGTCGTTCTTGCGATCGCCGGCGAAGATGGTTGTGTACTTGAGGCCGTTCTCCGCGTCCCAGCCGCTCTGGTCCAGGTGCATGGCGATGATGCCCACCGAGCCGACGCCGCCGGTGCGCGTCACCCAGATGCGGTCCGTTGCCGACGCCAGCAGATACCCGGCACTGAGGGCCCAGTCGTCCACCGATGCCCAGACCGGCTTGATCCGCGCGGCCTCCTCGATCAGGCCGGCCACGTCCCATGCGCCGTTGGCCTCGCCGCCGTAACTGTCGAAGCGCAGCAACACGCCCTTGACCTGCGGGTCCGTCGCGGCATCGAGAATCTCGTTGCCCAACTGCTCATACGAGGTGAGCCCCGATTGCGCGTCCATGCCGGAGGCGCGATTCACCAGGCTGCCCGCGACTTCAATTACCGCCACGCCGGCATCGGTGACAGCATATGGTTTCCGGTTCCGTTGCTCGGCGAGCAGCGCCGCTTCCACCGCAGGTGGCTCAGCACCCAGGCGTGGGGCGAGCACGGCCAAAATCGCCGCCAGTTTCTTCGAGTCGATCATCAGCGGCGTGTTGAACACGCGCGAGGCGATGTGCGAAAGGTTCGTCATTGGCTTTCCGCTGCCGGTTCCTTCTCGGCCACCCTTTGCCCGTTGCTGGTGGTCTTGCGCGGATCGGAGTCGAACGTCAGGCCGAGCGAATCCGCGCGCGTGTTGTCGGCGGCGACTTGCCGGTCGACGTCTTCCTCGTCGTAGCCCATCTCGTTGATGACGGCGCTACGCGGCTTGAAGCCCGCGCGCACAGCCACGACCTCGGCGTTCATGTCCTTCAACGGATCGACCCAGTCCCAGGACGGCGGCCGCCACTCGACATCGAGGTACTGGTTGCGGTTCTTGGCGAAATCGAACGGGTCGATCGCGCCTGCCACCACCGCCGCTTCGATCCAAGCGCGCCACACAGGGCGGCAGAACTGAAACACCATCACCTGGTGCTGGAACTGTTCACAGCGGCGCCGGAACTCGAGCAGGCCCGCGCGGATCGATGAGTAGTTCACGCGTTCCAGGTCCCCGGTGAGCTGCTCGTAGGTGATTCCCAGGCCCGCGGCGATTGCGCGCAACTGGACTCGCATGAACTCCGTGTACATGCCGCCAACGTCGCCCGGTTCGGTGAATTTCACATCCTCGCCGGGCAGGAGTTTCACCATCGATCCCGGCTCGATCCCGGCCAGCGGCGCGCCGCTCGCGTCCGTCTCCCCTTCGCCCGGCTTGTTCCCGATGACAGGATCCTCCGGGTTGTTCTCGGTGATGAACGCCGCGAACATGGCCGCCAGCTTCTTGCGGACCAGTTCGGCGTCGTCGTACTGATCCAGTTCGTGGAGCTTCACCAGCACCTGCGTGAGCCACGGCTGACCACGGTGTTGGCCAGGGCGCAGTGGCTTGTAGATGTGCAGCACAGACTCCGCCGCGACGCGCGTAGTCTCGCCGGCGTTGAAGAACAACAGCCTCTCGCCCGGGTGCTCGCGGTAAAGGTGATACGCGACGCGGCGGGCCAGTTTGTCGAACTCGATTCCGGCGCGGATGACGTTGCCGCCTGGCAGGTTCTCGTTCTTTGTCGTCGGCAGGTGCTCGGCTTCGAGCGGTTGGAGTTGAAGCGGAACCGTCAACCCATCCTCGGGCCGGCGCTCGCGGATGCGCACCAGGCACTCGCCGCCTTCGATCGTGGACCGGCACACGAGCGATTGCAGCCCGTAGAAGTCCGTGAGCCCTGCGGCATCGGCCTCGTCTGTCCATCGCAGCCAGAGTTCCTGAAGCCGCCGCTTCACCGCCGGATCCGGGTGTTTCGCTTGCGGCTTGATGCCCGTGCCGACCGAATTGCCGACAAAGCTTTCGACCGCGTTACTCGCCCACGCGTTGCGGCGGACCATGTCGCGCGACCGGGAGCGCAGCGCATCGCCGCCTCCGGCGACAAGGGCGTTGATGCCTTCGTTCGCCGGGTTCCATCCCTGGGTGCGGCGCGTGTTGGCGGCGGCCTCGTAACCGGAAAGGGCACGAAGCGGCGCCACGAACGCCGCGTGCATGAGATTCCGCCAGTAGCCCATCAGAGACCCTTCCCGGTGTAGACCCGGATAACGCGCGAGCGCGGTGCGGCCGTGTCCGCCGCAGCCTTCGCCTTGGCGATCTCCGCATCCACCTGCTGCAACGCCGTGCGAATCTGCTCCGGGCTGCGGTGCCGCATGGACCGGTCGCCAAACGTGACGGAATCCGGCGCACTCAGCGCGGCCAGCAGCGCCTCTCGCTGAGCCTCGAGTTCCTGTAGCGTCATCGCTTCATCCAGTTCGAGCTGACCGTGACACGACGCGCGGGCCGAGCTGCCGGCGTGGGAGTTGCCTCCGCCTGCGCTGCTTGCGCCGGCAACAGACCCTCGAGTTCCCGCCAGTGCCTCTCTCCGAAGCGGTCCATGCCATAGATCGAAGCCGCCGAGCGCGCGTACACTCTGGCGTCGAGTGCTTCATTCCTGGTATTGGTACCCAGCACCCAGCGCCCCTTGACGAAGTTCTCCGCCGTGAGTTGCCGGAAGTACTCTTCCTCATATCGTGGGAAGTGACAGTAGCCTGCCGGGAACGGCTCACCGCTTTCTTCCGTCGGCGGCGCCAGGCGCAACCGGCTGTAGAGTTCCGACTTCGCCACCGGTGTGCCGAGAGTCCACAAGCGCGTGCCGCGCCGTTTGCTCGCATCCACCGGCGAGGCGCCAAGGATCAGCCGGTCCGTCCGCGCAGTGCCCTTCACCGCAACCGCAGTCTTGGGATTTCCGGCCCGCGCGCCGGCCGGACCCCAGGAAGCCTGGGGATGCCCGCGCACCCAGTCGTAAGTGATGCGCGGGTTGAATCCGGAGTCCACGCACAGCACCCGAATCGGCAGGCGCATGCCGCTCGCGTGCGGGAACTCCTCGTCCAGCAGCGCGTCGAGCTGCCGCCAGACATCCGCCCGCGCGGTGTCGCCCACCAGCACGCGGTAGTCGACCGACCACGACTCCTTGCTGCGGCCCCAGGCCACGATTTCGACTTCGATGCGATCCCGCTGTACGTCGGCGCCCGCCGTGAGAAACAACCCGCCCTGCGGTATCGTGCCAACGGGGTAGTCTTCGCGGCGATCGTAGAGAGGCTGCCAATCGGGTGCGTCACCGCGCTCCTGCCACGACTCGCCCAGCACCAGATTGACGAACGACTTCAGCCGCTCGACATCCTTCTGCGCCTTCTCCCAGTCATCGGCGGCTCGCTCCCACGCGTACCAGCCCACCGGGCTGTAGAGGCTCGACAGGTGATAACCGCGCGTGCGGCCGTCGCCTTCAGCCTCGGGCCGCCACTCGCCCCGCGCGAGCATCGCGTTCTTCTGGTGATTGAAGATGGCCTGCTCACACGCGATGCAGTGGTAGGCCGCCTTCTGCGGTTCGCCCTTGGGCCATCGCAGGCGCTCGAACTTCAGCACCTGGAACTCGCCACAGTGTGGGCACGGCACCCAGTAGCGCCGCTGGTCGCTTTCGGCGAACGCCGCCTCGATCCGGCTCAGCCCGGTGACGAGCGGCGTAGAGCACATGAAGACCTTGCGCCGCGAGAAAGTGCGCGTGCGCGCGAAGGCCAGGTTGATCGGATCGCCCTCGCCGTCTACGTCGCCGGGGTAGGCGTCGATCTCATCCAGGAACAGGTACCGCACCGCCATCGATCGCAGGCCCACGGCGCTGTTGGCCCCGGTCATCACGAGCACGCCGCCGGGGAACTCCTTCGAGAGAACCGTGTTGCCCGAGTCGCGGGAGCGGGGGCTCTTTACCAGCTCGCGCAGGACCTCACTCTCTTCGATGAGCGGGTCGATGCGCTGCTTCGAGTTGCGCTTGGCGAGCTCGACGGTGGGCTGCACCACCATCATGGGCCCGGGCGACTTGTGGATCACGTAGCCGACCCAGTTGTTGCCGCACTCGGTGCCGCCGATCTGACTTCCTTTCATGAACACGACCCGCTCGACGGGCGCCGACGGCGAGAGGCAGTCCATGATCTCGCGCAGGTACGGAGTGCGTTCCGTGCGCCAAGGCCCAGGCTCGGCCGCCGCTTTGCCGGACAGCCGCCGGTAGCGGTCGGCCCATTCCGAGATCGTCAGCAACGGGTCTGGCCTCAGGCCCGCGCGGAACGCCTCGTCGTAGACCTCAGTGGCCGTTTGCGCCTGCAAGCTCATCGAGTGCCTTTCGAATCTCCCCAGTCAGAATCTGATGCACCTTGTCCGCATCGCTCTCGGCTGCGAGCGTGGCCGCCAGGCGGTCCGGAATGTTCAGCAGGTTGTCGCGCACGGTGCGCGCCTTGGTGAATGCCGCCACCTGCACCTCGTCGCGGCTGATCAGCTTCGCCGTCTTCTCTTCGAACTCGATCTTGGCGAGCCGCGCCAGGTAGTTCTCACGGATCGCCCGCGCGCGGAAATAGTCCAACCCGGCAACGCCCGCCATCTCCCCGCGCTGCGGCTCCGGTACCGAGGCCGTTTTCGCCGCACGTTCCGCCCGGCGCTGCCCCGGGCGTGTCTTCGCCTTCCATTCGACATCGGCCTGGTCGCTGTCGATCATGCCGTCCGAAGTCGTCGCAATCCGGCCGGAACGGATCGCCTTTTGTACGGCAGCCAAGCTCACGCCGCGATGTTTGGCATAAGCACGCAGGCTCAGGACCGGCATCGAACTTTCTCGTGATTCACTCGCAGATTCCGCTTGCTTCTAATCGGCACCGAAGTGATGAATGGGTTCGCGATGAAGAACACCAAAGCGCAGACCACGAAACAAACCGCCGCCGGCTGCTACGCCGAGCGGCAGGCGGAAGCCCAGGACCTGCTGAAGCGCATCGCCGGCCGCCTGGCCGACCACCAGAAGCGCCAAGCCCAGGAGCCCGCCGATTGGGGGTACGCCGGCGACCTCGGCCGCATCACCGAGCAGCTCGCCTACGTCCTGGCCGACCTGGGCGACCGCAGCGCCGTCGACGCCAAGGGACTGGAGTACTGACCAAGGAGAACCACCATGGATTGCTCACTCTGCGAAGAACCCAAACCGATTTACCGGACGCTCAGCCTCACCAAGGCGGATGGCGAACTGCTCGACTCGGCTTGCTTCTGCCGGGACTGCTGGAACGACATCCGAACTTCGGTTGAGGACGCCAGCGGGCTGACGGAGGGACGCCAGGAGAACTGACACCATGCCGATGACACGCGACGAACTGATCGCCTGGGCCACGCGGAACGGCTGGAAGCTCGACCGCTGGGGCCACCCCAAGAAGGAATTCGACAACGGCACCCACCGACTGAAGTTGAGCCGCATTGCCGCGCGTCACGAAATCTCGACGCCGTTCGGCTGGGCACGCCTGGCCAGCGGCTATTACAGAAACCTCACCATCACCGCCGACGGACAGCTCGGCGGCATGACTCGATAGAAAGGAAAACCACCATGACAACGTTTGCTCTCGACACCGACAACACCATCACCGCCTACCTCGCCGGGGATCAGATCCCGGATGACCACGCGCGATTCACCAGCGAAAAGGAACTGCTGAAGCTCGCCGCCAACTGGCCCAGCGACCGCCTGGTCGAGGTCTGGAACAGCTTCGCCGGCGTGCCGCCCTTCGGCGACCTGAAGCCGGTCAAGAAGTTCACCGACCGCAAGACGGCGGTCAGCCGGATCTGGCGCGCCCTCCAGGCCCTGACGCCGGCCCCCGCGCAACACGCGGCCGCTGTCGCGCCGAAGAAGGCCAAGGCGACCAAGGAGGCCAAGCCCAAGAGCGACGCCACGGGGCCCAAAGGGGCGCGCGAGGGCAGCAAGAAGGCCATCGTGCTCGACATGCTGAAGCGCCCGGACGGCGCCACGTTGCAGGAGATCATGTCCGTAACCGGCTGGATGGCGCATTCGGTGCGCGGCTTCATCAGCGGCGGCCTCGGCAAGAAGATGGGCCTCACCATCGAGTCCCTCAAGACGTCCGAAGGCGTCCGCGCGTATCGCCTTACCAGCAAGTAGCAGCACCTCCTCCCCCAAACGCCGCCGGCTTCAACCACCGGCGGCATTTCTGTTCCTGATCTCGTCCATCAACGAACTCAGCCGCTCTTGGACCAACTCTTCGCGCAGCGCACATTCGGCCTGGCGCACGTATTGGCCACTTATTTTCTCTATCAAGCGGTTTTCGAGTTCAGCCAGTTCCTTCCTCACCTCGGCCAGCAGCGCACGATTCTGCAAGCTGACGTACGTGGCGATCAATCCCGAGATCAATCCGATTCCGGGGACGATCATTCCAAGGAGTCTTTCTTCCATCGAGGTTGTTCTCGCTCAAGGATTCTCAGCTCCGCCGACCAGTCCGAGAGCGCCAAGCACAGTCCAGCCACATCCGGATGGCCCGCTCTGAGCAGCCCTTCGATTTCCGCAATCTCCCGGCGGCATCGTTCGATTCAGGCGGCGACCGGAGCCCGCGCCCGCGCAAGCTTTTCGAATGGGCGGCCGTCGCCGTCGAGCGCGGCGTGCTTGCCCGTGAACTCCTGCCAGCGCCTGACGGCCACGTCCACGTAGCGCGGTTCCAGCTCGATCAGCCGCGCCTGCCGACCGGTCTTCTCACATGCGATGAGAGTCGATCCCGAACCCGCGAACGGGTCAAGCACCGTATCGCGGCTCTTGCTGGAGTTGCGCAGCGCTCTCACAATCAACTCCACCGGCTTCATGGTGGGGTGCAGATCATTCGCCACTGGCTTCTTCACGAACCAGACATCCCCCTGGTCGCGGGCGCCGCACCAGTAGTGGTCCGTGCCCTCCTTCCAGCCGTAGAGAATCGGTTCGTACTGCCGCTGATAGTCCGAGCGCCCCATCGTGAACGTGTTCTTCGCCCAGATGATGAAGGTGGACCAGTGGCCGCCCGCCTCCCGAAACGCTTGCTGGAGGGTGTGGAGTTCGGATGACGACATGCATACGTAGATCGCTCCTTTCGTCACCGCGAGGATGTTCGCGCAAGCTGCGCCGAGGAACTTCGCAAAGCCATCGCCCAGCGCATCATTGGCGATGCGCCGCTTGTTGCCGCGGATCTTGTCCTTCATCGTCGCGCCGTAGTTCACGTTGTATGGCGGATCGGTGAAGACCATGTCCGCCAGGCCGCCTGCCAGAACTTTCTCGACATCGGCCGCGACCGTGGCGTCGCCGCAGAGCAGACGATGGTCGCCGAGCACCCATACGTCACCGGGCACCGTGACGGCCGCTTCCTCGGTCTCCGGCACGGCGTCGTCATCGGTGTTTCCCGTTATCTCCGTTTCAGACTCGCGCAGCAGATCCTCGAGCTCCTCGTCGCTGAAGCCGACCAGATCGAGGTCGAAGCCCTCTTCCTCGAGCGCGGCCAGTTCCACGCGCAGCATCTCCTCATCCCAGCCCGCATTGAGCGCCAGCCGATTGTCGGCGATGATCAGCGCACGGCGCTGCGTCTCACTCAGATGATCCAGAACGATGACCGGTACCTCGGTCAGGCCGAGTTTGCGGGCGGCGAGAAGGCGGGCGTGGCCGGCGATGATGATCCCGTCGGCGCCGGCGAGGATCGGATTGGCCCAGCCGAACTCGGCGATGGACGCCGCGATCTGAGCCACTTGCTCATCGCTGTGGGTGCGCGCGTTCCGGGCGTAAGGAATCAGCTTCTCGACCGGCCAGCGCACGACCTTGAGATCGCTCATGGCTTGATCGGCGGAGGGGACTTCTGGAACAGCCCGAGTTCGTTGTTCATGCCGACAATCGTGCCGATGACGGGAACGACGATCGCGGCGAGCTTCTCGAAGGAGAACTCGCGAGCCAGGTCGTCCGCGCCATCGTAGACCTGCTTCAGCATGGTCAGGACCAGGTCAAGCTTCCTGCGGCCCTGTCCAGGGAGTGGGACTGCCTCTTCCACGGCGCGCACGAGAGGCAAGATGAGCGGCAGAAGGCGAAGGACGGCGCATAGGATCTTCATGAGTTA
>SCLI03000292.1_pt1 | contig 11129 bp, 12 predicted proteins | sample 7268041 | NCBI WGS metagenome assembly SCLI03 (sample SAMN10721081, study PRJNA514188) | viral metagenome | isolation source: depth-stratified mine tailings core A | place: China: Fankou Pb/Zn Mine tailings | collected 2017-10 | reverse complement strand
CGATGCGGTTGATGAACTCCGGACGGAAGGTATCGCGCAGCGCCTTTTGGATCTTCTGGCTGGACTGGCGTTCTTCATCCGTCCCCGCATCTTGCAGGAAGCCCAGTGAACCGGACTTTTGATTCGCATTGCCATTCGCCCTTACCAGTGAGAACATGTATCAAAGCGAGCCGCTCGCGGCGAGTGAATCGGAGGATAGATCAAGAAAGTTGAATAGAGGCCGTCTTTATGCGGGAAGGGGTTTGGGGGAACAATGCAATAGTTCCCCCAATGGGGTCCGGGGCAACGCCCCGGTAAAAGAAAAAATGCGATCACCCATTGCGGTTTGATCGAATCAACCTGTTCAATTGAGATTCGCTTTTCTTTTTGAAAGTTGACACGTCCGCTGCTCATTGCGGAGTTTATCCTTGAGGGCAGCGCATGGACATGAGCATGCTCCTCACAATGACAGCAAATGCAAGCCTCCCGATATTTTCGGGAGGCTTTTTTGGTTTCCATCATTTTCTTCTCCCCCATTCCATTTTGTTGTGGATTGCCGTTTCTTTTTGTTTTTAGCTTAGAGCTTACAGCTTATAGCTTATCGCTGCTTTTCACGCTTCCACTTCCTGCTTCTTCTTGACCCCGCTGGGCTTGCCTGCCTTGAAGGTGGTGTTCTCACCCTTTTCGTCGATGTCGACTACCACGGTGGCGCCGGGTTTGAAGTCGCCGGCCAGCAGTTGTTTGGAGAGCGGACTCTCCACGTATTTCTGCAAAGCACGATTCAGCGGACGGGCGCCGAAAGCGGGATCGTAGCCCTGTTTGGCCAGCCATTCACGCGCCTTCGGAGAAAGCTCAACGCTAACGCCCTTTTCTGCCAGTCGGTCCTGCACTTCTTTCATTTGCAGGTCGACGATCAGCATCATGTCTTCGGTGGTCAGCGGCGAGAAGGTGATGATCTCGTCGATGCGGTTGATGAACTCCGGACGGAAGGTATCGCGCAGCGCCTTTTGGATCTTCTGGCTGGACTGGCGTTCTTCATCCGTCCCCGCATCTTGCAGGAAGCCCAGTGAACCGGACTTGCGCACGAATTCGGTGCCCAGGTTGCTGGTCATGATCAACACGGTATTGCGGAAATCCACGGTGCGGCCCTGGCCATCGGTCAGGCGGCCGTCGTCCAGGATCTGCAGCAACGCGTTCCACACGTCGGGGTGGGCCTTTTCGATCTCGTCGAACAGGATCACGCGGTAAGGGCGGCGGCGCACGGCTTCAGTGAGCTGGCCGCCTTCTTCGTAGCCGATGTATCCGGGCGGAGCTCCGAACAGACGCGCCGTGGTGTGCTGCTCGCGGTATTCGCTCATATCGATGCGCACCAGCGCATCTTCATCGTCGAACATGAATTCGGCCAGCGCCTTGGCCAGCTCGGTCTTGCCAACGCCGGAGGGCCCGATGAAAATGAAGGAGCCGATGGGGCGTTTGGGATCTTTGAGGCCGGAGCGCGCCCGGCGAATGGCATCGGAGACGGCAGCGATGGCCTCGTCCTGACCGATGATGTGCTCGTGCAGGCGCTCCTCCATCTTCAGCAGTTTCTCGGATTCGGTTTCCATCATTTGGCTTACCGGGATGCCGGTCCACTGAGCGACCACTTCGGCGATGTCGTTGATGTCCACGACTTCGTCGAGCTGGTGTTCGCTTTCCCATTTCTCGCGCTTGGCTTTGAATTCTTCTTCCATGCGCAGCCGCGCGGATTTCTTTTCGGCGGCGCGCTCGTAGTTGCGTTCCACGCCGGCTTGCTCTTCTTCGGCTTGCAGGCGATCGATTTCGGTTTTCATGGCTTTCAGGTCATCAGGTAATGAGTACAAAGCCACGCGCAGTTTCGCGGCGGCCTCGTCCATCAGGTCGATAGCCTTGTCGGGCAGATGGCGGTCGGTGACGTAGCGGTGGGAAAGCTTGACGGCTTCCACCAGCGCCTCGTCGGAGAAGCGTACATTGTGGTGCGCCTCATAGCGATCGCGCAAACCCATCAGCATCTGGATAGTGTCTTCGACGCTGGGCTCTTCCACGTACACGGGAGCAAAACGACGCTCGAGGGCGGCGTCCTTCTCGATGAACTTGTGATACTCGTCCAGAGTGGTGGCGCCCACGGCGTGCAGTTCGCCGCGCGCCAAGGCAGGCTTCAGCATGTTGGAAGCATCCATAGCGCCTTGGGCGGCGCCGGCGCCGACAACGGTATGCAGTTCGTCGATGAACAGAATGATCTCGCCGCCGGCGCGCTGGATTTCTTCCAGCGTGGCCTTGAGGCGCTCTTCGAATTCGCCGCGGAAGCGGGAGCCGGCGATCATGGCGCCCAGGTCCAGCGAGATGACGCGTTTGCCGCTGAGGATCTCGGGAACGTCGTTGGTGGCGATCTTTTGCGCCAGGCCTTCGACGATGGCGGTCTTGCCTACGCCGGCTTCGCCGATGAGCACAGGGTTGTTCTTGGTGCGGCGCGAGAGGATCTGGATCACGCGCATGATCTCGGTGTCGCGCCCGATGACCGGGTCCAGCTTGCCCTCATGGGCCAGCTTGGTGAGGTCGCGGGAGTATTTTTCCAGGGTGCGGTAGCGCGACTCGGCCTGCGGGTCGGTGACGCGCTGGCCGCCGCGCAGTTGCTGCACCGCGTCGAAGACGCGCTCGCGGGTGATGCCGGCGCCTTCCAGCAGGCGGGCGGCCGGGGTGCTGCGCTCGTTGAGGATAGCCAAAAAGATGTGCTCGGTGGAGATGTATTCATCCTTGAGCTTGTTGGCCTCTTCGTTGGCGATGTCCACGATGCGCTTGACCCGCGGGGTGATGAAGATCTGCCCTGCGCCGCCGCCGAAGATGTTGGCCTTGGGGCTGGTGCGCAGGATGTAGTCGAGGCGCTCCTTGAGGGAGTTGGCATCGACTTTGAGCAGTTCGAGCAACTGGCCGATGACGCCTTCCGGCTGTTCGATCAGGGCCAGCAATATATGTTCGGTGTCGATCTGGTTGTGCCCGTAGCGCTGGATGATCTCAGCGGCCCGTTGGGCGGCTTCCTGGGCTCTTTCGGTAAAGCGGTCAAATCTCATCATAGGGGTACCTAACCTTAGTTAACGGTAAAAATAGGCGCAATGCCATTGGGGTTGCCATTATATAGGTTGGTTTCGCCGATAGCGAAAGAATCGTGTTAGAGAAATGTAGGAGAGAGGTAAACAAAGATAGCCAAACCCTTCGGTCATTCCTAGCGAGGTCGATAACCGACACTCCCTAATCAATTAAAGTTTTCCGGGTAGGCACTCACCAGACGGGCAAGATCATTCCCATCAATAACACAGTAGTAAATCTTTCTCCCTGTTGCGATTGACTTGCTAGTGGCATGCGTCTATAATAGATCATAGATACTTTCATGCACAATGTCATTATGAACAATGAAGTACACTTCTGATGTTCCTTGAAATAAGCGAAGGATTTGGTCTCCATTCTTTCCCATTTTCCCCGGGGTCAATACTCCTTTTGTACCTCTACCTTTTAACGCAAAAGCGGAAGCGATTCTTTTCCCTCTTAGTCTAACGTGAGTACTAAAAATATCATTTTGCTCACCCCCCCAATCCTTTTTTTCGTCCTGCTTTAAAATGCCCGAAATCCCGCGATTTATCTTCCTTTCCACCATTCCTTTGACTGAAGCGATGTCGCTGGCACCAACACTGCGAACTTGGTTAAAGGAATCGATATCGTCGATGGATATTTGCTCAGTCTGAGGCTTTGTACGAAGCGCGATTACGGTTCGTCCCGCGGAGGGTTGAGTTTTGCGCTTGGTGGGGTATGACTTTAATTTCTCTTTGTTCGCAGAAAGTAGTAGGATACGATCCCTATTGTGGGTATAAAAATCAATTTTGTAATAGACGTTTCGACCCTTGTCTTTCTTTTTTTCTAAAATATTTTCTGCGGCAAGCCGATTAGCCGCTGCGTAAGTTTTTTTGTTGAAAGGTTTAAGTTCGTTACGCATATCGTCAATCGTCTTAAATGTTTTTCGTCCGGTATAAACTAACTTAAATACAGCTTTCGCCTGCGATGAAGCTCCCAACATTTTTGCTGCGTGTTCGATCTTTTCTTCTCTATCCGCAGACGGGTTAGAAACAATCTGTGTCATTTATTTCCTTTTCCCCTTTTTTGCTCGGTTGAGTGCTACATTTACGGTGTTTGATGTGGTATTGAGTAATTCGGCGATTCGTTTTTGTGGGAACCCGACCGCATCCATTTCTTGAATTAGAGCAGATTTTACTATTCCGCGCTTGGCCAGAATAGTCAACATCATTACAATTTCTTTTTGTGATTGCAGAAGTTCTTCGTCCATATCAACCCTCCGCTGCTAGCTTTTTCTTCTTTTTCTTTTCAGGAAATAACTCAGACAAAGTATTATCAGAAAAACCAGTTATTTTTGCCACCGTTTTTATGCCAACGTCTCTCTTCATAACTATGGCGGCTAACAACAACTGTATTGCTTCCAAGTGTTCTTCTTGAGACCTTTTTTTCTTGACCACAGAGGCTCCTTTTGAGCTGTTACTTGCTCGTTTTTGCTTTCTTGCTTACTTGATTCCAGCAGTTCCTAATAATCTTGCCCAATCTCTATGAAAAACCGCCAATCTAGTTCTGTCGTCTGGTGTTATGGGCACACAATGTGCGATATTGTTCCTCACCATATAAATCTTTTTCATTTCTGCCTTAAACCATTCCATGTCTAAAATCACATTACTAAATTCCTGTGTGTTTCCTTCAATAATAAGACGCAAATCTTTAAAATTTGCGTATGACAATGGGTGGGTTCCACGCTTATCACGATAAGGATATCTTTTTTCGCTCTTCATCGTAGCAGCAACGTTTTTCTGGACTCCATCGGGAACTTTCTTTTCCCACCAATCAGGGCTTTTTGAAAGCCTTGTTGAAATTAATTCTCGAATTGAACTTTCCAACACAAAAAGTAAGGGATAAAGATCCTCGCCAATGCGTTCGGCGATACTGATTGTCTTTGTACTAACCAGAGGATAGGTTTGGGTTTTTCTCGTTTTTGTCTTTCCTTTTTTTGTGAAAACGGGAGAAATCCTTTTGTCCCTTGGTACAAGACTGCGGATTCGGTCAATATCTGCCAGTGGCAGATATTGCGAAAGATCGATATCAGAAAGATGAGCTAATACATAATAGGCATCATTGGAGCTCATCGGCCCGTAATCAATTTTTATCCGCTTTGCTGTTAGGTTTTCCAGATCTTTTGAACCCCATTTATCTCGTAAGAGGTGTGATACTTCTGAATTAATCATTTCATCGCGAAGTTGATTTCTTTTTTGATTCGGCTAGCCTAACTGAAACTGTTTTGTAGGAAGTATCAAAAATGATAGCGATGTCAGTATTGGTAAACCCAAGCCGTTTTAAAATTGGGGCGCCTTGGCTTAATGTTTTGCCCTGTACTATCTGATAGGCCATGAGTCGGATTAATGTGTCTAGTTTTTTATTTATGGCTTCAAATTCTTGATCGTCCATTTCACCTCCAAATACCTATCTCTTACCCTTAATTTTTTGTCTTGCGTCTCTAGTGGATTGAATTGCACTTCCACAAATCTGCGCTCTTTCAGCATCAGTTAAATCGAATCGGTCTAAAACCTTCACCTGTTCTGTTAGGTTTTCCAGATCTTTTATGCAAAGATATGCGACCATATAGACAAGGTTTTTGTCACTAGGTATTTCTTTAGGGGTAGTATCAGTCATATTGCCCTCCGTGACTAAGCCGAATTATAAATCTTAGTTATAAGTCCTGGGTTCGTACGTGCAGATGAAAATCGCATTCTGTCCAGCCCCTTGACATTCACCCCATTTTCCCCATAAATCCCCGAATCCGTGTATTAATCAGCCATCCGCGATCACCATCTCGCGGCGGGGTACTAAGCTTGACGACTCGATTCTCGTCACTGAGTTCCAAATCATGCGACACGAGATGCCAACGTGCAGCTCATGAATCTTGCCTCCCCGCTCCAAACGTTGTTCTGCGGGAAGGGGTTTGGGGGAACAATGCAATGGTTCCCCCAATGGGGTGCGGGGCAACGCCCCGAAAAAAGAAAAAAGGCAATCACTCCATTGCAGTTTGATCTGATCAACTAGTATCAGAGGGGTCATGTAGCAATTGCTTTGAGGGGGTTTCATGAGTCCAACCACCACCCTTACGGATACTCCGGAAGACTTTGCCACTTTTTATCGCATGCTCTTCCGCCGCGATCTGCCGCTCCACGCCTACGCCTGGGTGCGCCGGCTCTACGCGGCTCGCGCTCAAGGTAAGGGCTTAGTCATCGAGGCCTTTCGCGGTTCCTCCAAAACCACTTCTATCAGCATCGCCTTCCTCGCTTTCCGCACCGGCCTCCATCCGGAAGATAGCTTCCTCGTCCTGCAGGCTACCGCAGCCGCCGCCCGAGCTACCTGCCGCCAAGTCGCCGATCTCATCACTCACAATCCCGGCTGGCACGTCGCCTTCCCACATGTCGTCCGCGATAAAGAGGGCGGCTGGAGCCTGGCGAACGGTTACGAGGTCAAGCGCAACGACATGGATTACAACCTTTGGCGCCAGCTCTGCGCCGAAACCAAAGGCCGCGACCCATCCTTCATCGGCTTGGGCTATCGCTCTTCTTTCGTCGTCGGACTTCACCCCACCGGCATATTGCTCGCCGACGATATCCACAACGAAACCAACACGCGCTCAATCAAAGAAATGGATAAGGCCGTCGCCATCATCACCAGCAATATCTTGCCAACTCTCAACCCCAAATCCTGGGTGGTCTTCATCGGTACGCCTTGGCGCCAGGGCGATGTCCTCCAATATCTCAAAGCCACCGAAACCTACGCTTCCGTCTCTACTCCCATCTACACCGAACTCCCCCACGACGACGAATCATCAGCTTCGGCCGTAGGGGCGAGGCATGCCTCGCCCTCAAATCCTGAGGGCGGCTTGCAAGCCGCCCCTACCGATGGACCTAACGTAGGGGCGCATTGCAATGCGCCCAATTCCGCCGCAGGCGGAAATTCTATTGCGCCAATTCAAGAATCACCTCCGCCGGAATCCAATCAACCTGACGTAGGGGCGGGGTCACCCCGCCCGCAAACTCCCCCCTCCACCTCTGGGGGAGAGGGGTCGGGGGTGAGGGAGAATAATTCCCCATTCAACATTCAGCATTCAGAATTCACAATTGCTTCTCCTTCATCACACGATCAACCAATCGTCCCTGACGTCGGACGTGGGACGTTGGACGTCTCGAACGTCGAACTCACTTGGCCCGAACGTTTTCCTATCCCCGTCATCGAAAACTATCGCCAAATGCTGGGCGAACGCGAATTCGCCCGCATGTATCTGCTCGATCTCTCCGCTGCCGAGGGTATCAACCTCAAAGCCGAATGGCTGCAAAAAGTAGATTCCTCAATGATCCAACCCGCATGGCCGGTCGTCATGGGCGTTGACTACGCGTCTACCGCGGACAAGCAACGTGACAATGATCGCGATTATTTTGCCGTTGCAATCGGACGCGCTCAACCCTCAGGTTCCGGCATCATCCTTATCGATGGATTCCGTGGACATCTCAGCCACGCCGAAGCCCAGGACAAACTACTCGAACTCGTTGCCTTCTATCCCAACACCGAAGTCATCGGCATCGAATCCGTTGGCAAAGGCGAAGAGTTTTATCAATCCCTATCCAGCCACCCTTCATTGCCCATCGTCGAAATGAATCCTGGCGGTAAGGGCAAAGGTCCTCGTTTCCAAAAAGCTTTGGGGCCTATGTTCGAGCGCGGCTGGGCGCGCATCTCCAATATCGAATCACCATTCATGCAAGCCTTCCGCCGCGAATGGCTGCGCTGGCCCTGGGGCGATCACGACGATACCCTCGATGCTACCTACTGGATGCTCCGCGCCGGCCAAGCCCACTTACCCCCGCGCTCCGATAAGCCAAAGTTTACGAGTCCATTCTCAGATTTTGGGAGGAAATAATGCACAAGACCAATTTGTTTTTGAGGGTGGAGAAGCGTGTTCGGCGAAGCCGAATAGCTTCTCCCGCGTTGCGCAGCAACGCACAGCCCCTTCTCCGATCTAGCGAGGACATAGCGATGCATTCTTTTTTCTTGTCATTCCGAGCGAGGGCGATTATCGCCGCCTTTAGCGACGATGCCCGACGAGGAATCCCTTTAGAGTCTATTGAAGAATCACCATCGCCGGAATCTAATCAACCCGGCGTAGGGGCGCATTGCCAAGTTTTGCGAAGCAAAACAGCGCCCTCTGATGATGAGGGCGGCTTGCAAGCCGCCCCTACACACCAACATAGGTCCGTCATTGCGCAAGCACTGCTCATGCGCAGCAATGAGCAGAGAGAGTCTGTCCCGAGCGAGCCGCTTGGCGGCGACGAGGGAAAGCAATCTCCACCTAATGAGTCAACGCATCCGCTTTCTGTCATCTCCTCATCTGCTTGTTCTATCTTCCAGTGTATTGGCGCAAACAAAAAGAGCGCCCGTGCTTGGGCGCTCTCAAAATGGCGAATTGCTATGCAATTGATCGGCGATTTACAAAAAGGACACGCCGCCGAAAGCTTTGCGGCCCTTAAGCATGCTGGTGAGCTTGCTGTGCGCGTAGCTGGCGATCATCGGGATCAGGATCACGATGATCGCCATCATCAGAAAGGTGGCCAGGCCCGGTTCGCCGCCTTCGAAACCGCCCTCAACTTGCGTACCGATCTCGAGCAGGAACATACCCAGTGAAAAGATTACGCCGAAAGCCGCCCAAAGCGTGGCCGCGGCCGCCAGCAGGAAGCCGCCTACGGTACCGGTGCCATTGGCGGAGGCTAAGGCCTTGAAGGCCAAAGGTCCGCCGGCCACCAACAGGGCGAAGAACAGGCTGAGGATGGTGAAGGAAGTGCCTGTGCCCGAACCACTGCTGATAAAGGCAAAACTGGAAATGCTGATCGTTCCAAGAATGGCGATCAACCCGGTGAACGTGGACAGCCAGCTTTCCTGGAAATCAAAACTGGCATCTGCCAAAGGATCTTTGGCCGTGATGCCAGAACCGCGTTGCAGCCAGGCGCTCCATACGACCACGAATGCCAATGCCAGGCCGATGGACAGCACCATGACCAGTTCTGAACTTGCGCTCATTCCTACTCCTTTATTGATCCGAAGATTCGAGCGTTGCTTCGCAACGCAGGGCGGGTCTAAGACCCGCCCCCACGGGAAGAATCCAATGCTGAGTGCTGGCAGTATACACCCGCCAATAAATCGGTGTTTGCGCGGCCTTTCCAATCGCGGTATGCTTGACGCACGCAAAAGAAATGTGCTTGACGCACATAACTCAAAGGTCAAATCCTCGAAATGGAGCGTGTGAATGGATATACGTGGGAAGAACGCCCTCGTCTTGGGTGGTTTTGGCTTGGTTGGCAACGCCGTCTGCAGGGAGCTATTGGCTCACGAACCGGCGCGGCTGGTCGTGTCGTCGCTCCGCAAGGAGGAAGCCGAACAGGCCGTGGCGGCGCTCAAGGCGGAGTTTCCTGCGAGGAAAGCACTCGCGAGCAAAACGAAGTTCTTCTCCACCTGGGGGGACATATTCCTGCGCGCGGAGTGGCAAACTCAAAAAGATAGCTCGCGGGCGACTATCATGGCCGACCCCACCAAACGCAAACGCTTGGTGGGCGACGTCGTCGACGAACTCAACGACGAAATCCTGGAAGCATCGCTTCTGTATCAGATCATTCAAGGCAAGGCGAAAGGACTGGACGGCGCACCCGCCCAGATCATTGTCGATTGCATTAACACCTCCACGGCGGTGGCTTATCAGAACATCTATGCCTGGGCGCGCAAGCTGCAAGCTTTGATCGCCGAAGGCAACGGCGGCACCAAGTGGCCGGAAGAAGTCGAACATCTCCTGGCGGCTCTGTATATTCCCCAATTGGTGCGCCATATCCAAATTCTGCATGAATCCATGCTGCGCGCCGATACGCAAGCTTACGTCAAAGTAGGAACCAGCGGCACCGGCGGCATGGGCCTTAACATTCCCTATACCCACGGCGAGGAGAAACCTTCCCGGGTGCTGATGTCCAAGGCGGCGCTGGCCGGCGCACAAACCCTGCTCACCTTCCTGATGGCGCGCACCCCCGGCGGGCCCGAAGTGGTCAAAGAGATCAAGCCCACCGCGCTGATCGCGTGGAAAGAAATCGGCTACGGACCTATCCGCCGCGGCGGGCGGGATTTCCTGCTCTACGATTGCCCGCCCGATAAGGCTTTGCCGATCAAGGAAGTGGGCAACTTGAAACCGCAAGGCGAGTTCGGCAAACCCACCGGCGAAAAGTTGGAAGCCGTCTACATTAATACCGGCGAAAACGGGCTTTTCGCAGCCGGCGACTTCGCCGCCATCACCGCTTACGGCCAGATGCAGTTCGTCACTCCCGAGGAGATCGCCCACAATGTGGTGCGCGAAATCATGGGCGGCAACACGGGCCGCGATGTGATCGGCGCATTGGATGGCTCGGTGATGGGCCCCACCTTCCGCGCCGGCGCCCTGCGCGACGCCGCGTTGGAGCGGCTGCGCCAGCTGGGCGAAGAGCACGGCGAGTCGGTGGCCTTCGAGATCCTTGGGCCACCGCGCATGTCCAAACTTTTGTACGAGTCTTTTCTGCTCAAGCGGGCCTATGGCAACAAGGTCAGCCACGCGCTGAAAGACAAGCCCGAGCAGATGTCGGCCAAGCTGGAAGCCCTGGTGGCCAAGGATGCCAAACTGCGCCAGCAGATTATTTCCATCGGCCTGCCCATTTTGCTGGCAGATGGCAGACGCATCCTGCGCGGGCCGGTGCTGAAGTCCGAAGACGCCGAGCACGGCTGGGTGGACCTGACCCCTAAGAACATGGCCAGGTGGGTGAAGCGGTTGAAAGGCATCACTGCGATGATTAAGGAAGAATCGTCCGGCGAATCTTCCTCACGCTTTAATCGCACCTATCCGTCGTTGCGGCAATGGCTGGATGAAGACCGCTTCGAAATCGGCGAGATGGTTGCCTGGGTTTCGATCAATGAAGACGAGGGACTAAGAGGGAAGGATTAACGGCAACACTCTCCGTCATTGCGAGGAGGGCAAGGCGAAACCATCTACC